>ERZ1292629.1184-Hain-H43-01um-R1-1184-length-26531-cov-70_pt1 | contig 26531 bp, 29 predicted proteins | sample MGYA00564399_ERZ1292629 | MGnify/ENA primary metagenome ERZ1292629 (study PRJEB36523, sample SAMEA6512636) | groundwater metagenome | collected 2019-01-08 | study: AquaDiva: Metagenomics assemblies of 32 groundwater samples
CACTCAAAATGCTGCGAGATTTATCTCATGAGGGTTCGACTCCCTCCTTCGGCACCAATACAGAACTCAACGGCTTTTTCAAAGCCAGAAGGTGGGACGCGCGAAGCGCGTTTGAGGAGGAATGCGGGCGGGTTTCGGACTATTTTTGTTTTCCGCCGCTGGATTTCGTATTTCGCTTTGCGAAATGCGCCGCAGAAAAATTTGACAGGGAATCTTTAATTTCATATACTTATAATATATCATATATGCGAAACTCTGCAAATAGATAATTATGACTGATAAAAACCATCTAGACAAAAGAATTTTTGAGCTTCATGCAAAGGTGTGTAAAACCCTGTCTCATCCCAAGAGGTTGGAGATTATTGATTTACTCCGCGACGAAAAGGAAATAGGCGTTTCTGAAATAGCTGAAAAACTTGGTATTACTAAAGCCAATGTTTCTCAACACTTGAGTTTAATGCGTCAGCAAAATATCGTTAAGACTCAGCGAGATGGTGTCGCTATTTTGTATTCTCTCGCTAATCCTAAAATTCTTGTCGCCTACGACGCATTAAGAAAAGCCCTCAAGGAACAACTGGAAACCGACGGTAAACTATTAGAAAAATTTTAAAAATTTATGGAATTTGATTACACCACAATTACAACGAAAACTTTTGATGAGGCAGTTCAAAGTGTGCAAGAAGAAATCACCAAATCCAGCATGCGGGTTTTGTATGTCCATGATGTGCAGGAAACCTTAGGCGAGAAAGGATTTGGAAGAGAGCCGTTTAAGATTGTTGAGTTTTGCAACGCAAAGTTTGCTAATGAATTTTTGAATAAGGATATTAAAATCGGACTTTGTTTGCCTTGCAAAATAAATGTTTACACTAAAGATCGGCAAACTTTCATTTCCGGCATGCGCCCAATTGTTCTGTCGCAGTTTTTCCCGCAAGCCGATTTGGGCGAGCGGCCAAAAGAAATTGATCAAATCATTCACAACATTATCAATAACGCGAAATAGTTTATGAAAAAAATCTTTTTTATCATAACTTTTGTCTTTATTTTCGATTTGACTTTGCCGATCCCTTCTTTCGCGCAAGACATGATAGGTTTTACGAGTTCATCTCTCGATAACGCTATCATACAAAGCCAGCAACAGGAAGAACAAAAAGGCAAAAACTTTTTGGATAACTTAACAAACACATTCGGCTATGGGCAAATATTTGAGCGGTTGCGATACTTCTGCCTTATTTCCATCGCAAGGTACGAGCTTTACGCCTATGATGAATATGATGTGGGGAGGGTGGTCGTCTCCCCTTGGTACTAATCAATCAAACAATTCTATGATGAATTTTGGATTTACACCTTTTGGTGGATTTGGTTGGATATTTATGATCGTCTTTTGGGGTCTCGTAATCTGGGCGATTATCGCCTTAGCAAGAGGCAGTTTTGGAGGTAGTCATATGTGCAGACACAATCATGGTGATGACGCACATGGAAAAGAAAAATCGCCGCTTGAAATTTTGAAGGAACGATATGCAAAAGGTGAAATTGACAAGAAAGAATTTGAGGACAAGAAAAAAGATTTGAATTGACTAAAATATGACCCAAGAAACTCAACATCAAGATGATTGCTGTGCAGTTGACCTAAACAATGCCGACGGAAAAACCTTGAAAAAGGTTTTATTTCTGGTTTTGTTTATAAATCTTGGAATGTTTTTTGTCGAGGTAATAAGTGGATTCGTTTCACATTCAAACGCTCTTCTCGCCGACTCGTTGGATATGCTCGGAGATGCATTTGTATACGGAATCAGTATCGCGGTATTATTCAAACATCCATCGGTTCGCGCGAAAGCTTCTTTAGTAAAAGGCATCACAATGCTTTTGCTTGGGCTTTTTGTCGTCGGTGAAAGTATTTTCAAAATCATCAATCCTGTTATTCCGGTTGCCGAAACAATAACCATAATCGGACTATTGGCATTATTAGCAAATGCCGTATCTTTTGTCTTACTTTTGAAACATAAAGCAAAAGACTTAAATGTGAGGTCAGCATGGATTTGTTCTCGCAATGATGTGTTTGCAAACATTGGGGTAATCATTGCCGGACTTTTGGTGGCAAAATTCAATTCAATGTGGCCAGATATAGCGGTTGGCTTAATAATAGCTTTTATCGTTATTCAATCATCATTTCAGATTATCAAAGAATCTTTAGCTCACAGCAGGTAATAAAGGCGCGCTAGTTTCACTGGCACGAAATTCGGCGGCGGAAAAAGTTCGCGCAAAGTGTATAATTACAGCATATGAACAAGGTTTTAGTGATTGTCGGCTCTACCGCCTCCGGTAAAAGCGACTTAGCAATCAAATTAGCGCTCAAATTTAACGGCGAAATCATTTCCGCCGATTCGAGACAAGTCTATCGCGGCTTGAATATCGCCACGGGTAAAATTACAAAGAAAGAGACGCGAGGTATTTCACATTACTGTCTCAATATTGCCGATCCAAAAGAGCGATTCACGGTCCTGGATTGGAAGAAAGAAGCGGAAAAAGCTATTACAGATATTCTCGCGCGCGGAAAACTGCCGATTATTTGCGGTGGAACTGGTTTTTATGTAGATGCCATCGTAAACAATACTGATTTTCCCCCTGTTGGAGCGAATAATAAACTTCGCGCGAAATTGGCTATGAAGTCAATCGTAGAATTATTCGCTTTACTTAAGAGACTTGACTCAATCAGATTGAGTCGTATGAATGAATCGGACAAAAAAAATCCACGCCGTCTTATTCGCGCGATTGAAATAGCGAAATCGCATAAATCTAACCATTCCAAGAAAAATAAAAACAGCAAGACTATTACTAGACCTAGAAGTAAATATAACTGCCAATTTATCGGGATAGATTTACCAAAAGAAGAATTGAAAGAGCGTATTCGCGCGCGCACTGTTAATCGTATAGATAGAGGAATGGTAGAAGAAGCACGGCGTCTTCACTCAAAAGGTCTATCATTCAAGCGCATGCGCGAGATTGGACTTGAATACAAATATCTAGCCGACTTTCTAGAGAATAAAATGACAAAAGAACAATTGATTGAAACTATTATTACAAAAGATTGGCAGTACGCGCGCAGGCAGATGACATGGTGGAGAAGAGATGGGAGGATTCACTGGTTTCATTGTGAAAATTCACATCAAATAATCATAGAGATATCTGATTTTATAAAAATACCAGATATTGACAGAACTATGGATTGGTAGTAGTATAAAGTTAGATATGCAAATTGAAATAAGCAACGAGCATCCGTGTGTTTTTATTCACGGGATGTGGGGTTCATCTGCCGTATTTAATGATTGGTATAATCTATTAAACGGTGGTTTTATGTTCAATCTCATCGGACACCATCCGAATGGTTCCTCCGAAGAAAATCACATCGCGCTAGATCATGTGTCCATTGACGATTATGTGCGGCAAACTATTCGTATTCTCGATGGACAAGTGAGTTCGTCGGTGAATCTTATTGGACATTCATTGGGCGGCTTGATCGCCCAAATAGTCGCTTCCAGGAGGCCTGAACTAGTTAAAAATCTCGTGTTATTGGCTAGCGTGCCGCCGCATGGCATTCATTTGCCATTTCAGGCGCGATACTTCAAATATTGGTGGAAAATCGTAACTGGTTTCGCCTTTAAGCTCTCTCTCAAAGACACGAAATTCGTCGCCGGCAGAACAAATGTTCCGTTCGGTTGGGAATCCGGTCGCGTCGTGCGGGAAGTATTATTTGGTAAGTTTCGCGTACCATCTCTACGATGTCGAACTTTAGTCATCGCTGGCGACAAAGACCAACTCTTGCCACCCGAAACCGAAATGAGGCTGGCAAAACTACACCGCGCGAATTACAAAGAGATTTGGGCAGGTGAGCATATGCTCCCCTGCGATCCCACAACCAGCGAGGTTGTCAGAGACGAAGTAGTTGAGTGGCTCAATGATGCCCAAAACTGACTCGCTTGATTGTTTCAAGTGCCGCGTACATATACTGTGTCGCGGTACTTTTTTATTACCGAAGGCGGGCGATAGAGGAATCGGACCTCTGACAGCGGTTTTGGAGACCGCAGTTATGCCACTTAACTAATCGCCCATTGCTACATTATAACAGACGCTAATTATTTCTTCGCTTCTTTGAAAACCACATGCTTTCGCAGTTTAGCGCTGTATTTTTTGAGCTCGATTTTTCGTTCAACCAGCTTTTTATTCTTGCGTGTCCAATAGACCTCGCCAGTGGTTTTGTTTCGCAGTTGTATGAGTTGTACTTGTTTTGCCATAGTGATACTACATTATCGTATTTTACTTAAAAACACAATATCGCATAGCAAGGCCTCGCCTTGTTAAACAATCCGTATAAAAATTTAACCCCGCAAGTCGCTTGCGCAACTTACGGGGTCATTTGAAACTGATTCTTGGGTCAGTTAGCCCTTGCCACCGTCAGACGGACCGGTGTAGAGCGTGTTCGGTTTCCCGAAATTCTTCCACTCAAACCGAATGCGGTACTTGCCAGCATGCGTTAAGGAAGTCTGCGTTAGCTGGTCTTGAAGAAGAGGACCGGCACCCGCCCAAGGACCATCGACTTGTTCGAAGATGAATCCGGTGGGCCTTTCGAATTCGGTCTTTCCATTCATTTGCACCAACCCCATCACATCGAAGGTGATGATCTCATTGGCGCCAACTTCCAGAAAAACCGACGGCCTGTCCCACAATTCAGTGATCTTGATGGTCGGCAGGCCACCTTTTTGATTGCTTGTGTAAACGTAATGTCCTTCAATCTTGTAACTTGCTGATTCGCTGGAACCGGCGGGCACTTCGCCCACTGAACCTGCAAAATCATAAGTCACGAGCGAACCATCCTTGCCTTTGACGACAAGAATGCCGTTTGGCGCCCCTGCCATGTACGGTGGGAACATTGGTTGACCTTTGCAGTTGAGGCTAATCTGCTCGCGCCGTGCTGTCTTACCATCCTCTCCAAGAGCGAGAACCTCAGCGGAACTCGCATTGAGAATAGGAAGCGGGATGTTCTGCATCCAGAGCTGGTACTGAGGTTTACCTGTTTTAAGGTCTGCAAGCGTATAGTTCGCATTACCGTAAAACAAGAGGCTCTGACAGCCACCAGGTTTCATAAATGAACCGTCGTAAAGATAGACATACCCGGAGATTTGATCATCCGGATTAGTCAACCGATAGACGAATTCAACATCGAAGAGCTTGTCGAGGACTTCCTCGCCATAGGCGCCGGCAATGTTGGTGAACCTGATCATTTCGGGCCAGTCCCAGTCGATGGTTTGGGCGTTAACGCCTCTCCCTCCCCATTTTGCGATGCTAAGCGCGTATTGGCGCAAAACATCCTGGGACTGGATCATCGGAAGCGCGGGGGGGAATTCGGTAGTTGAACCACTGCTACCCCCGCCACCGCTCGAACTGTTGCTGACCGAAGGGACTTCAGTCGTGGTACCTTGAGCGAAAAGCCCGGGGCTCCACAAACTGATGATTAAGGCGACAAATGCCGCCACGGTGAACATTACTGTCTTTTTCATTCTGTTTGTCTTTCTTTGGTTTATTGTGATTGTTGTTTACTGTTTACCGAAATTCTCCACTGCGTCCTATTGTTGCGGCATACGATTTGTACGATTACGAACTTCTTGTTCTGTCACAACGGCAGGTTGTTTGCTCGAGGCCGGCATCATCGTAAACGACGCCCCTTTGTCTCGAACAATAACCGAACCATCATTTTGATTGGTTGTGATCTCCCGCGCAACAGGCGCCATAGTTTCCGTTTGAACTGACTCGACAACACTGATTTGCTCGGTCGTATCAACCCCCGTCGTCTTTACAGCAACGCGAGGTTGCAGTAACGCGATGGCGGTAATGATCGCGATGCAAATTAACATCCCGTAAATTACTTTCATATTTATCCATTTCTTTCCTTCATCCCTTCACAACACATACCACCCCGCACACGCGGAATGGCAAATTACAGCTCATTTAAGCCATAATTTCATATAATATGTGCTTGTCAAAGAATGAAAATAGGCATATTTCAGCCTCTTGTTAAATCTGCCAAGAGTCTAGCATGCCTTACAATTCCTGTCAAGTAGTATCAAATATTAGCAAGGCGTACAATAAAACCATGATGAATCTGCTAACATGGCTTTCCAAGCGCCGTTTTCCCTATGAACCACTGATTGCAGTGGAGATTTCGAGGAGTCGATTGATTCACAATCTGAATGAATTCCGGAAACTCGCGCCAAACGGTTGTATAGCTCCAGTTCTGAAAAGTAACGCGTATGGGCATGGCTTGATTGAAGTCGCGGAAATTTTAGAAACTGAATCGGGATGTGTCACATCCCTCTTCTTCATCGTTGATTCATATTTCGAAGCCATCGCCCTTCGGGCAAAACATATACATACGCCAATACTTATTATCGGCTATACCAGACCAGAAACAATCGCAATTGCCAAGCTAAAACATATTAGCTTCACTGTTACGAATATGGAGACTCTGCGCGCGCTGGCGAAAAAAGCTGAAATTGAAAACACTCATGGCGGAATGATTGGAATCCAATTACCAATCGTTGGGGCGCGGTGGCCGCATATTATTCATTTGAAAATAGATACCGGAATGAGAAGGCAGGGCATTATGCCTGAAGAAATTAATGAGACGATAGAAATAATTCAAGGCAGTCAATCGATCATTCTTGAAGGTATTTGTTCCCATCTATCTGACGCAAATAATGAAGATGAAGCTTTCACTGATAGCCAAATCATTCTCTGGAATAAAATAGTGAGGCAGTTCCGCTCGAAATTCCCGCATTTGAAATACTGGCATTTGAGTAACACCGACGGGCATCGTTTCAAGGGTGAGATTGAAGCCAATGTTTCGCGGCTTGGAATCGGACTTTACGGACTTATAGATGGTAAATCATTTACGCCACCTTTGGATCTAAAGCCTGTCATGGAAATGAAAACTATTATTACTGGAATAAAGAAGCTCCAAATCGGCGAAACCGTCGGATACGGCAATACATTTACGGCGCAAAAAAATATGACAATCGCGACTGTGCCTGTGGGGTACTTCGAAGGTATTGACTGCCGGCTTTCTAACTCTGGAATAATTCTAATCGGACCAGAAAATATCCCCTGCCCCATTATCGGCCGCGTGAGTATGAATATTACCACTATTGATATATCAAATGTTATTGGCGTGAATGTTGGCACAGCTGTGACTATTATCAGTAATGACCCCGATCAGCCGAATTCAATCGAAAAAATCGCTGAGAAGTGCAATACGATTACCTATGATATTGCCGTCAAAATCCCCGCGCAGTTGAAGCGCGCAGTTATTGACTAAAATATAGAAAAGAGTAATCTTTCAGACAGATATGAACTTTTATATTTCTTGGATTTTATTGGTTTTTGGTGTCGCATGGCTGATTGCCAGATTTATAAACAAGAAGGAGGAGGCTCTAATGAGAATCCTTTTTCCTAACGCCGCATACCTTCTGAGTACCACTAACGAATGGTGCGATGATGGTCAGAGATTGAGTGATTGGCGACTGGTGCATTCTCTGGGACCAACAACGATGGAAGAGTATGCAGAGCTTGAAGGACTTGTTTCAAGCAAAATCGGGTCTTACATCATCTTCTGCATGGCTCACGGAATAAAAATGGATTTCGATTACATTGACCGCTTGTGGGGATTGGTCGAAGACTGGAGGATTTGATTCCCATTACATTGGTCAATAATTGAGGACAAGCGAAGACTGGGGATTCAATTTTCTTCAGTCTTTTTTTTATTCACAAAAAGCTGTGCGCCGGGCTGGACGAAGTGGAAACCTATTTAACCGGAGTTATTTCAAAAGTATTGTGATCTCTTTCAAATTTAATCCTATACAAATCAAAAAATCCACTCTGTCCCAGAAGTCCTATCACTGATTTACTATTAATGAAACCGACTGGTACTTTCACCTTTCCTAGATTTTCGACTTGTATCTCTAGATCAGTCATAAATATATCTTTACCTTCTCCTTCGATTCCAATCGTACGATCTCTATCACAATTTCCAATATCAATTCCGATAGCTTTTGCATATTCAATGTTAAACAAACAATTATCAGCTCCGGAATCAACAATCGCAATAGTCTTCACAGTTTTGGTGGGACCGATCAATTCAACATCGACAACAGACCTCCTGAAATGAGGCTTTCTCGGATCTCTATTTATTTGTGTCAGGTATCGATATTTCATTATTAAGATTTTGGAGAGTAGATTGTATCAAATGGAATAACTCGAAACATTTTGACACCAGTCATATCCTTAACTTTATTTGTAATACTTTCCAGCGTGTTTCCACTAGCAAAAACCTTTCCGTAATCATCAGAAACAGCCACCCATTTATCTCTAAATGATTGCAAAAGCTTATTGAAATTTGTGCTTGTTTTGTCCATATTTTTATTCATACCCTAATATGTTATATAAACTCTCGAAAATAATCAAATGTGCGCCGGGCTGGACTCGAACCAGCGGAGCCCGAAGGCGCGGGTTTTACAGACCCGTGTAATTGCCACTATACGACCGGCGCATATATGCAGTCTATCAGTTTCGATTATTTCTGCAAGACAATATTCGGCATAATTATCGGACTTTCACTCTTCCTCTTTTTCTTGACATCGAAGATAAATCGAATATCATTCTCTTTTTCATCAGCCGCGATTTTCTTCACCAAAATTGGCATATTGACAGTAATAGTTCCACCCTTACCCACTTCCTGGCCAATAAGCAGATTCGCGATCGGAGTAAGTATCTTCGTTTGAATCAGACGCTTCAAAGGCCTCGCGCCATATTGCGGGTTATAACCTTCCTTGGCGAGATAATCGAGAACTTCCGGAGCGAGAATAAGCTCAATACTTTTATCCGTAAGCCTTTTTGAAACTTCACCGACTTGAATATTCACGATTTGCCTGATGGCTTCCGGAGAAAGAATATCGAATATTATCGTATCATCCACGCGATTCAAGAATTCCGGGCGGAAATATTCCTTGAGAGAAGACATGACTTTTTCCTTGGCGGCGGAATAATTCTCGCGGTCATGATTATCGTTATCCCGAGCAAAGCCAAGCCGTTCCATTTTCTCAATATGTTGCGCGCCGATATTCGATGTCATGATTATGACTGTATTCCTGAAATTGACCGCTCTTCCTTTCGAATCGGTCAACCGTCCATTGTCGAGAACTTGCAGAAGGATATTAAATACTTCCGGATGCGCTTTTTCTATTTCATCGAAGAGGACAACGGAATATTGGCGATGACGAATCATTTCCGTCAGATTGCCGCCCTCTTCGTATCCGACATAACCCGGCGGCGAGCCGATGAGTTTTGAAATAGAATGTTTCTCCATGAATTCGGACATGTCCACGCGGATTAGGGCTTTATCGTCATTGAAGAGGAATTCCGCCAAAGCTTTCGTAAGTTCGGTTTTCCCCACGCCAGTTGGGCCAAGGAAAATGAATGAACCAATGGGACGATTGGGGTCGGCGATACCGGCGCGCGAACGGCGAATAGTATCCGAGATTTTCGTAACGGCTTCATTCTGGCCGACAATCCTCTTTGTCAGCTGTTCCTCCATTCTCGTAAGTTTGGAAGCTTCCGATTCCAACATTCTAGAGACGGGAATGCCAGTCCAGCGAGAAACCACGCCAGCGATATCCTCCGCAGTTATTTCTTCCTTTAATATTCGACGAGAAGATTGTAATTTCTTCAATCGCTTATTTTTCAATTCAAGTTCTTTCTCAAGAGCCGGTAATTTTCCATAGCGAATCTCCGCGGCCTTCGCCAGGTCGGCTCGCGCCTCGGCCATTTCGGCCTCAATACGCAAAGTTTCCAGTTCCTTCTTAATTCGCTTCAAATCGGTAATAGTTTCTTTCTCATTTTTCCATTTGAGTTCAAGTTCGGAAGTGCCTTCCTTCAGATCGGCAATCTCACGCTCAATCGTCGCCATCCGCGCTTTGGCTACCTTCTCCGTTTCTTTCTTCAAGGCTTCGCGCTCTATTTCCAAACGCATTATCTTTATCCTAGTTTCTTCCAATTGCGGCGGCATATTTTCCAAAGAGATTCTAAGCGAAGAAGACGCTTCATCTATCAGGTCAACTACCTTATCAGGCAAGAATCTGTCGCTAATATAACGGCTGGATAAATTCACGGCCGCGACAATCGCGTCGTCGGTAATACGAACGCCGTGGAATAGCTCATATTTCTCCTTGAGTCCGCGAAGAATGGAAATGGCGTCATCGATCGACGGCTCCTGAACATTGATTGGCTGGAATCTGCGGGTTAAAGCCGGGTCTTTTTCTATATATTTCTGATATTCTTTTATTGTCGTCGCCCCGATCGCTCGGATTTCCCCGCGAGACAAAGCCGGCTTCAACATATTCGACGCGTCCATGGAACCTTCGGCGGCGCCGGCGCCAACCAGCGTGTGTATTTCATCAATAAACAAAATAATCTTGCCATCGGAACGCTCAACTTCTTTCAAAATATTTTTTAGTCTTTCCTCGAATTCACCGCGATATTTCGTGCCGGCGATAAGAGAGCCTAGGTCAAGTGAAACCAATTCCTTATCTTTCAATGATTCAGGGACATCGCCTTGGGCCAGACGAAGCGCTAAACCCTCGACAATGGCAGTTTTACCGACTCCCGCCTCCCCTATCAAAATAGGATTATTCTTTGTTCGTCTTGAAAGTATTTGGATGATGCGCATTATTTCGGCGTCACGGCCGATAACCGGGTCGAGTTTATTTTCATGGGCGAGCCTAGTCAAGCTTCTGGCATATTTGTAAAGCGTGCGAAATTTCTTCGGCTGAGTGTCTTTTGTCGGCGGATTGGCTTTCAATTCTCCGATAACTTTCGAAATCGCGTCTCTCTCTATTTTGAACCTGGCTAGAATGTCTCGCGCGACGCATGGCACATCGAATATTGATAGGAACAAATGTTCGGTTGAAATGAACTCGTCTTTCATGCCCGCGGCGACTTTTACGGAATTATCCAAAATTTGCGCCAGGTCTGGCGTCAGATAAATCTGATATGAAGGTGAAAGGACATTGGAACCCTCGCTGGATTCTATATGTTCTAGGGAAATGTCGATGAGCATTGGCGAGTCCGCGTCCATTTTATCCAGAATAGAGGCCACCATGCTTTCTTCTTGTAAGAGCAAGGCAATCAATAAATGCACTGGATTTACATGGTTTTGTCCTCGCTCAATAGCGAGTTCGTGGGCTCTACGCAAAGCTTCGCGAGATTTTGTCGTAAGTTTGTTGATTGGAGGCATGTGGTAATAATACTACATAAAAGGCGCATTGACAATGTGCTTAGACAATTCACAACATATCCCCTTTCTTTATTCTAAATTCATAGTTCACAATTATTAATTCATGTTAAACTGTATCTCATGCAAACCGCTTCCCCTTATTTCAAAGCCAAAGACCTAAAAATTCCCCCGCACAATATTGACGCCGAAAAATCTCTATTAGGTTCCGTCATCATGAGTCCGGAAGTCATGCATGATGTCGTGGATATTGTGAAAGAACATTCTTTCTACTCCAACCAAAATCGCGCCGTTTGGATAGTTCTCTTCGAACTTCATAGCAAAAATATTCCTATCGACCTACTTTCTGTTTCGTCTCGTCTCAAAGAAAAAGGCTTGCTGGAAGATTCCGGCGGTATGGCATATCTCACGGAATTAGTGAATATTGTTCCCTCTTCGAGTAACGCGCATTACTACGCGGAAATCGTGGAAAACAAATATGTAATGCGGGAACTATTGAAAGCCGGCGAACAGATAAATAGCTTGGGTTACGATGAAGATTCGGAATTGCACGATATTTTGGAAAAAGCCGAGAAAGCGCTGTATGCCGTCACGAATAAGACCGGCTCGCACAAATATATTGCTTTGAAGGACACACTCGACGAAGCTTGGGAACGCCTCGACCGTTTGCACAAGACCAAAAATGAATTGCGTGGCGTGCCGACCGGGTTCGTCGAACTTGATAATAAATTATCCGGTTTTCAGAAATCTGACTTAATCATTCTAGCCGCCCGGCCTTCTATGGGAAAAACATCGCTCGCGCTCGATATCGCGCGAAAAGCTGCTATCAATCACAAAGTTCCGACGGCAATATTTTCTTTGGAAATGAGTTCCCAACAGCTCGTTGACCGCATGCTCGCCGCCGAATCCCAAGTCGATTCTTGGAAGATTCGCACGGGACACAATCTTTCCGTCGAAAATGATTTCAAGGCTATCGGCGAAGCTATTTCTCGGCTTTCCGAAGCGCCTATTTACATTGACGACGCCCCCGGCAATAATATTCTGAAGATGAGAGCTGTCGCCAGGCGACTCAAGAATGAAAAAGGGCTTGGACTTGTCGTTGTTGACTATCTCCAGCTCATGGTTCCGGCCCAAACAAAGTACAATGACAATCTCGTGCAACAAGTCACCGAAATTTCGCGTTCTCTGAAAAATCTAGCCCGCGAACTCGAAGTGCCAGTCCTCGCCCTGTCCCAACTCTCGCGCGCCGTGGAACAGCGCGGAGGCAAGCCTCGTCTTTCTGACTTGCGCGATTCCGGCTCCATCGAACAAGATGCGGATGTCGTCATGTTTATCCACCGCGAAGCCGACGCCGACCAAGGCGGAAAGAGAGAAGAGGCGGAAATACTCATCGAAAAACATAGGAATGGTCCGACGGGCTCCGTCAAACTATTCTTTGACAGCAAGAAAACATCATTCATCAGTATGGATAAAGGCGAATTCAGGGATTTTGATGCGCCGGAGAATTAATATGGACTCGCCGCGAAGACTCGAAGAAATATTCGCTCATTTCCCCGGCATTGGTCCGCGCCAAGCGCGGCGTTTTGTCTATTATCTCATGAATAAGCCGCCGGCTTTCATAAAAGAGTTTGTTCAACTAATAGAAGAGGTAAAGAAATCAACAAGCGAATGTGAGATGTGCCACAAGTTTTTTACCAATACTTCCGGCTCATCGCGCGATAAATCGAAAACTCTCATTTGCGGAATATGTTCAGACCAAAATCGCGACCAAACAATCCTCATGATAGTCGCCAGAGATTCCGACTTTGAATCAATAGAAAAAAGTGGCGCGTACAAAGGACTCTATTTCATCCTAGGGGGTTCTGTTCCAGTACTCGACAAAGAACCGGAAAAGAGAATCCGTTTGAAGTCTTTACTGGAAAGAATCTCATCCGACATATCTAAAAACTCGAAATCTATTTCGGCGGCTGACGGACAAAGTCCAAGATTCCAAGAAATAATCCTGTCGTTAAACACAACCCCCGACGGCGAACACACCGCGACAATCGTGAGAGACGCTATTTCTAATATCACAGCTGGCAAGCAAATAAAAATAACTATATTAGGCCGCGGGCTTTCGACGGGCGCCGAGCTTGAATACGCGGACAGTGACACCATCCGGAACGCCCTCAAAAACCGCGCGTAGTAATTAAAAAGCAAGAGGGGGCGGCGTGTTCTTGGGGATTACAAATTATTCTAGCGCGTCAATCTTCACCTTGAAGAACGGTTGTCTATGGCCGTTTTTCTTGAAATATCTGCTCTTTTGTCTATAATGAACAACGGTAATCTTCGGCGCTCGCCCGATCTTCACGATAGTGGCCTTTACGGATGCCTTCGGAATGAAGGGCGTGCCAATAGTTGTGTTCTTGCCATCATCAACCAAGAGGACTTTATCGAAAATAATAGAATCACCTTCTTTGTAAGTTCCTATAATCTTCTCAATAATAATTTCATCGCCCTTTGAGACGCTGTATTGCTTGCCCCCGGTTTGAATAATGGCGAATTCCATAATGGAAGTCATTATACATGGTTTTATGAGATACGCAAATTCCTTGAAATATTCAAACCGGCTTAGATAATAACAACTTTTTGATAATCTTGAGTGTTTTCTTGAGATGCCGCTCTTTCGTCCATCTGCCGAATGAAAACCGAATCGATGTTTTACTGTCGGCACCCATCGCTTTTAGGGCATAACTTTCGTCTGTATCGCGCAAACAGGAGCTTTTCGTGGAGCAAGCGATACCGCTTGCGTCCAATTGAAGTAGAAGGAATTCATTATCAATTCCAGGAATGGAAATATTGGCAATATGCGACGATACTTCCGTACTTTCACCGTGAATGACGATATTAGACCTGATTGATTTCAAACCATTGATAAAATACTGTTTCAATTCTTTTAATTTCGCGCTGTCTTTGATTTGTTCCACGCGAATAATATCTAATGCCTTCGCGAATCCCATTATTGCCGGAATGTTTTCCGTGCCGGACATCATTCCTTTTTCTTGTCCCCCGCCGAAAATTATCGGTTCAATGGGAGTATTTCTGCGAATGTATAACGCGCCAATTCCACGAGGCCCATAAGCCTTGCTTCCATCAAGAGTAAGCAAATCGACACCGAGTCGTTCGACATTCAATTCTTGGAAACAAGCGGCTTGCGCGGCATCAGTGTGAAAGAGCGGATTTTTTGCATGTCTTACGATTTTCGCAATCTCCCTAATCGGCTGAACGACGCCCGTTTCATTATTCACGGTCATAACGGAAACGATGATAGTGTTCGCTTTAATCTTATTCTTCAAATCGTCCAACCTCACAACACCTGAAGAATCAACGCCTATAAAATCAACCTGCACTCCTCTTCGCTTTAATTCCGTCGCGCATTCAAGAACAGAAGAATGCTCGATTTCGCTTACGAGAACATGCATATCTTTGTATTCAATTCCTTTTGAATGTAAATAGTCAATCGGCCCTAAAAGCGCCAGATTATTTGCTTCCGTGCCGCCTCCTGTAAAAATGATTTCATCTATATGCGCGTGAATAAAATCTGCAACTCTTTTCCTGCTATCATTCATCGCGCTCTTGGCGAAAACGCCTTCTTTGTGCCAAGAAGACGGATTCGCGTATTTTATGGATGAATATTTTTTCAGCTCGCGTAAAACACGCCTATCAATAGGAGTAAGCGACGCATAATCAAGATATATGCGATTGTGGAACATACTCTATAACTTACACTATTCACTTTTCACTGTAAACCGCAAACTTTGCTATAATAAGCGCATGATATATCTAAACAATCTTATCGCCAACCCTCTTCTCCTTGGTTTCATCATCCTCACCCTCGCGACTTTGATCTTACTTGGCCTGGTTCTTTGGATGTTTTTAAAAATGCGCAAATTTTTGGTCGGTATTGATTCAAAACATATTGGAGATTCTTTGACGGTAGTTTCTTCAGGTCTCAAGGATATGCAAGAATTTAGAAGCGATTTGGAGAAATATCTAACTGATGTTGAGAAGCGCCTGCGAAGAAGCGTACAATCAGTTCATACTGTCCGCTTCAATCCATTCAAAGGCACCGGTGGCGGAAGTAATCAGAGTTTCGCGACGGCATTTATTAACGAAGAAGGTGACGGCGTTGTTATTTCTAGTCTGTATTCACGCGACCATGTAAGCATATTCGCCAAACCCGTGAAAAAACATGTTTCGGAATATGAATTGTCAGGCGAGGAAAAAGAGGCGTTGGAATATACGAAAAACAAATAATCACGAATTCTAAATCGGCCATTTCTCTATCATAAGTAACGACTTCCCGCCTTTTATTTCCTGCCAAATCTCTTCCGTCACATACGGCATGAATGGGTGGAGCGCGCGCAGTATCTTGTCGAGGGTATAAAGTAATAATTGCTTGCGTGACGCTATTTCTTCCGGCTTGCCATTTTCAAAAATCGTTTTACTTTCCTCTAAAATAACATCAGCAAACCTATGCCATACATAATGATATAGCTTTTCCCCAGCGAGATAATAGCGATAATTTTCCATATCGGTAGTTATATCCGTGAGTAAAGTTCGCAATTCCTCGTAAAGAACTTCGTCAGCCAATCCCGAGCCGATCTCGGGAACAGTCTCGTCTACTTCGCCGACGACCTTTCCACGAGACGAATCGCCCCGCGCTGCTAAGTCTCGTGGAAAGGTGTCGGCTTCGTTTCGAGACTGTTCCCGACTATCACAATTCGTTAGAATAAATCGCGCAATATTCCAGAGCTTATTAGCGAATAATTTATATGCTTTAATCTTTTGTTCGTCAATCTTACTATCGCTTCCCGGACCAACGCCGATTATTAAAGACATGCGTGTCGCGTCCGCTCCATACCTGGCGATCATGTCTAGCGGGTCAATATTATTTCCAAGCGATTTGCTTATTTTCCTTCCTTTGGAATCGCGTACAATTCCATGAAAATAAACAGTCTTAAACGGAATATCGTTCAATAAATATGTACTCATCAGTATCATCCGCGCGACCCAAAAGAATATTAGGTCGGAACCGGTTTCGAGTATCGCGGTCGGATGATAGTTTTTCAAATCTTCGGTTTCATTGGGCCACCCTAAAGTCGAGAATGTCCACAAACCGGAAGAGAACCATGTGTCGAGCGTATCTTCATCTTGAACCCAGTCATCGCCTTTCGGCGCTTCTATTCCGACATATATTTCTTCGGATACCGTGTCGCTTCTGGCGGGAACAGCTCTTCCTCGCTCGCTTCGCTCCTCGGAAGACTGTTCCCGCCCAAGCGACACGGCTGACGATTTATTCACAGTCTTATACCACACCGGTATCCTATGCCCATACCAAATCTGTCTTGAAACACACCAATCGCGCAGATTCTCTATCCAATGAAAATACACTTTTTCGAATCGGTCGGGAATTATCTTGATGCCAGTCGGCGAAACCGCTTCTTTCATCAATTCTTTCAAAGTCGTCATTTTACCATCCCTTTTGAATTCTTTATTAACGGCAACGAACCATTGGAGTTTCGGCAAAGGCTCAATGGTTCCGCCTGTTCTCTGCGCGATGCTTACATTGTGTTCTATTTTCTCCTCTTTTTCCAAAAACCCTTGCTCTTTGAGCCAGATAACAACAGCTTCACGGGCTTCGGTAACTTTCTTGTCTTTAATAGAGTCTAATCCAACAGTCATTCTGGCATATTCATTGATGACCTGCTTCAAAGGAAGTCCGTGTCTCTGCGACATTTCCCAATCAATAATGCTATGAGCCGGAGTCACGCCGAGCGCGCCGGTTCCAAATTCTTGGTCAACAGAATCATCGGCAATAACTTTGAGAGTTATGGCTTCACCCGCAAATATTGTCTTGAATTCTTGACCGACATATTTCGCGTACCTCTTGTCATTCGGATTAACAGCAATGGCGGTATCTCCGAGCTTTGTCTCTGGTCTTGTTGTCGAAATACTTATGGGAATATCTTTCGAATACTTGAATGTGTACAGATTCGTCTTTCTCGTCTCATATTCTATTTCATCATCGGAAATTGTCGTTTGCCCTTTCGGATCCCAATTTACAACCCGATACCCTCTATATATTAAGCCATCATCATACATTTTCTTGAATGCGGTTCGCACGGCAAAATTACGTTTCTCATCCAAAGTAAAAGCTTCGCGAGACCAATCTATGGAACTTCCCATCTTTCTTATCTGCGAAATGATAGTCTTTCGGCTATCCGCGACAAAAGCATCGATACGGCGAAGCAACTCTTCCCGTCCGAGATCGTGTCTCGACTTGCCTTTTTTCTTCTGAATATCTTTCTCGACAACCACTTGCGTGGCGATAGCCGCGTGGTCCGTGCCGGGAATCCAAAGCGCGCGTTTGCCATTCATGCGCGCGTAACGCACCATAATATCCTCAATCGCGAGCATAAGCGCGCTACCCATATGCAATTTGCCGGTTACATTGGGTGGCGGTAAAACTATCGAAAATGTATTGTCTTTGCCTTCTTTATCCTTGAATCCGAATCGGGTCGAGTCATCCGAACTATAGCCAACGCCTGTATTTCCGACTCCGCCGACCGGCAAATTGTCAGGATTGAAATATCCGCTCTTTTCCCATAAATCATAAATCCTATCTTCAGTTGAAGCCGGATCATACGGTTTCAAGAATTTATCGGATATCTTTTCGTTCATATAGAAATAGTAGCAAAAAAAAATCAAATTATCAAAATACTAAAATTTAAAGACCAGCGACATCTTTCGATGCCGCTGGTTTGCGGGGTCTTCACAGAATTACGGCTTTGACCTGTCGAATCGCCGCCAATATCGTTTGGGAAAGGGTACTGTAGATTGGAAATTCGAATCCTAACCCCGAATTAAAATTGCATTGGATTTGACTCAAACCCGGAAAATCCGGTTCAGCGCCGATAACAACGCGCAGATTGTGATCATTCGTCAGACGACCGCGCCACTCGCCAAGTTCTCCGCGCGTGTCCATTGCGTATGGATTATTATCGGCGCGCGGATTGGCCTTGCTTTCACATGGAAGCCAAAAGATAATGCAACCGCCAATCGCCGCCATGTTGAGATAATAACGCTTCCATGCAGTTCGTCGATCGAAATAGTTTTCAATATCAACCACTCTGAACTGAAGCAGCGGATGTCCTTCTTGATAGTGGCATGGGATCGCGGCATAAAAGTGCCGGATAGATCCTCGAATCTCTTCACAGCCTCTTTTTTGCCAATCATCCCCGCCGCGGACTGGTCCGGCTAAGAAGAAAAGCGGTCCATACGCGGGATCAATCCTAGTCAAAGCTTTGGGAAGCAAAATTCTCATTGTAAGGTTCCTTTCTCTTTGTTCTGAGTTGAATACTACATGTGTGGAAAATAAAAGCAAGGGAATCATGGATTGAATATATTTCACTTATTAACATACGTCCTCACGCTCAAAATTTCGATATGGAAGTGCAAGATGCCTCAATTCGCGATAAAATGAAAAGTATAATTAATTTGAAGATTTTATGAATATTCAAAGAACATCAGTGTTCCTAATGGCAAATCTTGGCGCGGAAGTGTCTAGAATTCTTTCGGCGAAAGACCGTAAAGATGAAATCCAAGTCAGGAAATGTCTCGAAAGAGCCCTCAAAATCTTAAAAGAAATTATGACTATGCCGGAGATGAAAGAAAGGGTCATTGAAATCAATTCGCTGTCGAATCTTATTAGCGACATGTCAAGTCCAAATCCGGTTCTTCATGTATCTAGAAAAAACATATCTTCATACTTTATTCCTTTTGCATTGAGAGTGATGGGTTCTAGTATATAGAATAAAAGAATTTCAAATCCAAATTACTGACCCTGACCTACAAGTCTCACATTTTCTCGGAGCAGAGCTCCTCGAAAATATGTTCAGCCTTTTCGACTCCCGGACGCGAGCCGCATTTGCGGCTCGCTTAGGGTCACAAAAACTCCACTCGTTACGCTCGTTCCATTTTTGTGACCCTACAGGGAATCGAACCCTGGTTTGAGGCTTGAGAAGCCTCCGTCCTAGCCGCTAGACGATAGGGCCCTTCGCGAGCTTCGCTCACTCAGGGTCTTCGACCCTTACTTTTTATTCAACCATTCTTCTTCTTGCCGTACAAGTAGCTTATCGGCTTTTTCCGGTTCTCGCAACAATGCTTTCGTGACTCTTTCGAGACGAGGCGATTGCGAACCCTTGACTAGAATGATATCGCCGGCGCCGGCAATGGACGCGACATATGGCGCGGCGTCCGAAGAAGAATCAAAACATTTCACATAATCGGCGGGTATTCCGCTTCTTAGGGCCTCTTCCGCTATCATTTGGGCTCGTGGACCAACTGTAATAAGAATATTCACTATACCCGCCGCTTCTCTGCCAATCTTTCTATGTTCATCGGTCGAGAATCTGCCGAGTTCCATCATGTCTCCAAGAACGGCAATCTTTCTGTGGCTGACTTGGCCTATGGGAATATTGGAAAGATTTACCAAGCCGAAATCTTCTTTGATGGCATTTGAAGTTACTTCACTTTTTAATTCTTTTAATGTCTCCAATGCCGACATAACCGCGTCCGGCGAAGAATTGTATGTGTCATCTATGAGCATTGAACCATTAATTCCGGGAATGATATTCATGCGGCCTCTCGGAGCTTCGTATCCATTCAAAGATTTAACAATATCCGCCAGCGGAATATTCCTGACTTTGCCGACAACAGCCGCCGCGAGAAGCGAATACAAATAGACTTTTCCCAAAACGCCATGAGTAGACACAGGTACTTTTTCATCTGCTAAATCAAGAGTGAATGAAATGCCAGATTGAATCGAGCCCATATAATTTTCTCCGCGCGCGGTTGCCGGCATATCAATACCGAAAGTTAATACTTCTATTTTCTTGTCTTTCATATTCTTCGTCGCATTCAGAACCTTCGGTATTTCTCCCAAAGTCATAACCTTGTCATCATCGGCGAATAAAATGAGAGTACCGCCATCTTTGACCACTCTCGCAAGAAAAGCTTTTTCCTTGAATACTTCTTCGGAAGACTTGAAGAATTCCACATGCACGGGCGTTTTGCTAATTCTCGTAATAACCACAATATCGGGATGCAACCATCTCGCCACCTTCCTTATATCGCCGGGATGGTCAGCCCCTATTTCCAGAATAAGACAATTCGGATAATCGACCCGATTTATTATCATCTTGGCGCCAAGCATGATATTTCGGAGCCAACCGGAAAAACTATGCCAAGCATTCGGCGCGCCAATGATTGTCAATGGCAAACCGATTTCACTGTTCATGCTTTTATCACTTTTCCTGGCATAGCGTTCACGGTTTTTCAACACGCAATAAATAGCGTCTTTGGTGGATGTTTTTCCCACACTACCAGTGATTGCCACAATAAAAGGCTTATATTTACCGATAATCAGTCGAGATTCAATCGTCAAAATCCAAACCAGTATTTTCTTCAGAATCCGCATGAATATAGTCTAACACACTATCTATCCGGCGGAATATTGTAATAATTTATCAAGAATTTCGTCAAATTAGCAAATGGATTAGTCAAAGTCTCCGAAGCATATTGCGCCCCCTTCGGATATGCTTGATACAAGAAAATAAGAAACCGTGAATTATATGCCGGAAAATATCCGAAAAAAGAGTGGAGATATTTATCAGGATAATATCCGCCATTAACGCGGTCAGCGATTTGCGCCGTGCCGGTCTTGGCGGCAATAGTATATTTTTCCATCTTAATATCGCCATGCTTAAGAGCCGTATCGACTATTTCAACAAGCATCTTCGTAACATCCGTAACGGTTTGTTTTTTCAATACCGGACCATCTTTCGCGGAATCAATCTTCAAGATACCGCCGCCAACATCGTCAATCTCTTTCACCAAATGCGGCTTTATCAAATATCCTCCGTTCGCCAAAATGGAAAGCGCGCGCGCCATCTCAATCGGTGAAACTGAAATCCCTTGCCCATAAGCCGCCGTCGCCACATCAATCTCTCTGCCTGATTTCAGATTCTTTATCATTCCAGTGGCTTCATTGGGCAGGTCAATACCGGTCTTTTCTCCCAAACCATATTTCGAGAAATAGTCGGACATTGTGGTACTGCCGACTTTGAGAGCTATAGTGGCCGCGCCAATATTCAAAGACTGATTCAAAAGCTGTTGCATGCCGGTAATACCGCGAGCTTTCCTGTCATAATTTCCAATCGTCTTCCCATCCAAGACCATCGTACCCGTATCGTCATATGTGGATGATGGCGAGAAATTGCCAGAATCAAAACCCATAGCCATAGTAAGAGGCTTCATAATAGAACCCATCTCATAGATATGTTCGACCAATGAATTGGAAAAAATCTTTGGATCCCTTATTTCCGAAGTATTATTGGGGTCAAATGTCGGCAACAAGGCGAGGGCGGCAATCTCTCCGTTTTGCGGATTTATTATTATGCCGCCTATTTCATCCGGATGCCACTCGGCATATGTGTCATTCAAGACTTTTTCCAAATATCCTTCCACAGTCGGTTCAATAGTCGTCACGATATCTCCACTTTTCTCCGAACTGCCGATGACAGTATCCCGCACGCTCGTGAAAAGCTTCGCGAAAACTCCTAAGCCTGTCCCTTTATTCTTCCTATTCAAAATATCTTGATAATATTTTTCCAAACCATATCGTCCTTCAATATTGGAAGAACTCGCGTTCTGCCCCACAAGCCCGAGCGCGTGCGCCGCCAAACTGCCTCCGGAATAAAAACGCCAAGATTCCGGACTAGTGCCTATGCCGTTCAATTCCAAACTATTTATCGACTGCGCGGTTATGCCGTCAGCTCTATGCGAAATCTCTTCATAGGTATCATCGGCGCGCGAAACCGCCTTCGTGAAATTCACACGATTTATTTTCAGGAATTGTGAAAGCGCCTCATAAGTCTGCGCTCCGTTTTTGACCAATTTCGGATTGACATAGACCAGAAAGCCGCGTTCCACGGTTGCCGCGGCTATGCGCGTGCCATTCTTGGACTCGAAATATATCGAACCGCGGTCGAATAGAGATGATGACGGTTTGCCATATTGCTCGTCCGCTTTTAGAGTATACGATTTTCCGTCAATTATCTGCCTGGAATACAGGGATAAAATCAGAACAACGGCCACCACGATAATTCCTATTAATATTACCTTGACTCGCAGTCTTTCTCTGTTATTCATGGGAAAAATTCATGGCAAAAATGAATCAAATAAAAAAACGCTTAACGATAATTTCTTACAAATCAGATGCCCGCAAGACAGCGCTTCCGAGCAAGATATCGCGATTGATATAGACGCTAACTTCCGTTTCGCGCAAGCCATAATCTTTCGCCATCTCTCTCGTTATTTTACTCGATAATGAAATATATTTTGCGTCCAGGCTTTGCACGGAACTTTCAATCCCTATTATTTGCTTCTCTGCTTTCTGTAAAGCGACCGTATGTGTTATTACCGAATATAGATTGATACCATATACTAGAGCCGAAAGAAGACAAAAGCCTATTAGAGTATAAGTTAGAAATACTTGGTATTCGCGAGTCATTGAATATGTTTGTGCTATTACTTTTGTCATATGGATTTGGTCTTTATTAAAATGATTTTTGTATAACTCGGAGTTTTGCGCTTCTCGACCTCGGATTCTCCGCAATTTCCTGTACCCCTGCTGTCATCGGTTTCTTCGTTATCATCGCTCCATCCGTCTTTGCCTTTTCCTTGAAAAAATTCTTTACTATTGCATCTTCCAAACTATGAAATGAAATGACAGCCATCTTCCCGCCACTTGTCAAACGCTCATATCCTTTCGTCAAACCCTCTTTTAAAGCTCCGAGTTCATCATTGACCGCGATTCGTAAGGCTTGGAATGTTTTCGTCGCTGGATGTATCTTTCTTGCACTTCGTAGTCCCGAGCTCACGAGGGACGAAGTAGTGCCTCTTTTATAAAAAGCCGGCACTGAAGTTCGAATAATCTCGCATAACTCACCTGAAGTCTCTATCTTTTTCTTTTCTCTATAAACACACACCGCTCTGGCTATTCTTCTCGCGAATCTCTCTTCACCGTATCCGTATATTACATTCGCGATATCTTGCTCTGTCCATCTATTCAGAATATCTTTTGCCGTGAATGGATAACCGACTGGCTCGCCCATGGTCATCAGTAACAGTTCGTCTTTCTGGAATGAAAACCCTCTTCCTGATTTCTCTAGTTCATCCGAAGAAAGTCCGAGGTCGAGCAAGATTATATTTACCGCTTGAATGCCGTGCTTATTCAAAACTTTGTCTAGGTTTCGGAAGTTTTCACATTCAAGAATAATTTTTCCCGCGTTTTCTTTCTTTTCTGTCACTTCCTTGAATATTTTTTTTGCTCTTTCGATTGCATTCTTATCCCAATCAAGTCCGATAATATTTACTTGACCTTTTAATGCTTCTGCAATCGCAAGCGCATGTCCGCAACCGCCGAGCGTGCCGTCGAGGTACCAACCGTTATTCGCGAGTGTTTCCTGGCAGGGGGACAACATGTCCATCGGAGAAACTTGCCAGCGGCCTCCTACCCCAATAGATAATTCTTTAGTCTCGCGCCCAAGCTTACTCGGATGTTTCGGAGAGGGACATGTTGTCCCCCTGCCAGGAAACACCGCGGGCGAAACTGTTCGAACCAAAGACTCCACAACCTCATGTAAAAGAACTGCCTTGTGAACACTTTCCATACCGTGCATCAAAACATTCCCGTCTGACCCAACTTTTCCGCGAGAGCATCGGCTTTGCGCTCGATCTCTCCGCGATATGTCGACCAACGCCCCTCATCCCATATTTCCGCGCGATCTCGAACGCCAACTATGACTACTTTCGAAACTAACTTGGCTCGTTCGCGCAAATATTGGGGTATGAGCATGCGACCGACCGCATCAACCTCCACCTCAACCGCACCGCCCAAAAGGTATCGGTTGAGGGATCGGTTGTCCGCCTGCAAAATCGAAGAATCTTTTGCCGACAATCGAGCGGTTATCTTTTCCCATTCTCCCGCCGTGAAGACGAAGAGACAGGAATCTAGCCCGCTCGTGATAATCACCTTGTTCCCCATTTCCTGTCGAAATTTGGCAGGTAGGGAGAGGCGATTCTTGCCGTCGATAGTGTGCTTGAATTCTCCGATAAGCATATGCATGCGAGAATTGTTTCGAGCATATCAAATGATTTACATATGTACGCTCTCCACTTCATCCCACTTAATAGGTATTCTACACCACCTTGCCTTATCCACACCACAAGCAAACCTGTGGATAACTTTTTTTACTTGAATTAGTATCAGGTTTTTCAGGTGGTATTGACAAAATCATTGAGCGGCCAAGTATTGACATCCTTCAATCATCATGCTAGCATATCTATCAGATTCATACCGCCGTCGCCCCACATTAGCGGAGGATAGCGGTAATAAAAGAACCAGTGGCGAAAGCCACATTTCCCAGTGCGAAAGCACATTTACAAATGAAGACGACTGAAACAGAAACCATGAAAAAACCGACCGTCACCGAAGCCAAAGCAGTCAAGAGAGTCAAGAAGACCCCGAAGACTGTCCATGTTGCGAAAGATTCCAACGAGGTTAGGGTCGCACCGACCGTCGCCACAACCCCGCCTTACGACAAGGATGCGGCAGATTACATGTGCAGGAAGCGAGAGGGAACATTTTCTCTGATCCACTTCATCGGCGAACAGGTCTCTCGCGAGCTCGCCGAGATTCTGGGGCGTTCGATCACGCTTCCGGAAGCGGAACACTTGGTCAGCTTAGATGGCGACCCCACGATTTGCGCCTCGGAAGATGTGGAGTTCCAACCGGTTAAGTACCTCCCTTTTACCCCAAAGGGACTGAAGGAAAAAATCGACCGTGGCGAATCCCTCGTGGACATCCAACTTCCGTGGGGTGGCGCGTACTACCTCACCAAGGATGGCAAGACTATCGCCTACTCCGGCTCCGTGTTTCATTACAACCACCGCCGACAGAAGTACGAGTGGGCTAACAATAGTCCTCTTGTTATCGTTGCCGATGAAATCGGCAAACGGTGTGGGCAACGCCAATGGGGTGTTCCATTCTCGGAAGTGGATAATATCCTGAAGGCCAGAACCGCAGGTACGGAACGCCGGCAAAGAATCGGTAAGATGGTTACGAACATTGCTCCGATTCGTCGTCCCGGTCTCGGTCGCGTGAGCGATGCGTTCAAGCTCGCATGGCACTCCGACAGAGGCAATGGAAAGCCGAAACGCGGTTACGACCGCGCGAAAACGCGACATGAAGAAAAAGTTGTCTCCGGCGAAGCGGAGGAATAGTTTCTCTGCCATCAACAATTCAATCCCGGGCCTGTAATCTTACACGCCCGGGATATTTTTATACTAAGCGTTGCAATTCAACATTAAACTCAGGAATCAGCATGTTGCACTTCAAGGTTGAATGTGCCCTTTTTATACTTGACAAGTCATTTCTATATGTTATAATAGCGCAAGATATCAGATCCGGGTATTGTAGATACAATATCTAGATCTAAAACACACAGAACAATTCAAAAAACCCCCGAGAAATCGGATTTTACAGAAAGACTGAACAATGAAAACTAAAAAAAGAACGGTAATCACTTCAACTGAAGAAGTGGTTGGTGGTAAAGGTCAAAAACAACCCAAAATCGACATCGGCGCGTTACCTCCTCCCGATTCGGGAGAAATGACACCTCTACCCGCGAAGGCAAAACCTTCTCCTGTGAAGGTACTGACGACTCCGGCTCCTGTACCTGTGGCAAAACCGCAAGCACCTAAACCGGCAACGACCCCAGTGCCTTTGGCAGTGCCTACACCAACGGTGGTCCAACAACCGCCGGCTCCCAAACCTCCAGTGGCATCGGCACAACCGGCCACACCAGATCTGACCACGACGCCTCAACCAACACCTCATCAACCTGCGACTCTTTCGCCATCATGGTGGAAGAGGAACAGGAAGAAGGTTCTGGTTGTTGCGAGCATTGTCGGTGCTGTGGCGACTTTTATTGGATTAGTCTGGCGTTTGTATCCTTCGTTTGCGAATCACTTGGCTTTACCGCCGAATCGAACTTCGCGGATTGAAGCGACCCCTACCACAATTCTCGGA
>ERZ1292629.1188-Hain-H43-01um-R1-1188-length-26499-cov-22_pt1 | contig 26499 bp, 40 predicted proteins | sample MGYA00564399_ERZ1292629 | MGnify/ENA primary metagenome ERZ1292629 (study PRJEB36523, sample SAMEA6512636) | groundwater metagenome | collected 2019-01-08 | study: AquaDiva: Metagenomics assemblies of 32 groundwater samples
CGTCAATAGAATTTGTTAAAGCGATAGAGGCAAAACTTGCTGCACAACAGTCAAAGATACAAGCGCAATTTGAATATGAGAGAATGTTAACGTTGGCTAGTGCTGAGGCTCAAGCAAAAATAATTGTTGCTAATGGAACACGTCAAGCCATAGAAACTATACTGCAAATTACAGGCGAAACTAACAGTACGAGGATAGCCGAGCTTTATCTTATGCTGGAAGCATTAAAGACTATTGCGCCGTATACACAAACCTTTATTGTGGTGTTTGGGACTGGTGAAATACCATTAGTATTTCCGATACCAACCAATTCCACAATCCCATAATCTTTTTTTGGGTGAGCTTTTAAGTTGAATTAATGTACCAAACTGCAATTTTATTGCTCGTTATAATCGCTATAAATTTTAAATACAAGGTCGGTCTAAGAAAGATGGGTGATGAAAATGGTTAAAACCATAGAGGAGATTTATCAAGAAGCAGAAAAATTTGTTGATGAAAAATTCCCAGAATTGAAACAACTAAACAAAAGCGAAAGCCGACGCATAACAATATTGGCGGTAATCAAAGATTTGATTGACCTTAACGGACAAGCCATTGAGCTTAGAAAATTAGGGATGCAATAACGCAGACAGGTTGACGGTGTTTATGTTACTTTTTGCGGTTGCCCCGCAATTGGTTCTCCCACATGAGCGCCGTCAGCCCTGCAGAAAGGTTCTCCAAAGCTTGTTTCTGACATAGAGTCTTTAAAAGCTTTTAGATAGAATATAACTGTAGGTTTAGCTAATGCCTATTGGTACACGCGAATGGGAAATCACACGATACTATAAATATATCGGCGAACCAAAATATTGGCAACGCTCATTTGAGTTTCGTTTAGTAATAACGGTTCCTGCTGATTGGACTCGGCAACAAGTGATTAATTGGGTTGATGCTAACATAGGCATAGTTGATGACGCTTTTACAACAGCGTTTGAAAAAGCCTTTGCCAAAAAAGAAAGATATCAGCATAGGCAAACTAATCTTGCAGACTATCAAATGCTTGAACGCGCAGTGGGAATGCCAGTGTTCAAAGAGGGAAGACACTATCCAGCATTTGACGGTTCATTTGTGTACACTGAAGGATATTCGCCAGGTGAAGAAAAAATCACTACTGAAACTTTCTCACCGATTTATCTTCCAGATTGGCGTAGTAGAAGAGGAAAACTTGGGTCAATAACCCGTGACATAAACGAGTTACAACGCCAAAAAGAAACAGCCTCAGCAACTGAGAGAACAAGACTGGACAGAGAAATTCTACGACTCAGAGTCGAAATCGAAGCGCAAAAATTCATAATGGGCGAAGCACCGATTGAACTCCCAGAGGAACTATATAAACGTGAAACAACTTCAGATTACACATTAATTGATGTTGATGGAAAATATGGTTGGACTGGAGGACAAAAAATTGGTCGAGTTTCATGGCGGATTCCTGAATAAACGCGCTTATCAAATAAGCTTTGACATTGACAAAAAACACTTGAAAAATGAGCCGTTAAAGGTTCTGCGATTGTTTTTCTTACTTAAAGAAATGTTTCCACAGGCAAAAGTAGGCGTTGACAAAACTGGTAATGGCTACCATGTCTCAGCAATTGGAATGGACGTACATAACATCCCATTGCAAAAAAGAGTTGACATTAGAGATAAACTTGGAGATGACCCACATAGAGTATTGTGTGACCAACGACGTCTTGAAATCGGACTTGAATCCTTAGTTGAAACGTTATTTGTAATGAAGAGAAAGAGATATGTTACGCCATCTGGGCACAATTATTATGGCAAGATTACATTTGTCGAATCATTAAATCCGATAGCTTTACCTTGGATACCCAAAATTCCAGCGCGGAAATCATAAAATATCCTTCGCTTTTTTTACACCCATGATAAAGTAAGGTTCACCTTTATCCCTTGGATAAGTTGGCACTCGTTCACCTCTACCAACAGTTCTTGCAACCTGAGTCGGAGTCATAACTAACCCATCTTTTATAAGTTCAGATACACATTGCTGTGCTTTATCCACGCTTACATCAGCTACTTCAGAAATCATAGTTTTGGTAAGTTGAGCACCCGTTTCATCTTTGCTACACGCTAAAGCCATTTTGACGCGTTCACAGTCAGATAAATCGCTGTCATGTTTTCTTGCACAATCAATTGTTCTGCTTAAATGAACACAGTCTGGTCGTTGCGTTTCAGTTTTAATGGTTCTAACAACATCTCCAACCCATCTTTTTTCTTTCTCATCATACTCTGCTGTTTTTGGGTCAAGCTGCACTATTTCAACTTCTCGCTCCGCACAAATATCATTGCCAACCCGTTCAAATTTCCAAGTTTCACCTGGAAGCGGTTGCGCTTCAGTTATTAAACCACGTGGGTCTTCAATTCGTAAAGCTTCTCTACGCTCCAATTCTTCAGGCGTATAAACTTCTTCAACTTCTTCAGCTTCAGCTTCAACATCTAATACAGTTGGTGGAAGAACAGTCATATATTCTGGTTCTTCACCTTCTCTCCCACGTTTCGGTATCCCAATCCGTGTTGGCGGTTCAACAGGATAGGGTGATTCAAGAGGTTTAAACTCTTTTCTTAACCAAGGCGGAATTACTTTTGCTGGTTCTTTAGCCCTAATCAATTCTTTTTCAGTTCGCAACCATCTCGGCTCACCCCTTCGAGGTTTAAGTGTTCCCCGATACGGCTCCTCTTTCTTGGACATTAAACCCCCCGCAACTAATGTTTTATGTTTTAGACCTTAAAAGAGTTCGCATTTCTCCATATTGTAACTCCCAGATTTCACGTTGAAGCCAAACCCAAAAGTTAACTCGTTCGACATGGTAGAACGGGTCAACAAAAACGGGTAAGAAACTCCCGATGGTTAAAAGAATAAAAACTTCCGTTGAGGTTTTAACCATGTTTACCATAGTCTCCATGCGTATAGATAATTGTTTAATCCTATACCAAAAAAGCGACGTGTGAAAACAGAGAAACCATTTTGTTCAAGGAAATCTCTTATTTTTTGAGATTCGCCGAAGTAATGATATGATGCGATTGAAAAAAAGTCAACGAAGCCGAGATAATCTCCAAATCCCTGTAACGCTTCAAGTTCTTGTCCTTCAACATCGATTTTTACCAAGTCTATGGGAGTAAAATGTTGCTGTGACAGAACAGTATCCATCCTTGTAACCGAGGTTGGTATATCGCCTTCTTCTGTTATATAGGTTCCCGCTGAATTATTAGGAACGTATTGTATGTAGGCAATTCCATCATAATTGGATACTGCTTTCTCTACGATTTGAACATTGAAAAGATTTTTTGTATTTTCGCGTAAGAATGGCAGTATCTCTGAATTAGGTTCAAAAGCCATGACGTTTGCGCCTAGACTTGCAGCTTTAACCGTGAAAGCGCCAACATGTGCTCCTAAATCAATCACATTCATACCCGTCGTTAATTGTTTATAGCAATCGTATATTTCAAATTCAAAAATTTCTTTCATAATAAAATTCATTACACTAGGTTCATTTTCGGGAAAAATAATTTCCGCTGTCAAAAACGGTCTCCCCGACGTATTTGGTTGCAATATTCACAGATTTCTCCTTCACTTTTTTCGTTGCACCTAGTGCATTCTGACCTACGACTTATGTGATGTACGATAATTGACGGGTCATATACGATTTGACCGATACTAGCTAAGCGACGATGAAAAGCTTGTTCCTCCTCCATTGAAAGTCTAATTAAGTTGAATTGGTCAATGTTGAGGTTGAAACCGCCAATTTGCATGAAAGCTTCGCGCCGAAATGCTCGGTTATGTCCAATACCATATTTGAGAAAAATATATCCAGCAATGGTTAGGATATTTTGCATAGAGTTTCCAAACGGAGATAAACCATCATGGTAACTAACGCCTATAACTAAGGACACGTTAGGATTTTCAAAATGCTTTGCAATTCGTTCAATATAATCTGGAGGATACCACACATCGGCGTCTGCAGTTACAATTACATCGTTTGATGACATTGACGCTCCTATCTGCAGAGCAGTTAATTTCCCAGCGGAAGAAGAAAAAATTTTGTTTGTATATGTCTTCGCAATATTAATGCTTTCATCGGTTGAACGTTCATCAACAACAATAATCAATTCATCGTACGGTCTTGTCTGTTCATTTAGAGAGGTTAACGCTATATGCATGAATTTTTCTTCATTGAGTACAGCTAGGACTATGCTGATTTTCATGGTTCTCCAAAACTTCTATATATTAAAAACCTCTTAAAACATTAACTATGGATTCGAAGCGTAAAGGGCAATTGCTCCCCTGTGATTCTTGTCGAAGAAAAACTAAACACATTGCAGTAACCGATAGAAAAGAAAAACTGGTTTGGTGGATTTGCGAATGCGGAGACTCTAAACTTCAAGACAATTGGAGTTGATAATTTGCCAAAAGTAATTCACATGACCCCAAAGGCTGTGTTCATCGAATGTGAGTTTATTTCAGCCGAGGAAGACGCGGTTAAGGCTGCAGAGCAGGTTTCAGCAACTTACTGTCGCAAATTAAATATGGTGACTGGACAACTTGAACCACGCTGCGGCTTCTGCAAGGAATGCGTGGAACGCAAACTAGAATTTTACTGCTTCAACGCGCAATCGCCATATTTGCTTGCATTGAAGGAAGAACTAAAGAAAGCACGAATTCAAGTGCGTTAAATCCTCTGCTAACTAAAAGAAAGAGGGGCGAGAAATTAGAGTTGACTGAACCTAGTGTTTAGCTAGGTATTCGTCAACAGCTTCCATGAAGTAGCCAACGATTTTGGGTACAAAAGCTAGAACAACAACGATGACAGCCCAAATCATAGCTACGTTGATGACGCTTGTGATGGTGAATTCACCATCAGCAATCCACTTGAACCAAATGAGAATGCTTGTGAGCAATCCAATGACGATGCCGAACACATTGTATATTCCGCTGGCTTTCTTCTCTTCTGGCATTGTTTCTATTCACCACCCATGCCTTTTACAGTCTTTATTCTGTTCGGAAGCCTATAAAACACTTTCTAAATATTGATATGTAGAGGAGCATACGCAATCGTTTTATTCTATGCATAACAAATTCTTAAATGGTGCCTCTTTGGAGGTGATTGATTGTTAGAATGGTTAGCATACGTAGCGGTATTAGTAGCGTGTATACTACGAACAACAATGCCATATTGGTACAAAAACCGCAATGGCAACGACTTAACTTTTGACAAAAAATATTTGGGTCCAATGATATCAGCAATCATCGTCGGATTCATCATGAGCGGATTCGTCTTCGTCAACATTGATTTGCCAAATGACGTTACAAGTAACCTAATTGGTTTCTGGACAGTGTTCATTGCAGCATGGGGTATGACAGACTTATTCAATAAATTAAGTATCGATGCGTGGAGAAAAGATTAGCTTTAATTCTCCTTACTTTCTCTTTTTGTAGAATCTTCTGAATCGGACCAGAACCAGAGAGAAAATAAAGCAATTGCAAAACCCACCCACATTAGAATAAAAAATCGTACGTAAGCATCTGGAAAATACCAGAATGTTGCTTCCCAATTGAATGGTGGAACCGCAGGCATCCATAGTTTCCAAGTTTTAACAATGTCATAGAATGCGGCAATAACCCCTGCAGCTACGATGTCTAACTGCCAGCTTGCAATTAACGCGATAACAAGACCGAGCATAAAGAAAACAACATTCCAGAAATGATGTGGAAGTTTCAGAGTTTCTTCACCAAAATTAACCTTTCAACAATGCTACAAGCGAAGCGGCAAAAGAAGCAATAGCAGTGATTACCGCGCCGATTATTATTGCTTTGTCTCTACCAGACAATTTTCCTTTCAAATTTTCTTTGACCAGTTTAAGGTTGCCGTCCATATCATTGATTTTCTTGACTAGACCACCTTGCAAGTCTGAACCTACAAGCGCGTTTTTTATTGTCTCAAGTTCCGTAGTCACTGCGCCCATCTCTTTTGCTAAAGCTTCATGTCTGGACACGCAAAGGTCCATTGGCACAAAAATGCCAGGATTATCTTTTTTTCGACTCACGCCAACAATCACTAATCACTACCAATTTTTATGATATAGATAGTTTAAAAGATTTGTTCTATTTGTCATCGCGAGAAAGAAGAAAGAAAGCGGCTGCTATTCCCAGTGGCAAAACATACGGAGACAAGTTCAATGGCACTGTAAGCTTTGGTAGTGGTCCATACAAGCCCGTCGGCGTCAATGCAATGAAACTGCTGCGGTCCCAGTTAAGCCAAGTAAGAATGTCATCTGCCATCGGGTCGTTTTGTCCAATCCAATAATCGAACCAATAATCGTATCGTTTAATTGTATTTCCCGACCATGACGCTTTTCCATTGCGACGCACATACAATATGCCATTAATGGTTTCTACACACCATACTTTTCCTGTGTAATGCTTCCATTCTTCACAAGTCCGTTTGTGTCGATTCTTATTTGTTTGGCTTAAAGTTAATGGCATATTCGTTTTCTTTATCAATCCAAGATAATAACATGGATGTTTACCAATAATCATTCTTTTTAATTTCGGACTCCAATTTCTACGTGAAGCTGAATCAAGACACCAGTTTAAAGCCCAGCCTGCTTTTAGAGCAATTTCTTGAAGGTCATCTCTTAATTTGGGAGAAACCGTTCGGGCTCGCCAATAATTCTTATTTTTAGTTCCATCTCCTTCCATATAAGCATTAAGAAGGATTCTCAGCGATTCTCTATCAGCAACCTTATATTTTTCTGGAATGTATTTCTCCCATGCATGCCCAAGAGGTGCAAAGATTTCCCACAATTGCTTGCTATAAACAATAACTCTATATCCACTCTTAAAGGGATGGTACCCCAGAGCTTTTAACGATTTCATAGCTTTCTTGATGTATTGGGGATTGGCAAGAGATAAGCAAATGCCATACCGTTTTGTCTTTTTTATCTTGATTTGGCATCCTTCTGCCAAATAATAACCAATAATTCTCATAAAATGTTTATCAAATTTTTCACCATTCTTCCAATACCCTATTTTAGTTGCTCTAAACTCTTTTCCATAAAGGTCTTTTGCCTCAATAAACTCAAATTTTCCTCTGGAGTAACCGCCATATCGCTTCACCCATAATCTGTGATTTGGAGTAACAAGCCAATCTATTTGTTGAGAAGAGAACGCATACATTTTGCCATCATAATCGTAAATAACTTTCCGCTTAATATTTTCTATTTCTATTTCATTCGTCCGTGGATTTAAAGTAAAAATCTTTTCGTCTGGTTGTATTTCAACATATGATTTCCATCCAGAAGTTGTAAGTAATTCGGTATCTTCAGAGTAACATTCTTCGTATACTTGCTTCGGTGTTTTACCAAGCAAAATAGCGTAGCCCGTTGCTAACATGCAATCGAAGAAGGCTTTAGCCCAAGGGTCGTCGAGAGGTCGAGTTTCAAAATTGGGATTATACACAAAAGTAAAATCTGCTTGATATGAAAAGACCTGTTGAGCAGTTTTAGACACCATGCTCGGTGCAAGTTCAAGACCTGCGCTACAACCTTTTAGGTCACAAATTTTACCGCTCATAATATCATCGTTGACCCCAACCTTAAGCAAAACTTCAAAGTCTTGACCTGTCGCAGTAGTTGCATTCATATGCCCTGCAATAATTACTATATCGGGATTAAATGATTGCATTGCCGCTTCAAAATCGAGTAGTCTCGCCGCCGAATCTTTCAAGTCGTTGAACAAGTCTTTTATTTGGTGTCCTTGCTGCTGAGCATAATCGATGAGGAGTTGACTATACGCTGCGAGGTAAATTGTTGGAAGGTCATGCCGCGCCCTGACAAGCAATACGTTAACCATTGTTCTTCACGAGTTAAGGTTGAAGTTTCTGCAGCTTAATAATTTCTGCGGTGACCACTTTTTTCCCTATTTCTGATAATGCTGATACTTCTCTTATGACGTCGTTTGGGCTTAGCAGTATGGATTCCATTGTATCGGGGTCTTGAAAATGGATTGTGGGTAGGTTACGTAGGCTTTCAGACATCGCATTATATTTAGCGCGTAGTCGTTGTAACACGAGGTCTTTCATACGAACCCAATCAGGTTGTTCGCTCATTTTTCATTCCTCCTAAATTTCTTTTCCCAATTACAATTTGCACAAAGTAATTGATATTTTTTCTCATCATTCTTTATACTCTTTAGAACAAGTCTATAATACTGTGCTCGTGCCTTTGCCACTTCTTTCTTTCCGCAACCATTTATATGGTCAATTTGAAGTGCTGTGCCAACATAACCGCATATTGTACATTTTCCACCCAATAGGGCAAATATTTCACTCTTAAATCTCTGTCGTTGTCTCTTTTGACATTCTCTATCTAAAGCAAGATATTTTTCGGGGTATTTTTTTCTATATCGCCTTTGATATTCTCGGAGTTTTTCAGGATGTTCTTTTCTATATTGTCTTTGATATTCGGCTATTCGTTGCATATGGAACGTAGGCTCCTCTAAGAGTTCAGGTTCTGACAAATTTTCTACTCCCAATAGATATATGTGATTAGAATTTAAAAGCTTAACGTGGCATTTGGGTTCCTGTTACAATACAAGTTACTATTATAGGTCCAGCGCCTGCAGCAGTTTTTTTAACCCAAATTGTAATTAAGTTGCCTTCTAACAATGGAATTTCAGATTCAACCATGTTGTTCTCCCGAAAATAAAATATGTCTTGGACGATTTAAAAGCTATTGCTTGGACTGCTGTTTTTCTTTGGATTCCACATATTTTTGTTCTATAGCTTTTTTGTTTTGTGCGTCCTGCTGAAGTTTTTGCAGTGCAACGCCAAAGTCGAGTAAGCGAGTTTTCATGCTGTTTGTAACTCGTTCAAGAATGTCGAATTCCTGCACCATTTTATTAAAGTACATTCCAAGTGCTTGAAGGTTTTGTTGCTCCATACTTAAATGTGATTGGGGAAGAGGTTGCACCGTTTTTTGGATTTTTTGGATTTTTGCTTTATTGTTTATTGACCTCACCTCTATCAAGGTTATTTTTATACAGTCTGCGCCTTTTATGGCTTATTATACGTAGGATTCGTAGAATGGTATGTATCGGGTTGTGCCTTCAACTGTGATGGGTATGACTCCGCCGACTGTGGCTACGCTTGTAGCATTTACGTCGATGTTGTCGAGGTTCAAGGCTACGTCAACTTGCAACGTATCAATGTAAGCTGCGCCATCAAGGTAGAGGGTTCTCCATTCCCTTGTTGATGAACCTAAGTCTTTTGAGTCATCAAGTGTTGGATTCATGTGTGTGCTTACGCCAAGCCCCGCTGTTGCGTCAAGGCTTAAAGTATCAACGAAAAGCGTGCCATCAAAGTACCCATGTCTAAATTCTGCTGCGCTCGTTCCTAAATCAATAGCATCATCGGTTGTTGGAACAAGAGAAGAATCAAAAGTCGCATACCAACTCATGCTTAAGACGCCCCCAACAACTTGCCAAGTCATTAATAGATTGCTCAGGCTGTCTTGAATGTTGAGACTTCCAGGGTCTGGTGGCATCGTTATCATAGCATCGTTACCAGCCGACGGAGCCAATATGAATTCGCCTCCTGTGAAAGAACGGGAACCATCACGCAAAAAAGCGTTAGGATAACCCGCGTCTGCAAGTTGCCGCGCTACACCATCAACGGGCACATATTGTGTGTGGTCGTCGTCGCCTAAGCCAGCTAATGAACCGTGGTCAACCGCGGATGCATCGATGACAACTTATACGGAATCCTACGTTGTCGTAAGGATTTTTCCGTTAGCGTCAACTTGCACCGCAACCACGACGCCAGCCGACGTTTTCCCATAAAGGGTTGTGCGTACATAGTCTTCTGCTGTTGACTCACGAATTGAATCAAGCAATTTCTCTTCTGTCTCAGTCAATTTGGTTCTCCAAGATTATCTTAGATTGAAAGATTTAATAAGTTTTAGGTTTTGATAATACACCGTCAATTAGAACTTCAAAAGTTTTGCTGGCTGAAGCATTATTGTGAGCGATAACTTTGATTGAATTTCGAGCTATAATCGGTGGATTATACTTTTTCGGGCTATCTAAGCTGCCAATGTCATGTTCGATTCTTGATTCGCCTGTAGCGGGCACGCCATCAACAATCCATTCCAACCAAGTTGATGTATGCCAGAGAATCCAAACTTCCTCGATAAATCCTGTGTAACCACCTGAAATAATCATTTCAAAAATAGTTGCTGAAGACCCAGCCGCTAATGTTTTAGTAGCATATGGTTGAGGAAAATTTAAATATTCCAGCGGAGGTGTCACCGACATTTTTTGTCCTCATGCCCAAGATATGCGAATAATCCGATTAACCCGACTATCGCAACTAACCCTAAAATAAACATCATGTTAGGGTCCAACGTTGGCAACTGCAACGGTGCAGTCTGCAACGATTCAACTTGCACAGGCGTCTGCGTTTGAACTTGTTGTCTAGTCGAAAAGAAACTTTCTGGAGTGGCACGTTGACTCAAATAGTTCTCCTACTTTTATTTTTATTAGATAAATTCCTCTACACCTGTTAAAGTAACTGTTACATAGATTGGTGCGGTTCCAGATGGAAATTTACCGTAAAGTTGAATTGGTGGCTTATCAAGTTTACCCGTGAATACCAAGTCTCCGCCGAAGCTCAATGGAGTTTTAGTATCTACCAATCTCAAATTGTCCAATACATGTTCACCATTGATGATGAGACTGATTCGAAAGTCGTCGCCAGTCGAAGCACTATGAGTTGACATGATTGTTAAATCTCTTATATGCACTTTCTTGTTTGGGTCATTCACAAACTTTAAAAGTTCAACCCATTCATTCGTGGTTGCAGTGAAACTTACGAAGTTACCCTTGACAAGTGCAAGGTTAAATTCAATCATAATGATTCTCCCAATCATATCTTTAGATTAAAGCAGTTAAAACCTTTATCCTTGACAAACGCCGCCTTCGCAACGACGATTGTAAACTACTTCAGGATAGCCACAATAGTTACAAATGAATTTTTGGGTTTCAATCCATTCAACACGATTTCCACACTGAGGACATGTTACCATTCTTGGCACTAAAATGTTCTCACCCAAAATTTATATTTTGCTCTAATGAACAAAAAGTCATAAAAATCGCGAAGTGACGTTGCAAGAGGATTTTTTAATCCAGGTTCACTCCAGTTGCCATGTTTATCCAGACATAACGTCATTACTTTATAGCAACGCTGACACAATCCTCCACCAGTTCCACATGGTACATCATGACCAAAGAGAAAACAAAAAAGATGCGCCAATAATTGTTCTTGCTTTGAAGCAAGAGAGCCACCGCTCATCCAACGAAGATAATATTGTAGTTTATTCATCTTTTGGTTGTTCTCCTATTTTAGCGGGTTCAACAGTATTCTGTTCCCGCGTCTTAACGCATCGACTTGCCATGCAACCTTTGCCATGCCGATACATTGGACAGTCTGTTGGACAAGGATTCAATGCCTGAGCAGTACCATTTGAACCTAAAGGTGGAGGATAAAAAGTAAACGTTATTATATTGTTATGGGCGAATCGTTGCATAGCTTTTAAATGTGATTCCATCATTTGCCTCATCCACTTTGCCAATGCATCTTCGCTCACTTCAATAACCTTCTTGTTTCAATTGCACCGCAATTAAATAGACAATCCAATGTACTTAAGCCTTCTTCAAAAGGTTCGTATCGTTGCTTATAATATGGATGGAAAAATTGTTCTTTAAATTCTTCTCCGTCGAGTCTACTGCATAAAAGTTTAACTGCTTCTTCCCGAGATAAGCTCATGCACATGCTTTTAGAATACACGATTTGTGGCTGCGCCTTCAGAAGCTGTGCTATCCATAGCGTGGTCTGCACGTTTAAAGTCTCCAACAACACGTTTGGAGCCTCAACATAATATTTTAAATCCTCAAAATAATCATTGTAGAATGGCGACCCCATATAGTTACGTTCAATCGCATCCAGAAACTTTCGTTTCCACGGCTGCCAGTTGTCAATCATCGTGCAAAAAATCAATTTATTGCATGGTCGTTTGACGCTGACGCTGCAGAGTTGAATGCCCGTGCGAGTTCGAATGCGACAGCGATTCTGACGGGTACGAATACTATAAGGCACATGGTCCATAACCGCCCAACAATCACTATGAACTAAACCGTGGAAAAATTCGAGTGAAGGCATGAATTCTGGTTCACGGATAAAAAGCTTCAACTAGCGCACTACCCAAATTCCATCTATCATTTCGGCTCTTTCCTCTTCAGACGGGTCCATAAGCAACTCATGAAGTTTCTCACCTTTACGCAAACCAACAATTTTGATGTTCTCGCTAAGTTTCTTTGCTAAATCAATAATTTTTACTTCTTCCACACCGCTACTCGGAATAAATATTTCTCCACCCTTCATCATATTAATGCATTTAATCACGAATTTAACGATTTCATCAAAACCCATCACATAACGTGTCATTTGTGGGCTTGTAAGAGTTAAGGGTAAACCATTAGCCTTTTGATAGTGCCAAATTTCAAAAACACTTCCATCTGAATCAATATAATTTGGTGGTCGAATAACAGATAGTTTAGTTCGTTTATCTCCTTTGCAAATATTAGCATCAAGTGTGAGGCTTTCACTTAACGCTTTGCAACGTCCGTAAGTGCTGATTGATTGAACCGCTTTGTCGCTACTGATTTGAATGAATTTCTCAACATTATTTTCCAATGCAGCGTCAATACAATTTTGCGTACCTAAAACGTTAACTTGAATACTAAAAAATGGATTATATTCTCCTAAATCAACATGCTTTTGAGCCGCACAATTAATCATTACATCAACATTTTCGGCTGCACGAATAAGCCGTTCACGGTCTCGCACATCACCAAGAAAGTATCTTACTTTGCCGTCGCTTTCACCAAAACGCACTTTCATCTGCGCTAAGCCATTTTCATTGTTATCTAAAACTCGTATTGCCATCACATTATATTCGGGTTTAATGAGTTCTTGTGCTAAACGTCTACCTAAACTTCCAGCTCCGCCTATTACGAGGTAGATTAACCCCGTTTCCATAACCTCCAATGCAATAGCATATGACAGGATTTACAAAAGGAAACAAGATTTTCTGGTTTATTATTTGATTTATTTAAATCTTTATGGTGTATAATCTTGGCAGATGTACCGCATTGTTGGCACATGTAATTGTCTCGCTTCAAAATTGATTTTTTTAAGGCTGTTCTAAATTCAGGAGTGTAAGGCGGAAAACTGCTCCCACCTCTCCAATTTGGGTGTTGTTCAGCTCGTAAACCAATCTTCCCCTTCATCCAAGAGGTCATTCCTTTCTTAAATTCAGTTTTGGGGTTTGGGTGTTCACCTTTCCGAAAATTTCCACTATTAAAACAATATTTTTGCACTCGTATATCGTTCTTCGTTAATCCGTTATTCCAAGGTTTCATTCCTTTTCGAAATTCTGTTGATTGCGATAGATGTTTTCCCCTTCGCCAACCATTAGTTTTTTCAACGAGTTCAGGTGGCATTTTTAAATTTTGCCACAGCTTATGTCCTTTTATAAATTGTCCTTTATCATTTCGTGGTAATATTTTCGCTCTTTCACTTAATTCTTGGTAAATTATCATATGCGTGTTCTCTTAATTCGCTCTATTAAGCGCAATTCGGATATAAAATTTTTCAAAGTTTCGAACGAAATTGACACGGCAGAGTCAATTGGCAAAGGATAAACAAATGGTGGCGACGGTTCAGTAGCCGCAACGAAATATGGTAAATCAAGCATCACATGTTTTTCTATGTATGCTTCTTCTGGCAGTCGATTAATAGCGTATGCTAAATCAAAAAGCGTGTGAGGAAAATGCAATGAAGTTCCGTCGCAGGTTGAGGCTACATCTAAGTTGAAGTCTTCGGGTTCAGGAGGATATTTATTCAAGCAATAAAGCCATTTGATTCGTGGATGATACATGTACTGTCCAATTGGTCGGTATGGAACACTAATCAACACGGTTTTGCCCGTAGCCAATGCTTTATCGATTAACGGTTGGTTTTCATGGTCTTTAAAACGAATTTTGATTAAGTCGGCGTATTTAGCGGCTATGTCAACAGCTTCAAGATACATAGGCGTTAAGATGAAACCAATCTCAACAGCGTCTGCTTTAGTCTTTAAATATTTCACTCCTTCTTCAGTCAAAATAAGTTTTTTAAGACGCTCACGCACTGGTGAATTAGCGATAATTTCTTTATTGAACAGTTGGAATTTGCAAAAATCCGCGCCTGAAATTTTTGATTGCTGAATCATCTCAAGAGCTTCATCAACCGTGTTCCAATTTACACCAATTTCAGCCACGACGTGGAGCATTAGCTCACTATCCATGACAATTTTGTCCATACGCCTGTTTTTTCTTTAATTTGTGGAAGTAAAGCGCTTGCATAAATTAGGTCAGCCTCATCTTCCACGTCGATTGACCTCTCTGATGGCATACAATTATGCACGACAAATCCATTAGCAATGAAGTTCTGCGTGCCTTCCACTTCAAGATTAAATGTTTCTTCTTCGCCATTGGGAATTATTTTTGTTATTTTTTCAAGCTGAAAATCAAGTGGAATGTTCAACCTTTGGACGCCCTTCAAAATACCAGCGCCTTTGATTATTCTTGGTCTCGCGTTCTTAACCATCTGAATAGAATATTCCAACGAGGATTTAATTTGCTTTCCATTCTTTAACGTTGCTATTCTGGGTCCGCGCGTATAAATGTTGGTAGTTCTATAACCTATGCGTTCAGCAAGTAATTTCAAATCTTGAATTAGTCGTTTGTTAGCCATTTCAACGGTGTAAGCTTCTAAATGTTTATAAGCTTTATAGCCATCAGAGTCTATAATGCCGTCAATAAAGGCTTTTATAGAATTGATTGGTTGCTCAAAAACCCAAGATGGAATAGTTTTTTCAACGCCGATTCGACCGAAGCCAGAATTTAGAATTAAACGACATAATTTTGCGTCATTTATACGAAGAGTATATTTATCAAGTTCACATATTTTATTAGATGTAATGGTTTTTAAAATAGCGATGCATTTTTCTCTAACATGCTTTTTTCTACCAAAGGATGGAAGACACAGGGATAAGGCTAAACTATGTTGTGTATGCATAACGCAACCATCACCAAGATACAATCCAAATAAATACATCATATCTTCATTAAATATTGCTTCTTTAGTCGTGGCAGGTGTTTTAAAGGATGTTATCACAAAATCTTCAATTGTGAGATGCTTCGCTGGAACCCAAGAATAGGAAAACATGTTTTTGGTATTTTTTCCAACTTTCCCCATTTTACCTATTCTGCGAACAATCAGAAATGGGTGGTCATTTGACGCTTTTATTGTATGGTTTCGAGTCTTAATCTTGAGAGTTTTTTTATACCCCGATGAAATAACATTTAAAACTTTACATGATTGAATACCATTGGGCGTCCATGAATAAACAAAGTCACCTTCTCTCATTTCTTTGATTAATTTTGGCTTTGACGAATTAATATAAACTAGGGAGTCACCTGTTAAACAATAACCGTAAATTTTATTTCCATAAATTTTGCCGTTCATGATTAAATCTCGTTTAGTAACGTAAACTGCGCCGTTTGGATAGTAGACAAGGGGTAGATTTTGGCTGATGAGGTTATCGCCTTCAAGAGGAAAATCCATGAAAGAACGAAGTTGTTGAGTGACAGAATCTACTTCTAATGCCCAGAAAGGATTCTGTTTTGCACGGGCAACGCTTACAACAGTATCAGCGTTCGTAACCTTTGCAAGATGCACGCAAGCATCTATATCGGATGCTTGTCTAAAAGGACTTGGAGGCTGAAGCAGACAAACAAACCCTACTTTTCTGTTTTCAGTTTTCTCATACCATTCAACAGCGTTTTGGGCTACGAAAACTGTATCTACTTCGCGTCCGTTTTTGTCTTCGCTGAGTTCAGGCGGACGCTTAAATGGCACGGGTGCACCTGCGTTGCGGCTGATTTCAGCTATTTCATCATCATCCGTGCTAACGAGAAAATAATCAAGTGACTTAGCCTTTTTTGCTTCTTCAATAGACCAAACCACCAATGGTTTATCGCCAAGCATCTTAAGATTTTTGCGAGCCAACCTTTTAGAACTTCCTTTTGCAGGGATAACGCCTAAAACAATACCTACGTTTTCGCTCGTTTCAAATTCTCCTTAAATAGTGATAGTTGCCTTTAAGGAGAATTAAGATTTAAGCCTTATGTAGAAAAATGGGGGATTGGCTACTTTACAGTGGTTTTCAATGTGATTCGGCGTTTTCTACGTGGTTTAGGCGACATTGACTATTAAGGTTATGTTGCGTGATTGCAGTGTGATGGTGAAGGATGCTGGTGGGCTATCAGTAGCTAAGTATTGTGTGTCCGCGTCAATATGGGCTATTGCTGAGTAGGCTCCGACTATGCTGTATTGTGTGGTTACTGTGTAAGACCCGTCTGCCAATGTGGTAGCCGTTAAAGTTTCTGTTGTAGTGTCAGGCTTCGTAATGGTTATTGTTATTGTTTCTCCAACCGTTGCTTGAGCCGAAATCACACCCGCAAACGTTACAGTCGCCATTCCTATGCCTCCCTTATTCTAATAGCTCCGCAAGAATATTTAACACTTCCCGCGTATAGCGTTTAATCGCTCGTTTATTCCCAATCCAACGTGCCAGATATTTCCCAACCCGATAATAAACGTGAACTATTGAGTAGGGCAAATAATGGTCGCGGAAACGTCTGAACACGTTTAATTGAGGCGCTAAAGGCGAATCAAACGCTACTGTAGCTATGAAACAGGGTCCAGACGGAATGGACGATATGGTTGTGATTGTGGTTGCAATTGCAGTTGCACCAATCGAATCAGTCACTGTCAACGTTACATTGTAGATTGCTTCAATTGTGGGATACGTGTATATTGGGTTTTGTTCAGTGCTTGTTTGTCCGTCTCCGAAGTCCCAAAGCCAACTGTAGGGTGGAGTCCCACCAGTAGCTGAACCAACAAACTGAATCGTTGGGGTAGTTGGTAAAGTGTTGTATGGTCCTCCTGCACTTGGAATTATTGATGTTACAACTGCATCATAGTGTGCAATCATTATTTTGTCAGCGTTTAACGTGATTATACGATTGGGATTGTTAAAGTCGGGGTCTGCTGGTGGTAGGTCGTCCCAGTTTGTAAAGTTGTAAACTGTTGTTCCAGATGATATTTGAGTTGGCATGATTATTTGATAGTTTCCTTGGGGATGTTGCTGGCGATAAGGCGTAGTTATACCGCCTCCACCCTCCACCGTTGAGAATACGCCGCTTGCTACTGTGCCATCAGCATTAATGCTGATTATACGGTAATAGGTTCCTGAGGCAGATACTGGAAACGTTAATTGATGATTAGTCTTGAGAGTTACATCTTCGATAGTTGTTCCGCCTATATAGTCTACATCAACGTATTCAACGTTTTGTGGAGAGAGTTTTTTAGTTCCTATAAATAAGGGGTTGTCGCTGAATTCCACCCTGCTTGATGCAGGTGTAGTTGTTGTCCATGAGATTGTGGCTATTGTTCCGATTATTGAGACGGTTATATTTTGAATTTGGAACATGGACGGTTTTGAAATGGCTGTTAAGAATGGGGTAATGTCGTAACTGCTTGCAAGTCCAGGTCCACCATACCTCCAAATAATCCATCCGTGAGCTCCATTAGCTCTGAGTGTATCTACTTCTTGTGCAAACATAGCTGGTGTTGGTGTACCATCGCCACCCCCTGGGTCATTCATTATGAAAACTGGCATTGGAATTGCGCCGATGTTAATGGGGAGTGATGGAACGTTATAGTTTACGTTGGTTCTGGCACCAATGAAGAATAGTTGGCTTGTTTGTGTGTGATTGGTTATTGAACCTGGATAGCCACTATCGCCTACGAGGTTTGTGGTATAAGACATGGGAACGATGAAATCAAGGTATCCTTTTTCAACCCAGTCTGCTGGATGTTGCCCCATATTGACAACGCTGAAATAACCTATTGGTGTTCCAGCTTCAGTCCACAAGTAGAAAACACTTGCTGACAAAAGCATGGAATATTTAATTGAGCGTGTCCATCCACGCACGTCTCTAATAAGTTCAGTGATAGGGGTGATTCGCCAGTTTAACCATTGCCTATAATACCTTCCACTTGAAATAACGTCTGTAACCCAGTTTACGTCAATTAACCCAGTGTCAGCTATGAATTTTGCTTTACATTGTTGGCAGTAGCAAATGTTTATGTTTTCCCATCGGATATAGTCAAGCATAAGTCCATCTACATCGTAGTTACTTGCGAGGTCTTCAGCTATTCCCCGTATTAGAGTTCTTGCATCAGATTTTGTTGCGCAGAGCCAATTTATTTTACCGCCTGTCGTTTCTGCAAGCCAGTCTTTCCCACTTTCTGGAGGTAGTGCTGTGCCGAGCATTGTACATAATAGAACGTGACATTCAACTCCTCGTATTCGGCATGCTTGTGTAAAAGCGTCAATGTTTGCGTTGTGTCCGCTTGTTAAATGGTAGGGGTAGAGTTCGAGGATTATTAGGTTGGCTCCGCCATCTATGCAGGTCTGCACGATTTGGTTCCAGTCAGTTACTCGGTTTTCCCAAGTGTGAATGAAAACGCCTCTGATTTCGCTTTGTAAATGCGCTCCCATCTATGGTGCACCTCTTAACGTAAACGGTATTCCTGAAACGTTGGAAGTTACGTCTAACCAATATTTAGGCAAAGCTTCTGTCACAGCAACGAGAATATATGTTTTGGCTTCACTCAACGAAGGCAATACTATTGGATTAGTATTTCCTAAGTCGATGCCATCAAGAGTCCATCTGATTAGCTGATAAGCTTCGGCTAAAGTAATTACTGGAGTAAAAGTTACTTGAGGTGTTGCTCCGATGTCATAATTGTATGTTCCTTCAGGTGGATTCGCTGAACCTGAACTTGCAATTGAAATGGATATAGTTAAGGTAGCTTGAGGAATTACTGAGTTTAGCTCTATTAAGTCGAAGTTTAACGTTGCCGCTGTATTGTTATGGTATACTTCGATGCGCAGTTGCCTAACAAATTGTAGTCCAGCCGTGCTAATTAAGGTTGATAGGTCAAATGACACTTCATTCCATGTGTTTGCTGTTAATATTGCAAAATTGAAGTAGTATTCAGTCCATTGTCCAGCGCCTTCGGCAGTGATTATTACAATTCTTCCGTTGAAAGCATGTGAAGGATAAAGCCGCACCTTAATAAGAGGTGCTAATGACCAGTCCCAATATGGTGATGGAGTAGATTTGGAGGCGTATGCGCTGAAACGTAAAGGGTCTAAAGAGGCTCTGATGCTTGCGGTGCCTTCAAATTTGGTTAATGTGTCAAGCGTTAAGGTTGCGTTACTTCCTGCCCAATTGCTTAAACTGTCACAGTTATCGAATATTACCATAGTTTTTTTCTCCTATTTTTTCTGCCTAATAAATATGTTCTCTTAAAGTCCTTAAATAATTTTTGCTAAATACCGCATGAAATCGTCTGTATTTGTGGACGTGGAATGGGTATAGCGGATATTCTGAGGTCGAAGGGAGAAACACCCCATGTTGTTCCACTCGGGTAAGCTGACCAAGTGAAGAATATTTTGTAGTTGTATTGAGCAACTGCCATGCTTGGATATGATGGACTATTTTCGCTGGTAACAATGTCAATTTTTGTCCATGACGCAGAAGAATCCCATAACCTGTAAATTTCAATACTTGCGCTACCCTTTAATCCTTCGCTGTTCCCGCCACCGTACGTAGCGATTATGTATAATCTGTCATTGTCATCTATACTTACTGCTCCATGCAGTCCTTGATTAGTGTCGCTGGCAATCAACGTTTCAGAACTCCAAACGCCAGCAGCACTACGATTAAGATAATAGAGTTTGTGAGCTAAAGCCAGAATTGTTCGGTAAACAATATGTACTATATCATTGGAATCTGCGACCGCATCAAAACTATCTTCGCCTAAAACCGTGTTGTCGTTAATATCCACTTCTTGTGCATCCCAACCTGCGCCATTGTAAAGCATGGCTTGAATCTTCGTAGAATCATCGCTCCACAACATCAAAACTTGATTAGTTGATAAAGCCACGGGTACAGAGCGCACATTTGTTACATTTGCAAGTGCTTGCAAAAGATTGGGAAAACCAACCGCATCTGTCCAAGTACCATCATTCGTAGATGATTTATTTGCCCATGGACGTCGTGTAAGCCCAACACTATCTCGATAAACATAGCCTATCCACGGCAGATTCCCTGAATCCATAATAATATGTGGAAGTTGAATTACGTCTGCCCCGTCAGTTCGTGTAAGCACTGTATCAACAACGCTCCAAGAAACTGTTCCATCAGAACTTGGCGTTCCACGACGATAATATAATTCTCCATCTAAGTATGCAAGGTGAAAATAAGTCCCGTCAAAACAAAGAGAAGCATATGAACAACTCCACAGAGCGCTACTTTTAACTTCACCCGAATTACTCCATGTATTCTCAATGCTTGTTGGTGCCGACACTAAATACAAGTCGTTTCCAGCGCTAACATCGCCTGGAGCAAGTAACGTCCATATACGCCCAGCAGCATAAACGATTTTTCTTTGACTGTTAAAAGCAGTTACAAAACCCGAATTTGCAAAAGCGTTGCTGCTGATGGTTGTGGTGTTAACCAATTTTTCACTCTTCAGTATAAGCAATATTAAAGTATACGCCGTTAGCATATGCGGCTGCACAATAAGCATATAGTACCTGTCCCACAGCGCCCTCAATATTAGCATCAGTTAAATTCAACGGAACTGTACCACCATCCGCTGGAACATACAACCGAATTTTATAGTCAGCAGCCACAGAAGGCGAAGAAGAAAAAGTTAATCCAACATTCACAACAGCACCTTGATTGTTGCTTACGATAACGAAGTGAACTCTAACTTTCTTCGTTGATGATGGAGTAACTAACGCAGTTGTACTTGTATCTGTTTTGTTAATGTTTACCCAATTTAATGCTTTAGTACCCATTGTTGTTGGTAAAGGATACGCCTCAGTTACTCTTTGGTAGCCTCCTTCAAGCTTCTGATAAGACAATTCAACTGGAGTGTGTTCTTTCACTTCGCCCATAGCATTAGCAATTATTATGTCTCGTTCAGCACGAATAGTCTCAAGTGCTTGAACCCGAATTCTTATCCATTCTCGCCCACCAGCAACAGTTGCATCACGCTTACCTAACGGAAGATAAACATAACCCCATTCACCCACGTTGATAGCATCTATGCTAAGCCCAAGCATACCCACTTTCAATGGTGCCAAAGAAACATTGTCCGACAAAGGGTTCTCCCTAAACAACAATCTAGCTAGAAACCATTAAAAAGCTTATGCTAACGACTTAAGCAATTTGAGAATTCTATCTAGGTCTTCGGTTGTGCGATTCCAACGATGCACATCCCAAAGTAGAATGTGGTCTCTCGCCCATTCAGCATTCGGGCATTTACGCCTATATTTTGCGAATATTGGATAGTCATAAAGCAATTTCTTATAGTATCCAACGTTTTGTCCTGGCAAGCCCAGAGAAATGCCTAATCCTTTCAAGTCTTCGATGAAATCATCTCTTGAAAGTTTGCCATGGTAGATTGTTGGAATCAAAAGATAAATCGGCTTTAAACTATTAGGAATAGGAAAATTATAAACAGATGAAAGAAAGTTGGGTAAATGAGACAGAAAATACTCTGCGTTTTCAATTTGAATATTGTTGAAATCATCAAGTTTCGTTAATTGCACTCTGCCAAATGCGGCTGCCGCCTCCGAGAGCCTAGCGTTAGTGCAGACAATATCGTTTAATGAACCGTAAGCGTTACCATGATTACGAATATTCCTACATAAGTCGGCTAATCGGTCATCATTAGTTATGATAGCGCCACCTTCTCCCAAGGTCGAAATTTGCTTCGTTTCCTGGAATGAAAACGAACTTAAATCGCCATATGACCCTACTTTATAGTCTCCTATTTTGGCTCCGAGAGCTTGAGCAGAATCTTCAATCAAGTAAATGCCATAGTCATTGCATATTCCATAGAGATGTGGAAGGGCAGCGGGAAAACCGCAAAGTGAAACAGCTATTATTGCAGCGGTTTTCTTGGTGATAACATCTTCAATTTTATTCGGGTCAATATTCAACGTTTGCGGGTCAATATCAACGAAGACTGGTTTAGCGCCTACTGAAAGAATAGCTGTGCCAGTCGCTATGAAAGTGAGAGGAGTTGTAATGACTTCATCGCCTTTTCCGATACGTAAAGCCTTCAAACTGATTTCAAGACTAACCGTGCCATTAGAAACAGCTATTCCATGCTTAACGCCAAGGTACTCAGCAACTTCAACTTCAAACGCTTGATTCTGCTCACCGCCATAAAACGAAAGAAAGAAACGACTAAGTTTGCCACTTTTAATTACGTTGGTTACAGCGTTTATTTCGCGGTCATCAAACCTTTTCATTCATTTTCCCCTCATTATCATTCGAATAACCCTTTAAGGCGTTTATCTTCATTGTCGATTAGCTCAAACCCTTCTGGGTCGATTGGTTCAAAGTTTCTCTGAGTTTTATCTTCTTCAAGCCAATATTTGTCACAATGAGAACAATAGTATTGATGACCACCATATGCCGAAACTGCCTCACTACACCAAGTGACATCTATATCACGAAGATGATAACCACATTGCGGGCAAATTTTTGCCGTAAAACGATATTGGCTTGACGCTTTAGCTGCATTGTTTTCATCCACTATTTCTCGCATCATATGTCTCGTCTTCTTCGTTTTATCCATTGTCCATTCTGACTTAAAGTGTAAGTGTAATTTCCCAAACTCACAGAAGAAATTTCAATTGCATGTGCTAATTGCGGGTCTAAAGCTTTAACTTTGTCAACGTGACAGATATCGCAGTCATCGCCGTAACTGCTTGGTTTCCAACGAACCCGCTTAAGTTTTTCAAGTTCTTCTTCATCATGCGGATAATTACCGTATGCTTCTAAGTGTGAGTTCATGTCAATATTATTGTGGAAGCAAGCTTTGCACCAATTGCATTTTTTTCCTTCAGGCTCAAGAAACATGACAAAGCCACGTGGTGAAGGATGGTCAATCACTTGTCCCCGCATACGAAGTTCTTCGATAGTAACTAATTCTTCAAACATTTTGCTCTATCCCTCTTCCAACCTCTTTTTGCATTACACTCTCATTTAAAATTTTAAGAATATTACTCTCATCAGACAGTTGATAATCCCAAATTACAATTGCTTCAAACCCGTAATTAGCATAATAGTTTATGGTCCCTTTTTCCGTTTGATGATATAGAATTTTCCTAAAGGCTTTTTCTGGGTCGTGAAAAACACTACCGAAAATTTCTAAAATTTGCTTTATTCCATCTGTTCGCAAAAAATCGGGGCATTTTTTTCTATGTCCAATAACTCTCTTTCCGTCGCCAGTATATCGATATGGTAGTTTGTATTTTTTAATAATACTAATCATTCTAAGTTCAATTTTAGTAGGTCTTTTACTTAAAGCAATGTAGATAGCTTCTACTCTATTTCTGAGCGGAATATCAAATCTCTTTAGACATTTGAATACGCCAGAATTTGATAGCCCTAATTTCCTTCCGATTTGAGTTGTTGACAATTTTTGATTTTGGTATAAATCCATTAATTCTTGTTTGTTTTTTATTTTCCACTCTCCTTTATTCCATGGAACAGGCATAACTCCTTTTAGCCCTTTGTTCCATGGGTCATTACCTTTTTTAAAAGCTGTTTTAGGTGGTTTTCGTCCTTTTAAACTCTTGGATAACTTTTTTTTAGCGTCTACAGACAATGGTTTTCCCGCACATAAAGGTGGTTTCCCTTTCATGTAAAAATGATAACAATTTCGAGAACAAAACTTCCCTTTCCCAATTTCAAATAGTGATGGAAAAACACGAAATTGTTTGCTACAACTTAAGCATATTACCATTTTTGATTTACTTTGGACTTGTTTTGTTTTGATGATTTTCTGGATTACCTCTTTCGGTCGCTTTCTTCCCTTCAGAGCCATCGATATTTTCATGACTCTCTCATCAGTTTCCTTGGTTAACCCAGATAACCAAGTAGGTTTGCCTCTCTTTTTTTCTGCACTTTTTAGTACATTATTACTTGTTTCTTTTGTTAGCCCTTTATTCCAAACCATAGAATCACAACAATCACATAGGTCTCTTTGAATATAGGAATTTTTGCTGAGGTATCAATATTATATTGGGTGGTAAATTTTTATCGATATAACTTTTTGCACCACATATTGAGTTCTCTCCGATTACAACACTGGGCATTATTAGACACAAACTCCCAACAAAACTATTTTTTCCTAATTTTATTGGTCCAGTACGGATTTTACGAGTTGTTAATGGGCTGGCATCATTCATACGCCAACTGGGAGTATCTGAAGAACTCAATATTACTGAGTTGTAACCGATTACTGCATTTTCTTCAAGAATCACTTCATCTTTTCCAGCCAATACGGTTCCCGCGCAGATTTGACTCCCCTTCTCCATCTTTAATTTCGGCACAAGAATAACACAATTATCGCCAATAAATGTGTTTTCAGCCATGTAAAGAATAATGCCTTTCCTAAACTTGATTCCACGATAAAGCTTTGCAGTTGCGCTAAGATAGCTATCTATACCAAACATTTGTTCATATTCAGGCTCAGCTAACTGTGGCATTATTCGTCACCCTCTTTTTCAGTCGATATAATGAATTTATAGGAATTGCAAAAGAGATGCTCTTATCAGTTTCAACATCTAAAGAATCGCTATACTGCATAGAAGTTGAAGGTGAATAAATGGTTTTTGTGATAATAGCGCCTATCACTTCTTTTGTCAACCGTATAGTCTCAGCAAAATCCTTTTTCGCTTTACATGCATCGCACTCTTTGGGCTTATCCTCAAAAACTTCTCCGCAAATAGTGCATCTCCAAGCTTTTCTTTGAATTTGCTGAATCATTTTCAATCACCAAGACCTTATGGTGTAGTCTTTTGGCACTGTGTCTATTCCAACGAGTTTGTTTTTATGCATTGCGCTATAGTGCAATGCTAAAGCAATGTTTAAAGTTTTAAGTGCATATTCGCCTGTGCAACCAATGTGCCCGTATGGTTTACGCTGAGTAACCTGAGTAATAGCGTTTAATAGCATGTTGTCTTGCTCCTGCCTCATAAAGAGGGTTTGCTGTAGTTCGTTGATTCCATCATATCTTAAGCTTGGATGACTTTGAAACACGGTTATTTCGCTTCCATTATCAGATATGCGAATTCTGCCTTTTGAGCCGTGAATGTCAACTTCAAAAAGCAAATATGGTTTTTCACTGCCACTCAATAATACTGCTTCGGCGCCACTGACATATCTAATTACACCGTTAATGTTAAAATCGTTTACAGTCGGGTCCTCCTTCATTAAATAGTTGTGGCAAGCTTCACCGAAGGCTTGAACACTCTGCACTTTCTTATCAATGAACATGCCAAATAAATCAAGCATATGCGTGCCCGTGCGCAGTAAAGGTCCAGGATGCAAACCATAAATTGTTTTAACAACGCCTATTTTATCAGATATGATGAGTCTATGGACTTCACTGTAAACTTTAGACCAACGCCGTGTATAATTCACGTTTAGCCTAATGCCTTTGTTAGCGCAAACCTTAACCATTTCTTCAGCTTCACTAAGCGATTGAGCAATAGGTTTCTCCAAAAAAATAGCTTTAACACACGAGTAAGAAGCAACATTCAATACAACGTCATAGTGAGTTGGCGTCGGCGTCGCAATCAGTACAAATTCGGGTTTGAATTCACGCATCATCTCTGAAACATCAGAATACACGGCTTTCCCCGTGTCCTTAATGGTTTCTGAAGCATATGCAAGTTTGTCTGGGTCAGAATCGCAAACAGCGATTTTATGATGCAACGCTGACAAACAAGCAAGATGCGAAGCAGGCTGAACCCGTTTTTCGGATAACCCAAAAGAAAAACCAACCCTTCCCAAACCGATAATCGCGACGCGCATATTAATCATATCCTGCATATTGAAATTCGTCTCTTTCCAGATACATGAAGATAAGCCATGCAACAAGGAAAAGCCATCCAATCGGATTTTGCAGAACTAACAAGAATATGGATAAGAGAGGCAAGCCCACAAGCGCAAACCATTTAAATGCTTCAAGAAGATTCATAAAATCAGCTTTTTTCTGCGCAATTTATCGTCTATTGGAATAGTAGCTAAGATTTCAGCAATTTTAGCAGATGCGCCAACTTGTGGCTTCGTCAAAGAAGGCAACGCGCAATTTCTGTGACCAATGCGAATAACTTCTG
>ERZ1292629.1190-Hain-H43-01um-R1-1190-length-26460-cov-32_pt1 | contig 26460 bp, 33 predicted proteins | sample MGYA00564399_ERZ1292629 | MGnify/ENA primary metagenome ERZ1292629 (study PRJEB36523, sample SAMEA6512636) | groundwater metagenome | collected 2019-01-08 | study: AquaDiva: Metagenomics assemblies of 32 groundwater samples
CGGAAAAATGGCGAGAGCATGTAATTGGGAAAAAACATCATATCCAAACCCTCAAACCATAATTTTATCGGCAAGAACAGATAGTAATATAAGCTAAATGAAGACGTCCCTACGATTTTTTTTATAAAGATCGGTTCATTAAGATAAGGCAAATCGGGGATGCGCAATTTGAAATAAAGAAAAAACTTGAACTCTTTTTGGAGTTCAGGTCTTTGTGAGATTTCTTCCAGAAGTTTTTTTACGATTCTACCGACTCCCCACGATTGGTCTTCAATAGATTCGCATTCGATCCCTATTTTTAACAAAATTGAGCGACACAAATACACTAATGCACACGAATTACACGAATGGGTTTAATTCTATTCGTGTCATTCGTTCTTAATTCGTGTATTGGTGTCGAGTACTATTTTCCCAAAACGGCACCTATAAAAATCCAGGACGCCGCTTAAAATTGCCCGCGAAACTGCCGTGTTTTTTCCGATAGATATCTTAAGTATCTGCTTTATGATAATCCAGATCGACCAAAATGGCAATGAGATTTTTGTCCAAAAGGGCGCGTGTTTCAGGTTGAATAAATGGGCGTTCCGGTAGTGGTACCGAAGCAAAAGCGCCGCGCCAAGTTTTGAGGTTGAAGACGAGGGATTATGATAGACCACGGCGCCGGGCGCAACGATTAATTTAAATCCGGCTCTTCGGGCGCGCACGCAAAAATCGGCGTCCTCAAAATATAAAAAATATCTTTCATCAAGCATTCCTATTTTTTCAAAAACCTTTTTTCTTATAAGCATCGCGGCGCCGGGAATATACTGATTAGTTTGTAGTTTGTAGCCAGTAAGGCCCCGAGGGCCACTGGCCTTTTCGGGGTTTGTAGTTTGTAGAAGAGAATGTTCAAGTTCGGGTTTCAGCCACTTAATTTCCCCGCAATAGATTACTTCGTCACCTTCGTCTATCGCCGCGCCGATAATTCCGGCTCTCGGATTCTTATCGGCCGCTGCCACGAGCTTCGTCAGAAAATTATTTCTTACCGTCGTATCCGGATTGAGTATAAATACATAATCCGCGCCGTTTTCCAGGGCATATTTTATACCTAAATTATTTCCGCCAGCATAACCGAGATTGGCCTTGCTCTCAATCAGTTTAAACCTTTTCTCTTTCGCCTTTTTTTGACTTTCAACGAATAATCGGATACCGTTTAGATGCTGGATTTCCGAGGCATTATCCACGACAACTACCTCGAAATTCTGCCAATTCAGTTCTTTGACAGATTCAAGGCATCGGATAGTGTCACGGGAATTATTATATTGGAGGACGACAATGAAGATTTTTATCATTTTTATTCTCGTTGCTTATTTTTTAAGCGGTTTATTGGCTATGTATGCGGCCCGAAAGATGAAAAGATTAAAATTGGTTGACTATGTTGGTTTCGGGATTATCGGACCCTTTGCTTTATTAGGAATCTTGTTTATAAAACAGAACATGGATCGGCTCAAGAGTGGCTATTGTTCGCGATCTAATCTATTGCCTAATCGCTGAGACGAAATTAATCATTTCTTCTCTAAATCTTTCCGCCGAGAATCTCTCGGCGGTTTTTTTTATAATTTCCGGATTGTATTTATTGGCTTCAATCCCCTCTTTTAATCTGCGTGCGCCATCGGCTAATACTTCTTCCGTCGGGTCTTCAAAAAACTCGCCGTTTATTCCCTCTTGCATATATTCTAGCGCCCCGCCGTGCTTCAGCGCCAGCACCGGCTTGCCGTAACTCATTGCCTCAATCGGCGTAATGCCAAAGTCCTCCTCCTGCGGCATTATGAAAGCAAGACATCGGGCGTAATGATCGCGGACCGTATCATCCGATTGGTGGCCGAGAAATTTAATATTTGAATCGGCCTGCTTTTTAAGACGGCGAAACTCCGGTCCGTCCCCTATTACAACAAGCGGCCACTCCAATTTATTGAATGCTTCAACGGCAATATCCACATTTTTATGTTTAAACAGACGACTGACGATGAGAAAATAGTTAGTAGTGGGTAGTGGGTAGTGGGTAGTAGTTTTTGATAATTCAACGGGGGGGTAAATAACAGTTGAATCGCGTCCATAGTATTTTTTTATTCTTTGGCGGACATTTTCTGAAATGGCGATGAACTCGTCAACGCGGGTTGAGGCAAGGCGGTCCCAGATGCGGAGAAAATGCTGCATCAGAGCAGTAACCGATCTCGGAACCGTATGCGGCTCTTTTTTATATTCCGCGTGCCAATCCCACACTTGGCGCATCGGGCTGTAGCAATAACAAATGTGGCGGGTCTTGGGCTTCAGAATCAATCCCTTGGCGAAAGAAACGGAAGAAGAAATAACAAGGTCGTATTCACTTAGGTCAATTGATTCAATGGCCGTGGGCAAGAGGGGTAAAAGCAATTTGTGGCTTTTCATTAACTGATAAGTTTTTTGTAAAAAAGACGGCCGGATATCAGCATCAGGGATGAATTCATCTGTAAACTCTTTGTTGTAAAAAAGGGTGTAAACCGGCGCTGAAGGAAAAACTTCATGCAGTGTTTTCAGCGCTTTCTCCGCCCCCCCGATATTCAAAAGCCAGTCATGAACTAGAGCTATCTTTAGGTTTTCCAAACCGCTTGACATAAAATAATCCGTCCGTTAAGCTTCCGTCACGCACGTTTAAATTTGAATAAGGAGACGCATGGAACCCTCTCCCAAAACCACAGAACTAATGGAACTAGAGCCTGGTAGCAAGTTTATTCTATTCCCCGATCCCTTCATAAGTGGCCGAAGACCCAGAGACGAGCACGAAGTTTTTATGAATATTAAATGGACGCCAGACGTTCTTCCCTGGGGAAAACCGGGTTGTGATCGTTCGGCCAACGCTATTTCATTGAAAACCGGAAAGTTTGCTTCTTTTCATCCCCTCGAAAAAGTTTTAAAACTTACTATTTAATTGGTCACGAAGCGCATGAGCGCTTTTTGTTTTTATCCATCTCTCGGCTTACCCCGAGAGGCGGTAACGGATATTTCTGATTTTTGCGTCTTGGTGGCTGGGCAGGTAACAAATCCATTGAAATTTTAGAAGTTTTTCGCTGATAAATAAAATTGGGACGGAGTGCCGAGCGCAGCGAGGCACGTAAGGGGTACGATTTTTTTATCCAGAAAAACGAGGAAATTTAAATGAGATTTGTCTGACCGGAACGCCAGGCAAAAATTAGAAATATCCGCTACCTCTTTGCCATTATGTTCTTTTTATAAACCTCCAAATTGTCCAGCACTATTCCCGCTCCTTTGGCCACGCACAATAACGGTTCGTCGGCGATGCGGGCCGATACGCCCGTTATCCTCGTTATCAAAGTATCAATATTTTTAAGCAAGGCGCCGCCGCCGGAAATAACCATCCCCTTTCCCATGATGTCGGAGCAAAGTTCGGGCGGGGTTTCTTGCAAGACGTTTTTAACGGTCTGGACTATGTCTCTCAATTGTTCCTGAATGGCGTCGGTTATCTCATTGCCGCCCATCTCAATGGTTTTCGGATAGCCGGTCGTCAGGTCCCTTCCCCTAACATTCAATTTTTCTTCGTTTGCCTGCTTTACCGCGTTGCCGATCGCGAGCTTTATCAGTTCCGCGGTGCGCTCGCCGATAGCAAGGCCGTGCTTTTTCTTAACATACTCCACGATGGCGGCATCTATTTTGTTGCCCCCCACTCTAGTTGAGGCCCAGCTCACGATTCCTCCCAAGCTTATAACGGCAATGTCGGTGGTTCCTCCCCCGATGTTCAATATCAGATTTCCAAAAGGGCTGTTTATCGGAACTTTCGCGCCTATGGCGGCAAGCACCGGTTCTTTCACCAGATAAGCGGCTTTGGCGCCCGCGTTAATAGTCGCTTCAATCACTGCCCGCCGTTCCGTTGAGGTAATGCCCGCCGGCACGGACACGAGAATTTCCGGCTTGAAAAGGCCGAATTTTCCTATGGCCTTGGTAATAAAATACTTTAACATCGCTTCGGTTATGCGGTAGTCGGCAATTACCCCGTCTTTAAGCGGCCGGTAAACGATTATACTATCGGGCGCCCGGCCTATCATTTCTTTCGCCTGACTGCCGACGGCTATGATTTTATTGTCAAGTATTGAAACGGCAACAACCGAGGACTCGTTGATTATCAATCCTTTATTGGGCACGAAAACAAGCGTGTTGGTCGTCCCAAGATCAATTCCTATTTTTTTTACAAACATAGTTGGTTAAAGATTAATGATTTTATCCCCAAGGCGCAAGGGTTTACAGAAGACAATTTTACTGGTATTATGTACGAAATGAAACGAAAAACAAGACGCGCCTTTTTCTTTGTCTCTCTTTTGGTTTTTATTATCCTTAGCTGGCTGACGGTGTTTTACGCTTTGGGATATAAATATGATTTTGTCCAAAACCAGTTTTTCAAGACGGGCTCTTTTGAAATTAGCGCCAGCACAAATGCCCAAGTTTATATAAACGACGAACTTGTCGGTACCACCTCTTTTCTTGGCAACTCATTTTCAAAAAGCCGGCTTTTGCCCAGAACTTTTACCGTGAGAGTGCAAAATGAAAAGTACCAGCCGTGGCAGAAATTGGTCAGCATAGAAGCGGGCGTTTTTACCGATTTTCCGCGAGTCGTTCTCGTCCCGCAAATTCCCGCCGAAGACGTTATCGCTTCCAGCTCGCTGAAAAACATCAAATCAATGCAATTTGACGCCAAGGAAAGAACGGCGGTGATAAACAACGGACTCCAGGTAGAAACCCTCTCTCTAGATAATGGCCAGCGGGTATCATTAAAACCGTTCATAAAAGCAACACCAAAGCCGACACCTCCGCTTACGGCTAATTTGCTTGGGGTAACCCTGCCTGCGGCAAGCGGCGAAACTAATCTTTTACAATCTCCGGACGGAAACAAGGGCGTTTGGTTAAATAATCGTGAGGTTTGGGTGAAGTGGCTTAGAGACACCGATTACCAGCCCGCGAGAATTGCCGGCGACAAGGAGCTAGTTGCAAGATTTCCGCAAAAGATCGCCGATGTCCAGTGGTACAAGGATTCCGACCACTTGATCGCAAACACGGGAGGCCTGCTTGAATTCATGGAAATTGACAATCGCGGCGATATTAACATCTCTGCGATTTCAACGATTGACGGCCCATTTTACTACGACAAAGGGGCGAACGCGATATTCAAATTTGCGGGGAATAAACTGGTTAAAATCAGCTTAGATAAGCCGCGACCGTAGCATTTTCCTTGGGGACTTGACTTTTATGCCCTAATTATGCTATAATTAAGACAGAGGAGGAAGATTAAGATGGGCAAGATGATGAGTATTCCGGGAATCATTGCGTTCCTGGTCATGATGCTGTTTGTCAGGTCGGCTATCTCTCTTCGTCACGAAGGAGGGAAGACGGCGATGCTCATTGCTACCTACGGCCACCGATAGCCGTTGATGCAAACCCGGCCTGACCAACGGTCACGGCCAAGGGACCCGAAAGGGCCCCTTCTTTTTTTATGCAAACTAAAACGCCCGGCTTTCCGGGCGCACTTAGTTTTAATTATTGGGCTTCGTTCAGCTTTTCTTGAAGGTTTTCATCAGACGAATTTGTACCTGAACATGATTGCCGGGCAATCGCTGAAGCCAGAGCTCCAACTCTCCGAGAGAACCAGCTTTCATAGTCCAAGTCACATATGGTTTGTGCTGCCATTTTGTTTCGCCGTATTTATAACCGCCGTAGCCGGCTCCCGCCCTGAAATGTTTGAAATCATACTCAAGCTGGGAACACTCAAGCACATGCTGGATTCGAGCAGATTTATTCAGCGGCAAATACGGGAAATACACCGTTTTGCCGGAAACTTTCTGGCTCAATTTGTAGCCGAAAAGGGTCCAAGGCTGGTAATACATGGCCGAATGAGACAACCGGCCCTGCGCTCTATCAATAAGACCCTCATGGATCAGTGTAAAACGCTTTGAGTCATAAAGGACGGCTCCCCCGCCGATAAAGAATTCCCAATAACCGTTTTTAGCGAAATCAATGTAACCGACGTCGGGATATATCCACTTACCGCGATGAACCTGGAAAGCCTCAAAAAAATGATATGTTGCGGCGTTACGCATGCCCATTCGGGCGATGACCATTGTTTCTTGACCGGAACAAGTGGAGCCAAAGAGCGTCAAAACCAACAGAGCTTTTAAGATTTTCATATTCCCCCTTTGTAAAGGATCAGTTGCACCCATATTAACACAGAGGCGCAGATAAATCAAGTGTTAAAAACACTCCCATTTGGGCGGGGGCATTTTAGGATTTCTGCTTAGCAACGGCCGTGTTCTTGGTCGTATTTTCTCCAGGATTCTGCCGCCGCCGGTTCAAGCTTATCCAACTCGGCGAGTATCTTGCTTTTCAAATCAAACGTGAGGACCTCCTCTTTTTCTCCGGCGAATTGCATTACGACATCCAGGGCCTGTTTTATCACCTCAGCCGCCCGTTCCGGCGCCAGACCTACCCTGTCAACAGCCGCTTCAACCGCTCTTTTGATCTTCTCGGCATCAAACGGCTCCTTAGAGCCATCTCTTTTAATAACTTGTTGAGCCATAGTTAATATTTTGGCTAAATTATTTTTTTTTCGACCTTTGTGACTTTATTTTACATAATATCACCGTTTTTTCCAATGAATCAATTTGCCTGCTTTTATCTCAATCGGATCGGCGGGACGTAAATTAGAGATGGCCGTTTTGGACAAGATCGGAAAATGCGGCGAATCGTCCAGCGCCTCGGCTATGTACCAAAGATTTTTCTCCGATGTCGCCCAACCGGGTTTGGCAAAGCGGATGATATCAAACGGGCGCGAATAACTCCGCAAAGTTTTCTCGCCATTGTCGGTAAAGTATTCGTGAAAATAAGAGAGGGCAAGTTCACGCGGGGTGCGGAATATCGGCTCCCGGTAGCGCAAGACGGCGTGATTTGTCTTGCTGATTGCGCCCCAGAGACCTCGGCGGCGGAACAGCGTTACCACATGGTCATAATCGTGGTCAACGGTCTGCAAGTCCAAAAGAAACGGTCTTTCTCCGTTGAGCCAAAGCGTCGCCGCGGCAAAAAATGCTCCCTCAATGCAGTGGGCTTTATTTTTCCGGAGCATACGGCGCGGCGAAACGCAGGTATCTTTTTTGTCCGTCTCAAAGTTAATCGGGACTTTCTCCAGAAAGTCCTGTATTTTCCGAGGCACGTCTAACTTCCGAAATGTCTTCAACTCTTTTTCATCAAAACCGAGGGTGTCCATATCAGGTTCTTTTGATAAATAATATCTTTTCCCGAATTAAGTCCGTATAGGTCTTCTTTGCGGACGATTTTGTATTGATGTTTCAATAGGAAGAACCGCACCGCGTGATTGCCGGCTTTCGCGTCGCATAGAACATAATCGGAATTAAATTCTCTCCGGCCTTCAATTTCGGCGTTTCTCATAAGAAAGCTGGCGATATATCTGCCTCTCATATCCGGCCTCACCGTCAGGTTCTTTATTTCCAGTGCGTCTTTGTATTTTTTATGGCGTTGGTATATCGCGACGCCGACAACATTATTTTCGGACAGCGCTATCAACGCTCTCTTTGCGTCTTTTTTCAATTCGCCGTGGACTTTCTGGGCCCAATCCAAAAAGTCGGGATAATCAGTGTTCGGAATCCACAAACGCGGCCCGAGCAGATAGGAAACAATTTCGTCCAGTTTTGAAATGGGATAATTGTTCGTAAATTTAAAATCCATCTCAGGTAATTTTCGTTAAATCGCCGTTAATTATTGTCGGGCCCATGCCAAGCAGTTCATCTTTAAAAATATTCTCCGGGATCGGATTTAATAAAAATATTTTCTTTCTGGCGTCAAATGCCTTAAAAATTTCCAAAAAAACAGCGCCACCGATGTAATTTGATTGACCTCTTTTTTCAAAGTTGAGAACCAGAATAGCATCGTTTGTAACAACTTTTGCGTCCTGTTTTTTAATCATATCTGCTTTCCATTTTCGGTGGGCCTCCGACCCTATTTTCTTCATTTCCTCTTCCTTCATAGGCTCGTCGTAACTATTCGGCAAGGTAACAATATGGCCCATCGCTTCAAGCTTTCGCCAGAATGGTTCAACCTTATCGTAATTGTGTTTACTGGCACAAATAAAAATTTTCATAGTTTGGTCTTAGGCGAAATAAAGTACTATGGATCGGCGAGATGATCGCCAAGAAACTTCTTAATCGCCTGTACGGTCGCGTCTTTTACCGAGGGGTCGCTTTCGGCAATCCATTTGGCAAAATTATATAAAACCTGATTGTCCGCATTTAGCCATTTGTTATTTTTGTATAAAAGATACAGCATGGTCATCATCGCAATTCGCTTGTTGCCATTTTTAAAAGGATGATTTTTTATCATCAAATAAAATAGGACGGAGGTTTTACCCAATAAACCCTCGTAAAAAGATTTTCCTCCAAATTCCTGAAACGGTGTTGTCAGACAGCTTTCCAAGATGGTCGGGAAACGGGTGCCGAAATCGGGTATGGGTTCATCGTATTTCAAGAGTTCGTTTGCAAGTTGGAACGCCACCAGTTCAACCTCGGCGATTGAAATCGGGATAGTTTTCATTATTCTTGCCCAAGCAAACGAAAGGTTTCGCTATATTGACGAACGGCTTTTTTAACCGCTTGGTTTATGTTTTTTTTCTGCTCTTCGTTTACAACCGCGCCAAGAACCGCCGGAAGGTCGCTTTGCGATATCACGAAATTACGGCCAACTTTTTTGGCCCGTATTTTACCGGATTTTATCTTCTTGAATACGGCCACTCGGCTAATACCGAGGATCCTAGCCAATTCCGTCGTTGAGAGAAAGTCCTTATTTTTCATAGTTTAAATATAGCATATGTTAACCTTCAAATCAATAGTTAACATAAGTTAGCCGACTAGGATTATTTTTTCTTCCATCTGTCCTTGTCCCTTTTATAAACCTTATCCATTACTCCCTTGAAAGATCTGTCCAGATCTATGCGCAGGGAATTAGCGAGGCAGGTCAGAGTGAAAATAATATCCCCTATCTCATCGCCGATCTCTTTGTCCTTTTCCGTTGCCTTTTTCTTCTTGGGGCCGAACGCGTGATTGATCTCTCTTGCCAGCTCGCCGACTTCCTCCATCAGACGAGCTAAAATCTCAAACGGCTTAAAATAGCCGATTTTGTATTGCTTGACCCACTCATCAACTTGTTTCTGTATTTTTTTCACAGAGGATAACTACAATTAAATCATAAAATAGACCCGAACGCCAGTTTTTAAAACATAAAACCGCCATCACTGGCGGTAACTATTATGTCCTCAATTATCTTTTAAGCCGAGAGACTGATTGCCCCCTGACATTGCCCACGATGATTTTATTGCCGTGAGCATAGATCATCCTCTCGTTCCACGCGGTGTCTAATTCTATCCGATAAACCGGCGGCTCGCCGAACACCGAAATTACCGTGCCGGGAATCTTATCCCCCGGTTTTTCATGGCCCGGGTTATTGAAAAGTGCCGTGTATAAAACTCTGTCGCCTTCCCCGAATCTCTCTATGGACGCAGTTGTCATAGAACACCTCCACGCACGGCCAAATTTTTCCGGACGCGTTTTTCAACCCGCCGGATAAGGTAAAGAGTTATTGAAACGAAGATAATTGTCCTCCCCGAATAAACCATGCCGAGAGCATCCTGTTTCCACCAAGCGGAAAATATGGCTCCCGCGGCAACCGTCCAAATGACTGCCCAAACTTGGAAAGATTCGGTGTTTTCCGAAGCAGACCAAAGAGTTTGAAATAGAGGGCCATATGCCAGGATCAGAATGATTTGCATGGATAGATTTAAGACTACATGCTGGCCAGTGAAGAACCAGAAGATGGCAATTCCTGCCGATGCGATAAGACAAAAGCTTTCTATGAAATTGGGCCGTCTTTGACGCCCGCTTTGATAGATAAGAATCACTATAAGAGTAGCCCACACCTGGAACATATCCACCATATTACCGAGATTGCCTGTAAAACTGTGGTTTTTTGTAAAAACATAAGTTGAAAAACTTAGCGAAACTGACACACAGAACATTAGCCAAGTCGCTAGAACTGGTTTAATCCGACCGCGTTTGATTAACTGGCAATATCGCAAAGTCAGCAGAACCGCAAAGATGGGAATCAAGATTCCGAGTATTTTTGGTGGGTCCAAGCTTTACCCCCGACTTTAAAGAACTTATGCGCATTCTAACATATTTTTTCTCCCCGTCAATATTAAACCCGCCACAAGGGGCGGAGTTATAAAAGCAGGTTCGCATCATCGTTGTTCACTCTCAAATTCTCAAGAATTTGAGAGTGAAATCACGCGTACGACAACTTAATTAACATTCTCACATTCTCAAGAATGTGAGAATGTTAAAGTGAGGCCATTTACCCGACCCTTTCTAATCGCAATAGCCGGCGGATTACTGCTTGACCCAATGAGGCGTTGTGGGCTCCTCTTTTGATTTTTCTCTATGCCCCCAGCGGGCAACAAAGCGAGCCCCCTGATTTTTCTGACTCTATCTGCCGACTAGCAAATTGACGAGTTGAGCGTATATTGTTCCGTATGAAATATGCGGGTCGCGAAGCAGGAATGGATAACCGCATATTTCCAGGAACAATAGCTCAACGAGGATAATTTGCAGGAAGGCATGATACCGGAAGAAAAATCAGGGGGCTCGCGCTATCTTTTTGCCCACTGGCCGGCTTTTCTCGCTTTTTTGAGTCCGTACTTGCGGCGTTCTTTTACGCGGGCGTCGCGGGTGAGAAAACCGGCTTTGCGCAGTTTTTTAGAGAAATTGGTATCAAATAAAACCAAGGCGCGGCTTAAACCTAATTTGATCGCGTCGGCTTGTCCACGAATCCCTCCGCCGGACACTTTGATGGTCGCCTTAAAACGATTAAGCGACTTAAGCTTTTTTAGTGGCGATTCAACGACGCTCTGCAGTCGCGCATCTTTGAAGTATTCGTAATACGGTTCTCCGTCTATGGTTATCAGCGCTTTGTCGTCCGAAACCTGATTATCGGTTGATTTGCGGGTATAGACGCGAATCCTTGCCACCGCTTCTTTACGGCGCCCGACCGCCTCATAATATTTTTCCGTGCCAGAAGGTGTTCTTTCCCCTTCGGCAGGTTCGATAAGCTCACTGCGAGCAGGCTCGGGGCGGGCGGTTTCGGCCATCATGGTTTCTTCCGTCGCTTCTTCCGGAGCTTTTGGCGTTTCCAGAATTTCCGGCGCCTCCAAAACCTCCGCTTTTTTTACCGGTTTTTCCTTTTTCGTCTTTTTTACTTTCGCCGTTGTTTTGGTTGTTTTGGCGGGCATATTACTTAATTGTTAGGTTTTTTATTATCTTATCGCGGATGCGATTCGGGGCAAGCATTCTGTACACCGCAAGCCGTAATATTTTCCCCGGATTTTTTTCAAAAGCGACGTTTAATTTGCGGTATTTCATTCCACTCGGATAGCCCGAATAATGATGATGGGTTTTCTGGTCGTATTTCTTGCCTGTAAATTTAACCTGCTTCACATTTTCCACTACCACTTTTTCCTGCGGCAAAGCACTCGGATTATATGACGGGTTAAGCTTGCCGCGTAAAATCACGGCAATCCTGCTTGCCAATCTTCCTAACGGCTGGTCTGTGGCATCAATGGTGTGAAGCATGGTGTGTGGTATTATTCAACAAATTCAATTATCGCCATTTTAGCGCCGTCACCCGAACGGCGCGGCAGGCCTATGATTCTGGTGTATCCCCCGTTACGATTGGCAAACTTCGGCCCGATTTCCTGCAAAAGTTTTTTAACTAACGCCTTGCTGAAATTAGAAGCCAAAAATCTGACGGTGGCAACATTATTTGTTTTGCTCTTGGTTATAACCTTTTCTATGTACGGCCTCAAGCTCTTGGCCTTGGCCTGGCTCGTTGTGATCTTGCCATTGGTAATCAGGGCCTCGGCAAGGTCGCGCATCAGTTCTTTGCGTTGTTTTGTTTCTCTCCCGAATTTTCTGCCCTTTTTGCCGTGTTCCATTTTAAATTATTCTTCCTCGTCTTTCGCTTTCTTTTTTGAGGCCTTTTTAGTTTTGAGTTCCGCCGGTCTGGATGTTTCCGGAACCGCAATTGAGCTGACAACGGCAAAATGGTCAATCAATATCTGGGACGCTCTTTTGAGGGCCTCTTCGGGATTGACGCTCCCGTCCGTTTCAATATCCATCAGCACTTTGTTATAATCGGTCCTTTGGCCGACGCGAATGTTCTCCACCGTGAAATTAACATTCTTTATGGGAGTAAAAATGCCGTCAATGGCTATCTCTCCGATGCTCAATTTTTCCTTCTGCCGCTGTTCAACCGGCACGTAGCCCACTCCGTTTTCAACCGTGATCTCCATATCAAGGGTGGTCTTTTTATCGGTTACGGTGGCTATATGCTGGTCTTTATTTATTACTTCCACATCGGAAGTCATTTTAATGTCGCCGGCGGTAACTTCCCCCTCTCCTTTTGAGCTAAGCGTTAAGGTAACCGGTTCATTTTTATAAAGCTTGAATCTGACCTTTTTCAAATTCAGAATGATCTCAATAACATCTTCCAACACGCCAGAGATAGAGGAGAATTCATGGTCAACGCCTTTAATTTTCGCCGAAGTTGCCGCGGCGCCCTCAAGCGAAGCGATAAGCACCCGTCTCAAAGTATTGCCTATCGTCATGCCGTAGCCCGGGGCGAGAGGAGAAATTTCAAAAACCGCGCGATTGCCGGTTTTTGAAACTGTTTTCGGTTCTGACGGTAACTGAACCATTTTTTATTACCCTCCAAGACCCTTCCTGCCAGCTGAATGGGAATAAAACCCATCATCTAAACAAAAGCGGATATGGAAGATCGTTTGTGTAATATTACCGGGAATAAAACTCAACTATCGCCTGGATATCTTTCGCTTCAAGGCCGCTTTCCGCGACTGTCGGCATGCCAATTATCTTTGCAACAAAATTATCGTTATCAAGCTCTATCCAACTAGGTGGTTTGTATTTCTTGATCCATTGGGGCGCCAGTGCCGAGAAATACTTCGTTTTCGCGCTCCCCTCCCTGATCTTGAGCACATCCCCCGTTTTCACTGCATACGAAGGAATGGAAACCTTTCTGCCGTTAACCGTTATGTGGCCATGGCCGACCAGTTGCCGCGCCTGGTCGCGCGATTGCGCAAATCCTGAACGAAATACGGCATTATCAAGGCGTCTCTCCAGTTTTTTGACCAAATAGTCGCTCGTTTCGCTTCGGGCTTCCATTGCTTCTTTCACCCAATTTTTAAACTGTTTTTCCATCATGCGGTAAGTCTGCCTGATCTTCTGTTTGGATTGAAGTTGCGTGCCGTATTCTGAAACGCGCATTCTGAAATTTTTTCCGTGCATTCCGGGGGGGTACATCCGCCTGACAGTCGCGGATTTCGGAGAATATGAACGCTCGCCTTTCAAGAAAAGCTTGGTTCCGAGTCTGCGCTCTATTTTTTCTTTCGGACCTCTGTAGCGTGCCATAAGCTAATATTTAAATGTTTAAATGTTTAAACGCGGCGGGGTTTTGCCGGCCTGACGCCGTTATGCGGCATCGGCGTAGCGTCTATGATTGCTGTTATGTTTAAGCCCGTGCTCGCTATTCCTCTTATCGCGGCTTCGCGGCCCGGGCCGATGCCTTTTACCGAAATCCTCGCTTCTTGAAAACCGAACCTCTTTGCTTTTTCAACGGCATCTTTGCCGACCAGCGTTGCCGCGTAAGGCGTGGATTTCCTTGCTCCTTTAAAACCGAGGGTGCCGGCGGACGAAAAAGCCACTACATTGCCGTTGGGATCCGTTACCGTTACGATGGTGTTGTTATAAGAAGACAAAATATGAACGGCGCCCTTGAGCACCTGTTTACGCGAGGATTTTTTGGAACTGACGGAACCCGCCGCTTGTTTATCGGTTTCTACATTGGATCCTGAATTTGTTATGATTCGTTTTTTACCCATGCTGGTTTAGGTTTTCTGCGCCGTTGGCTTGCGGCCAGAACCCATTGTTTTTCTTACATTGCCTCGGGTTGTGCGCGAATTGGTCTTGGTCCTTCCGTGCATCGGCAATCGCCGGGCGTGCCTTAAGCCCTTCCACGCCCCGATTTCTTTTAACCGCTTCACGTTATCCGCGACCTCTCTTCTCAAATTTCCTTCTGTTTTATAAGTGCGGTCAACGATATTTTGTATCCTGTTGATCTCTTCCGCGGTCAGATCCTTGGTTCGTTTATCTTTGGAAACATTGGCCGATTTTAATATCAGGCGGCTTAAATTAGCGCCTATTCCGTAAACATAGTTCAGAGAAAATTCTATTTTTTTGTTTTCGGGGAGATCAACTCCCGATATTCTCGGCATGCCAATTTTCTCAACGAAGCAAGCAAACTTGTTTGCGCCGCTGAGTTGTTAGAAAACTTGAGCACCCGCCTAAGTTTTGCTCCGCAAAATTTAGGCGGGTAAGTATTTGTTGCCGTGCTCGGCTCGCTAACGCTCGCCTGCGCGCGGACAAATACTTATCCTTGTCTCTGTTTGTGTTTAGGATTGATGCAAATACAATACACCCGGCCCTTGCGGCGCACTAATCTGCACTTACTGCATATTTTTTTGACCGACGCTTGTACCTTCATCCGGTATATCAACTTTCAATTGCCTCTATGATCTATTGATAAATCATCTAGGATTGGAAGCTGTTATTATTTTGGAAAAGCCCGGAAAATCAACTTGTCAGCCTAGAAATCATTTGAAAGTTGTATTACCGGGTTCATGTTATTTTCTATAAGTTATCCGTCCCTTGTTTCCGTCCGGACTTAATTCAACCGTTACTTTATCTCCAATCGTTACCTTAATATAATGCAACCTCATCTTGCCCGATAAGTAAGCGAAAATTTCCCGGCCATCGCTCAATTTAACCTTGAATTTGGTGTCCGGTAAAGTATCGGTAACAACTCCGTCTATTTTTAGTTTGTCGTCTGGCAAATATTTGGAATAGATCCGCTTATTAAGAAAAAAGCCGGATTTCTGCTGGAAATCAGGGCTTCTACCGCCTCGCCTTATTCCATTGTCTTAATATTAGCAAACTCAATTCTGGATGTCAATCCCTATCTTGCCGATATCTTTGGGTATGCTTTTTACCCAAAACGGGGAAAGGATCACGCGCGCTGATTCTACCTCTTTAATGCCGTTGAGATACGAACGGATAGAATCTTCGCTCATCCCCCGCACCTCATTTTTTATCGCGTCCGTGTCCAGTTTTGCCGCCGCCCAGCCGTTCACTTGAGCGTCAAAAGAAATAGAGGTTTTATCGGTACCGGATTCGGGGCTTACGTAGCTGATGGTCAGACCTTTAAGCAATAATTCCATGCTGTTTTTTTGTGAAACAAAGTTCTTGAGAAGCTCAAGCACATCGGATTCGCGAAAGGCGATCGTATCGGCCGAACCCTGAACGGACATCTCCAATTCTTCGGCGGCCTCGCCTACTTTGGCGTTAACTTCCGGAGTGTCCAGTTTTATCGCAACGGCGTCAAGAATTTTTAATTCGCCGCCCCGGTCTTTTAGAGATTTTAGGATTTTTTCTTTTACTTTGGCCGTCAATTCTTCCTGCGCCGCAGTAAAATCTTTTTCCGTAACAACTTTGGCGGGACCTATTATTCCTCCCGTCATCGGCTTGTCGGAAGTCGCGTAAAAATCATTAGATTTAGGCGTTCCCTCAAAGCCCGGTATGGTAAATTGAGTCGGCCCTATGTTGTATTCGGCGCCTGGTCTGTCGGCGTAGACGTTCGCGACAACCGAACCCGGCGTTACTATCGTTCCCGTTTTCACACCCGCGGGGACGTTAATTGTCTGGGGGATCCTGAATATCAGGCCGTCGGGAGATTTAAATCTGGTCGTGGTCACAAGCCGCTGGGCCGTTGCGCTCTTATTGAAAATTGTTATCGTGCCGCCGGCCTTTTGAACAACGTCTTTCTGGCCGGTAACCGGAAAAGTATCGGTTTCTTTTTTTTGTTCCGTGAACCGCTGGCCGGGTATTTGATTGAAGTTAAGATCAACAGCCGTTGCCGTGCTTGAGGCGGAAATTTTTAATTTAAAGTCCAGTTCTTGTTTCGCCGGATTGATTATTATCTGGGCCTTGCCCAAAGTCAGATAAAGTATAAAAACGAGCACCAAGACCGCAACAGTCGCTAAAACGAGAGGTGCTTTCTTGAAAAAACCGCGAGATAGCCGTTTTCTGGTCTGACCGTTTAAAAAGTTAACGTCCTTTTTTTGTTTTTCTCCCGCCCATATCTTTGCTATGTCTCCCCGCTGAGTTTCCTCTTCTTCAATCCGGTTTTTTATATCTACATCGAAAGTCCGCTCTTTTTCTTCTTTTATTTTTAAATTGCGGTCTTGTCTAACCGGCAAAATATCCTTTATCACGCGGCCCTCGGCCATAGCCCCACGGGCGCGGCCCGCGCCCGGTTCTTCTTGTTCGTTTTTGTCCGCGGCGGCGGTTAAAACCGCTTCGGGCTCATCGTCTGCAAATTCGTTCTCGGGAGAGCTGATGGCGGGAGTCGCGAACACAGAATAATCATTTTCGAGAACGGGTGCTGGAATTTCTGGCTCGGCAGGGCTTGTCCCCACATTCAAACTTTGAGTGTGGGGAGCCCTCTTCTCTAAAACGTCAAAGCCGTATTTTGAAGCAAATTTAATTACCGTCGGGTCTGTGGACATAATACTTACGCTCTTGCCCGAAGAACCGGCCTCTTCTTTTATTGCCTCAAAATACCGCTCCTGTTTTACGAATCGCGATCCTTTGGGGAAAATAAGGATAACATCTTCGGCGTCCGTATTCTTGAACGAATCAAAAACCTCCTCAAAGTTATCGCTCTTGGAAACGTTGATAATCTTAGTAGCCGGCATCGTTTAGATTATATCACAGAAGTTTAACGAGTTACTCAACTATTGCTCTTATCCTCCTAGTTCCGGCGGAAACGGATTCTTCTTTGACGATTTTAAACTTGCCGATTTCGCCGGTTTGATTCACGTGCGGGCCGCCGCAAATCTCTTTGGAAAAGTAATCCTCCTCGCTGCCAACAAAATAAACCCTCACCTTGTCCCCATACTTATGCTCAAAGACACCGGTGGCTCCGATTTTCTTGGCCTCGTCAACTGACATTTCTTCAAAATGCACCGGAAGGTCTTTCTGTATCTGCTCATTGACTATTTTCTCAACTTCGGCGATCTGCTCCGGCGTCATTTTCTCGCCGTGAGAAAAATCAAAGCGCAAACGCTCGGCGGTGATGTTGCTGCCCTTTTGCTGGACATGCGCGCCCAGCACCCGCCTCAATGATTCCAGCATCAAGTGAGCAGCAGTATGTAGTCTTGTTGTTTCAGTACTTGTATCCGCCAATCCCCCCTTGAACATCCCCGCCGAAGCAGTGCGAGACAGCTTTTGGTGTTTTTTAAATTCTTCATCGTACTCTTTTTTAATTTTATCCAATTCGTATGGTAAAAGTTTTCTCCTGCGTAGAGTCTCTTGAATAATTTCTAGTGTTAATTCATAAGGAAATCCAAATTTTTGATAAAAATCAAAAAGCCAGTTTCCGGTAATTTCGGGCGGTGTATAACCAGTAAATCCCTCAATTGGACTCAAATCCTGAAACTCTATTTTTTTTCCTGGAATGTAATCGTAAACTTTCATTTCTTTTGTGAGTATTCTAAAACCATTGTTTATTGTTTTTGTGAATTTGGCTGATTCTAAATCAAAAACTTTCATTATTTTTTTTTCTTCTAATTCGTTATAAAATGGTTTGTAAATTTCAATGGTTTTGGTCAAGAGATTCCTAGTATCAAACAAATTTTCTTTTCTGTCTTTTCTGCGAAGATATAGATAAGAATAAGTAATTAGCCTTCTAATTAACCTCCTAAGGACATAACCCTGTTCTTTATTGTTTGGGACAATATTGTCGGAAATAAGAAAGACGATAGCCCTACTATGGTCGAGTAAAACTCTTGCTTTTTTAAAATCTAGGTCTTCGGGAATTAATAATTTCATTTCGTCAAACAAGTCCGTTTCAAAGATATTTTTCTTGTTCTGGACAACCATCGCCAGTCGTTCCAGCCCCATGCCGGTATCAATGCCTTTTTTCGTCAACGGCGAAAGGGCGCCGTTTTTGTCGCAGAAAAATTCATTAAACACTAAATTCCACACCTCAACGCCGTTAATATAGATCTCGCTTGTTGGGCCGCAGGGTCCCTCGTCGCCAGTCGGTCCCCAAAAATTGTCGGCCCGGCCGAATTTTTTGATAACAATATTAGGGTCGATTGACTTCCATATTTTTTCCGACTCTTCATCGGCCGGCACATTATTTTCGCCTGCAAAAACCGAAACATAATCAATTTTCAGCCCTAACTCTTTGGTTATAAACTCATGCGCCCATTTAATCGCCTCTTCTTTGAAATAATCCCCGAAAGAAAAATTGCCCAGCATTTCCAGAAATGTCAGATGGGAATTATCACCCACCTCGTCAATATCGGAAGTGCGGAGACATTTTTGGACTGAAACAGTATTCAACGAGCTGAAATTCTTCATTGGATCGGCTTCGCCGGTATAGTATGGCTTGAACTGCTGCATTCCGGCCGTCGTGAAAAGCACCGACGGATCGGTCGGCAAAAGCGAAGAAGACGGTACAAGTTTATGCCCCTTCTCCTCAAAGAATTTTATGAATTTTTCTCTTATTTCTTGATGAGTCATAAAAATACAAGCGATAACTTATCATATCAAAAAACGACCAAATAAAAAAGCCGGCTATCAACCAAATAGCCCGCCGGAGACGAATTTTTCTAAGCCGACGGTTTATTTTTGGCCGAGATCTTTTTGATCGCGCCACGAACCAATCTGACGACGAACAGGATGATGGCCAGAACCAGAAAAAGCCACATCAGCCATATCGTAACGCTTAATATGAGGCCGACCAAAAAGAGGCCGACAAATACCGCGATTAACGTCTCTAAAATTCCCATAAGAAAAGTATAGCATAATCGGTTCAAAACAAAAACGGCATTATGCCGTTTTTGTTTTTCTATGGGTGGCTAGAGAGAATTGAACTCTCGTCCGCAGGTCCACAACCTGCTGTGTTAACCACTACACCATAGCCACCATGTCCGCCCGGAAGGAGTCGGACCCTCATCCGCGCCTTAGAAGGGCGCTGTTCTATCCGTTGAACTACGGGCGGAAATTTAAACTTAATCTATTTTAACATAATTTCCATTGAAAGTAAATTCAAAAAATGGTATACTCACAATAATAAAATACGGGCCGTGGTGTAACGGCAGCACGAGACGTTTGGGACGTTTTAGCCCGGGTTCGAATCCCGGCGGCCCGACTGGAAGGAGGAACGCAGCAAACCAACTGCTTGGTTTGCGCTGGCAATCAAAGCCGACTGCTCGGCTTTGATTCTCAAATTTAGATATTCGTTGTGCCAAGAATTTTGAGGCACCGAATATCGTTAAAAATTTGAGTGGAGAACGGCGGCCTAGCCCGTGCCGGACGGCACGGACGGCCTAGGGAGCGATGTTTTACGAGCAGTTGGCAAGTAAAACCGCGAGCAGGTGGCTAGCCCGAGTCAGCGGAAGCTGGCGAGAGGCAAAGCCGACTCTCGGCGGCCCGACCAAATGAAGAGGATAATTGGCTGGACATTAATTGTTGTCGGTTTAATCGCTCTGCTTACGCCATTAACCCCCGGTTCGTGGCTGATATTTGTAGGAGCCGAAATTTTAGGACTGCGCTTTTTAACCTGGAAAAGAATAAAAAAATCTTTAACTAAATAGTAAAAATTACGCGGGATTAGCACAATGGTCGTGCGCCTGCCTTCCAAGCAGGATACACGGGTCCGATTCCCGTATCCCGCTCAATAATCAAAAACCCCGAAACGGGGTTTTTGATTATAAATATAATATTTCGGATCCGAAATACTATTATAAAACAGCTTCCTTCAGGGCCTTGGCCGGAACGAACTTTGCTTTCTTGGAGGCCTTGATCTGGATTGACTCACCTGTTCTCGGATTTCTGCCTGTTCTGGCTGGGCGGTCGGCAACTTTGAAAATTCCGAAACCGCTTAGATTTAATTTCCTGTCTCCGGTCTTCATCACTTTGACAACTTCGTCCGTGAAGACATCAAGAAACTCTCCTGCCTGCTTTTTAGGAATGTTCAACCTTTCAGCTAACTTTTGTACGAATTGATTTTTCTTTACTGGCATAATTCACCTCCTTTCAGATTTGAAACTTTTTTCTAGCGCGCATATTCAATGGCGCGCGTCTCTCTTATCACATTTACTTTTATTTCGCCCGGGTATTTTAATTCAGATTCAATCTTTTTGGCAATATCGCGGGCTAATTTTACTGCGGATAGGTCGTCAATCTTGGTCGGCATTACGAAAATGCGTAATTCCCGTCCTGCCTGAATGGCATAGGACTTCTCAACGCCCTCAAAAGAGCCGGCGATTTTTTCAAGATCTTCAAGCCTTTTCAGGTAAATTTCAACGGAATCGCGCCTTGCGCCGGGTCTTGCTCCGGATATCGCGTCAGCCGCCTGCACTATCCGGGATTCCAGCGTTGAATAGGGATATTCTTCGTGATGCGCCTCCATGCCCAGGATGACCCTTTCATCAATATTAAATTTTTGCAAAAGCTTGCGGCCTATCTCAACGTGCGTCCCCTGAACCTCATGATCTACGGCCTTTCCTATATCATGGAACAAAGCGGCCTTTTTTGCAACCATCACATCGGCGCCTATCTCCGCCGCCAGCATTCCCGAGACATGCGCCATCTCTATGGAGTGCAATAATACATTCTGACCGAAACTGGTCCTAAACGCAAGCCGACCGAGAAGATAGGTCAATCGCGGGTCAACTGCTCCTGTCCCCACTTCAAACAGCGCCGCCTCTCCCGCTTGCTTTATTTTCTCGTTGATCTCGCCCTTAGCTTTCTCCGCCATTTCCTCAATTCTAGCGGGATGGATGCGACCGTCTGCTATAAGTTTCTCAATGGCAAGCTTGGCGACCTGGCGCCTGACCGGGTCAAAACCGGAGATAACAAGCACTTCCGGCGTATCATCAATAATTATATCAACGCCCGTCAATCGTTCAATGGCCTTTATATTCCGCCCTTCTTTCCCGATAATCTTGCCCTTTACCTCATCGGAGGGCAGAGCAACCACTGTAGTCATAACATCGGCGATATGCGAGCTGGCGTAACGCTGTATGGAAGAAGTCAGTATTTCTCTGGCTTTGCGGTCCAGCTCTTCCTGATTTGATTGCTCAAATTTGCGGATCTTTTCCAGAAGGTCGGCGTTGTATTCCTCCTCAAGATTTTTAAACAAGATGGTTCTGGCCTCCTCCTTTTTCAGGCCGGCTATTTTTTGCAGCTCTTCGTTCTGTTTCTCCTTTCTTGCTTCCAGCTCGGTTTTTAAATTGTTTATTTCGGCAACTTTTGCCACGAGCGCCTGTTTTTCTTTCTCCACATCTTTTGCCTTGCTGTCCACGTCCAACTCCTTTTTTGAAAGCAGTTCTTCTATTCTGACCGATTGGCGGTGCCGTTCCTGCTCTTCCTTCTTGGCTTCTTCAAGGATCTTTAAAGAATTGCTCTTCGCCTCCAAAAGCAAATCCTGGGCCTTGTTTTTGGCCTCGGTTAGGAGATTTTCCGCTCTTGCGCGGGCGGAACTTATTCTTTTGTTGGTGAGAAAAAGGTTAAGTAGATAACCTATTACCAGACCTATGAATAACGCAAAAGCCCCTCCGATAATGGAGTACATTCCTATTGTCATGAATTGGAACTAGCAGTAAAACCAAGAAATTGTTAGTTTAGTTGCTTAGTTAGTTAAAACTTAAAATTAAGACCTGTATTCATTGTAGCTCCAAAATATAGGTATGTCAACATGGCAATACAGGCACAGATTTTGTATTATTCAAGCATGGAAACAAAAGCAAGCGTTTCGGGCAAAAAGCCTTTCGTACTTGCGATACTGGACGGCTGGGGATTCGGCAAGAAAGAAGTCGGCAATCCCATAAAACAAGCGAATACGCCCGTAATGGACGGGATAGCCCAAGAATATCCGATGACGCTTTTGCAGGCGTCCGGCCAGGCGGTGGGTATGACTTGGGGCGAGTCCGGCAACAGCGAGGTCGGCCATTTGAGCATCGGGGCGGGCCGGATCGTTGAGCAATATTTTTCGCGCATCAGCCGTTCTATTTCGGATAAAACGTTCTTTTCCAACCCCGCCTTAGCCGGGGCGTACGAATACGCAAAAAAAAACAGATCCAAAGTTCATCTTATCGGCCTTCTTACGTCGGGGACAGTGCATTCGGCCTTTGCCTTGATACCCGCCCTACTTGATCTGGCAGTTCAAAATGATTACCCAGAAACATATTTACATCTTTTTTTGGATGGTAAAGATTCGGGACTCAAAGAGAGCGTTAAGCTTCTGGGGTCAGTCGGGGACGAGATACGAAACCGTAGTAGCGGCCTGCCTGCGCAGGCAGGGAGACTTGCGACTGTGATCGGGCGCAATTTCGCAATGGACAGGGATAATAATTGGGAATTGACTCAAAAGACGTACGAGCTACTCGTAAAAGGCGCCGGCGAAAAAAGTTCGGACCTTTTGGCGACAATCAGAAATTATTACCTGCAAGAGAAAAATGATTCTTCAATGCCGCCTGTCGTGGTCGTTGATTCCGGTTTTTCCGGGATTGCCGATAACGATTCCCTGATATTTTTTAATTTCAGAGAGGACAGCATGCGGCAGATATTGAAACCCTTCATTGAGCCGGATTTTTCGCTGTTTCCGAGGGCCGATTTAAAAAACCTCTATGTTTGCACGATGACGCAATATCTGGAAAGTCCGACTGTGGCCGTGGCTTTCCCGCCTCCGGATATCGCAAACGGCTTGACCGAAGTCCTAAGCGCATCCGGTAAAAACCAATTCCACATCGCCGAAACCGAAAAATACGCCCATATAACATATTTTTTCAATGGCCTTAAAACCAGAGGGTTTAACGGCGAAACGGATATCTTTATTGAATCCCTGAAAGACAGCGAGAATAATCCGGCGATGAAAAGCCAAGAAATAGCCGCCAAGGTAGCCGAGGAAATAAACGGGGATCTTTACGACTTTATTGTTTTGAATCTTGCCAATCCTGATGTGCTTGCTCACACAGGTAATTTTCCAGCCACAGTTAAGGGGGTTGAAGCGGTAGATAAAGCGATCGGACTTATCAGGAATGCGGTTTTTGGAAAAGGCGGGATTTTAATAATAATCGCCGACCACGGCAATGCCGAAGGAATGGTTTATAAATCAACCGGGGAAGCCGAAACGAGACACGAGAGCAACCCGGTGCCGTTTTATCTGGTTGCCCGACAATATCAGGCGAATAAAACGCCGGAGACCATCGCCGGAGAAACAAGCGAAGCCGCCGGCATTCTTGCCGATGTCGCGCCGACGATACTTGAACTTATGGGAATCCCCCAGCCCGCCGAAATGACCGGGAAAAGCCTCGTTTCAACCTTGACTGCTAAATGATTATTCCGCCGCCAAGCATCTCTTGTCCGCGGTAAAATACGGCTGACTGGCCGGGGGTAACGGCTCTGGCGGGTTTTTTGAATTTAACCGTCATAACGCCCGGTTTTGGACTCTTGCCGATCTCCGCCGGAATTGATTCGCCGCGATACCTAATTTTTATTCCCGCTTTCACGGGCAAAATCGGCTGCCGGCTCGTCCAGTTTATTTTTTTAATTTCGGCAAAATCGGTTGCCAGATTTTTTTCATCAGTAGTAACGTAGATTATATTTTTCTTAATGTCTTTGCTCACCACAAAATACGGCCCCCCACCAATCTTAATATCCAGACCATGTCTCTGGCCGATGGTGTAATAATAAATGCCATCGTGCGAACCAATGATTCTTTCATTGGTTCGTCCTGAGCCGTTCGGCACTGAGCTCACGGCTGAAGTGCTTGTCGAAGGATCACCCCTCAAAACGACATCCCCCTCTTTGGGCTTAATGTATTCTTTCAGAAAATCCTTCACATTCAACTGGCCGACAAAACAAACTCCCTGGCTGTCTTTCTTGTCGTGGGTATGCAGACCGAATTTTTTGGCCAGCTTTCTGACTTCCGGCTTCGTGTAACCGCCAACTGGGAAAAAGCAATGCTTGAGCTGTTTTTGCGTAAGCGTCCACAAAAAATACGATTGGTCTTTGTTTTTATCCACGCCCTTTAAAAGTTGGTAGTTGGTAGTTGATAGTTGGTAGTTTTTTGAATTTCGGATTTTGGATTTGTTTGGGATTTGGGATTTGGATTTTGTTTGTAATTTGTAATTTGGATTTTGGATTTTTCTGACATAATGTCCGGTAGCAATAAAATCGGCTCCCTCGGCAAGCGCTTTTTTCAAAAATAATCCGAATTTAATTTCCTTGTTGCACATCACGTCCGGATTTGGCGTAATGCCGTTGCGATAGGAGCCAATCATGTATTTCGTTACTTTCTCGCCGTATTCTTTTGAGAAATCCCAGATTTTGAATTTTATGCCCAGCTTCGCGGCGACCCTTGCGGCATCGCGTTTGTCTTCCTGCCAATTGCAAAAAGCCCTGCCATCAGGCGACAGCCACGGCTTAAAGAAAACTCCGGCTACATCGTAACCCTGCTTTTTTAGCAACGCGGCGGCAACAGACGAATCCACTCCGCCAGACATGGCAACATAGACTTTGGATCCCCTCTTTTTCATAATAGATATCCTAAACAAAAAACCGGCTATTAACAATAATATCCGGCCTGACTTTCAGGCTTTAAAGTTATCAATATTGCTCAAAAAATATCAAGGCTTTTTATAGACTTGAATTTCTGGATGTAGGTCATGGTTTCCGGCTTAAAGATAGCTTTGATCCGCGGCAAGGAGAATTGGCCGCTTAACCACGCTAAACCGTATTTATTGACCGACTTCACAACCTTGTTCGGACCGCCGTTATAAGCGGCGGCGAGCATTTCTTCGGTAATGCCGATCTGGCCGATAACATCTCGGCGGGTTACTTTGTTGTCTATATCTTTCTTATAATTATCAAAAAATAAAACCATCGCCTTGATGGCATTGGGATGATCGGCCATTCCGAGATTATAGTCCTTGATGAGTCGCGCATCCGGATATTTGGAAACAATGGTTTTGTAGGTTGGTTTTATAAATTGCGCCAGACCGCTGGCTCCCGCGGGCGAGCCGGTATATCTATAGGCATAATTCTGATTTGCCCCGATAATCGCGAGGACGCGCTCGGTCAGTTCTCTGCCTCCGTCAGCGGCCGTTGAAAATCCGTCAGGGTCAACGTGCTCAACCAAGATAATATTTTTTATGAATTCCTTGCCGAACACTGCGGTTACTAATTTGCCAGGCGAAGAACGCGAAATAACTCCAGTTAAATTCAGCTGACCGAAAGCCAGATTAACATTATCGTCCAGATACCGTTTCCCCGCCGCAATAATTTCCGAGAGGTGAACAGATGTGGAATAGGGAGAATAAACTATATCCGTGTATTTATTTTTTGACTTTTCCGGCAGGCCGACGATGTAAGTGCTTGGGAAGAGATACTTATTCGCCACAATTATTAAATCGGGTCTGTTTTTTACCTCATAAAACGTATTGAAACTATTCCACCATCTTGGCTGGATGTCCAGCGCCTCGCCGGATACGACCGATCTAAAAACCACTATTCCCGTTTTTTTGTAATTTTTTATCTCTTGTTCATTAACCCAAATCCTTTTTTCAAAAACTACGCCGCTCTTCGTATTCAAAATCGCCAAAGCAATCTGTTTTCTTACTATATCGCCCGACAGCTTTTTGTTTTTTGTTTCGTAAATTAACGGCGGCGAAGATCTCAAAAGCGAGATCCCTTCCCGTATTTTCCCTGCCATATCAATGAGGGGAAGCGGGGAAATAACGGGGTTGTTCTTAATTTCAATTTCTTTGCCGGAAATAAAACCGGCCCGCATGGACACAATTAAAAAAAGTGCAAGCACGCAGATCAAAAGCAATGATTTTGGGCGGAGAATTTTCAATCGTGTCTAAATATTAAAGGCTTTGCTCAATTATCGCCGCTTTATTCTGAATGGTATTGGCGTAAGAGTTGCATTGCGCCGTTCTGCAGTTTGATTTACCGCTATAATAGGCCTTGGAAGCGGCGACTTCGGCGGTTCTGGTTTTGGCAGTCGCGCCCGCGTTCGCAAGTTTTACCGCCGCGGCCATAAACGCGTCCTCAATGTTCCAGGGGCTTGCTGTCGGCCTGCCGACAAGCTCGGCGACCCGAGCGGCATATCCCACCCATGTTGAAGGAATGAATTGGGCCGGCCCCATCGCGCCGCCATAACCGAATTGCCTGC
>ERZ1292629.1191-Hain-H43-01um-R1-1191-length-26437-cov-19_pt1 | contig 26437 bp, 33 predicted proteins | sample MGYA00564399_ERZ1292629 | MGnify/ENA primary metagenome ERZ1292629 (study PRJEB36523, sample SAMEA6512636) | groundwater metagenome | collected 2019-01-08 | study: AquaDiva: Metagenomics assemblies of 32 groundwater samples
AAGGAATGAGTGAGCATACGCACGCATGGTCGATAGATCATCAAGTTGTAGACACCGACGATGGGCCTCCTCAGCCGCGGGGTGAGTGTTTCGCTTATTGTGAGTGTGGCGATGAATTGCGGTGGAACGAAATAACAAGCATTCTCAACTCACATGCCGCCCTCGAAGCCGAGCGGGATGAACTCAAGGCCAAGCTGGATGCGATTAGGGCGACAGCGCTACAGCTAGAGGACGACTTAGATGGAACAGCATTTCTTGACCATGACAGGAATGATGCACATGATTTGGAGTCCGCTGCCGCGCTTTTCCGACTAGTCACCCAACAGGAGAAGGAAGATGAGTGAGAATAATTGCCCGCACTGTGGTCAAGATTTGAGATTGGGCTCCGATGCTCGGGATGAATTGCTACGGCTGAAGGCCAAGCTGGAGGCGATGGAGCGTGCGGCATTCAAGCTACATGAGGGAGTTGAGCGTTTTACTGTGACCAATGCTGAACTTAGCGATGAGATGTATATCCTGCGACTGGCGATTGGCTATGACCGCATGTCTCAATTACGTGCCGCCGCCCAGGAGGAGAAGGAAGATGCCTAGTCAAGAATTCTTGGAGCAGCACCACTATCACAAAGTTGAGCTTGACCAGTTCATGTACGATGTCCCGGTCAGCGACATCGATGAGTTGCTTGCCGAGATCGCCACCCTCGAAGCCGAGCGGGATGAACTCAAGGCTAAGCTGGAGGCGATGGAAGAGATCAGGGATGCAGCACAGGAGATGCTTGATACTGGTGGAGACGACCTGCGCCTCTCCTTGGCTTTACAGGCCGCCCAACAGGAGGGGAAGTGAGCTACCTTGCCCTGCTCCTGGCCTGGGCCCTCGGCCTGATCCCCTTCTGTTCGAAGGAGGGGGAGTGAGCCTCGCGCAGGCCGACGCATTTCGGATTCCGCTGGCGGATCGGTGACTTCATTTCCGATCACATCTATCACGGGTATGACGCGCGATGACGGTCGGCCAACCGACGATTTCTACGAAACGCCACCCCAGGCTACCGCTGCCCTTCTTGCAGTTGAGAAGTTCACCCCCAAGATTTGGGAACCCGCATGTGGCAGGGGGGCTATCTCGAAGGAGCTTAAACGTCTGGGCTTCGACGTGATTTCTACTGATCTCTACGACCACGGCTACGGAGAACCCGATCATGATTTCCTGGTCACGGATTACGGTGTTCGAGCGGGCACGACCTCGATAATCACGAATCCCCCGTTCAGCCTAGCCCTGGAGTTTGCACAACGCGGCGTGGAATTCATAAATCAGACAGATGGCAAGATGGCCCTATTAGCCCGACTTCAATGGCTTGAGAGCATTCGGCGCAAAGGCTTCTTTGAATCCAGTCCGCTTTCCGCAGTCTGGATCTTCAGCCGTCGTCTGCCAATGATGCACCGACCAGATTACGATGGTGATCCAGTTTCAAGCCTCATGGCCTTCGCGTGGTTCTTATGGACTTGTGGACATATCGGTCCGCCGCGTTTGGGATGGCTGGATTGGAAAGATCATTACGAGGTGCCGTTGGATAATCTGCCGCTGTTCCAGACGTGAGCAAGATCCGCTACCTCAAGGAAGACATCGCCTGGTCGTTCGCCGTCAGGGAACGAGATCATTGGACCTGTCAGAGATGCGGCAGTCGGTATCCTCCTAAGAAGCCCGGAGACGGATCCTCACGAAGCGGACTGGACGCAGCGCACATTTTCTCAAGAAGGCTGAAGAGTCTTAGACACGATCTCGAAAACGGGGTTTCATTGTGTACCGGCTGTCATTTGAGCTGGGCGCATTACCAACCTTTAGAATTCAGGGAATGGGTCAGGATATGGATGGGCCATAAGAAATATGACGCCCTGATGATCCGCGCCAAGAGGGTGGAGAAGTGATCTACGCGCGCAAAGGCTTGTTCGGAATCCTCTGGCAGCACCAGCACGGCATCTCCGAGGAACTGGCGATCGCCCTCGAATACCTCCAAGCCAAGTATGAGCTTTCGGGCAAGGTCTTTGCTCGGGAAGCCTCGAAGGGGATCGAAGGGAATACGTCGCTGCCAGAGGGGTATTGGCTGTTTGAGATCAGCATTCTCCGTTCTTGACAGCTTCCAGGACACCGTGGTAACATTCGTTACATGGCTGTTACGCCAGTAACCATCGAGGTCCTTAGGCGCAGGCTAGTCGAGGAACACAAGGCAACAGTCAGCATTGCTTTTCCAAAAGGCAACTGGGCATTCCTAGCACGAAAGTATGGCGTTGATCGTGTCGTCATGTGGAGGCTTGTCAACAACGATTATGAGCCCAGGAAGCGCGATATACGCCGTAAGCTCGGGCTTCAAGAGGTCATCCACCAGTCCATTGTCAGGGATGCAGCCGGTAGGTTTACAAGGCCCAAGTCATAGCATGGGCGATAGTTTGAATAAGCAAATGGGGGTTTGTTCAAGGTGCCAAACATTCAGATTGGTTGGCACGGAGAGACTCTGCCGAAGATGTGACCGCTCGTTAGTCCTACCGAAAAGACTCTCGTTCTCGTACAACACATGGACTACCAAAGGTCTTGAGATGTGGTCAACGTGCTTGACGTGCAGCTCGTAGTGAATGCCAGCTTGGAGGAGGCAAAATGAAACATCTGTGGTGGATTGCGGGAACGGTAATGGTGTTGGGACGGTTCGCGTTGATGGGTTGTGCTCGAGCGCCTGAGGTCGCCCAGACAATTGAGGTCGCGGTCGAGGTCACTCGGGAAGTGCCGGTCGAAGTCATTGTGGAGGTCCCCTATGAAGTCACCCGGATCGTTCCTCCGACCCCGATCATGGAGCAGCAGATCCTTGTCATGAATGAGGATGGCCTGGGCGTCCAGTTCACCGATGGGATTTGGATGGTCGGAACGCAGATCGCCCGCGGCGTCTACATCAATTCCGGGGGCGTGGTCATTACCGATGCAGAGGGCCGGGTGGATTTTGAGTGCTCATGGAAGGTGAACCGCAGGTTGACTTCTGGCTATGGCGACACCCGCATCTACGATTACGACGCGCAGCATAACCTAGTTGAACTGATCTTCGGGGACCGGGTGTTTGACAGTTCGGGGTGCGGCGTCTGGACCCGCCAGGGTTGATCCATAGCCTTGAAATGACAGCGCCCCCATCGCCAAGCTGGGGGCGCTGTCTGCAGAGGAGGAGATACGACAGCTAGAGCTTATCCCTTCCCGTATGCCTTGCCTTTAGTACCCATGTACGCTCGCTGACCGAAGACCCAATTCACCAGCATCAGGATAAGCGCCTGAACGCTGGGCGGGATGAGTGTCAGCACGTCGAGCGAGAGCAGCGAGCTACCCACAAACCCGAACAGCCCGGCGAGGGCCAACGGCACCACAGTCTTGATCCACACCGGGAGCGTATGCCAGAAGGCCAGGTTCTCCAGGAAGTAGGCCACGAAGTACCCCGCCAGGATCATGGCCCCGCCCCCGGCCACGACCCACACCAGCAGCTCCTCCAAGGTCCCGAAGCTGTCCGGCTGGAAGGCCATCAGGAACAGGGACACCCACACCAGGGCCACCAGGATTAGCTGGAGCGGGATCATGAGCTTGTTGCGTCTAAGGTTCACGTTTCCTCCGTAAGTCTCTCAGAGTCAGGATCAGAACTGCTACGATCGAAGCACCCAACGGAAAGCAGTAGATCAACTCAATAGTGGGATCCTCCTTCACAACTGGGACGGTCAGCGTAGCACCGATCGTAGGGCTCGGCAAGATGGGTGTGGCGGTCTCGGTTGGAACCGGGGTTGCCGTGGGGGCGCTGGTTGTGGTCGGGCTGGCCTGGGCGGTTGCCGTCAGGTACAAGTAATATTCCTCATTGACAAGGTCCGACTCCACCCAGAACGCGTTGTCCTGGGGAAACTCATCCCGCCAGATGTTCGCTCTGGCAAAGAACTGCCGACTGTGCAGGCCGCCCTCCCGGTTGATCTGGCCGGGCCCAGTAATAGTAGGCGACCGAAAACCATCATATCCTCGAAGTTCGGCCGGGAACTCATCCATGTTCGCGAAGGCAATCCCTTCCGCGAATTGATAGGTCAGGTAGAAGTCCCCTAACTGTTCATCGGTCGGGCACAGCATAGACCGTAGCGCGTGTCGTTCATTCAACTCCTCACAGGGAAAGAAGATCCCGTCCACGGCTCGAATCGGACTGTACTGACACCCCCCATTACAGAGCGCCTCGACCGCGATGGAGGTCTCCGGTCCCCACCGATCAGGGACCGCTCGATAACCAGGCAGAGCTTCCTTGAACCCAAGCGCGGCTCTCAAACGAATGGACCACATGACGTACACCCTATCACTTAAGGAATGGGGCGCCTCGCCCATCGCCACCCGGGTCAGGATCATCGGGTCGCTCTCAGCATGCAGGCAACGGCTCATGGATCCTCCACAGGTCCACACACTCTCGATGCGAAACTGATCCACCAATTCCTGACCGATCTCCTGGTAGAGCGGTGGTACTGCGGTTGGAGTGGGTGTAGATTCGCTGGCGATTGTAGGGGAAAGGCCCAGGCCCGCGACCAGCAGCGGGGCCATGAGCCAGCGGATTAACAGGAGGGTAAGGTTCTCATTGGTTTACTCTCAAGGGACATCAATCTCACTCATGCGGCCAATGACTTGCGAGACCGCGGTAGCGGTTCGTGCATCGGCTTTCTCATTGATCGCTTGAATCTCGCTACTCAGAACGGTAAAGGATCGATCCAATTGGATGGACCTGGCGTTGCGTTCCTCGGTCAGAAAAGACATAAAGGCAGTGTGCTCATCCTTGAGCCAGCCTCGCCATTCTTGATCCCGTGACTGGCGTTCCTTTCGCTCCTCATCCCGAAGCTTCAGCGTGAACCAAATAAACGCGCCCACAATCGGAATCTGAACGAGCAGACTGATCACGCTATCGGGCATCGTTTCCAGCAACCGCATCAAGTCTCGATTACTCTAACATCAACCTTGCCGGCAGGCACCCTGATCTCGATTGGTACTTTGGGACTAGGAGGTGGAGGTGATACTCCAAGAAATGCCGCCTTTGCCACGTCGATGTCGATGTTTGCTCCAAAGCCGGGTTTCGCAATCTCGCCCCATTTTTGCCAAGCCACCACATGAGTTTGTGTCCAGCCCCCATTTCTGGGAAGCGAGGGGCCCTCATTCGGATGCGGCCAGACGGGCCAATCCACGGCCCATAATGCTTTGTCAGCGAGAACGGGTTGGTCAATCCAAGCGTTCCAATACCAGTCCGCGCTATAGATGATCACGGGTCTTCCGAAAAGCTGCTCGATCTCCTTGGCACAAATTGCAACGCGCTGGAGAATGATGTTCTTCTTCGCAGCCTGATTGTCCTCAATGTCGAGGACCGGATGAATGTCCATAGAGCCCAGGGATCTCGCGTATTCATGAAAGTATTTGGCCTGTGCAATGGGATCTGCCGCGTCCCGATAGAAGCAGAAGCCTCCCCACTGCATCCCAGCCTGTATAACGGCATCTCGCTGGGCGGGCGCAATACTGTTGTTGAACCAATCCCCTTCGGTCAGCTTAATCATCCCGAAGGAGTAGCCAGTTCCTGCTGGGATAGTCTTGAACCAGCGGCTATCGAAACCAGTGTGGATGAATTCGCTCATCTTACAGACCGATCCAATCGTCGAAGTGCAGTTTCAATCTCCGAACGAACCATAAGCTAATGGCTAGGTCCCCAAGGATTGTCAGCGCAACGGCCAGCCTATCACTCATTATTGCTTCTGGAGAGTTCGTACCAAAAACTTTGATCTCCAAGAAGAACTAGAGTGTCGTGGCTGGAATCCAAGGTCATATCTCCAGCTAGACGTAAGTTCCCCGTCCCGTCCTTGGCAACGACTGTGTGCGTAGTATCGAACGCTCTTAGTATGAGCAGTTGCCCGGTGATACTAGCACCAACAGCCTCGTTGATCGTATCTAAGTCGTCTGTTGCAGCAGCCCCTTCCGTGTCCACCTTTGTATAGGTATGTGTGACCGCTATGACTCCAGAAGCTATCGTAATCGCTGCTGGGACGGCGAAGTTCAGATTAGTACGAACTTCGACCTTATTCCCAAGGTTTCCAAGTCTCAAAACAGTATTTCCTGTTGTCTGGTTTATGAAGAGCAGGTTTTTCAGTTGAGTTATACCGCTTACATAAGCCTGGATGAGCCAACGTCCTCCGATCTCAAGTTCCTTCAATACTCGGATACGCTTTTCAAAAGTCGTTTGGGAACCAGAAATAAAGCCGTCAGCAGAGTAGGCCGATTCCTCCAAGCGCACGAACAGCTTACGTAGTTCTTCACGCTCCGTTGATGTCAGTTCCTCTGTAACAATTAAATCCGACAACCTACTCATGCGGGTCCGATCTTTCGCTGCACCACGGCATTCGCGTCCTCTTGGGTTGCGACTTCATTTCCCCAAATAACGACCACATCATTCGCCTCGCCCCGGAAGTAATCCTCAATCTGCGCCAGCCGGAACTGATCCTCGCTTCCAAGCTGCCCCCGGTGCCAGTAGGCCCCATAGACCTCAATCGGGGTCGAGAGCGGAACCGTGGATACGACAAGGAAGTCAATCACGTACGCCCCTCGGACCCCTCGCATGTCCAGGATGCGATATTGATAGATGTACCGATGGCCGGCCTTGTCCAGTGCCGTTGCCACTCGGGCTTCCTCTCGGCTGCCTGCCGACTGGCCCTGGATCTCGGTACGTTCCACCTCTTCCTCGCCCCCCGGCTGGAAGACGGAAAGTTTTGGCAGCGAGGGTTTGGCGAGAGGCTGGACTGCGAATCTCATATCTCGGTGAGCGAGAGCTGGCCGATGTGGACTTCGGTCTGGTCATCGGCGATAAGGGTGAACGGCTGCAGGCTACTCGGATCCAAGAGTACATTTTTGCTATCGAAGGGACTGTAGACAGACCGCATCGTTAAGACCGTGGGGGAGTTAGCCCAAGTGTCGAGTTGGGTGAGTAAGGTTTCGACCCGGGTATATTCGGTCACATCGTCCCCCTCCAAACCAATATCCTCATCCTGCGCCCGATAGGTACACGCGTACTGGAACTTCGTGGTGATGCGGGCGAGGGTCTCGAGCACCACGGCCTTGATCTTGGGGCTGATCGCGGCATCGTTGGTCCGGACGATCAGTCGGTACCTCAAGCGCCTGGCGGTCACGCTATTGGCGGCCGTGAGGTCAATCTCTTCCACGGGTACCGTGTCAAAAGTCCCGGTAATCGCATTCCAAGTCGAACTGTCGCTCGCACCGTCCGTCTGATAGTAAATATCTACGGTCTGGGCACTGGCAGTGAGAGTTTCAGCAAAGACCTTGGCGCTCTTGTATAGCTTCAATACGTCCTGGAGATTGGCGTAAAACCAGGAACTCACCAGTCCACCCTCATGTGTGAAGAGGTAGCCCGAATCCTGGACCGGATTGAGCGTGTCGCTCGGGAACGGTAGCCAAAGGACGTCCGTCCCTTGGGAGAACCACAACCTGTCCACCGTGGTCCCGGGAATGACCTGGAAGTACAGGTTTCGGATGCGCTGGCCCACCTGCGGCGCCCGATAGAGTTCATGCCAGCCGAGCTGGTTGTAGACCAGGATCGAAGAGTAGTTCGATGCGCCTCCGTCAATCGCCGCAAAGAAGACGCCCGGATAGCCCTGCAGCTCCACGATGGGTCCCTGCCGGTTGCTCGGAAGTCCCAATTCTCTGGAAGGCCCAATGTCATCCAGATTGTTACGAAAGTACCGCTCCAAGGAATGCAGCAGGGAGAAGTAGAGGTAGACCCCGTGGACGAGATGCCCCCTGCCGTTCTTATCCGACTGTACGGAGCCGATTTCTCGGAGTGGAATCTGGTCAGGGATGTCATTCTGAACGGCCCAGACTGAGGCTTCCTTGAGTGCCCATAGAACTTCAGGCGATCCGTAGCGCTCCAGGCCGGTGATCTTGTCGTCAAACGAACCCACGGTGATGGCGGTTCCGAACGTAAGATCCGTTCCCCAAGATTGGGCATTGGCGCGTGAGACGGTGGTAGCCGTCGGAGTGGTAATCGCTCTCCAGACCTGCTGCCCATCTACCGGGTCCTCGACCAGTTCGAAGAACTTCCCAGTATTGGTTCCATCGGCTGCCCAGGTAACGGTCCAGACGCCCGCGCTGGTTGTGCCCTGCATCCGGCGCATGGTCGTCGTCCCTTGCGCAAAGTAGACCACGTCCTTGGAGACCAGCACGTCTGTGACGGGAACGGTCAATCCATGCCCCGTAATCTCGATCCACTTGTCGTCCGCGACAATGACGTACTCTGTGGTGGTGTCGTGGGTAATGTTCCAGGCGGCATGGGTGAGAGCCGTAGCGCTATTCGAGGTAATCACTCGCCAGGGTTGGATTTCCTCAATGCCAGTCCCGGCCGTGATGATGACGATGGACCCGATGTACTCATCCACAGTCCAGGCTTTTGTGGCATCAACCGTGGTCGTCAAAGCCCCCGTATTCGCATCCGCCGTCCCCCGATCTCCGTTGATCCAGACCTGTGCCGCGCTCCCATCAGTGGGCTTGGAGACCATATAGAGTCCCTGCTTGTAGGTGAAGAAGAGACTCTCTCTGTCATCGTCGGCATCGAGCAGCCGGAAATAGAGACCTACGGAGGCCGCGGCCCACGTGCTGTTGTCGGAGGAGGCTTCGGTTGTCCCAACCGTTGAACTTGTCCCAACCTCCCAGTGGCTCGCGGCACTGTCTGCCGAAGCCGCGTAAATCTTAATCCAGTACGTGGTAGCACCCGTCAAGGTGTCGGTACCCGACCAGTCGAAGCTGTACAAAACACTGGCCACATCGCTTCCAAATGTCGCGGGCGTGACCGTCACAGTCTGCCGCGCAGTTCCCGGATCTCCAGCCGAGTTGTTGTTGAGCTCGACGATGAGGTTCCCTGGCGTTCCTATTCTTCGTACCCAGAGGGTCACCCGATCCATCGCACCACCTTGGGCACTGAAGCTGCGAGCGAGATAGCGGGTTGTGGTGAGGAGCGAAGTCCACGTGACCGATCCGGGCATCACATAGTCGTCTACCCGGTAGCCGGTGGTGTACTGCTCTTGAGGACCCAAGATCAGCTGCCCGCCCATCCAGGTATTCAGCCGATAGCTGTCGTAGAACCTCGACTGATCCCGATCAAAGTCCTCATGGGCTCGGCCCCCCGACCAGTCATCCTGAGCGATCGGAGTGAAGGGTTCCGAGAAGTCGGAGTAGCGGGTAGAGCCCTGCGAGGTCTTGAGCGAGGTCCGTTGAATAGGAGTACGGATCATAGCGCGGGGATTGGCGAGCGCCCGGCCGTCGCAGAGGATGAACCCGATCGTTGTCCCGCCAGCGGCCAGGCTTAAGTGGTGGGTGGGTGCGTCACTAAGCGGGGTAGCGTCGATAGTCAAGGGGCAGGTGGAGTGTAGAATTCATCTTCCGCGACCCGTTGCCCCACGACTAAAAATCTGCGATGGGCCATCGGAGTCCGGATGGGGTAGCGGATCCGCACCTTGTCGACCTTAGAGAGACCGCCGACTTCAGGACCCAAGTAGAAGTTGAGCTGCTCGTTCAGAGTCGGATCCCCGGCGCCTACCTTCTGCTTGCGCCACAAGAGACAGAGAACCGTCGCCTCCATAACCACCCTGGACAGATGGACATGCTCACTGATCTTGTCACCGTGGTCGTCCAGGGCAGGATGGGTGTCCATGTAGACCAGCTTCACGTCCCGCGTGGTGGGGTACTGCATGGGCAACATGAGCAGATCCGCAGTCCCGGTCGCACTCTTTTGGATGGTCCAGTTGTGGATCGGCTGCCAGCGGTTGTCGTTCGCGTCCCCGGTAATCGTCTGGAGCCACACTTCTCGGAGGTCCATGTTCGCCGCAATCGGAAGGCTGTACTCCGTCTGGGCCGAGGCGGTGTCGATGGTCGTCGTGTCCGTGATCGGCATGGTCCCCATCTCGATCAGTGCTTGGTTCACCTTGGAAATCAGAGTGTGGAGTGGGTACCTTTTCTTGCCTAACGCATATCGGTCGCCCGCGGCAGCCGCTGCGGTCAGGGCATCCCCGGTTCCGGCTGCGACGTTGCGCAGGCTGAGGGTATCCGTCGAGGCCACGAAATCAGACACAATCGCGAACTCCCCCTCCGGCGCGGCCGCTGCTTCTGCCGAGTCTCGGAGGACCCAGAGCGAAGCCCCATTCCAGTAGTCGTCAACTTGGGTCAGATCGTTGGTGTCAATGAGGGTCGTCACGCTACCGCCCGTGGCAATTCCTTCGGTCACGATACCCAGTTCGCGGGCGAGTCGGTAAGTGGCCTCAGCTAAAGTGTTTGCCACTACTTCTTCTTGGACTTCTTAGATTTCTTCTTTTTCTTGGGTGCTTTCAATCCGTACCGACCCTTGTGTGGCATCATTCCCTCCCATTCTGATTTACGAACATAGCCTTCGCCGCTGAACACGAATTGCAGCCGGCCGCGTCCACCAATCGGTTACCGCACTCCAAACAGTAGGTCCAGCGTAGGCCCGACCATTCGGAGGGCTCGAGCGCCTTGCTCGAGTCAATCGAGTCCCGAATGACTTGAACTTCCGCCTCTCGAGCGGCGATCTCCGTCACGAGTTGTTCCTTGGTCAGCTTGGAGTATTCCATGAGTCCTCTCTTCCTAGACGTGGATATGATAGCCGGTCTTCCCGACCATCATCAGTCTCAGATGCACGCAGCTGCGGCAGGCTTTCTCCGTTCCAATCAAAGGCTGGCCGCGCCACCGGGCCCAAGCCTTTCCCTGCGCATCCTTCTCGTTGTACTGCTCGCCCATGCAGCGCCGGCAGCCCAGGTGAGTCAGCGATTCATAGAAGGCGGCATCGAACCGATTGCCGCTTTGCAGGATCCGCGCCAGATCGCTCTTGCGCTTGTCCAGTTCGTGTAAGGCATCCACCAGTTGGATTTCGGTCATCTCTTCGTAGCTCATCGTTTCCTCTTTACGCGCTTCCTCTTACGCTCTGATTGTAGTTCAGCTTTTCGTTTTCTGGCCTCTTCCAGGCGGTGTTTGTTCTGCATCCTCGCAATGGCACTTCGCTCGTTCTGTATTGCTATAAGTTCGCCACCCACTTCAGCAAGTTCAGCTTGGCGCTGATACTCAAGCATGATGTCTTCTTCGTCAATCTCCAAACTACGAAGAATCCTGGCTCGGCTTGCCAGTACCGTGGATTGCGCTAGAAGATCATCTCGCATAAGGCGTGCTTGTCCGTCAATGGCGCGTTGATAGACTTTGATTTTGAAACTGCGGTCTCTTACTGGAACCGCCATTGAAATAACCTTGCGAGGTGTTGATTGTCCCCTTCTTTCTGGTATTGGGGAACCATTTAGGAAAAGCTCAAGATAGGTATAGCCACTCGGGTGTAGAGCTGAACCATTGATTCCTCCAGCACCGAAATACAAATTCTCCCACTCATCCGGAATTCCATCGCCGTCAGTATCAATATAGGCTGTTCCAGCAGAGAGCGTCGGCAGAGCCGGGGGAGCACTGATCCATCCTCCTGTTCCACTTTGAACTTCGGTGGCTATTCTCGCATCAGCGGTGTCTCGTATATTGACCCAGCTACCATCGGAGGCAAGCCGTTGTGTACACCCTGCGCCATTTAAGACATCATCAAAGTTCTGAAGAGTTGGAGTAATAGGAACGGGAAAAGCGGACATAGCAATCGGTGCTGCCGCATAACTTCCGTCTGAAATGCCTAGAGGAACACCGAGTGTGTTTCTTACCATGCCCGCGACCCAACTATCTAGGTTCGGATCGGAATTGTTAGGACCAATGTTGCCGAACGCATAAATGCTAGCCGGTAATGTTCTACCGTTGTTGATTTCCCAACGACTGGGGGTACTATTCGGGCCAACTTTATAGTATCCGTTGATAATGTTGATTTGAGGATAACCATTGAGATTGGTGGCATGAATGTCCCAGTTGTAAACTAGAACGTTGACAATTTCGGCCTTCGCCGACTCGGCGGGCTGGATGGTTGAGTCATCGAACATCTGAAACCAAGGATTACGTCCATCGCAGTGAGCATAAAGGCAGTGATGAACAGATACACGTCGGCACTTATCAAAAAACAAGCTCCCCCTGTTGTGTCCCACTGTAGGATTTTCATAAACCATGCACCACTGGAAAGTGACATCTTTCACGTCTTGACCCATAGTAAAGATTTCATCACCGCCCCAACTAAAAGAGCAGTGGTCTAGGATGACATTGGAACTACCGTTCAAAATGTGGAAAGTACCCCGAGTAGCAGAAACGCGCGTTCGGAACCGTACATACCGGATGATCCAGTTATTTGTACCAGTAAGGGCAAACTCATCGTTGGGTAACGAAATACATATTCCGCCGCCCGGTGCGGTTTGTCCGGCAATAGTGCAGAATGGCTCAGTGAAGTTACCGCCAGTTGTCCACACAATAGTTCCGCCGACATCGAAAACAATAATACGCGGCCCGCTCGTAATAAGGGCTTGTCGAAGGCTACCGGCACCAGAGTCATTGAGATTAGTGACGTGAATAACCGTTCCACCTCTACCGCCGATGGACCCAGCTCCCCAACCATAGGCTCCAGGAAAGGCGGCGGGCATCAGAAGGCCGCCCATCGGCCGTTGAGATAGGTTTCCACACTAGAAATGTTGCCAGCCGAAAGCGCCGTATCGTACATGACCAATTCGCCCAGATCACCTTTCAGATAACCGTATTCGGCATTCCATTTCAGGGCTCCTAGCGTGAAATTGTCTCGGCCGGGAACATCTCCGAGCCACACGCCATTATCAGCACCGGACCGTGCAGTGACTGTTTCTTCATTTCCATCTACTCGGAGGGTGTATGCGGTATCCGTTGATCGCCACATCATGAGATACACGGCTGCAGCTGAAATCGTGGTAGATCCATCAATGACATTCGCGGTTCCTCCGGAGATGCGTGTCTGTATCTTGGAAAAGGGAAAACCAGCGGCATCCGCAGGAGAAAGTCCCCAATAAGATGAGCCCGCGCCCGCCTCATCCGCCGAACCGATGATATATTTGTCATAAGTTATAGCAGATGTCAGTCGGACTACGGCAAAAACGGTACCCGCGGTCGCAGAAAGAAAATTAGCCGCGGTCAGGATATCATCCGTTCCATCGAAACGCACAACGGCCAATCCATTGATTTCGTTAGTTTGATAGGTCGGCTTCTTGGCGGCGGTGGCCTGGGTGAAGTCGTTGTTGCTGGTGTGACTGTCCTCCCACGTCGTCACCGGATCGCCGTCGCTCAATCCCGTGATCTCATAGGCTTTGAGCCAGAGTTGAAGGCCCGCAATATCAGGGGGAGAGAACGCGGCCCTTGAAAAGATCTCCGGTCCCCCCGCGAAGAACTCAAGGAAGTCGTCCATCATTCAAGCGCTATGTAGGTAAGATCATCTCCCGCGTTATCACAGATGATGTAGAAGACATTGAGATTCCTGACAGGAATCCACGGTGTCTGCGCGGAGGCTTTCAACTCAAAGCCGGTTGTGGCATCTCCAGTACCATCGGCCTTGGTCACTCCAGAACCGCCGATGTACACATCACCCGCGTTGCTGTTGGGTGCCACAAACATCACCATCTGGCACGAGACGCTCGGGCATTGCACTGCGGTTGCTGATCCTGCAATCTCGCCACTCTTGACTGTGTTGTAGATTCGGAAACTCATTTCTCCTCCTTCCAAGGAAGTGCTGGAACTGCGAATAGATTGCGCCTCGAAGAGGCTGCGTATTCATCTCGCTCAACCACAATCACATCCCGCGTCCCCCCAGGGGCGTAGCCGTACTTGTCGGAGATCTCTTTGGCTTTCTTGGCGTCCCGAATGATGAACGCCCCACTAGGACCGAAGCGGAGGTCCTGACCTTGCCCAATGATTCCCTGAAAGTCCCGTTTGGAGGCCTTGACGACCTCCCAGACCTTCCCGTGGGCATTCGAACTGGGCTTGGGCTTGGTGTAAGAATTGTCGTCAGCCATCGCGGATTATGGTAGCACGGTTTTCCAGCTCCCGCGCGATCTGATGGGCCTTTTGCTCGCTCTCAATCGTGTGGCCCGCAATGTGGGCTGATATCGTCGCCAGATCCCACAGGGGGGAATTGAGGTGGCGCCATTCGGTCTCCCCGTCCAGCACATCCAGCATCACCCGCAGATCCGGGCGGGCGCGCAGGACCTCGATCAGTTCCGACTCCACGAGGACGGCGCCGCGGGAGGTGTTCACAAACACCGCACCCGGCTTCAGGGTCTCGAGCAGGGCCTTCCCGATCATGTGCCGGGTCTCGTCGTTCAAGCTGCAGCAGACGACCACCGCATCGCACTCGCGGAACAAGCGCTCCAGGGGCCAGTAGAAGTAGCCGTTGTGAGGGTCGTAGATGGCGACCTCCGCACCAAAGGCGTCACACCAGTGCTCAATGTTCTTCCCGATCCGCCCAAAGCCGATGATCCCGACGAGCTTCCGATAGAGTTCGTTCCCGGCCTCCCCACGGTGTCTCGTGCCAAAGATGCGGGGGCCACCGCGCAAGCCCAGCAGCAGAAGCAGGAACGTGAATTCCGAGGAGGCCCGGATTTCGTCCAGGGCCTCCCGATCGTCTAGGAGACCGAATACCCTCACGCCCTGCTTGTTAAGAAAGGTCCGATCAACATGGTCTAGTCCGGTCGATGGACTCACAACCACACTGGGTCGACCGGCTAAGTCCCACTCACGCTCTCCAAAGGCCTGCAACGGATCAATGATCATGATAGACTCTCCCTACAACGTGGCCGGGCGGGGCGCGGCGAAGCTAAGCATGGTGAGGCAAGGCCAGGCGTGGCATGGCCTGGCCTGGCAAGGGAAAGGCGACTTCTCCGGAGGTCGCTTTTTATCACCGGAATCTCTCAATTTGCTTACTCAGCCTCACGAGTTCGGCGAGTTCCTCAAACGTGATGGCGTAGCTGGCATCCCTAGTAACCAACTCACGATCCAAGCAGACGTGCTTCTCGAGATATAGGGCGCCCCTCGCCACCGCAATCAGGGAATCGGCGATGCCGTGTGTATGGCTACTGTATCCATAATACTCGCAGTCATCACCCATGCCGCCCGGAATCTGGAGGTCGAGGGGATAGGCCGGATACTTCGGGACGCAGTAGAGCCAGCGGGCATTTTGGATCGTGCCTCGAACGGGAGGCGGAGCCGAGATGAACGTCTCCTTCCCGTCCGAGAGGATGGCCGCGAACAGCCGCTTGACCTCAGGATCGGTGGCAGAAGCCACCTGATGGCTGACCTTGTACCGCCGCATCTTCAGCATCCGGGCGAGATTTAGACCCTCCAACGACCACAGACTGGCCATGAATTCGACGCCGAAGAAGGCGCAGCTCTCGGCGAGGAAGACGGCCCAGGGATCGATGTGGCGTAGCGCATCTTCCTTCGGCCAGCCCAGTTGAAACTTTGCAATGTCTGCCCCCGCCTCGGCAGTGCGGCGGATGTATTCGTAGGCTAGGGAAGGGTCTCCTTTATGCAGCGATCCGACCTCGACCACGATCAGCATTGACAAGTCCTCCTATGTCTGCTACTATGTAGCAAATCGAACGGCAAGGAGGAAATTTGGATGAGGAACTGAAGCAGAAAAGGCGAGAGGCAGATGGCAACCGGTGTGTCTACTGTCGCGACGCCCGTGTTGAGCACATCTGCCCCTGGTGTCAGGATCATATCACAGAGGTCCATCATCTTATCTACTCCTGGCAGGTCAAGCGGCCACTGACTCTGGATGATCTTCGGACCGTATGCGGCAGCGTGGACAATGAATGGTCATGTCACTGGTTCCTGACCAACATACGAAGAAAGGCATTGAGAAATGAAGACCTTGAACCTTCGGATTACCGGAGTAACCGACCTCCTGATGCACAATGGGCAGACGGCAGACCCTCTGAACGAGTTTTCGCGCGCGATCAAAGCGATCTCCAGCAAGCGAGCGAAGACCGACGAAGACTTCGAAGAGATGGCGCGGCTAGAATACTCGGCGGGTTTGTATCTCGACAAGAAGGGCCGACCGTGCATCCCTGGCGAAGTCCTCGAAGCGGCAATCTTCGGTCGGGGGGGAGCGGCGAGGAAGGCGAGGGCGGGTAAGCAGGCACAAGCCGCCATGTTCATTGATGGGAGCTTTCCCTTGGAATATGAGGGGGCAAAGGACGTGGAGGAGATGTGGAAGGATGAGAGCCTGCGGCACGTTACCGCGGTTCGAGTCCAGGCTAACAAGGTCATGCGCACACGTCCCCGTATCCCTGCACCGTGGAGTGCGGAAGTCACCGTCTCATACAACGAGAAGCTCCTCAACGAGCGGGACATCGTGGAGTGGTTCCACACCTGCGGCGAGGAAGTTGGTTTGATGGACTGGCGTCCCCGGTATGGACGATTTTCCGTTGAGGTACTGAACGGGAAGTAATTCGCGGCAAGACGAGGCGTGGCTTGGCGGGGCTTGGCATGGCCCGGCGAGGCAAGGCACGGCTAGGCTGGGCACGGCCTGGCAGGGCGCGGCGAGGCAGGGCGCGGCCTGGCGCGGCTGGGCGGGGCGCGGCGTGGCCTGGTTAGGTCTGGCGCGGCGCGGCAGGGCTGGGTACGGCTTGGCGAGGCGTGGCCTGGCTAGGCGCGGCAAGGCGCGGCTTGGCATGGTGTCCTCATCTTCATGGCCTGGCATGGCGTGGCGCGGCGAGCTATGGCGGGGCAGGCTATGGCAAGGCATGGCATGGCATGGCCCGGCAAGGCCAGGCCGGGCTTGGCGTGGCGAGGCGTGGCTGGGCACGGCGAGGCTAGGCAAGGTTTTTTTCTCTCCGTTGGAGGAGAAGCCCGCATAGCAACAGATCCATCTCGGAATCAACATTGACACTGCGCTCCGCGGGCATTTCAAATCCCCTAACATCTGCCTCACTAGCCTGAAAGTGAATGCCTCGCATCAGAGCAGCCACCCAAACCACATAGCAAGAACCATTCCTGATGAAAACTGGCGGCGTGAGATCCTGCCGCAGACCGGAGCGAGGTTCTGGCCAGATATCAACTAGTCGACCATTCTCCAGCCTCAACTTTATTCTTGCTGGATGGTGGTCCTCCAGCTTCGAGACACCACATACAACATCTGCGTGACTCGTAACCAGCATCTCTACCATGCCATCGATGTCACTCGCTAGTTTTAACGGTCCCGTTGCCCTGATGTCCGCGATGATGTCATAGGACTCCCCCCGCTCTTCCAAGGTCCGCACCACGTATTGGATCCGCTCGATCAGGGGGTTGGTTCCGTCTGAAAAGGGTTCCATAAACGGCAGGGCCACGCCATAGGCCTCGGCCAGGACCTTGATCTCCAGGTCGTCGGTGGATACGGCGTACTTCGTGAGGCTTGAGCAGCGCTTCGCCTCTTCGATCGTCCAGGCGAGCAGCGGCTTGCCAGCGACCATCCGGAGGTTCTTACGCGGGACCCCGACCGATCCGCCCCGCGCGAAGGTCAGACCCAGAACCCTAGGTCCGGCAGATGGCGACGAGCGGAGTGAGGCGTGACTCTCGGGATTGAAGTTGGGTGAGGCTGTAATCGTAGAGTTGAACATGGGCAAAGACTCCCTCCAGGCTAGACACCAATTCCTCTGCGGTGAGTTCTCGCTCGTGCTGGCTTTTGGCGCGCCGGAGATCGGCATTCGCATTCCGGCTCGTCATCAGGAACTCGCCGCCCGATTCGATCAGGAGATCGTGGATGGTCTGCAAGGCCATCTCCCAATCTTTGATGTGCTCCAGGACTTCGATGGCGATGATCGCCGAGAAGGGCTTGCCCGGCGCAAAAGTCAGGATGTCCTGGTGAAGCCAGTGCGCATGGGGGACTGGGAACATGGACCTGGCGAATTCCACCGCATCCGGGTTGATCTCAATTCCGGTGAGGCGGCGGACCCCATCGGCGTAGAGCATCGTCCCGGCCGCGGTCCCAAACCCGATTTCCAGGACATTCGGCTGGCCTCGCAGATGCTCCCTCAAACTGAGGTAAACGTCCCACTGAGGGGACAGCAGGTAGCGGAGTCGAGACCAAAGAACGTCATTCATCCCATACAACGTCCGCCCTGAATGTCCCGTAGTAGACTGCTATGCAACGGTCCCTTTCCACGGGATCTAGTTCACTCTTGGATTTCGTCCTCTTGATGATCTGGATGCTTCTCTCCGCCGTCCTCAAATCGTCGCACTCGTAAACATGCTCCGTCCCATTCTGCAATACCGTGACCTTCATGGCTATCCTCCTTCGGATTCGACCCACTCCCTTGCCGCGTTTTCGCGAAAGCTCTGGCCCCCAAGTATGGATTCATCGAGCTTCGTCCAGCCCGGAATAGGATCGTAACTCGGAGGTCCGCCCCAAGGGCTCATCCACCAGTGGTAGATGGCGCGGTCGGCGTTGCGAATGTCCAGGAGTTTCGTCCCATCAAACCGAGCTCCCATGAGCAGGGTGCAGAGAATGTCCGCCCCCGTCATGTCCGCATCAATACACAGAGCGTTCTTCCAAACCGCGTGCCGGATGATCGTATTCCACATCCGCGTCCTGAGAAAGAGGGCGGCTTTGGCGTAACTCAGGGTCATATCCGCCCCCGAGAGGTCGGCATCGGTGAAGTTCGCTAACCTCAGCACGGAACCCGAGAAGTCGCACTTGATGAGGGTACATCCTGTGAAGTTGGTCCCGATGGCTTTGACGCTTCGGAAGTTCGAATTGGTGAAATTGCAGCCGCTCAGGTCTTTGCCCGAGAGGTCCATCTGCTCGAAGTTCGCTCCGACCAGATAGAAATGACGAGCGAACTCCAGCTTAGTCTTCTCGTCCGGCACGGGTGATCCCTGAAATAAGTCGTTCGGCGTCCTGCTTGTAGCGGCTGATCCGGCCAGCTTTGAGTTCTTCTTCGCTCATGCCGTCCATTGGAAGATGTCTATTCTTGATGGCGAGTTCGACCTCGGCTTTGGTTCCGAAAGTCGGCATCTTCGGTTCCCTTCCCTCTTTGCCAACCACCAGCGTCCCCCAATCCCCGTGGGCATCCTGGACCATCAACCAGTCCACGCACTCCTCAATCTTCCCTTCCAGTCGGATGATGGCCTGCCGAATCCTGACCCTTCTTGCCTCGTCGGTCTCATCCTCCAGTTCTTTCTTAAGTCTTTCGGAGTCCATGCGGTGAAAGTCAAGTCTGTAGAGAAGAGGCTTTTGCTTGGGGAGGTTTCCCCCCTCGGTGATCTCTCTCGCCTTCGCCATCGCCTGCTCAATGCGGGTGTCGGTCGGGGGACTCTCCGGCTCCTGGTTGGGCTGGATGTAGTTCTCCATGAAGTGCAGGTGGGCGGTCGCTTCCGCCATCTGCCCCTCTAAGACGGCCCGGTGCAGTTCCGCCTCATCGACCTCGATCTTCTTGCCCGTCTCCGCTACGGCACCGTGAATTTGCTCCAGTTCTTGGATGCGCTTTCGGTAATAGGAGGGGCCCATTCGTAGCTGTCCAGATACTCCCGCCATTCTGCCTCCTGATGGGGTCGGATGATGTCATAGAGATACTTCGTCAGCCACACGGTACAGGCGTGCGGGCATTCTACACTCGCGTCCAGCCAGAGTTTGTAGCCCAGCCCGCGGGCATACATGAGGAAGCGATAGTCCTGTCCGAAGTGCATGTCCCAGCCATAGACCTCGGGAATGGGGCCGGGAATGAAGGGATGAACGATCTTTGGAATCTTAGCAACCGCCTCGATGACTTCCCGGCGGATGAGCAGGCATCCCATCCCGACCGTGGCGATCTCATGCAGGCCCTCAGTCGGGATATCTTGCAAGGGCATCAAGCTGCCGTCCTTCTCGACCTGGACAATGGACACCATCGGATCCGTCTGGCGTTTGAAGTAGTGACCCGACACCATGTCCACATCATGGGAGCGCAATCTTTCCAGGGCATCGGAAGGGAACTTCATGTCCATGTCGATCATGAAGAGGGCATCAAACTGAGGCTGCGCCAAGAAGATGTCGCAGAGTTCCATGCGGGTAGCCCAGCCGACACTGCCGTACTTGTGGCCGAACTCATCCCCCTCGCGCGTCACGAGGTCATTCCAGATGCTGTCCAAGGACTTGATGTGCTGCATGGAGCCGGAAACGCCCGCGAGGAACACTCTAGCCATCTTACACAATCCCTCCTACAGATTGTCCTGCTGGGGACCCCCGGTAGGAGCGGGAGTCCCCAGACAGGCTATTCGATTGTCTTAGGGCCTACAGATACGTCGCCCGATTGATGGACTTGGTCTTGAGTCGGATGTACTTGACCGTCTGCGCCGCGGTTGAGGTGCAGATGCCGATGCGCGGCTGACTGGTGTTGAAGAGCACCATCATGTCGCCCTTCACCAGGCCCGTCGTCACAGCGGTCGTGTACTCGTTCCCGAGATTCAAGAACCGGCCCGCTCGGAGGGCAGCTGCTAGGCCCATATACGAAAAGGCTTTAGCCATCTTACGCCTCCGACCTTACGGACACTTCGGCCCGCAGGATACGGTTATCCGAGGTGATGCCGTATCCGCCGTAGAACTTCCACCCGAGACTGTCGAACTGATCCAGCGACCCGTGGCGCCGAGGGCCCACGAGCATTCCGAACTCACCCACATCCGGGGCATAGGCCTTCGCCAGCGACTCCGGTCCACCGAAGACGATGGTGTACACGCTGTCGGCGTTGCGCACCACGTCTGAGGTCGTGTGGTCAAACCGGAAGCCGCCGTTCGGCCCCTCCCCCACGAAGGTCACGATGCTCGTGGTGTTGGAGACCCACTTCACCCGCTCATTCTGCGGGAAGAAGGTATTGCCGGTCTCTTCCGTCCCCACGCTCCACCAAGCGCCCAATCCCGAGTCCAGGTGAGTGGACACGGACAGGGTCACGGTCTTGGCGAGAGCGTTAGAAGCGGCCTTGAGCGAGGTGGCGACGACATCGGTTCCATGATCGGCACCGGCGCCGTAGAACGCCTTGGCCCACGGAGACACGACCAACCGGAATGCAGACAGGGCGCCGAGTTCGTGGTTAAACAGGATCTCGGCCTTCTGGTACTGCATGATCGACTGCACGTTTCCGGTCCGGATGATATCCGAGTAGACCGCGGGATGGGTTATGGCGACAAAGGTCGTGGCTCCAATGTTCATCATCTGATTGAAGTCTGGGACCTTGTTCGACAAGAACCGAATCCACGCTTTCTCGAACACCGCGTCGTCCGCGTTATGGGAGGTGGTTCCCGCGTCCAGCGAAGCTCTGACCGCCGCCGCTTCCAGGTGGGTTCCCTGATTGGCGGCCGCCTGGGCCAAGAGGTCGATCGACTCCATCGCGTTCTTGCCGATCTTCTGGATCCGGGCCTTGCCGTAGTTGGTGAACGCCTGGATGAGCAGGAGCTCGGAGGCTTGCAGGACTTCTCCACGGGAGGTGGGGGTCAGCGAGGCGGTCGCATCCCGAAGGGCCTGCGGAGTGATATCGGCCACTTCCGAGATCGCGGTGACTCCTGGAGCCATGTCGCTCAGGAATTCCACCTGGATCGAGGAGCCGCGGATCATCTCCGAGTTGTCGGGAAACGGCTGCGCGATCTGATCGTACACGCGCTCCGTCATCGCTGCGTCGAGATACTCTTCGACGTACTGGGTTCGGATGCTGTTGGACAGCGCTCGGGCTTCACCGGCACTAGCTGAAGCCGTTTGAATAGGCATTGGTTATCCTTGTGCGCCGCTCCGCCTGCGGATGCCGCTGCGTTCCGTCACACGCCGCTCGCAGAGGGTCTGGAGTGTCAGCAAAGCGCTCTTGCGCCCGTCGATGATGTGCTTCACGTTTCCGTGAAACACCGTCTTATCGATCTCGAACATCTCATCAGACCACTCGGCTTGCACGTCCTCTTGCTCGGCGGGGGTCAGCTCAAAGAGGTTCAGGACTGCTTCGGCCTGTTGCTCAAAGAACATGTCCTGCCAAGCCAGAGGCATTAGCGTATGTCTGGTCGCTGCGGCGTAAGCGCCGCGAGTTGAGTGCGGAGCGCTTTGCGCCTTTCTTTTAGTTTGGGATCGGTTAGGCTTCCCCGCTTGCCCGACTGAATCTCCTCTAGTTCTGCGGTGAGGGAATCCACGTCGCCTGCGGGTGCCGCGGTGCCGCCGCCTCCCACGGCTGCGGCTGCGGTGACGCCAGACTGCTTCGACACTTTCCGAGCGGCGTTGTCAGCAAATCGTTGGACGACATCCGGCCAATCGCCGGGATCAATCCTCCCTCGATATTGCTCAACCAACACCTTGTACTCAGGGTTATCGACCGCAAGTCCAGCACCTACGAGGATCGCCGCGGATTGCGCCTGGGCTGTAGTCCATGCCCTATCAGCGGGCGCTGTGCCTTCAGCCCCGCCCTGCGGTCCCTGGTGCTCGGCCACGATCTCATCCAAAACCAGATTGCGTGCCGCTTGTTCCACATTACCACTGGCCTGTGCAAGGTAGTCCGCGATTCTTTGGACATCCTTAAACCGGCCGTGAGTGGTGGATTTGAAGCGCGCGTCAACCCGGTCATCGAGAATAGGGTCGAGTTCGCCACGGACTATTTCGGCTGCTCTGCGAGCAACCGCGTCCACGTCGATTGCCGGAGGCTGGGAACTCACGGGCGCGGGTCCGCCCGGAACACCCGGCATTGGCGGTGCTGGGGTTTCCTGCTCGACTCGCTCCTGGACGTTATCTGCCTCGAGTGGCATGGTTCCTCCTAAGTTATCCTATCACGGAATTTCTACGGTGCTGCAACCGGCGATTCTTGAAGGGAACTACGCATGGCCAGCATGAGTCCCTCGGCGCCTCCGGGAATGCCCATTGATTGGGCCGCGGTCTCCAGTTTCCTTTGTGCGGCGACGGGAAGCGGAGTGCCATCCAGGAGGAAGTCCATCACGAGGCGGAAGGTCGAGCCCCCGAGCGCGGCCTGCCACATTTCCGGCGTGATTGCTCCGGGGCCGCCGGTGGGGAAGTTTCCTTGGACTTCCAGTGCGCCGATGCCGAGTTCTCCCTTGATCTGGCGCAGGGTCGCTCCCTGGCCTTCGGGGAGCAGCCTTCCCACTTCGATGGCTTTCTGCTCCGCGATCGGCACCCAGGCGTCTTTCAGTTCGCCGTAGCGCTTGAGTTCGGGGTGAGCCTTGTAGTAGGCTCGGGCCTCCTTCAGATCGGCTCCTTGGAGGAACCAGTACACGTCCCATTTCTCCCAGATGTCCTTGCCCAATTCCTTTTCAATGGCGTCGTACATGAGTCCTTTGTAATACTGCTCAACCTTCTCAATGGAGTTGTAGTACGCCGATAGGGTTTGGGACCTCAGAATTGTCTCGGCCCTCCAATCGAGGGCCTGGCCGATGGCCGGGTCGAGGCTGAGGATGCGCTCCGCGGCTTCCTTCTCGGCCGGGGTATCGCCCTTGGCCCCGAAGTACGCATCCACCCGGCTCCAGATCTCGGCCCCGAAGCGCCGTTCACCTTCCTGCAGCAGGGACTGGTACGCGCCGCGGGCCTCGTTCCATTCGGATCGGGTGGCGGTGTTGGGCATGTCGAGCACTGCGGCGAGGTCCAAGATCCCGGCCATGAAGCGGTCTTTGTCTGTCTCCGGCCACTGTTCGATATGTCCCTTGCTTTCATAGAAACGGGAGAGAAGCTCCGCCGGCACACCGACGAGCTCCGCAAAGTCATCCGTCTGTGCTGGCGGAATACGGCCCAGCACGTTGTAGGCAAAGGCCCGATCCCGATCCAAGCCTCCCTTGCGAGAGAGGAGCAGAGCATCCATAAAGGGATACTTCTTGCGGATCGCCTCAATACCCTGCCGTACTTCCTCGGGCGAGTAGTCGGGCTCCTGAGCCCAGAACCGCTGCCAGTCCCCGTAGAAGCGATCAATCTCCATGTCCGATTGAGAGCGGGCGCGGAAGCCGACACCGAGGAAGAAGGAAGCCAGCTGCCCCGGCCCCCGCTCGGTCGCCTCTCGCAGCAGAGCTTCCTCCCAGATCGGGCCGCGCTGTTGGTAGGCCGCATCCAGAATGTCCGCGGTCGGATACTTGTGCTCATTGTCCATCGCGGCAAGTGCTCGTCCCGCCCGCCGGCGCTCAAAAGGTCCAACGCCTCCCGAGAACCAGTGGACGAACGGATCGAGCTCCAACGGTTTCCCGACTGCGAGGGCCGAGGCAGCTCGGATTGTGGCAGTCTGAGGGAACATCCGCCCCGCCCAGCGGGCGGCGGCTTCGTTCTCGCCCTTCATGTAGAGGGCGAGAGCCGTCGCCCAGGAGTACGGCGTCCAGGTCGAGGGTCCGAGCTTCCCCGCCTCCTGGAGCATGGTCGTGAACCAGCCCGTCCGTTTGTAGGGATCGTCGAAATCTACTCCGACTAATCCGTTGAGCGGATTGAGGGTGGCCTCCAGATTGAAGAAAAGCGGGTGCTCAGAGTCCAATCCCAGGAGTTCATTCGAGTTGATGTTGTACTTCCACCATTCCGGGGCCCCGGCGTGGATCTTCTCCAAGGCCTCCCGGTAGCGTCCGTAGTTCGCGAGGACCTCCGGATTGGAGACCACCCGTTTGAGCCAATTGGCGTAGGTCCTGGAATACCAAAAGTTGTAGGGGTAGAGGTAGGAGAGCGCGAGGTCGATGTTCCGCTTCTCGGGATACAAGAGCAGGGTGAAGTCTCGGGCCTGCTGGGCGACGGCTTCGGCAATCAGCCGAGCCTCTGCGATCCGCCCATCCGCCTCCTTCAGCCAGGGTATCAGAGCGGCTTCGACCTCATCCCCCCAGGGGGCCACGGCTTCGAGGCTTCCCCAGTTTCCACGCAATCCTTCCTCGATCCGGGCGGACAGCTGTTCCAATCCGGGAAGGTTCTCTTGAATGGCTCTCGCATGAGACGGCATCGCTCCTTTCGCTAAGGGAGGGACGAGTGGCTCGAGCGTCACCGCCTCGGGAGCAGCAACCATTGCCCGTGCCGTCTCCTCGGGTATTCCTCTGGCTACCAGTTCCTCGACGGTCGCCGGTCCCGCCTCGGCGAACTTCTTGGCTGCCCGCTGTTCTAAGGCCGCTCGGGCGATCTTGGGGGAGATGTCGTGCAGGTTCTCAAAGGGGGCCATGCCTTCGGGAAGATTGGCGTTGATGGCGTTCAGAAGATGGCGGGTGTTGTCGATCCCTTCGCCCACAGGGATCTGGAAGAGCTCCCCTCCCACCCCGAAGGTATAGAGCCGGCCGTCTTTCAGGATCGCGGCGTTGTCGAACTTGAGCGACTCCAGGTAGGACGCTCTGGCCTGCTGCAACAGCGGCGTATTGACCTCGAAGCCTGTGACCGCTCCCATCTCCCTGGCAAAGGCTTCGGTCCCAATCGCGATCTGGTCCCGCATCGCCTGAGCCATCTTCTCAATCGTCGGACGGGCGTGGACCCGGAACAGTTCATTGACCAGTTCGCCGCGGGTCATCCCGATGGGAGGTTCACCCTCAATTCCGATGGTCTTCCAGACCGCCCCCCAATCGGTGTCGTTCGGCATCTTCTGGATCTTCTTCTTCCATTCAAAGATTTCGTTCCAGAATTTGCCCCGCTGCAGGCGGCCGAGCTGCTCGATCTCGCCGTTCAGCAGGGATCGGTAGCCCTGGGCGATCCGCTCTACCTGCGGAGCGGGGATCTGCTGTTGGCCGGCCGCGAAATACGCCTGTCGAGCCAGTTCATTCGCCGCGCTTTGGTAATCTCCGATGGAGCGGTCGGAGGCATTGAACTTCGCCTGCAATCCCGACACCGCCTCGTCAGAAAGGTGGCCCGCCTCTCGGGCCGCTCCAAGCGACGCGGCATCCTGAGTAAACGCCGAACCCTCCGGAATGGCGGAAGTCTCCAGCTGGACCTTGGCCGCCTCGGCTCGAAAGTCATCCAAGGATTTCGCCCAGGCGGCCGCCGCCTCATCCGGGGTCCCCAGCTTGAGGGCTTCGTTTGCGTCATCGAAGAGGCCCCAGTCGTGGAGCGCGGCCAGGTCTTCGGGCGAAGCCCACTTTGAGACGTTGCGGAAGGACTCGATCGACCCCGCCTTGACCGCCTCACGGAAGGCTTTCTCTGCCCTCCCGAGGTTGCCCCGGTTGTCGGCGACCAACCGCATGAGGAGGTCCGCGGCCTCCTTCGGCATCCCGGCTTCCAGGAGCGGTCGGACGTCGGGGATCGCCCGTCCGGGCTGGAGCATCTTGCGCATGGTCTTGGAGATCGAGTGTCCGATCACCCGCTTCGCGGCCCCGATCTCGAACTTCTCAGAGATCTTCATGAAGGTGTTCCAGAGCTTGTTGGTCGTCTTCACATCCGCGGCGGCGACCGGGCCGTACCCGAGGGCTTTCGGAACCCGGCCCCCGAGCCAGTCGGTGGCCTCATCCAGCCAGCGTTTGGGGCCAAACCGGAAGGCTCCCGGTCCCTCATC
>ERZ1292629.1192-Hain-H43-01um-R1-1192-length-26435-cov-11_pt1 | contig 26435 bp, 30 predicted proteins | sample MGYA00564399_ERZ1292629 | MGnify/ENA primary metagenome ERZ1292629 (study PRJEB36523, sample SAMEA6512636) | groundwater metagenome | collected 2019-01-08 | study: AquaDiva: Metagenomics assemblies of 32 groundwater samples
TCACAGAATTTAGATTAATTTAAGGCAAACCATGGACTGGTCTTAGGTAGACAAAATAATAGAAGCTTTTATTCAAAACTGAAAGCCTAAGCTTTGTTCAAAGGAATAATATATTTTTTGAGCGTATTTTGAATTTGAATTGTTATTTTCTCTCGAGACTGGGGTCTGCTTTTTGCTATACCTTTTGCGAAATTATATAGATCAATATTACTCATTCTTATCCATTTTTTATTTTTATGGAAAAGATAAAAGATGGTCATCACCGCAATTCTTTTGTTTCCATTCTGGAAAGGATGATTTTTTATAAGTAGATAGAACAAGATACTAGCTTTTCCTATAAGTCCTCGATATAAGTCTTTTCCGTCAAATTGTACGAATGGGTTTTCAATGCAACTTTCTAGAATACCAGGAAAACGCGTTCCGAAAGCTGGTATTGGCTCGTCCCACGTCATTAATTTCTTGGCGAAAGAAAAGGCTACATATTCAATCTCTTTTACTGTTAATTTTTTAGTCCTCATTCCTTACTCAATCTCTTAAAAGTTTCTTCATACTCTTTGGATGCCTTATCTATAACCTTATCAATCTCATCTCGTTTATCCGTACCCAAACCCTCTCCCAAAGCATCGGTAACAGAATTATAAGGTACCACATAATTACGGCCTACTTTTTGGGCATTGATTTTTCCTGCTTTGATCCTTCTAAATACCTCAACTCTACTTATTCGAAGAATAGTAGCGGCTTCTGCTGTTGAATACATGCTTTTTATTGTCATATCTCGTATAGTAACACATGTTACCTCACAAATAAATTCTATATTACGTTCGATTTTTCGAATGACTTTGTAAGAACCTGTGACCGATTCCCCGTAGGGTCACAAATTTTTGAGCCAGCTATCGACTTCGAGCTGATTATGGAACACAGGCAGACCGAACTTTACACCCAAAGCAGTCGCCAAGGATGACTTTCCAGATCCTGACCTGCCGAATATAAGGATCCTTTTCATCATTTAATACTAACACTTTCTCCTCCAAAGACCGATATACAGGCTTATTCTCAAAGATGGATATAATGCTCCCTAGCCTCACAAAGAACTCCACATAGGGTTTTGAATCTGGTATCGTTAGGGTCATCGCCTGTGGATAACTTCTTTGCTAGTGTTTTGAAAATGTTGGATAATTCAGTATTATCCGGTGCTTTTTTAAAGCTTTTTTAAAAATCAAAAATGAACAAGAATACGAAGGTGGCGGTGGCGGTTATCCTGGCGGTGTTGGTCGCTTTTGGTGTCTGGTATCTCGGCAAAAATCAGGGATACGAGACAGCCATCGCCGACATCAAGGCCCAGCAGGAAGAGGCGGGCAACCAGGCGGTCAAGGCGGCGACAGACGAAGCCAATCCTTTCAAGGTAGCCAATCCTCTGGAGGGAGTGGAAGCCAACCCTTTTGAAAAAGCCAGAAAGAACCTCAATCCTTTTGATTAAAATAACTTAAAGCATAACCGTATGAACTTAACTAAAAGGATAAGTCTGTCGGGGATGGTCATAGGAGCAGTGTCGGTATCAGTATTCATGTTCAATATCGCCCTGGCACAGACCGGAGAGACCGCCGACGCTTCCGATATTCCGGTCAATCTCGCCCCTCTGGCGCGGGAACTGGACTGCCAGACTACGGTCGAATGCGCCCAGAAATTCGACGCTAACATAGAACAGGGTATAGACTTGGCCCAAAAGTACGACATATACACGCCGGAACAAGAGAAAATGGCCTCAACTTTCAAGACGGAAGTCCTGGCGCGGCTCGGCACGGCAAGCGGGGACAAATTTGACGAGGAAATACTGGCTTTGGCCAAGAAAATTTTGAGCGAAAAACCGGCTTTGGCCAGCGCCATGGGCGTCACCAGAGACGCGGTGAATAGTGCTGAAACCATCATTAATACTGTCAAAAGCGCTGGGGCAGACTTGAGAACCTGCCGAAAATCGCCGGAAAATCTGTCGCGCGAGGAACTCATTGCCTGCGTCAAGGCCGGCAACGACCTGTCCGGCAACGAGAAACTGGCCACAAACTATATTCCCAGAGAAAACATCAATGCCAGAGAAGCCCAGCAGGCCCTCAACCTGGAAAAATCACTGCTTGCCGGCGAATATCCGGGATTGGGCAAAATCAGCGTTGAACAGGCCGGAGAAATTTGTCTCAAACCGGGCTCCGAATCGGTTACTGATTGCGACAAAATCGCCGAGGTATTCTTTGGCGCCGAAGGCGTGAAGCGTCTGCAGGAAGTGAGACGGGAAACTACTAGGGTCAAGGAATACTACTCCCAGAGCATTGACAGGATGCAGTTGACGACGCCAGATGGACGGAAACTGATAGGCAAGGGCGCCATAAAAGACGCTTGTGACAGGGCTTTTGAGCAGAATGACTTGACATCGGCGCGCGCCTGCGGCGACTTCGCCGTCAAAAACGGCTACGCGACAAAAGCAGAGATTGAAAACGGACTGAAACTTCTGGAAAGTTTCTCGCAGAAAGCCCAAGGGGTCAATTTCAACGACTGCCGATTCAATCCGGATTCCTGCCGCGAATTTCTGCCTGATGAATTCCGCTCGCAGTTTGATTCCCAGTCACAGATTTTCAAAGTGATGTCGGAATCCATCGGTTTTGACCCGGCGCGTTGTGAAAACTCTTACGACCCGGAAATCGGCAAACAATGTTTGGAAGGAGCTAAAAAAGCTTTGAGCCGGGTGGAAGAAATCGCCAAGAGTTCTCCCGGAGCACGGATGATTGTAGATCAGATTAAATCTCGTATTGCCGAAGGAGAACACATGACGCAGAAAATAGGCGAATTCAACCAAGATTTAAATAGGGGAGGAGCGACCGGGCCCGGTGGATGCAGAGGACCGGAAGAATGCTTTAGATATTGCAGTCAGACCACCAACTCCGCCGAGTGCGTTTCTTTCGGAGCCAAGAGCCAGATTTTTGACCAGAATATGGCTACCCAGAAATTCAATGCTGTGAACGAGAAACTGAATATGCCATATCAGCCGAATCAACCTTACCAACCTTACCAACCTTACCAACCATATCAGCCTTACCAGCCGTATCAACCTCAACAACAGCAACAGGCTGGTCCAAGTCCTGAATGTTTCGCGGCTATCAGCAGCGGTGATTTTGTGAAAGCAAAGACAGTTTGTTCAAGCGTAACCAACACATACGATAAGTATTACCCAGAGCCAGTTCCCCAGCCGTTCCCAGTTTGTCCGGCATACGCCATGCCTTCACCTTGTCCGGAAGGCCAAGTGAGACATCAGGCTTCAGATGCCAGAGGATGTCCTGTCTCCGGCGCCTGTACCACCCTGGATACCTTCAAGCAGACAGCTTGTCCTTCAGGTCAATATTGGAATGGTCAGGCCTGCGTTATACAGACGTCGACAACAGCCTGCCCAACCGGAACATGGTGGGACGGAACGACAAACTCTTGCACTTCCGCTAGTTCCTGCGGCTATGGACAATACTGGGACCCGGCCAAGCAGGCTTGCCAGTCTTCAACTCAAAATTACAAGCAGTGCGACTGGAGCATTGACTACCTGAAGATGTCAACCAATACCTGCGTCGCCCGCTCTACATGCTATGTCACTTCAAATCCCGACTACAACTCCGCGGAATGCCAGGGCGTGCGCGGAGCAACTCCGACCGTTATTTCCGGTTGTGGCAGTCTAACCACCCAGTCTTCCTGTCTGGCCATCTCAGGCTGTGGCTGGGCAAACGGTGCCTGCGGGGGAAATACTAACAATACTTCTTGTCCTACCGGGCAATATTGGAACGGAAGCGCTTGCGTAAATTCGCCAACGACTGGACAATGTCCTTCTGGACAGTACTGGAACGGTTCGGCCTGCGTAAGTTCGGGGAGTGGCTGTGGTTCATACACTGACCAAGCGAGTTGTGTCAGCGCTTCTCAAACATCATGTAATTGGAACACATCCGGCAGTAATGGTTGGTGTCAACAAGCGACAGTAGCCGCCTCCTGCGGAAACTATATATGCGAAAGTGGCGAAACAACAAGTTGTCCGAACGACTGTAAGACCTACACTTCCTGTCCATCCGGCCAGTATTGGTATACGCCGCCCGGAGGTGGTCCTGGGTACTGCACCAGCAATACCGGCAGTTACGGTTGCGGGTCTTATACGAGTCAGTCCAGCTGTACCGCTTCGTCCGGATGTTCGTGGCAGAATAATGCCTGTTCCCCGTCCGGAATTTACGGAACATCTTGTCCTTCCGGTCAGTACTGGAACGGGTCCGCTTGCGTAAACTCATCCACAACCGGACAATGTCCATCCGGACAATATTGGTACACTCCTCCGAGCGGTGGTACCGGCTATTGTATGACCACAAATAGCACCACTTGTCCTTCCGGACAATACTGGAATGGCACAGCATGCGTTTCCAGCACCAGTAGCACGGACCCCGCGACAGGTTGTGCCCAGGCCGGCGGCTCATGGAACTCTTCAACGAGTTACTGCCAGATGCCGAATTCCGGCAGTACATCCGGTTCTTGTCCATCCGACCAATACTGGAATGGCACGGCGTGCCAGAGCAACACTATGCCATCCAGCGGTAGTACTTGTTCCAGCGGGCAATATTGGAATGGTACGGCTTGTGTCGCGACCACTCCCTCGGACACCACTTCCGGTTCCTATACTGCTCCGTCCTCTGGTAGCAGTACCACTTGTCCCTCCGACCAATATTGGAATGGCACAGCATGCGTAAGTTCTACCCCTTCAACAGGAACATACACCCCTCCTCCTGACACTTCCACCACCCCTCCACCTTCTTCGCCGACCTCAATGCTTCTGTGTAGCCAATCTGGCGGAACATGGACGGGCGCGGCCTGCAATTCTGCGGAGAACATAGCCAGCCAAAAGGCCTATTATAGTTACTATCTCGGAAGGCAGTACGATACGCTCCCAGCTCAAGTCTTCAAGGCCTTTACCGATCTGTTCAGGTAAACGATATCTCAGAATCACTTCCAAAGTTTTTAATACCGTATCTATTTTTGCTTCCGGTGCAAATTTTTGCGGCTGTTTTGGTCGTCACTCCAGAAAGTCCTACCCAGGGCGAGCCAGTTATGATTTCAGTGCGGGGCATTTCCGATGTTTCAATTGCGTCTGTAAAAAGCATTTCCTTTGACAGCAAAGAAATCGGCATTTTCGTTTGGAAAAATCAGCCGACGGCTCTCTATGGAATTGATTTACATAAAAGGCCGGGAACTTATAAAATTACGGCAAAGCTCGGCAATGGCGAAATTTTGGAGAGGAGCGTGGTGATTGGTCAGAGAAAAAAAGTGGAATTACCTCTCGGTATCCCCCAAAAGCTCGGCGGTGACACGCCGGTTGCGGCCGCAAACCTCGTAAATACTCTGGCCCAGGAGAACGCCGGCTTGCTCGGATTGCGCACGGGGACGCATGCTTTTTGGAAAGAGAGTTTCAGATATCCGGTGGCAAATCCAGTCGTAACCGACACATATGGATACCGGCGGCAGACCAGCGGATACTCTATCGCGCACAAAGGCACGGATTTCCGCGCGGCGGAGGGCACGCCAGTCATGGCCATAAACCGCGGTGTCGTGAGGGTTGCGCGTTTGGGCAGGAATTATGGAAATACCATTGTCGTTGATCACGGCCTCGGTCTCCAGACTTTTTATATGCACCTCTCAAAAATAAAAGTAAACGTCGGCGAACTTGTCCTGCCGGGACAAGTTATAGGTTTGTCGGGCCGGACAGGATATGCCGAAAAACCGCATTTGCATGTTACTGTCCGCATAAATGATGTTTCCATAGACCCGATACGATTTATGGAGTTTTTTGGCGAATAAATATGCTAGAACAGACCACTGACGAAAGGCATGTGTGATTATTTTGCGCGGAGATACATGTAAATATCTTCCAACGCCTTTACCGCGTCTCCGGCGGAGATATTGTTCTGGTGATAGAGGCCGTCCGTGCAGTCACCGGCCGCCCAGATGCCAGAGACTGACGTTTCCTGGGTGCGCGGGTCCGTTATGATACGGCCAAAAGGATCAAGAGGGAGCAAATCCCGAGCAAATTCGGTTGACGGTATGGAGCCGATTTCGGCGAATATGCCGGTCACCGGCAATTCTTTTATTTCCCCGGAATTTTTGTCCAGATAGGAGAGGGATTTTACGAATTTATCGCCTTTTATTTCCGTCAGTTGGGCGTTGCGCAGGGCGCGGACTTTGGGGTTTGAAAGCACCGCTTTGACAGTCACGGGGTCGGCTTTGAATTCATCGCTACGATTCAGGAGAGTGACTGAATTGCAATAAGCCGAGAGCTCGGCGGCGCTCTCAAAAGCGGAATTGCCTCCGCCTATGACGACCACGTCCTGGCCGGCGAAAACCGGCCCATCGCACGACGCACAGTATGTGATACCCCTGTGTTCGTATTTGTCCGCCCCGGGAACGGAGAGTTTGCGCCTGTAACTGCCGGCTGTTATGAGGATGGTTCTGGCTTTGTATGAAGATTTATCCGTTGTGATTTCAAAACCGACTGAAACCAGCGGATTGTCTCCCGATATTGCTTTATTTGCCGACATTTCTTCCTTTTTTGCAATTTTTATAACCGTCTCGCCAACTTTTATGTCCACGACATCGTTCGCGTAGGCGCGCAAATGCTCTTCCATTTTTTTGGCGAAGTCTGGACCGGAAATTTTGACCGTGCCTATCCAATTTTCTATGCCTTCTGATACTACGCTCTGACTATTCCAATCGCGCGTAATAAAAATTGTCTTCAGACGTTTGCGCGAAGCGTAAACGCCGGCTCCCACGCCCGCCGGTCCACCACCTATGATAGCTAGGTCGTACATGGGAGATAGTATAACAAATCTTCAAAGCGTACTATTACAGAATGATTCTTACAATAGCTACCAAAGCAAAAGGAAGAGCGGATCGAGAAAACGAAACCGAGGGCACGACGGTGCCCGAGCTTAAGAAAATTTTTAGCAAAAAATTTTCCGTTCGTTTTCGAGAAACACTCTTCCTTTTGCTTTTCTATTTCTTCCGTCTCAAAAACGCCGGCACGGCGCCCCAGTCGTCATCGTCGGTATTGATCGTAGGAATGGATTTCTTGTCTTCAAGCGTATTTTTTGAATCTAATTTTGAAAAGCTGTTATGAATTTTGGCTTTGTCTAGCTCTTCTCTCACTTCAGGCCCGGAAAACAGGGATTTGCTCTTGGCCAGGGGAGCTGGACTGGTACCGCCTTCGCCGAAACCGCTGGCGATGACCGTCACTTTCACTTCACCTTTCTTTAATTTTTCATCGCGTACAGTTCCGAAAATAACTTTGGCGTTTGGGTCTATGGATTCGGTTATGACTTTGGCGGCGTCTTGGATTTCAAACATAGTGAGGTCGTCTCCGCCGGCGATAGAGAAGAGCACGCCTTTGGCGCCAGTGATAGATATGTCCAGAAGTGGCGAGCTGATGGCCATTTTCGCCGCGTCTTCTGCGCGCTTTTCGCCGGAAGCGTGGCCGATGCCCATAAGAGCCGAGCCTGTGTTTTCCATAACGGCGCGAATGTCGGCGAAGTCTATGTTTATGATGCCGGGAGTGGTGATGAGGTCGGATATGCCTTCAACTGCCTGCTTCAGCACTTCGTCGCACATGGCGAAAGCGGCTTTGGCCGTGGTGTTTTTTTCAATATTGGAGAGAAGCCTGTCGTTTGGAATGACGATGATGGCGTCCACTTCTTTTTTCAGGGCTTCCAGGGACACTTCGGCCACTTTCATCCTCTGGACGCCTTCAAAAAAGAAAGGTTTTGTAACGACGGCCACAGTCAGAGCGCCGAGCTCTTTTGCAGTTTTTGCGATGATTGGAGAAGCGCCAGAACATGTACCTCCTCCCAATCCTCCGGCGACAAAAACCATGTCGGCGCCCTTGATGGCCTCCTGAACTTCTTCTTTCGTTTCTTCAACAGCGCGGCGGCCGAGTTCGACGTTCATGCCCGTGCCGAGTCCTTTGGTCAGGTTTTTGCCGATGTGGATTTTTTTCTTTGAGAGCGTGTGATGCAGGTCCTGGGCGTCCGTGTTCACGCCGATGAATTCAACTCCTTTTACTTTGGAATTGATCATGTGATTCAGGGCGTTCTTGCCGGAGCCGCCTATACCGAGCACCTTGATTCGGGCGAATGTTTCTACTTCAGGGATTATATGGGGCATGGTGTATATGGAAGGTAATTAAGCGGAAAGCATGCTTGCTTTTCGTGGTTTGGTAAGCCGGATGTATCATACCAAAAAGCTTCAAAAATACAACAGTTTGGAGATTTTATTCATGGCAGGAACTGGCGGAGCCACTCGCCGGCTTTTTTGGCAAAACCGCCGCCGTTTTTAGAGAAGCCCTGGTCCAAGGCGTCTTCCGTGCCTGCGCCGAGGACGGACAGACCGTAGGCCACGGACCAGATGGAATCCTTGACATTGTCCTTGCCGTTTACGGACAGAGTGGCTATGCGTGAGGGAAGCTTTAGGGCCGTTTTGGCCGTCTCCGCTATGAGCGGCGCGCTTGACCCGCCGCCCGTGAGGGTTATGCCCGCGGGCAGAAGCCCGTTCCGGTCTATTTTTTTCAAGTGTTCCTCCATCAAGTCAAACATGTCGGAGAACCTGGCGTCAATGATTTCATCCAGCTTTTTCTTCGGGAACTGGACCGCCGACAGGACCCCGCGTTTCAAGTTTTCTGCGTCCTCTATGGACGTTCTCAGGCCGAGGGCGATGTCGTTTGTGATGTCGGTCGAGCCGAGAGGAAAAACTTCCAGAGAAATCGGCAGATTATTTTCAAAGACGACGATTGAAACCGTCTCGGCGCCGATATTGGCCAATAGACAGCCGGCCACTTTCTGGTTTTTTGACAGAGTGACCAGAGAAGAAGCCAAGGGCCCTGCCACAATATCCAGGACTTCAATGCCCGCGTCGGTTACGGTTTCCACCAAGTCGTTCAGATGCTGGGCGAGACACGTCACAAAGAGCGCTCGGGTTTCCAGTTTGTTCCCCTTCATGCCGCTCGGCCTGCCGAATACCAGCTTGTTGTCAATCTTGTAAGACAGAGGAACTGTATGAATGATGCGGCGGTTTATGATTTGTCCGCCGGGAATGTTTTTCTCGGCCGCGCGGACGGCTTTTTCCATATCCATGTCCGTCACTTCCGAATCGGCGCGCGATATGACGGCGGCGCCGGTAGAGATGACGCTCGCGAGGCTCATGCCGCCGATTGAAACAAAAGCACGCCTGATTTTCACTCCCGAGGTTTTTTCGGCCTGCGCCACGGCTTCCATAACGCTCCCCGTCGCTTCGCGGACGTTTACGATATAGCCGTGGCGCAGACCCCGCGATTCGGCCCGGCCGGTGCCTATGATTCTGGCGAGAGTCCTCTCGTCGGCCGGATTGGATTCCGCCATGACGACTTTGGTTTCGTATGTGCCTATGTCTATGCCTGTGGCTATGTGTGCGCGCATGTATGTAAAAACAGAACCAAGTTGTGTCAATTCAACCCCACTCGCAAGATAAAACCTCGCACCGTTTCGCGTCCTACCCCCCAAACTACATTCCAAACTGCTTTCGAAATTTGGCTTCCGTTCTCTCCATTGTACTCCCATGAACCATTCCTTTCAAATGGACAAGTCCGTGGATATAGAGATAACCTATGAATTTTGGGAAAGTCTCGCCGAAATCGGGCGCTTGCCTCTTCGCTTCAATCGGGTTTATGAAAATTTCTCCGGCGTTTTCATCCAGATTGAAAGACAAGACATCGGAAATGTGATTTTTACCTCGGGTTTTGAGATTCATCTTACTCGACTCTCCGTCGCCGATGAAAACGAGAGAGAGGTCATAGTCCCGTCCCAAAACAGCGTTTTTTATGGGCGCAAAAGGCAGACGGGGGAGCCTGTTTCTGGTTTTATTCAGCACGGAAAAATTAGTCATTATCTCTTGCCTCTGCCGCGCTCACGGTCGGGATTTATCTTGCCGAGCTTTATATCCCTGGCCATTTCCGCACGATGTTTTATGGACTTCAGGGTTTTCATCTTTGTCTTGTAGTGGGAGAGGATGCGCTCATGGTAGCGAATGCCGCGGACGCGGGGTAAAATACCCGACCCTTGAACGCGCTTTGTAAACCGGCGCAAGAGGCCCAGTGGATTTTCCGTGCCGCTTCTCGCTACTTCCACATTTGTCGCCATAGACCGACAGCCTATCACACGTCTCCAAAAAGCTCAATATGTTCCCCAAGCAATTCTTGTCGGCCTTGCCGGTCTAGATTTTATACTTTTTCAGATGAACAGCGATATCAGTGACAGGCACAGTTTCCTGGGACCGCGTGGCGCTGTCGCGGATGATGACGGAATCCTCCATAGCCTCTTTTTTGCCCATGATGACGACGACAGGCGTGTGGTTTTTTTCGGCCATACCGACCTGGCCGGCCATTTTGTCCTTGGCCAGCGACTGGATGACGGGAATACCGGCTACCCGAAAAGTCTCTATGACGCGCAAACTCTTCAATTTCGCTTCAAAGCCCAACTGCATGAAGCAAATTTGCGGATTCAGAATTTTGGTTATGGCGGACATTTTCAGGGTCTCGTTTTTCCGTCCCGTCTTTTCCAGACAGAGAGAGACGCCTATGGCCGGCAAATCTCTCTTGTGTCCCAGACGGCGGGCGAGCGTATCGTATCTGATGCCTATGGCCAGAGGATGGGCGGCAGGATTTTCTCGGCGGATTTCGAAAATAGTCTCGCTGCAATAATCCCGATTGGCGACCAGAGTGTTGTTTATGTTGTATGGAATTTCCAGCATTTCCAGATATTCCAGAACTTCCTTGAAACGCTGGCGCGACCCTTCCGACAAAAAATTAATGGCTCTCGGACAATCATCTGCCAGTTTCCTGCAGGTTTCGTGGTCGCAGCCGAGCAGGCTGAAGACGTCGTGCTTCATTGTCTCGCGACATTTGGCCGGCAGGTCGTCTATATGTTTTCTGTAATAGGCCGTGATTTCGCGGGTGAAGCAGGCGAGCGACTCCTTGTCGCCTATGGAGTTTATTTCCACATGCAAACCGGTTTCTCCGGCGTCGCGCAGTACGGCCAAAGCCGCCTGGACAAGAATGGCTTCCGCTATGGATTTTTCCGCGCCGATGATTTCCAATCCATGATGAGACTCGCGCGGATTCGGTTTCCGCTTGTCGCCTATGAAAGGTTTCTTGTAGTAAAAGAGTATCGGTTGTGACAGTGTCCACATCCTCTCCCTCTCGTACAGGCGCAGAATGGCGATTTTTTCCTCCAGACGCAGGGTCGCGCCTTCTTCGTGATTGTCATGGTCAACGACGATTTCACCCTCGGATATTTTTTTGGCGTCCGCGCTGTCGTTGGCGTTTATGTGAAGCGGAGCCAGGGGGGTAAAACCATAGAAAAGGGCCGTCTTTCCGACGCGATTCAGATTCTCATAAGAGACGTATTTCGGGTGCTCTATTTTTCTCGCGGCTGATTCTCCGGCATCCGCCCTGTCCGGCACTCTGCCGGCGGCTCCCGTTTTTCTGGCCTTGAATTTCGTGGTCATGCGGATAAAAATTATTTTCCGATTGTCCTGCGGATTGCGCCCGTTTCAATCGTGGAGCTGGCCACTCCGCCCGGGAAAAAACCGATTTTCGTTACGGGCAGAAGCCGCACAAAAGGCCTGCCGACCAAATCGGATTTCGGCAGAGGCCCCCAGACGCGCGAGTCCGACGAAACGAGTCTATTGTCTCCCATGACAAAGTATTCGTCCGGGCCGAGCGTTACGCGGTTATCTCCCAGCGACCTGGAGTGGATATAAGGCTCGTCCAGAACCATCCCCAGAGGATGTTCCTTGTTTATGACGGTAACTGTGTCGCTCTTTATGTCTATGGTTTCGCCGGGTAGTCCTATGAGGCGTTTTATGAAGTACTTGCTCGGGTCCTCGGGGTATTTGAATATGAGCACCTCGCCTCTCTCCGGCTCGCGAAAACGGTGAGAGAGCTCGTCAACGATTAGATATTCTCCGTCCAAAAACGTGGAATCCATGGAAGAGCCGTTCACAATGAAAGGCTGGGCGATCCAAACCCGGACGGGTATGACGATAATCAGGGCGAGAAGCGTGTAATAGACAATTTCTTTCCAGAAAGAGCCGCTTTTTATCGCTTTGGCGTTTGTTCCAGTCTCTGTTCCGGTTTCTGGCGAGGCGCTCATAATGTCAAATGCTTGATGGGCCAAGTATAGTGCCGATGTGGGCATTGACACAATAGATTTTCTCGTGCGATGATATTTTCATGATAATTATCGGCATGGGAAATCCGGGGGAGGAATACGCGGGCACGCGGCACAATTCGGGCCGCGAGGCTGTAATGAAATTTGCGGATAAAATGGACTTTGGTGCTTTTGAGCTTGATAAAAAGAAGCAGGCGCTCGTTGCAGACAGGAAGGCGGGTAAAACCAAAGTTACTTTGGTTTTACCCGAGACATTTATGAATAAATCCGGGCTCGCGGCGGGGAAGTTCGCGAAGGGCGGAAAGAAAATGAAAAATCCGGAGGGCAAGACAATCAAAGCTTTTCCCGGCCTCATCGTCGTCCATGACGACCTGGACATCCCGCTGGGCAAGGCAAAAATGTCCTGGAACAAAAGTTCGGGCGGACACAAAGGCGTGGAATCAGTCATAAAAGCGGTCGGCACCCAGGCTTTTTTCCGAGTGAGAATCGGTATTACGCCGGCAAAGGCTTCGGGTGTTCTGAAGAAACCGGACCACGACGCGATTACGGATAATTTCATTGTCGCGGAATTCAAAGACAAAGAAGCCGACGAGATAAAGAAAGTTATGAAGAAAGTCATTGACTGTCTGAAAATGGCCGTTCTCGAATCTCCGGAAAAAGCCATGGGCGAATGCAACACGCTATTCAATAAGTAAGAAAATAATCAGAAAAACAAAAGAAGGAAGTGTCCTTGTGGAGCACGGAAGTTTTCTTGCTAGAAAACTTCCTCGGCTTCGGCCTCGTCAGGCCTCAGGCGTCTCCACGCGGGCACTTCCTTCTTTTATTTTTCTGTCTTTTTTCTACTTCTTCTCTCCAGCAAAAGCCAAAGTCATTTTCTGATTTGTGGCGTCAAACAGGGTGATTTTAAAAGGATAGACTTTGCCGAGCTCCAGATGTTGGCGCAGTTTTTCGTCCGACCCGAATTCTGATACATGAACCAGTCCGGCCACGCCTTCTTCTATGCTAGCCAAAGCGCCGTGGCGATTGAATTTTATGATGACGCCTTTGACTGTCTGGTCTTTTTTGTATTTCTTGCCGGCTTCGGCCCAGGGATTGGTCTTTAGAGCTTTGATGGAGAGCGACACTTTGCCGTCTTTTACTTCAATCACTTTGACGCGCACTTTCTCACCGACCTTGAATCTCGTCTTCGGGTCTTCTACCAGCGCCCAGTCAATTTCGGAAATATGCACGAGGCCTTCCAGTCCCTCGTCTATTTTTACGAATACGCCGAAATCAACCATACCCGTCACTTTGCCCTCCAATTCATCGCCGACTTTGAATTTGGCCACGGTTGCCGTCTTGTCTTTTTCCACGGAATTCTTTTCGGAAAATATGAGTTTGCCTTCCTTTGGAAAGGCACCGATGATTGAAACGGCGATTTTCGTACCCACCAGTTTTTTCAGTTCGGCCAGAATGCTGTCTTTGTCGCCGTCTTCCACGCGGGGATAATGCTCAGGCTTCAATTGCGAAGCGGGAAGAAATCCGGAAATGCCCTGCCAGTCTATGATGAGACCGCCCTTGTTGGCTTCCTTTACGGGCAATTCAAGAATCATTTTGCTCGCTATGGCCTGTTCGGCTTCCGTCCAGATGAGAGCCTGGCGAGCTTCTTTGAGGGACAATTCTATATAGCCGTCTGCGTTTTTAGGGTCGACGACTTTGGCCGAGATTTTGTCCCCGATATTTATTTTCTTTATGACGTCGCGCGCCAGGATATACTCGCGGCCATATATGATGCCCGTGCCGAACGGGGGCAGGTCAATAAAAAGGCCTTTTTTGTCTATGGCGATGACACTGCCTTCAATCAAATCGCCGGCGTTCGGCGGGGTTAGGGTTTCGGCAAGCATTTTACCCATAGCTGTCTTCGGCTCGGTTGGTGCGGCTTTTGGTTTTCTTGTCTTTGTCTCCGTCTCGGCTACTTTTTCTTTTGTCGTTTCGTTCGCGGTTTTTGTTGTCAACTGCATAAATGAAAAAAGCCCGAAATTTCTCCCTGCACAGTTTCTCGTAGCCGTGCGCCTGCAGAGAGGGTTAATTTCAAGTACTTACCTGTAAATACCGGCGGAATGCCGGTGGAGAGATGCTATCAAAAAAGCGGAGAAAAGTAAAGATTCGTTCTTCTATTCGGACCTAAATCCTCCGGAAATTTATCAAATTGCGTTTAACTTGCTCATTACCGAGATAAAGAAAAGCTGAAGCGCTATCTATGGGTTGGGGATAAAAAAACAAAAAAACAACGGAGGGTCTCCCCGCTGTTTTGAAATTACGCCAAAACGCTTGCGTTGTCGCAGGTTAGCACTGCCGTAGGCCTTTAGAAGTCTCTGGCGATTTTCGCGCCGAAGACAGTCGTATTTGACCTTCCTGAATCAGAAGATACCGGCACATAGGCGAGGAGCAGTGGAAATTTTACCTTCCACCCGCTGACTTTCCATGAGAGTGACCCCTCGTGCCTGACTATCCAGGCCGGATTGGTCCCGAATGTGCCGTCGTCCCTCATGAGAGAAAGTTCGTACACCATATCGGGAACGAACAGCCGATGCGAATATTCCACCCCGCCCCGCATCCGTGTGCCTCCCTCAAAGTCGCTTTTTGGACCGGCCTTGAAATAGGCCAGCTCCATAAACGGTTTGAGTGTCCCATAAGTGTCATACACGAGGCTTTTTGCGAGCTTCATGTAGACATTGAACAGGTCGTTCTTGGGGCCCTGGAAGATTCCGTCCAGGTCGTCGTAAGAGAGGAGGACATCCATGGTCATGCCATCTACCTCTTTGTACCAGCCGATGCCGTACTCGCCTTCTTGCCCCAGACTCTTCTTCATGTCCAATCCGGTAGAATTCCAGATAAAGTACGTAGAAGTCCTTCGCGAACGGGACCGGAATGACGATATCGCTCTGCAAGACAGACTTGTCGTGCAGAATATAGCCGTCGGTATCCAGATACCGCGAGAAGAGCAACGCCTGGACCGAGATACCCGAACCAGACTTCACCTTCACGGTACCGGTAGCAGAAAATACTTCCACCGCCGAGAGAAGTGCCAAACAAACACTAGCCAAAACCGAAAGAATCGTTTTCATAAGAATCCCTTTCTTTTTGATGTTGCGTAGCTGAAATAACCGAAAATCAATGAGCAATTTTGCTCTTACAAGAGTATCACATATAAATCTTTTGTCAACTTACTCGTATCTGGTCCTATGCGAAAAAAAGTACCCGTTAGAGAACAGGTACTTCTTCCGAAATTTGCCCGATTAGGCTATACTCATTTTATGGTAATCACATATCAAGGCGGGGCGTTTGTGAAGGTTCAGTTCGGCGACATCACTATCGCCGTCAATCCAATATCCAAAGATTCAAAGCTCAAAAATTCCCGCTTCGGCGCGGATATCGCTCTGGTGTCTCTGAACCACCCCGATTTTTCCGGCCTGGACCAGGTTTCGTTCGGCGAGAAAAACGCTTTTGCCGTCACGGGCCCCGGCGAATACGAAATCAAAAATATTTTTATAAAAGGTTTCAAGTCAGAATCAAAATACGGCGGGGAAAACAGGCTGAACACCATATATGCGGTGAATCTGGAAAACATGCATCTCTGTTTTCTCGGCGCCTTGTCTTCTAGGGATTTGCCGAACGATGTGGCTGAGTCTATAGACGGCATAGATGTTTTATTTGTTTCAATCGGCGCGGAGGGTACACTCTCCCCGAGCGATGCTTACAAACTGGCCGTAAAACTGGAACCGAAATTGATAGTGCCTCTCTATTGGGGGAATGTCGCCGCTCTCAAGACTTTTTTGAAAGAGGCCGGAGAAGAGACGATAAAGCCCGCAGACAAACTGACTTTGAAGAAAAAGGATTTGGAAGGCAAGGAAGCGGACGTAGTCGTCCTGGAACCGGTCGCATAGCCGTCTGCATGGTTGTGCGGGCGCGGACAGGTTTTCGGATGACATATCATATGGGCGCGGTTGCGTACACGAAACGGTGCGAAAAATATGTTTCAATATCTGGAAAAACTGAGGAAGAGGCCCGAGAGGGAGAGACGCAAAGCGGTGCTGGTCATATCTCTGTGTGCTACTCTGGCAATCGCCCTGGTCTGGACTGCCAGCCTCTATTTTCGCATAGGCGATGCGGACTTTTCTTTTGGAGACGGAAGTTCCGGCAAGGCAAACGACGGCGAAATGCCGAGTCTCACTGAAACTTTTTCTAATTTTATGGACCAGGTGGAGAATATCATTCAAAATAGCGCGACATACGAAAACCCAAAAAGCACGGAAACGCCGGTTCAATAAAGGCTTGTAAAAAGTCCCATAAATGCTATACTTTAGAGCATCAAAAGCTTGAAAGAGCCTATTTTATTTTACGCATTTTACAGGGATTTTATATAAATCATGAGCCCAAAAAATCCGCAGTCCAATCCGACATCTCCTGCACCAGACGCAAAACCTGTGGCGCGAAATTCGGGCACCGTCTCGCGCTCCATCGTGACGGAAATGCGCGAATCCTACCTGGACTACGCCATGTCCGTCATCACCTCCCGCGCTCTGCCCGACGTGCGCGACGGTTTGAAACCGGTTCATCGCCGCATCCTCTACGCCATGAATGACATCGGCCTCACGGCCAGCGCCAAGACTCGCAAATCGGCGACGGTTGTGGGAGACGTTCTCGGCAAATATCATCCCCACGGCGATGCGGCAGTCTATGAGTCCATGGTCAAAATGACCCAGGATTTTTCCATGCGTTATCCGCTCATCATAGGGCAGGGAAATTTTGGCTCTATAGACGGTGATGGTGCGGCGGCCATGCGGTATACGGAAGCAAAAATGTCGCGTCTGACCATGGAATTACTGCGCGACCTGGAAAAAGAAACCGTTGATTTCCGGCCGAACTACGACAATACGCGCAAGGAGCCGGTCGTCTTGCCTTCGGCTGTTCCCAATCTCCTCCTGAACGGCACCCTCGGCATAGCCGTGGGCATGGCCACCAACATTCCACCCCACAACCTGGGCGAAGTGCTGGATGCCACGGTCCATCTCATAGAAAATCCCGATGCGCCGACCGAGGACCTGCTCAAGTACATAAAAGGCCCGGACTTCCCGACTGGCGGAATTATTTTCGGCGAACGGGACATCCATCACGCTTATTCAACCGGTCGTGGAGGCATTCTGGCGCGCGGTGAAGCGGAAATCGTGGAAAACAAATCCGGCCAGTTCCAGGTCGTCATCACTTCCATTCCATATCGTGTAGTCAAAGCCGACCTCATTGTGGCCATAGCCGACCTGGTGCGCCAGAAGAAAATAGAAGGCATAAAGGGCCTGCGCGATGAGTCGGCGAAAGATATCCGCATAGTGATAGACCTCAAACAGGGCGCCCATCCCCAGAAAATTCTGAACTTCCTATACAAGCACACTCAGCTGGAAAGCATGTTCCACCTCAACGTCGTGGCTCTGGTCAAAGGCGTTCCGGAGACACTATCGCTCAAATCAATTCTGGAATATTTCATAGAGCACAGGATAGAAGTGGTGAAGCGGCGCAGTATATATGACCTGAAAGTAGCCTCGGCGCGCGAGCATATCCTCCTCGGCCTCAAGACCGCTCTGGACCATATAGACGAAATCATAAAACTGATAAAGAAGTCGCGGGATGTGGAAGACGCCAAAGCAACATTGATGAAGACGTTCAAATTTTCCGTCCTCCAAGCGCAAGCTATTCTGGATATGCGCTTGCAGAAACTGGCCGGGCTGGAGCGCAAGCGCGTGGAGGACGAGCTGGAGTCCGTTCAGAAACTGATAAAGGAATTGAAGGAGCTCCTGTCAAGCGCCAAGAAAATTCTCGGCGTCATAAAAAATGAGCTTGTGGAAATCAAAGCCAAATATGGAGATGAACGCCGGACAAAAGTCATAAAGCACGGGGCAAAAATACTGTCGGACGAAGACCTGATTCCGGATGTTGAGAGCGTCCTGGTTTTGACCCAGGGCGGGTATGTGAAGAGGACAGCGCCCGACGAATACCGTAGGCAAAAGCGCGGAGGCGTAGGCGTCGTAGACTTGGACACGAAAGAAGAAGATTTTGTCACCAATCTCCTCACGGCGAGCACTCATTCCGACATTCTGTTTTTTACGGACAAAGGCAAAGCCTATCAGATAAAAATGTACGAACTGCCGGAAGGCAAGAGAGCGACGAAAGGCAAAGCGTTGGTCAATTTCATTTCTCTGGCGGATGACGAGAAAGTAACGTCCATATTGCCTATGCCGAAAGCGGCAAAAGAGCCCGCGGAGAACGGTCTTTCGCTTATGATGGTGACTCGTCTCGGTACGGCAAAGAAAGTGAAAGCGGCGAGCTTCCACGACGTGCGCCGTAGCGGGCTCATCGCTATCACTCTGGAAGTGGGAGACTCCCTCATGTCTGTGTCTTTTGTTTCAAAAGGAGACGACGTCTCTATTGTAACGTCAGAAGGGCAGTCAATCAGATTCCGCGAATCGGATGTGCGCGAAATGGGGCGGGGAGCTATGGGTGTGCGCGGTATATCTCTGGCCAAAGACGATGTTGTAATCAGCGCTGATGTCGTCACGGCCGGGTCAAAAGGCGCGCGCATTATGGTCATTTCCAAAAATGGCTACGGCAAGACCACTCTGGCAAGCGAATACAAGACGCAGAAGAGGGGTGGTTCGGGCATTCTCACTATGAAAGTAACCGACAAAACCGGTCCGGTCATTTCAGCCAAAGTCATAACAGAAGAAGACAGCGAGCTCGTGGCCATGTCCAAGAAGAGTCAGGTGGTGAGGGTGGAACTCTCTGAAATCCCAACCTTGGGCCGTCAAACCCAGGGTGTGCGAGTGATGAAACTGCGGGAAGGGGATTCTTTGGCCTCCGTGGTTTGTCTATAAGCAGAGCAAAATCGGTAAATATGCCAGTCTCGAAAACGCTTCGCTCTCTCCTGCGGAGAGCTCGCTCCGTCCTCGGCGCTCGGATGTCAAGGAAAGACCTTGACATCACCAAGCCTCGCGCCTGCGGAGTTTCTCGACAGGCATATTTCCGATTTCGCCCTGGGGATAAAGAAAAGAAGCTAAAATCTCTTTTTGGAGATACAATAAAGGCAAGTTTATAAGATTTTTTGAATCTAAATATGAAAAAGTTTTTTCTCGCAGTGGCTCTGTCATCAATCATGGTCGTATTTGTCGCGCCTATTTTTGTAGATGCTTTATCACCTGGTACTCCTGTCGTACCAGGGACTCCATCGACTGCCGGTTGCGCTCGATTGGACACAAGTGAAGGCGGTTTGTCGGGAGTTGTTTCTTGTTTAATCGGCATTATCAATTCCGTTGTTTATATTTTGATTGGTGCGGCGGTGATTGTCACTATATGGGGAGCTCTTCAAATGATTTCCAGTGAAGAAAAGAGGGCCAGCGGACGTCAGACCATAATATACGGAATCGTCGGACTTTTTTGCATGATCTCCATTTGGGGTTTTGTAAATATTCTGAAGAGCACTTTTGGTTTTACTTCAACGGCTGATAGCGTTGTTCCCGGGGGTTTCCTACCAAATCCAAAGAAGTAAAAAAAAGAGCCGTACCTCTATGGGTATCGGCTCTTTGCAATGCGCGGTCATAGCCTACCGTCTCTTTTTGACGCTGATTGGCTTGTCCGCGGTGAATGTCACCGAGTAGGCATCACTGTATGGGGCAATGATTTGGCTGGGGACAAAAATCAAAACTTTATCTTTCTGCCCGCGAAATGAATGCTTCACTGTGATGGTTGTATTGACTATCGGTCCGCCCTGCGGATCCTCTAGTTCAACTTTTCCGTCCTTGATATCATTCATCCGGTAGGACTTTGATTCAATGCCGGCCGCGAGCGCTTCCGTTTCACTCGCCATTCGTGTCGGCATTCCCGTCTGGACGGTTTTGTTGACCACCGCTGGTACCGATGTCGCTGGCGGTGGCGTTGCGATTGACGATGTCGCCGCCGGCGCCGAAGCAGTTGCAGTCGCGGTTTGGGCCGCCGCTTGGGCTGTCCTCAATGCTTCAACTTCCTTTCCCAATTTTTCCATCGTTGAAGCAGTAGTAGCCGCCGCCTCTTTGCTTTTCAAGGCCTCGGCGGTAGCATTCTTGACACCACCATCAAGCTGTTTAACTAATTCAACAACCTCACCGACTGTTTTGTTTGTCTCGTCGGCCAGTTTGGCTTGTGCTACTGTCGCATCCGCCATTTGTTTCTCGACAGCCGTCGTGCGCTTTTCAAGCTCATTCAAGCTGACAACCACATTATTGAAGGCACTCTGACTATCCTTCTTTAATTTCTCCGTCGCCACTTCCTCCACCGCGATTTTTTCGGCGGTCTGGGTGTTGACGGCTTTCTGCTCGACCTGTCCCTCCTTGACTGACCAAACGGTGTGGATGACCGCACCGGCTCCGATAACAATAATCGTGATAGCGAGTATCGCGATGAGAACTTTGATTTTTATGTTCATGGCAAAGATGATTTCAGCTCAAAGCAAGAAGTCCCGGCGCGACCGCCCGGTTTCACTACGTCTTTACAAAGAGCCTATTTTCGGCTACCAGTATACACCCTACTTGATATATTGTCAAGTAGATTACGTAATAATGATATAGCTAGCCGTATTTTTCTCTGTTATACTGTATTTAATTATGTTCGCCGACCCTAGACACAACATAGAACAACTTGGCATTTCTGATGGAGCTATCGTGGCGGATTTTGGATCCGGCTCCGGTTTTTATAGTCTGGAAGCGGCTCTGGCCGTGGCGCCGTCGGGCAAAGTCTATGCGGTTGACGTGCAGAGAGAACTTCTAGAACGTTTGAAGGAAGAAGCCAAGGAGCATCACATTCGCAACATAGAAATCATAGTCGGTGATTTGGAAAAATTAGGCGGGTCCAAACTGCGCGAGGGTTCGTGCGACGTGGTCATAGCTTCAAACATTTTATTTATGATAGGGGACAAGAAAAATTTCCTCCTGGAAGCGAGGAGAGTGCTCAAACCGAAAGGCCGGCTCCTCGTCATAGACTGGGCGGCTTCTTTTTCGCAGATGGGTCCTCATCCAACGCATGTTTTTTACAAAGACGACGCTATGAAGCTCTGCAAAGAGCTGGGCTTTGTTTTTGATAGGGAGATACATACCGGGGCACAGCATTATGGTATAATTTTCCGCAAATGACGCGATTCCAGCTCATTTTTACGGGAATCCTCATCATCCTGGGAGTGGCAGGAGCAGTGCTCTTTGCCGTCGCCAGAAATCAGGGGAGCGCCAGCGCGCCAGCCCTCACCATGTGGGGCACACTTGACGGCCGTGTTGTTTCCGATTTTTTGGCAAAAATATCCGTTGATTACGGAGATACGGTAAATATCTCTTATGTTGAAAAACCTCCGGCTTCTTTTGAGTCTGACCTCATTGCCGCTCTGGCCCGCAGGCAGGGCCCGGACATGGTTTTGCTTCCCCAGGACTTGATTTTGAAACAACTGGACAAGTTTTACGTCATTCCGTACGAGAATTATGGAGAGAGGGCGTTCAAGGATTCTTTTATACAGGAAGGCGAGCTCTACATAGTTTCAAACGGCATAATCGGCCTGCCTTTCTCTGTTGACCCTCTGGTTATGTATTGGAACAGGGACATATTCACAAACGCCGGACTGGTCGCGCCGCCTTCTTCATGGACTGAATTTTTCGGCTTGGTTCCAAAACTGACAAAAAAAGACCAGAACGGGAATATCACCCAGAGCATGGTGGCTTTCGGGGAAGTGAGGAACGTGTCTCATGCAAAAGACATCGTCGCCATGCTCGCCATGCAAGCTGGCAGTCCCATAGTGGCATGGCGGGGCGATAACGGTTTTGAGAGCGTCCTGGACGAGCGCGGTCCGTCCGGTCTCGCGCCTGCCGAATCGGCTGTTTCTTTCTTTACGGAGTTTTCAAATCCAGTGAAGACATCGTATTCGTGGAACAGGGCGTTTCCGGAAGACCGCACTCTGTTTACTGCCGGAAAATTGGCCTTGTATTTCGGATATGGGAGCGAACTCGCCGGTTTGCGGGCGGCCAATCCCAATTTGGATTTTGACGTGGCCGAGGTGCCGCAGGCGGAGGGCAACAAGATGACGTTCGGCAGGATGAATGCCGTCGCCCTGCTCAAGTCGTCGCCGAACGTGGGTGCCGCGTATATAGCCGCAGTGACGCTCGTGGGCGCGCCTCTGCAGGCGGAATGGGTGACGGACAGCGGCTTTTCGCCGGTGAGGAGAGATATGCTCCGCGCGATACCATCCGACGCTTTCCGGTCAGTAATTTACCGGAGCGCCCTCATCTCCCGCGCCTGGCTTGACCCGTACCGCGAAGCCACGGACGGTACGTTCATGCGTCTGGTGGAAAACGTCACTTCGGGCAAACTGCGGGTATCCGAAGCGGTCGGCGCGGCGAGCCTGGAACTGGACAACTTGTTGAGGAGTGGTATATGAAATATGGGATGAAAAAAACTTCTATTTCAATTTTGATTTCCGTCACTTTTCTCGCCATCGCGGTTGTGGCCATGGTCGCGGTCGGAGCGCTCGGCGCGGGTCAGGCTGTTTTTGCCGAAGGCACTCCCGCAAAACTGGAAGCCAATCCGGCCAATCTAACGCCCGATAAGCCTGGGGAAGTAGGCTCAAATAATCCGCTGAGCCCTTTATTTCAGCTCGTATCATGCAGGGGCATTGACGACCCGAGGACGGCAAAAGACGACAATCAGCTGGATTGCGATTACAAACAGCTCGTCGCCACGGTTTCTCGGCTCATACAATTTGCTCTCTATATTCTCATTCCGATAGTTTTAGGCATGATTATTTACATAGGTTTCAAATATCTCACTTCCAGTGGCGATTCGGCCAAACTGGCCGACGCCAAGAGAATGATTATACCTCTCCTCACAGGCATTTTTCTCATATTCTCGGCATGGCTTATCGTCTATACTTTTTTGGACAAGCTGTTAGTCGATAAAGTCTCCGAAAATGTCAAGAAAAGCGACATAGTGCCGGCGGGCATAAAATAATGCGACATAATGGCGTAAAACGGCGTAAAATAAACACATGAAAAAACATACAAGAATTTTTTTCTCTTTCATGCTCCTGCCAGCACTCATGCTCGCTCTCGCCAGTCCCGTCTTTGTCCACGCCAAACTGGCTGGAGCGGAATGTAGTAGTGCCCCCGCAGTAGGTAGTAGTCCGTCAGGTACATTCGGCAACACGGGGCCTAACTCCGTAGGTCTTTCAAATCCGGTGGGCGTATCCAGCATCGCCTGCCTCTTTTACAAAATCGTAGATTTCGTCATGAGTTTGAGCTATGTGGTCATAGCCTTCTTCCTCCTTCTTTCCGGCTTCAAGTTCGTAACGGCTCAGGGAAGCGACGAGAAACTGACGGAAGCCAAGCGCACATTTTTTTATACGGTCATAGGCGCTCTGATTTTGATAGGGGCGAACACCATCATCCAGGTTGTTCAGGGCATCATAAGAGGCATACAGAGCTAGAATCGTTATCCCCACGTCCTTTGTTTGACGGTTTTTTACTGGTATAATGATAGAGTAAAGCAGATATTATTATAATTTATTATTTACGTATGAAAAAATTCAGTTATATAGCCGCGGCGTCGCTCTTTTTCCCGCTCTCGGCGGCGGCGGCGATTAACACAGTTTGGGATATTTTCGGTTTTATAAAGAGAATCTTGGATGCGGCTCTGCCTCTAATCATCGCCATCGCCGTCGTCTGGTTCATCTGGGGCATATTCCAGTATGTCGTTGCCGTAGATGATGAGAAGAAGTCGGCCGCCAGGGACAAAATCATTTACGGCATCGTCGGCCTTTTCATCATGATTTCCGTCTGGGGACTGGTAAACATTCTGGTCAAAACGTTTGGCTTGAGCAATACCGGTCCCGGCACTATCGTCAGCCCTCTGCCTACGATTCCTGGCGCCACAAACTAGTTAATTAAAAGGGAATATAGAATGAATGCTCTGGAGTTGGAACCGGTCAAAAAATTTTTTGCTTTGGTCGTAGACCCTCTCATCCGGCTTCTGTTTGCGGCGGCCGTGTTCTATTTTGTCTACGGTGTATTCAAATTCATCAAAGACAAAGCATCAAGCGAGAGCGCGGACATAGCTCAGGGCGCCAACCATGTCCTCTGGAGCACTATCGGCATATTTATCATGATTTCCGTTTGGGGCATCATAGCCATACTGCGCAGTACGATAGGAGTGAAATAAGGATGAAATAAAAAAATGAAAGAAAAAAGAGCCGGGACATCGCCGCGACTCTTTGCTTTTATCGCTGGAATCTGTTTTACCATCTTCCAACGACATACTTGACGTCGGTTTTGGCTCTAAACCGGACATCCATAGTCATGTCCTTCAGGTTTCTCCTGCCGTCCTTGTCCTGCCCGTATTGCTTGCGCAATTCTTCGGCAGTCATGGACCTGACTTTTCCTTCGTCGTCCCGGAATTCGTAGACGACGCCGTCGTCGCTGGGCAGAATTGCCACTTTCCTCCACATGATGGGAATCCACTCGCTCCACTCGGCGGCTTTCAAGCTTTTCAGCACAGGAACCGCCGGACTCTCTGGTTGATAAACGTCAGTGATGCGCCCGACAGTTTTCTCAATTAACCGTTTGTTGGATTTTTTTGATTTATCCTGGAGGCCTATGATAATGCAGTAAGCAATCCAGAGAATAATCGCAGAGATTGCCAATATTTTTCCAAGTTTCATGGGTTTTCCCCTTTTCTATTTTGATTTTGTTGCCCGCGATCGCGTTTGCTTCGCCTTTGTCGGTCACCTTTCTCGTTTGGCTGAATACCAAACTTCTTAGCGACCGCAACAGCCAGTCCGGCAAGCGTTTCAACTCCACCGCCAGCAGTAACAATCGTTTCATCACGGGTCAGATCACCCTCTTGGGCCTGGACAGCCCTGATGGCTTCAGTGGGAGACAGTCCGAGTTTTATAAGTGCCTCCGCTCTCTCTCCCTGTCTTTTCATATCTTCATCTTGAGCATCGGATTTAGCGGTTTCAACTGCCAGAGCCTCGCGTGCCCGGAGTATGTCCAGATTTACGGGTAAAATCTCCGAACACAAAACCTCTAGAACATTGATACCAGAATCACCACGAAAACTCCTGTCAATTTGATCTGAGATGTTTTCCGGAATAATGTTTCCGGCGCCCTCGGCGTTTCCCGCAATAACTTTGATCATCCGGTCATCGGTTTTGAGTTCGATGAGGCGCTCTCTCATGTCTATAGGTGTGTATCCCATAAGTGGCCAAGGTGCCCACTGATAACCTTCGCTCGCGTATATATGCGTTCGTCTGCCAAGTATAGTGAAGATTCCGAAATGCTGATGCTCGATCTTTGTTATTCCAGCGATGCCTAATCCAACGGCGAGTATTATCATGCAAATCGATGGAAAGACATCCATATTATTCATCGGAGGAATAAACGGCAGACTGATCAGCAAGAGAACAAACGCGACACCCACGCCGACAGACCAAGGTTTAATATCGGCCTCCTCAACGGGGCATTGTTCATCCCCCACTTTTCGCCCTTTTTGGAAACACTTGTGGATATGTCGGCCAACTTCGAGCTTGAGCGCCATGAGAGAATCCAATTCCACCATAGAAGCAATTGCTCGCGTGATGGCTTCGGAATAAGCGATTATAGTTTTTTCCACTTGAGCCGCTCCACCCATATTGAGAAAGAGATATGGGTCTTCCACTTTCCATCTGATTACTTGTTGAATCTTTACTTCAGCGGAGCCGAGGTCTCTTGTTTTTTTCTTTGTAGTTCCGGAAGCTAGCACAGGCACAGTAAGCAGTCCGAGACTTTCGAGTTCATTGTTAGATATATCAGACATTGTTGTTATCCTTTTTTCGAGGTTGTTGATTTCCAAAGTGAAATTTGTCAAAGGGCAGGGAAAAACAAGTGTTTTTCCTGGAACTGTCCTGCGCGGATTCTACGTCTGAATGTGTAAAAAGTCAAGGTTTTGCGGCTTTTTGTTGACAAAAAATAAGAAAAAAAAGAAAAAGCCGCGATGCGCCCAGGGCGCATCGCGGCTTGAAAGGCTCTTTTATTTCTTTTTGTTTTGCGCTTCGGATAGGGAGCTCATCTTTTGAATTTGTACACTTGAGATATGATTGGCTCATGAAAAAAG
>ERZ1292629.905-Hain-H43-01um-R1-905-length-31739-cov-28_pt1 | contig 26425 bp, 38 predicted proteins | sample MGYA00564399_ERZ1292629 | MGnify/ENA primary metagenome ERZ1292629 (study PRJEB36523, sample SAMEA6512636) | groundwater metagenome | collected 2019-01-08 | study: AquaDiva: Metagenomics assemblies of 32 groundwater samples
TTTTCTTTAACACTTTGCTGTGCAGGTTCATGCTTACAGGTAAACATATCACCCTCCTTTTTATATATTTAAAAATTACGGCGGCAGGATTCGAACCTGCATGAGACAATCTTCATCGGCTATAAGGGAAACTCCCTCCGACTGTCTCTATTCTCCCTCATAGCGTCTGTTTTCCTTGGTAGTGTTACTGCCCTCCACTAACTACTCTTTAGGTCCACACCAAGGCTTCCGCCACGCCGTTTTCGTTTACTTCCTTTTTTTCAGCCTTGTTATCGCCCCACGTAAATTGCTATTGCAACGGGAAAGATGTTCTGTCTCCGCTATAAGTTCTTCACGGCAGCGAGTTAAAGACTCCACATCTCCAATCAATCTTAAGTATGGTGCTTCCATTTTCTCAAGACTGTCCGCTATGCGTTGAAGGCAACCTATCTTGAGTTGGTCGTCCGATATTTGGATACCTTGGAGTGGTATCCAAATCTTTTTAGACTCTATCTTGAAGTTATCAGCCATACCTACCTCCTTTTCCTCGCTTCCTTGTGAATATAAATTACATCCCATAATTCATACGGGATTATGCAATTACACCCGTCATACCACGTAGAGCATAATTGGCTATCCTTGCATTTGTATTTGTCGCTTGCAATGCTCAACAAGGTTCTCAAAAGGAGAATTTCCCCCCCTGATTTTGCGGTGCTATCATCAAGGTTAAAGATGTCAACCCCGCCCTGCATATAGTGGAGAGGGTTTATGGGGTCGCTTGTTTTACAACCGACAACGTCGGTAGCACTTTCAAAGCGTGAGTCGCAATCGCAAGCACGATTATCATGCCCCATTTGTTTACACACATTCTGCTCCTTTTCTGTTTAAAGGCATTATACATTGCCTTAACATCAAAAGATATCAAATACTTGTCAATAAAAATCAAACACTCGAAATCAAATACTCAAAATCTACTTGAGTAGTCTTTCATGAGTGTGCACAATTCGAATCGCTTTTAAAATATCTTTTGAAATTACATACTGATATTTTTTAATCAGTTTAGCTGCGTGTGCGTCAAGAACATAAGTGACACCATAGTCTTTTTCTGAACGTACAATACGACCGAATGCTTGAAGTAGCTGAATTACTGCTCGCATTTCGTACCACATTACTGATTGTTTCATTTTTTCTCGTACAAACTTTGAACCTAAAGAGAGAAAAGGTGTTTTAGCAATGATTTGATATCTAGCGGTTGCTTCAGGAAAATCAACGCCTTCAGTTAAAGAAGGTGAAATAAGTACCGATGGCTGAGTAGAAGTTTTATATTCATGAATAAGTTGTATAAGATTCTTATTTGCTGTATGCAGAATAATATTTACTTTTACTTTTGATTTTACTAACTGGGCTGCAACTGCTTTTGCGAGTAAAAATGATACTGTATGAATGATGCCATTTTCTTTTTGCTTTGTATGACTTTTGACAACGCTTACTATTGCTTGTAAGTTGCTTTGCAATTGCTCATCTGACATTTTCCAAGACATTTGAATTTCTTTAGACATAAGCACAGAGCGTTTTGTAACTGGAATTACTGAATCAGCTTGAATAAATTCATAGTTATAAATCCCAAGTGCTTTAGATAAATATTTTGGATTAGGCAAAGTAGCAGACATAATCAAAAATCTATCAGCAATACGATTCAACAAATCTTTACTCAAATGTCCTACAAAAAGAGGGATGAGTTTTGCTGATTTTGTAGCTTCATCATATTCTTGAACCCATGCAACTTTTTTACCGAAATCAGTTGCTTTTGAATCTTTGTAATTTGACCATTTACACAAAGCTTTAGCTAAATCATCTTGTACTCGTAAACCTTCAGAAACATCACGTGAATCATGCATAAACTTTTGATAAGATGCTTCAGTAAAAGCAAGATTTTTGTGCTTTTCAAAATATTCAACAACGCGTTCAGTAATAAGATTTGTTAATTGAGATTCGACAGTTGACACATGAGTAAAATATTCTTCAAACACAGGTAGCATATCAGCATTTTCTGATTGAGCATACTTTTGCATTTGATCTACATAACGTAGTGCTGCTACATTATTTTGTTTCAATTGCATTGTAGCTAATTTTTCATGTTTATCAGTAAATTTTGCGACATTATCAAACAGTTTTGAATTAGCATAGACAGTACGATACTCAGTAACTAGTTGCTCAAAATTATGTCCTTCATCAAACACTGCAATATCACGAATTGCTGAATATCCGCCGCCATGTGCATCTGTAAAAAGATTAAGATTTGCCTGAGTATCAAGAAGAGAAAAGAATAGCTGATAATTGCCTACTACAATAGCTGAATGTTTTGCTTGCTGAACAGTTACTTTGTAGTTACACTGTGCAACTGCTGGACATGTTAAATCTTGCATTTTGCATAATGCTTTTGATACTGTAGTTTTTGGAGAGATTCGACAAGCATAGTTATCTTTGCCCATAATTACTGTAACGTCATGTTCTTCACAGGATACTTGCTTGTGATCTTCTAATACTGCAAAAGTGTCATGATATTGCTGCTGCAGATGTTTGCGATGAACTAAAATATAGCCGGAAATACCCGGAGGTGCTTGCTTAACTGTTAATTGATTAAGAAGTTTAATGACTGCATAAGCAATTACAGATTTACCATAACCTGTAGGTGCTTCAAGAAAAACTACTTTCTTATCCTCAAGAAAAGTGTTGACAATTTTGTCAATGATTTCTATTTGATACTGCTTGATTTTGAATCCTGCTGAATTTAAAATTGAAGTTATTTGTTTTTGAAACACAATTTTCTTCATAAGATATACATTATATCCTATATTTAAATCAATAGATATCAAATAAGAATCAATAGATATATTGATACCCTATTCTACAAAATCACACTGATTGCATGGATATTTTGTGCGTTCATTTCTGCTTAGCATATCACGATATTCTTGAATGACAGAGCCATACCAAATCTCAAGTAGAGTATTTTTCTTAAGAGCACCTACAATTGAGTCTCCAGCACGCAGCCATTCTTCACAACAAAGTTGAATTGTACCGTCGTAATTAATTTCAACATGTTTAAAAGGCTTTGAACAACTGTAATCAAGATACGCATTTGATGTGATATTACAACGTGATGTAAGTGGTTGTTTAGAAGTATCACGAATACCTATGCTGAGTGTGTTGTATACTGATTCAGTATAGCCTGTCTGAGTTAAATGCATATCTTTAGTTTCAACAAAAACATTGACATTGTTATAAAATCTTTTGATATAGTTGCTTATCCGTAACACATTTGTACGAACTGTTTGTGATGTCGAACCCACGAGCATAAAATTTAAACCCACACTATGTAAAGTAATGAGCAAATCTTCAGTAAGTAACGTGCCATTTGTGTAAAAACCTATGGGCACTTGCGGCAACGCTTTTCGAATTTGTCTGATGCAAGACCCTAAATTCTGATCAGTTAGGGGTTCATTTGATTGATGAAGCTTAATCTTTTTTGTGTATTGCAGCTCATGTAATTGAGTGACAATATTAGCGAACATTTCTTCAGACATTAAATGATGCTTACGAGCAAGAAAGCTACTTGGGCAGAATGAACAATTGATGTTGCACCAAGAAGTTGTCTCAATGTTAACTGAAGTGACTGAAGAAAGAAAATGTTGCTTCAGAGATGCTATTGATTGTGAAGAAGCTTGTGAAAAAGCTTGTGAAGAAGCTGTTGCTTCCAGCTTAGGTGATGTGGTTGCTTCCAGCGGCAGCTTAGGCAGCAAAGGTATGTCTCTGTGTAAGTTGCGTTCGTACTCGAGTTTTGAATTAAGTTTAAGAAGACTCATTTCAGCATCTCCAATTCTTGTTCGTCAGCTGCATTTTTTGCTTCTTGTTTTGTTTTACACATCATTACAAGCCCCCTTTGTACTGCATTTGTTATGGGTTTTCTAGCTTTATAAGCTGTGCACAAGCCCAAAAATGTCATTTATAAGTTATTGCAGTGCTTTTGCATCGCCCCACGATTGAGCAGAAACTTTAGCTGAAGCAACTATAGGCACTTTAAATGTTACTCGATCTTCCATAAGCGATTGAAGCAATGCAATTGTTTCTTTGAGATCAAGTGAATTATGCACTTCAAAGATGATCTCATCGTGAATTGTAGCAATCATACGAATCTTGTCAAGAAGATTATTCTGCTTTACATATTGATCTACACGAAGCATTGCTGTTTTCATAACATAAGCTGCTGTTCCTTGAATAACACAATTAATTGCTTTATATGCCATTCTTGGATCTAAATGATAGTCCCGTGAGAAATTCATAAGTTTTGAATTAAAAGCAATATGCACAAAATGATTATGATAAATCTGAGTTGTGTATTTGCTGATACACTCACGAACTTCAGGAATCTCTATAAAAAACCAAGTATAAAATTCATAACACTCTTGTACTGAAATGACATCTTCACCAGCTTGAGCGATAATAAATTCCATGAGTGTTTGCTTACCCATCCCATACATAATAGCTAAACAAGTAATTTTTGTAACCCCACGATATACTGAATCTTTAGCTCCGGCATCATCAACTCGTTTTGCGCCAAAGAATTTACGAGCCGTTTCAAGATACACATCTTTGCCTTGATTTACTAGCTCAATTAAAGCTTTGCTTTTAGAGAAATGAACAAACAGTCTCATTTCAATTTGCTCATAATCAATACAAACCAGTGTATAGTTTTCAGTGGGTATAAAAGCTTTTCTAATATTTCTTAATTCTATATCATTTTTTCTGAGTTTTACTCGAGGCATTGTTTGAATGAGTTCAGCAGAAAATCTTCCTGTTTTTGCTCCTGATTGATAAATTGCAAAGTGTGCGTAGTCATTTGTGTCATTTGTGTACCAATTTAAAAAAGGCTCATAGTATGTGTTTAATTGTTTAGTAAAAAATCTAAACTCACGAAGATATTGAAAAAAGGGCTGTGTTGATGCATATTCAATAAGTACTGCTTTACTTGTTGCGATAGTATCTTTTGAAGTGAGTGTGGGATCAGAAATATTTAGCGAAGTAATTACATGGGCAATATGCGAGCTTGCTCCGGGTGAAAACACTTCAGTGCATCGAAAAAGAGCTTTTCCATACGTTTTTGAGCTCACATTTTCATCATATTCAATTACTTCAGGGTCATATAGCTCATGTTTTTCAAGAAACTTTTTAAATGACACAGCCCAAGTTTTACGTAACGTTGATCGTGAAACATCAACAATAAATTTAATGCTATGCTTTTGCAATTCATTGAGCATATCTTGATGGGCTTTTGTAATACGAGTAGCACAATATGTCATTTGTTCAGAAATAAATTTACGATCAAGTTTCATGCCCTGTTGCATAGTATCAACAATTACAGACACAAGAGCAAGTTCCATGCTATAAATTTTTTGATAGGGTTTTATTTTGTTCTGAAAGAGCTCAAATAGTCGCAACGTGTATTCTGCATCTTTAATGGCATACGGATACAGTATTTCTTTAGGTATGTCCCGATAATCTACATACCCCTTGTTTTTCTTTAGTTCTTTCTTAATAACTTTAAGAACTTCATTTTCATCTGTTGTTTCATTGAGATATACTTGTGCAAGAATTTTAAGTTTATGAGCTTTGTAGTTTTCATTAAGAATCTGTGACATGAGCATTGTGTCATGAAAAGACGCGTAAAATTGTGCAGGGCTTTTATTTTTAATGAGCTGAGATTTGAGAAGCTGGTTGTTTTTGTGGGCTTTGCTTTTTATAGAAGAGTTGTTTCCAGCTTCCAGAGAAGATGAGCGTATGAGAGAAGATGAGTTGTTTCCAGCTGCTAGAGCTATAGCTGTTTGTGAAGCTGTTTGTGAAAAAGCAGTTGCTTCCAGCTTACAAGAAGCACTCAGAGCAAGCTTCTGCTGAGCACACTGTCTTGGCTGCCCTAATAAGCCTATTGATAATACTAAATCTATTTGAGACAACACATACACATCATAAACAGCATTATGAAAAATCCACACAATGTTTGGATCTCTTAACATAGTTTTTAAAGTTTCATAATCATGAGTATCTTCAAGAACGTACAAAATGCTTTGCAACTGTCCTTCTACACGCTCACATGTAGTAGCTATAAAAGGCACATTTGTGCATGTGTCGAAGTTATAGAATGTCTCAGTATCAAACGCAATGAAACGTTTATTCATGTGTTGAACTCATAAGAGCTATAATTTCTGCTTGAAGTTTTCCTTTACCTAATCTTGTGAGTTTGTAGTACGATGCATAAGTTTCAACAATGCCTTTATCAATTGCTTGTGTAATTAACTGTTTAACATAAAATTTATCTACGTTTATTCGTTCTGATACTCGTTTAACACTAAAAGTACTCATAGTATTTAAACACTCATAAAATGCTAATCTATGCATATCAACAAGCTTTTGCTGTAACTCTGAGTTGTATTCAACTTTAAAAGCATCTGAATCAAACACAGCAGATGCACCTTCAATAACACGTAGAAAATCCTTTTCAGTAAAAGCATTTTCTTTTGTTGCTTGTGACGCATAAAATCGAAATTTTTGATTATCTGCATAAAATATGTGCCCAAATGAAGAAACAAAAATCATAACATTATCAGCCAACTCTTCAATAAATTTTTCTCCGCCAAAATTATTGTTTATTCCACAAGCAATTCTCATAAAGCCTCCAGGATATAAAATATTTTATAAATATATTATAATATAATTTAATATATTTGTAAACATCAATGATTATCAATAGTAAATCAATATATATATTTTTTGAAAATATAAAATATAAATATATATACCTATTAGCATTTGCTGAATACAAAAAAATAACATTGATATTTAAATTGATGTTTATATCAAATCATCATCAAATCATCATCAAACACACACACACTACTACTACTACTACTACTACTACTACTACTACTACTATCTATCTATCTATCTATCTATCCTATATATAGTATATACTGCTCTCTGCTTTTTTTATATATATATATCAATTCTATATCAATCTATCTATTACTCAATAGTCAATCAATTATCAATCAATAGTCAATTCAAATGATATTTTATTTCGAAAATTCGGCTATTTATAGATATATATATTTATATTTTATATTTTCAAAAAATATATATATTGATTTGTCATTGATTAACTATTGACACATCAAATTGTGTACAAATTTTCTCTACTTGATATAATGTATTTATCAATAAGAATTTTGCACTGCACACAATTAAAAGTTCAGTTTGCAGTGAAGCTTGCTGCTGCTCCAAATTATCTAGAAGCTGGGAAGTCTGCTGAGAAGTCTGCTCTGAAGCTTCTTCACTTTGGAAGCTGGAAACCAGAAACAAGAAACATCACTATCAACACAACTACAGTGTCAGTAAGCAGGAGGCCCCTCAACAAGCAACTCAACAATAGTCACCGCATCGTGTAAGCTGGTAGCAACCTTCTTCAGTAAGCTGGAAACATCTTCATCCAGCCAGCTTAACAGTTTAACAGCTTAACAGTTTCATAAACAACTTGCTAGCTTGCTAGCTTGCTCTGAATGTCTCATATTCTGTAAGCTGGAAACAACCACAGCTTCAGTAAGCAGGTAGCGACTATAGCTTGCTCTAAATATCTTGTAAGCTGGTAGCAACTCAGTTTCAGCGTGACACTACCTAATTTAATACTCTGTAAGCTGGAAGCTTCTCAATAAACCATGTCTTCAATATTGAGCTTCTTATTTCACTGTTCATCTTGTAGTTGGCTGAACATCAATCACTGTGTCATTGATTCGCTCACACACGTGCGTATGTACCTTATATCTATCTATACGGCATTCTAGCACTCATTAAAAGGCATTCTAGCACTCATTAAAAGGCATTCTAGCACTCATTAAAAGGAGGCACTACCATGAGACGAAAGTCCAGGATAATACCTGAAGCAACACATGACACAGTATACAACACACCCAACGAAACACAAGTTCCTAGATCTGGAAAACGTCAATCAAAAATTGCAGCAATGGTTGATGCAGCAGTAAAAAGCAACATTTCAGAAATTATAGACAATGTTGCTACCGAGCAAACTCAGTTACCCATTCATCTTGATGAAGAATTTATTCCTAGTGTCAATGATGATACACGACAAATACATCATCCTGATTTAACTACAGGAAACACAGCACATAGCTCAGCACAGGGCACAGAAGAACGTATACTTGATGAATTACTCATGGGTATTCCACCCAATGACAACTTTTACTTAAAACTCTACAAAGTAATACCAGGTACAGGTAATGAACTAAAATGCCGTGTTGATCAGTGGCAAAGCTGGTCAGATATGGAATATGAAGTATTCAAAATCGTACGTGACGGTACACAGAAGAACACACAAAAATGGGGTAGTGGAACTTATCGAGTTGTAATTTGGCGTGATGGCGGCTTACGAGGCACAAAGTTTCCTCCACGAGATTTTAACATTGATGCCGGTGAAAATGCAGTAGGACAAATCACAACTTCTACTTCAGCACGTGATAATGTCCAACAATCTACACCTACTGAAACCATTGCTATGATTAAAGCAATGCGAGAAGCAAATCCTACTCTTAGTCCAGCAGATATACAAAAAATGATTGGTGAAGCTCAGAAGCAAGGCATGGATTTAGCTTTAGAAAAAATGAAATCCGAGTCTTCAAATAGCAACAGCACAATGACTCTTATGATGGGCTTAATGACTGCACTGATACAAGGCATGAACAAACCGATGCCTACAGCACCAGTAGCACCAGTAGTTGATTCTACAAAAATGCTCGCAGACACAATGGCAATGCTCAAAAACATGGGTATGTTTGATAAACCTACACCAGCACCAGCAATAAAGATACCCAGTCTCGTTGAGCAGATAAAAGAACTAAAAGCTTTGGGTTTGATACCCGATCAAAGCACACAACCTTCTACGCTTAACGACATCTCAAAAGTAAAAGAAGTTCTTGGACTTGCTTCTGAGTTGAGCTCATTTACAGGGGGTCCAGCAGAAAAACAAACACTCATGGAACGCATTATTGACATTGCAATACCGAAAATCCCTGAAGTAATAGCACGTGTAACTAATACAATTGATAAAGCGTCAGAAGCTTCAGCACTTCGTTCAAAAGCTGAACTTGCAGCAGCAGGACACTTACAACATGAGCAATTAAAGCTTCCGAATGCTAATGCCTTTACTCCACGAGCACCTGATTTAGGCGCAACTGTAGTAGCTGATGCGTTACATGCAGAAAATGTAAAGCACAATGATGCACCCACTCAAGGAGGCTCGATTGACATGACTGAAGTAAATAAGCTCGCAGAAATACTACATGGACTCATTATCACAAACAATCAAACAGCATTTCCAGAAATTTTACACACACTCAATACAGAGGTTTCTCAATATCATATAGTATCTAACTTAACATCAGGTACCTATTCACCTAAGCTTCTTGTAAGCTATCTTGATCTCTTTGCTCCAGATGACAAATACAAAACTCCTCAGTTTAAAGCTCAAGCAGAGACGTATCTAACAGACTTTGTAAACTGGCTCAAATATTCATCTAAAGAAGCTGGAAGCTACCCAGCTTCAGCTTCAGGAAACAATTCAGCTTCAGGAAACAACTCAGCTCAACAGTCTATTACGCATCCAGTAGCTAATACATCGAATGATGATGATGATAATGATGTTTCTGCAGATGACATCAATGAAAACAATCTCGATAACGATTTTCCTTTTAACACAGAATGCAACCTATGCCATAGCATTTTAGGTTTTCCATCAGAAGCTGAATACATATCAACAGAAGATAAATCTTGCAGTGAACCCATAATGAAGGGTGATCAAATTATAGCTTATTGTCAAGGTCGGCTTGTTCCTGAGAAACAAGTAAACAACTCATCAGAGTCACAAGGCATAACTGCGCAGGGTTAAATCCCGTATTCTAAAGGTATTCCCGTATCCCAGCTGTTAACACGTGTCATGTGGAGTCGTTATGCAACAGCTTTCTCAAAACTCAATCACTTCTCAGCTCAAAAACGTACCCTTTCGTAAAATTGAGATCGGCACAGGCGACTCTGCTATCTTCAGAACTTTAGAAGAAATGAAGAAAATTATCACAGATTCTTCTCAGAACGCTTATGTTCGTAAGTGGGCTGAGTATCTTGTACGTAATATTAAACCTAATGATAAATGGGCAGAAGCAGTAGCGATACATAAATTTGTTCGTGATAACACGCGCTATACAAATGATCCAGAGGGTATGGAATTTCTGCAAACACCTTTATATGTATTACAGCAGATTGAAGCACACATTAATGCAGACGGCACATTGAAGCAACAGCCTGCTCTTGACTGCGATGATTCAACAATGTTGAGTCTTAGCTTGCTTAAAACAGTAGGTTTTCCTGTAGCACTCAAAGCTATATCTACTGATGTTAATAAATCTTTTAATCATGTATACGGCCTCGTAGAGATCACAACTAAGACAGCTTCAGGTAATCTTGTTCGTAAGTACTATCCTATTGACTGTGTAAAACGTGATAAGCCTTTTGCTTGGGAAACAAACCAAATTACTCGTACTCACAAAGTCAAAGTATAGCATTGTACCTGCAGTATGATAAGCGTCGCTCTAGATTAAACATTTCTTAAACACAGGACTCTTATGACGATTATTTTTCAAGATTCTTTTACTGACGCAGACGGTACGCTTCTTCCTCAAACTCCTGCAGTTTCAATAGGTTCTTCTGGAGGAAGTTCAGCAAGTAAATCAGCTACTTATGATTTCAATCGTCGTATCAATAATGATGGTACATGGTAACACAGATATTACTGTGTTATAACTTGCTAAACTTATCAACAACATCTAATTGATTCTTAATTGATAAATATTGATGTATACAAACTTCCTATACTAAGATATAATAGTCTTAAATTCTTATCTTTGGAGGACTGCACATGGCGCACAAAAAAATTACTGCGCGGCTTATTTCAGAAACTGCAACTCAGTTGATTGACACTGCAGTAAGCAATTATGATAATTTTGAAAGAGATATAGCAAATGCAGCAGAACAAGCAGACGTAAATGAAGATGATCTTGATGATGAAGTTTCTAGTTTCATCAGCAACATAATTCAAAACATAAAATAGGATCTTTTATGCCCACAATATCAGAATCAGTAGAAGCTAAACTTCAATCACAAGTTGCTACCTTTCTTATGCTCAAGGAGCAGCTTCTTAAAGCTATAACTTTTGTAAATCCTGCAATATCAAATAAAGCTAAAGAACTCTACAAGAATCAGCTTGAACTCGAAGTAGAGCTCAAGAAAAACTTAGCAATTACTGAGCAAATTAAGTCTGGCAACTATGCTTATGCAGATCTAATTACCCTGGGTTTGTTTGCTAATCGTCTTAATGAGCACACCAAAGCTTCACAAAAAGTTATCGATCAGTCAAAGGGTCTTCCTACTACAGACTCGTATGGCAATTTAGCTAAATGGGTTTTTGGAGGCACAGCAGTAGTGCTCAGTTTAATTTATCTCTTCAAAAGCTCAAAAAAATAATTTCAACTTTCGGAGACTTGTTTATGAAAAGAATACTCAGAAGAGTGTCAAAAAAAACACTCAGAGATAAGCCTGGTGCTAAAGGGCGCGAAGATAAAATGTTACAGTATGATAAGCATCTACAAGATGTAACATCACCAAGAACACCTGAGGATATCAGACGTAGACATCGTCATCTTAGGCATGAAGCAGTGAGCAAGGGTACTGCTTATGAAGAATCAGCAATTGAATCGCGTAAACTTCATGTGAATCCAAAAAAATATTCATTGGCTGAAGCATTTGCTAAGCTGCATGAACAAACTGATGAAGAGAAAAAGTATGTTCAACCGTATAGAGGCAAAAAAGTAGTTGCTGTACAAGACACGCATGGAAAAAGAAAATTTCGGAAACTCACATCTCTTACAATAATAGCACCTAGAGCTTCAGTAATTGAAGTGCCTGATGATACTTTTGAAGTTTCTGACAATGATCGTCTGCAAGTACTTAGAAAATGTATGCTCAATCCAGGCGCTAAATATCATGAAGAAAAAGCTCAACACTACTCAGAAAAAATTGATCGATATCATGAACGCCCACTCTTTGCTCAACATGACATGGAGCTCGGTATAAAGATGGGCAAACGTGCAGCACATGAAGATTCAGCAGTAGCTTCTGCTGAGCTTAACATAAACCCTAGATTTCATCATAAACAAGGGTTAAATCCACGTAAACAATCAGAAGTATTTGACTGGGGTACGTCTTCAGAGGGCTATATATCTCGGGCTGACTTGTATGTTGAGGCTCAAGTAGCAAAAGGCTATAACGAATTAGAAGTATGGCGAAGTCTTGGTTGGAGTGGCAGAAATGAAGCGGTTCGCAAGATGGGGCGCACAAGAGAAAGAAAATCTTATCTAGCAAAAAATCCTGCTATACGAGCACACTCGTTTATCAGTCGCAGATGGGATAGGTACTCAATACCAGATCGTCAGCAACTCTTACTTGACATGCAAATCGATCCTGAGTATGCAAAATACGTGTGGCGTCAACTGCCTTTACAAGTACGACATGAAATTGAAACGTCAATATAACAAAGGCGTAATTATATGAAAAAATTCTATCATACTATGAAATTGAGTATCATACGCCAGAGTTAGGAGATCTTGCATGACGCCCTATCTTAAAGAACATAGTGCTAGACTTCAATCACCTTCTAAATACGTCAAATTTCGTCGTAAAAATGACACATTTAGCGAAGGTATTGATGTGATCTATGGTATTACAGACTCTGGTAACGCAGAAGTACAAGCACTTCGTTTTGATGCAGGTTATTTTACTGCAAAACAAGCACAGAAATGGCTTAATAGACATGAGTACAATGTAAAGAAATTCGAACCTGCAGTAGCAGAAAATCCGAGATCAAGTATAGTACAGCAACTTAGTGAGCTTGACAAAAAGTTATCAAAAAATAGTAACTGGAATGAAGCAGTTGGAGATGCTTTTGATCTCACAGGAACTTCAAATTTTGAAGATCTCTTTAAGCAAGATGCTGAACTAGCAGCATCGCTAGTAAGAAGTTTTCAGCACAAGACGAATCCAAAAACTTCTAAATCTTTTACTAAGCGAGTATTTTTTCGTATCATTGATTCTTATGGTCATTTTATTGTTCAAATAGGTGATAAAGTTTATGAAGGTGAGGCTTCGCCTTATCTTTTAAACAAGCTTAAATTTATGCTTTCTAAAGAAGCTTTTGGAAGAGTAGTGCAAGCTCTGAAAAAGTATATTACAAATGAGATTACAGAAAAAGATATTGAGCAAGAATCTAAAAAATTTCTAAGATCAAATCCTCCTCGTAATGCAGAACTGATTTATGACGAAGTGCTCAGCATTGAGGCTTTAAAAGGTGAAGATTCTTTATTTCCTAATCAGCATTTTCGTCATGATTTTGATTCACATCCAAAGATGTTCGGTCTTCCTGACGGAAGTATTCTTATTACCCATGATGATAAAGCAGCACAGAAAAAGAATCCTCTTTGGGCAAATGTTTCTGGGTATAAGAAAGGGGCAGATTACTAATACTTATTACAAAAGTATAAACAATTGTTTTATGCAGATGACAAGATGTATGTGACCGAAGCAGATGTGCGGCTGCTTGCGACATAGTTGCAAATTATGATATAAAATATGATATTAATGGACTATAAGAGTAAACATTATAGTTCTATAAGGCATAATGCAAAATACTTCTTCACAACAACAACAAACAATATTTCAACAAGCAGACATTTTCAATGCAGAAACTTTGAAAATGATAGCAAACATTCGTCAATTTTTTCAACAGTACAAATTCAATTTCAATAATATCAGTGTTGAACAACAAGGCAAGCAAACATTTCTTCACATAAATATCGTAGTACTATTAAAGTAACTGGAGGTCTTATGTCATATCCAAAACGCATCGGAACATCACCGGTTTTTACTAAAGAAACACGGCAGCTATTGAAGCTGCTTGGAAATAAAGTTCAAGATCAGCGTTTACAAAAACTAGATGCTTACATTGACAAGCTTGATTGGAATTCTAGAGTTGCACTACTGACACTGCTGAACGATCGTTTTCATTTTGCGGGTGGCTTTGTTAGAGAATTTAGAGAGCTAGCTCAATCAATTACTGAGGGCACTAATTTTCTTGGCACTAAACGACTACTGAAAGATCTACAAAAGTCTGGCACGATTTATTAACAACGTCGTTCATAAACGCTACATCTAATTGATAACAATTTGATTTACTTTGATAAATACTTTCCTTTACGCCTATGTATAAAGGTATATAATGTACTTATAAGATACATACAACTTAATTACACAGGACTTGTAAAAGCCGTGTAACTGCTCGTAGGACCAGGACTCATCTCCTCCCTACATTCAGTTTCACGGCTTTTCTTTTTTGGAGCTACTATGTTTCTTTCAGAGCTACCTATCGACTCTAAATACATTCTTAAGCATGGACAACTGTATACATATGTTTTTGATGTTTCAAATTTTTTTAAGCCCTCAATTGAAACAGTAAAAGAAAGATTAAAGTTTGTACGCATTCAACAAGTATCAAGAAGTTTTGGCTCTTCAGTAGGCACAGGTACTCTACGTTACTATGTTACTTTTGTGCCTTTATCGGATATAACATTTGATAGATTTGTTGCATGGACAAAAGATAATTGGTTGATAAGCTCGGTTAATCTTATAGAAAACAAAACTATTGTAGCACCTACGGCAGCGCAAGAAATTGTTTCAACAGTGCTTGAGCCTGTTAAACTGCTAGTTACTGAAACTGCAAAGATTCCTGGCGAAGGAATAAAAGCTGCACTTGATCCGATTAAAACAGTAGCAATTATAGCCATTATAGGTTTTTCAGCATTTTATTTGCTTCCAGTAGTCGCACCAATGCTTAAAAGAATATCTAAGAGATAAATATGCCTCTTGAACTCAAAAAAACTGCTGCTGAAATTCAGTCAGCGATCAATTGGAATTACGTAGGCATAGTTGCGAGCATTCTCAGTGTGATTGTCGCATTTTATAATATTCAGCAATACGTGCAAAAACAGCGAACACAGGAGCCACAATAAGTGATTGGAGGTTTTATGGCATCAGAAAGATTTATGATAAATCCTGCTCCAAGACGTAGAAGTTCAAAGCTAAGAGCATCGTCAATTTTTTCAACAGTACGTCCAAATCCTTTTGCTTCTTCTTTAGCAATTTTGGGTGCAAATCCCAAGCGTAAGAAACAAGTACGTTTGAAAAAACGACTACGTAACATGCACAAAGGTCATTTAGCAACACGCGACACGGCAGATTTTGAGTCAAGTATTCTCAATCCAAGAAAAAAATCAATGGTAGCAAAGTCTACCGAAAGTGGAGGTCTTATGGCTAAGAAAAAGAAAAGAGCTCGTAAGAATAGAGAAGTTGTAGCAGCAGTAGCTCCAAAGAAACGTAAGAAGGGAAAAAGATCAGCTGCTGCACGTAAAGCTGCTCGTAAAGCTGCTCGTAAAGCTCGTAAAATGAGGGAAGCTGGGGTAAAAGCAGAGCGTAAAACTGCAAGAAAAGATAAAAAGCGTGTTAAGAAGGGCAAAAAGCAAGGCAGAGCAGTAGCTGTAAAAGGTCTCAAGCGCTATGTAAAAAGAGGCCGCAGAGTACGGATTAAAGGCACAGTTCGTTTAAACCCAGCTTCAGCATTTACAGCTTCAAATTTTACAGGCGTCAACTTCAAAGCGATACTTCCAGTAGTTGCAATAGGCGGTGTTTCTATAGTTGCTACAAAGCTTGCTCCAGCTCTTCTTGCTCGTTATGTCGGCACTTCTACACTTGCTAATTACGGTGTTAAAGCTGGTGTAGCAATAGGCGGCGGCATGGCAATTAAGAAGCTCACAAAGAACGATCAATACGCGACTGCTTGGGCAGTTTCAGGACTTGCAGTAATAGTTGCTGATCTTCTTTCAGCTTATATGCTTCCAAAACTTCTTACGATAGCTCCAAGAGCTTCAGTACAGGGCGTCAGTGCTTTTGTGGAAGATCAAGGACAAGATCAAGAACTTAGTGCTTTTGTGGAAGATCAAGGACTTAGTGCTTTTGTGCCTGATGATTCATTAGATGACGGCATGGGAGAATTTTCAGAAGTAGGACAAGATGATGAACGTGAAGAAGAGGGTTTTTAATTTACACGCGTATTGATGAGTACAATGGGCAATTAACCCTGTAATTGTTGAGCCTCAGGCTCACAGAGGAGTTTCTCATGGCACAGCCAATTACTTCACGAAAGATCGTAAGGAACCAAGTTTTAAATTACAACGCACAAGAACAGTTTGACCAAGCACTCTACGATACAGCACACTATCCTGCTGCAGGCACTGGATCACTTAGTTTCTTCAGTAATCCAGTAGGCACAACTGTAACACTTATACGTGCAGGTGCTGCAGGCTCATTTGCAAAAACAAAGAGAGATACCAATCTTACTACAAACGGCATGGTTTCTGGTCAGCTCTACTTTGTTGACGGCCTTTCTTTTGCTCTTCGTCATGAAGATGAAGGTGAAGCACTTAATGCTTCTGACAGAGACAAGATTCGTATGGGCAGCTGGCTAGAATTCAAGATCGGTTCCAAGCTCATATTTGAAATGCCTTCGTACATGATCCCTGAGCTTAATCCGATATCAGCTGCTGCAACTTCTGTCACAGCTACCTCAATACTTGCTTCAGTAGGTGGCGGCGGACATTCTTCAAGGTTCAAATTTGCAAATGCTATTCCAATACCTCCAAATCAAAGCTTTACACTCACAATGAACTTTGACGGTACTGTTACTACTACGAAAGCAGTTGACGTAGCAGTTATTCTTCACGCACAGCAAAGACGCCCAAGCTAATAACGGGCACACACTTGTTGTAGTTACTCCTTTCTACAGCAAGCTAGTTTTTCTGAGAAGGTTTCTAGTTAAAAAACCTCTCACTTTAATTCAAAAACCTTGAAAGTAGGAGGCACCACTCATGGCTAGACAACCACGTAAAATCGCAGATTTGCCTAAATTTTATAAAGAATATTTTATTTATACAGCTGAAGATACTTCAATAGTAGGAGGCACAGGAACAGTATTTGAAGATACAACTACTAGATTTGATCGAGATGCTAACTTTGAAGCTCATAAGTTTATTCATGTAGCTACAGACAATCGTATTTACGCAAGATTTAATGATAATGCAATGGGAAGATATTATTCTAATGCTGCAGTAGATCTTCGTCACATATCAGGCACAGCATTCAATTCAATTACACCCAACGGTTTTATGCCTTTCATTCTTCCAGCACCTTTAACTGTGCATGCTGGAACTACGCTCACAACCGCATTTGCTGATTTTTCTGGTTCAACAAATTCTGTGCGTTTTTCTATGCATGGCGCTAAAATAATGCAAGGTATCGCACCTTGGCTTGGAAAAGTACAAGGCGATGAGCTTGTGCCTTATAAAGCTCGTGTGCCTTTCTTCTATACTCAGTCAGTGACACTCGGTGCAAGTTCAGCTGCAAGTCTTAATATCTCAGTCAACTATGATGCTGATTTTATGATTCATACAGTCACAGGAACACGCACAGCTGGTGCAACAATCACAATTCAAGACGGTTCACAAAATCGCTCATGGATGGACAGACCTGTGCATCTTGACAATTTTATGGGCAATTCGCAGTTTCCTAATAAATTTTCAGCTCCAAGATTCATTCGCTTCGGATCTGTAATTAATCTTTCGTTGCAAGATCTTTCTGGATCTTCAAACACAGTATCAATAACATTTACTGGAGAGAAACTTTATAACTAGAGGAGAACAACAATGTCTAAGCTCAGATTTAAGCAAGTAGATGCGCAATTAGATGAAGCAATTAAGCAAATAAAAGATGTCATCATGGGTATCAATGAGAATGATGATTTAACAACAGACGAAAAACGTATGCTTCTTGAGTCTATAGAAGGCATCGGAGAAGATCTTGAAACAGATGTTGAAGAAGAATTACAGCTGTTAGAACAAGAACAAGAATAATTGAATACTCAAGGAGAAAGTTATCGTCATGCTATTACAACATCGTCACAAGATATATGCTAATATTGACAATGTAGCAGGGCTTTTTGAAGAAGATGATGAGGGTCATTTTTCTGATGAGTTATTTTTAGTTATTGCGCCGGGTCGAGAAGCATACACACCTGAACTGCTTAAGTAGGAGTTTCTACTATGTCACTTAAAAATGCTGTACAACGTTTATCAGCTTTTAAAGTTCAAAAGAAAACCCATCTGGGTCAAGTTTTGCCCTTTTCTCAAACACAAAAATCTAAGCTTGCAGTATTAGGCACTTTGCCTCCAGATTTAGATTTTTCTAAAGAAGTTACAGGCAAAGTTGGGGCAAGGAGCTCACAGCAAGTTTCTGCACAACAACAAGCTTCTCCAGATTTTAATCTTGTTTCGATGGAGCATTCGCTTAAATCACTTGCAGCTATGAATACCATTACACGCGGCATGATTGGCAGACCTGTTACTATAGGTGCAACTGCAGTACAAATTATTCAGTCTCAGTTTCCTAAAGGCTATATAATACTTAATCCAGCTACGTTACTTGGATTTACTTCTACTGGAACATTACTTGCTTCTGCAGCAAGAACTGCTGATGGTAATACGCAAGCTTCATCTCTCGGTGTTGCTAACTTTCGTGACATGCACATGTTTCTTAACATTAGTGCAGTATCAGGGACAGCACCGACTCTGGATATTATATCACAAGCAAAAGATCCAGTTTCTGGCAATTGGGCAGATATTAATACTCTTTGGAGTGGATTAACTACAGCAGGTACTTATTATGCAAATATTGCTGGATTAGGCTTAGCTTCTGATTTTGCTATTCGATGGGTCATCGGAGGCAGTGCTACTCCAACATTTACTTTTTCAGTAGGTTACGTAGTTAAAGACGGCTTACCTGGCACAGCAGCAGGTGTAAATAAGACTGTGTATCTTGGAGATCGCGGAGTTACCACAACTTCAGGTTTCCCTTTACTTGAGGGCCAATCAAGATCATTTGTAGTAAATGAGAACACAGAACTCTGGGCAGTAGCAGATAGTTCACTTGAACTTAGAATTTTTGAGCTATAAAGATGACTATCATTTTTCAAGATAGTAATACAGGAACTCAATGGCTATAATTTTTCAAGATACGTTTACTGATGTTAATGGCACACTATTAGAGAATCATACGCCAGAAGTTGGGGGTAGTTGGGTTGATGGTAGTGTTGCTGGACATAAATATCATATTAACAATAACGTAGTTCAAGTTGCTTTTATGGAATCTCCAAGAGATTATTACTATCTCGTACCTGCAATACCAGGACAGGGTATATCAAATGGTTATGTACAAATCGATACAACTGGTGCCGATGGATTTGGTTTGCTATTTCGTCATACTAGTATTACTCAGCATTATTTATTAGTGTTGCAGTCAGGTCAAGGTTCTTTTATACTCTATAAGAAAGTGAGTAATACAGATCCTACAGGGGCTCTAACTTTACCAGACTATCGTATAATCAAGTCTGGCAGCAATACAGCTCCAAGGACCTCAATTAAAATAATTTTTCAAGACACAGTAATTAGCGTTTACAACTCAGGAGCTTTAGTTTTTTCTGTGCAAGACACAACATATGCAACAGGCGGTGTTGGCATTCATACAAGATTCAGTCCTATGTCTATAGATAATTTAATTGCTGAATCTGGCAACTTTCTTCCTTCAGTTCCCTCAGTTTCTATAGGTTCATCAGGTTCAGGAGCAGCAGGTCGATCAGGCTCTTATGACTTTAATCGTAGAATAAATAATGATGGCACGTGGTAAGTAAGATAATTAAGGAGATATACATGTCAATTAAACAAAAACTTATATACACAAGCGTATTTGCTGCAATAATTATCTCATTGCAGTTACTTGCAGTAGCTTTTGCTTATGCAGCTCCTTCTTCTGAAACATTGATTGATGTCCAGGATTCTACAGTTTCTGGCACTCTGATTTCAGGTAAACGAGTCAAAGATGCTGGTAATATAGCAGAAAATTCTACGTCAGGTCTTTTATCTTGCGGCAGCATGGTATACGATGGTACTGCGTGGGATAAGTGGACTGGTGCTGTTACTATCGGTAGTGGAAGTGTTACAGTAGTTCAGCCTACAGCCGCAAGTCTCAATGCCACTATCGGCAATGCTTCTGGAGCTTCAGCAGTTAATATCCAAGACGGAGGCAACTCAATAACAGTTGATGGCACATTTTATCAGGCCACGCAACCCATAAGTATAGTGCCTACAACTACAATGAACCATGCTCAGGTATCTATTCCCGTAACCGCTGGTGGCACACTTCTTATCGCGGCTAATACCTCTCGTAAAAGTCTCCTCATCCAGAACATAGGTGCTTTCGCAATGTTCTGCGGCAACACCGGCCTTTCGGCAACCACAGGTTTCAAGGTAGATATTGGGGCTTCCTTTTTTGACGATACGGCGGTTTTTAATGGCGCGGTTTACTGCATAGGCTCAGGCGGAACAACGACCGCCGCTTACAGGGAGGTGCAATAATGAAGAAGATACTCGGCCTTTTACTCGGTTTTCTCTTTCTTGCTTCTTTCTCCTTCGCCGGAGGCATGTCTTCTGTTACTAACCCTGCCGGCTCTGACACGGGAGTGCAATTTAATAACGGTGGTGTGTTTGGGTCAGATTCCGATTATACATTTACTGGCGGCAATACAGTAAACGTAGACTATGTTAATGTGCCTCAGACAATCGGAAGTGAGGGTTCATTCAATATAGGCGGCAATAGATTCTTGCATATGTTTGGTTCTAACAGCAATGTGTTTGTAGGAGAATCTGCTGGCAATTTTACAGCAACATCGGCCAGTGGACAAACGTGCATTGGGAATGATTGCTTGAAAGGGCTAACTGGGGTATCAGTTAATAATAGTTGCGTAGGTGATGCATGCCTGTTGAGCGTAACAAGTGGAGATAATAATACCTGCATGGGTAGGTTTTGTCTCTTGACGGTTACGACAGGGGGTGGCAATATCGCAATCGGATTAGATATCGGTGCGGCCTTGGGCAACATATCAAACAAATTCATGGTAGACAACTTTGACGACACTACACCATTCCTCTATGGTGAACTCGATAATGAACGCCTCGGCATAGAGACCAATGCCCCAACAGCCCGTTTTCATCTTCCTGCTGGAATAGCAACGGCAGGCTATGGGCCTTTCAAACTTACTAGTGGCACTGATTTAACAACTCCAGAAGCAGGTACGTATGAATATGACGGTACTACTTTTAAAGTCACACCGTCTACAGTTAGGAAGTCTGTTGTTACTTCATCAACATCAACAGGGGGCGCAGCTCCAACTGTTACTGGTTTTGGGACTTCTTCAAGTGTAACATACAACAATGGTACTTATGTTTTTACGATAAATGTCGGGACTGGGGGCACTGCCTCAACAGGAACTATAAATATGCCCCCTGCAACTGTAGGCTGGTATTGCGGCGTAAACAACGTCACAAACTCTGCGTTATATATGACAAAAGCATCCGGAGTATCTAATACAGTTGTTGCAGTGACAAATTACTCAATGACTACAGGTCTTGCAGTAGCTTGGACGGCAAGCGATGCTTTAGCAGTATCATGTAGTGCATTTTAAAAAAAAAGGAGGGCCTATGAAAAAGTTTTGGATTGGAATAATCACGATCTTCATGGCGATAATCTTCATTCAGACTTCTCATGCTGCAAGCTTTACAGAAGCTGGAGTAGGGGGTGATGTTTCTACTGGAGCGATTACAGTAGTCCTATCAAGAGAAAAAAGCCTTGCTGGTGTTTCTACTGGAGTTAATATCAGTTATGCGACCTATGACGCTTCAGGGGTACTTATACGAACAGGCGCAATCAAACTTGATTACAATACATTTACTACCGAGCAAAAAACTGCTATTGACAACATCATCACGAAGGCCATAAGCGCAGTTAAGACTCAAACATCAATACCATAGTATCAAGATGTACTGTATATCAACTTTAGCACTCAACTAAACGGAGGTAACAAGTCATGGCTACAACAATCACACCAGTTCTAGCAGGAACAGATACTTACATAGCAGATGTAGCAGTTACCAACTCAGAACTTACTTCAGGTAATATCGCTCATGGAATGGCTGCTATACCGGCTCATGTCGCAGTATGCTTAACTACTGCTGACATAGCTACAAGTCCTCCTTGGGCTGTTACAACGATTAACAGCACAAATGTAGTAGTAACACGTGACACTACAGGAGCTGCAGTAGCTAGTTCTTTTAGAGTAATGATTAAACGCCCTCATAGCATAGGTCAATAGTAAGCTGCATGAGTATACCACAAGCAACTGATGAATTATAACAAACAATAAACTAAACGGAGGGTACGACAATGACAGTGACAATCACACCGGTTTTAGCAGGAACAGATACCTACATAGCAGATGTAGCTACAGACGGCACTGATCTTACTATGACTGTACCACACGGACTTGGAGCTGCGCCGCTTGAAGTTATGGTTTCAGCTAGAACAGCCGATGTAAATTCAATAGCGCCTTTTGCAGCTACGACTATTGATACAACAAATGTCGTACTCACGAGGCATACTACTGGAGCAGCAGCTGCTACAGTTCGTCTTGTAGCTAGAAGGCCCCACAGCATCGGTAAATAAGTTTTTGACTGTGTAGTACACATCTTATGCACAGTTTAGCAGTTCTGTTCAAAAACTGCTATTTTAAAGCCCCCCTCGGAGGTCGTATGACTTTCTCTATTCTCATAGCTTCAAATTATTTTCTTTTCTTTGTGGGATTTCTCGGTATGATTTCACACTTTCTTAAGAAGTACCAAGCAAATCAACTTAAAGCAGAAATAGGCGCGAATATCAACCCATTCTCTGCATGCATAGCATATTACTTGCATTATGATACTATCAATACTGTACTTACTTGCATAGCTTATGGAGTAACTTTTGCTGCGCTTTATCAGGCAGGCACGACAGATTTATTCTCTGTATTTGCTTCTGGTTATATGGCTGATTCAATCTTTAACAAAGCAGAAGCAAAAGGTCTTACGATATCAAAATAAGGGATGTACATGAAACTCACTTCAAAGCATATTGTTTATGGCGCAGTTGTACTAGTACTTCTGATAGCAATTTTTGCTGGTACTCCCGCAACAAGACAGCTGTTTGATGCTTTGAATAGGGGCATTCAAACTACAGTACATAATATCAATCGTAACTACACAGCTGAGCAAGAACAATACCAAAGAGCAATTGCTCAACTTGAGTTTGAGAATGTTCAACTCAAAGATAAATTAGCGCAATCAAGAAAAAAGACGCTCACACAAAAAGTTGACATAGCAAAACTTAAGGGTGACAAATATGCATTATCTCAAGCATTTAACAGTCTTGGTCATCAGTCTTATATTGCTGAATGTCGATAATGCTCAAGCAGCTGCTCAAGTTGTTTTCATAGATGAGATTCAGCTGTATGAGACACTTGCATTTTGTGAAGGTTTTAAGGAGCAAACTGTCATACAAGATGAAATTATAACAAACACTGAGCGCCAGCTTATTGCAGCACAAGACACACTCAACTCACAGCAGTTAGTAATCACAGATCTTAATGCAGCTTTTGCTGAACAGACACAAGCATGCGAACAAGCGATTAAACTGTCAAAGCCGTCTATCTGGGAAAAAATGAAGTCAGCTTCAGTGTTTACAATTTTAGGCGTCATAATAGGCGTGCTAGCAATATAAGGAGTACTTATGACTATAGAACAAGCAATGCACAACGCTTTAGATCGTTTACTAGAAGACATAGAAGAAGCAGAATCAGAACTTCTAGAAGTCACTCAAGATCTTGATGCTGAGGAACTCTTTGGGGCTGGGTACAACGAAGGCTTTTATGACGGTTTAATTTTTGCAAGAAATGCTGTTGTAAGAGCTACGCAGAGAACACCCATACGCAGAGCAAAAAAATAATTCTTATGACGGGATTATATGACAGTATCAAATGAACACATAGCTGCAGTAGCACGAGAAATGAGCTTGAAGTCAATCTATGTAGTAATTTCTTCGTTTAAACGTGGTATCTCAACTTCAGTTTTAGATGATCTAACTGAAATACCCAGTACTACGGTTATTCCATATCCGAACGGTATACAGCTACGAGCAGTAAGCAGCTCAGCTAATGATAGTTCTTCTGGTACTGGTGTAAGAACACTAATGCTTGAGTATCTTGATTCAAATTATCTATATGTAGAGGAAATTATTGTTTTAAATGGTGTAACACCAGTAAATTCAGTCGCAACAAACATACAAAGAATTACGTGTCTGCATTCTCACACAGTTGGTAGTGCTGGGACAGCAGTAGGAAATATTAGTCTAACGAACATAGCAGGTTCAGTGACGTATGATTATATTACAGCTGGAGGCAATCAATCATTAACAGGTCATTTTACTGTGCCAGATGATCGAATAGGTTTTATTACAGGTTGGCAAGGAACATCTACTAAACAAGCAGTGAGCTTACGTTTACGAGCTACAAGAGACAGATGTACAGGAGAAAGATTGCCTGGGGTTTTTATTTTTCAAGACATAGTTAATTTGAAAGATGCAGCAAGTGGACAACTATGTTTTGCGAGTTATTTAAAATGTGCGCCAAGAACCGATATTAAGCTTTCAGCAATATCAACAGATGCAAGTTCAGCAGATGCCAGTGCGAGTTTTAGCATTATTTTAGTGCCAAAATATGAGTAGTATATACAGGTATTCATGAGCAGACATAAATCAGATCCTTGGCAAAGTCCTTTATCAAACGCGTACGGTTTTGATTATATCAATACTTTAGAGATCAACAATAGTACAGTAACACTCATTGATTTTAGTTTGCCTTCAAGCTCAATGGGTAGAATTAAATGGTTTGGGCAAGATTTTTCAAATGAACTGCTTATAAGCAATGTCACATGGAAAATTCTTAATAACGATGTTCCTATTGCAAATTACGGTGCAATTACTCATCAATTAGGCACGATTGTAAATTTAGCTGAGATTTTTATTTATCTGTCGCCGGGTAACACAAACATTAAATTAACTGCTACAAGTGCATTAAATTTAAAAGTCACAGGCAGATTAGTAGGTTGGTATTATCCAGATTTTATTGCAGATTTCTTATAAGCATTGTGTATTATTTGCGCACTGCTGCAAGAAAGTAAGAAGAGGAACAAGTGATGACTCCAGAAGAAAAAGCAGAATTCAGACAATCAATCAGGGACGATATAAAAGAGGCTGTCCACGAAAACCTCGGCGCGTATAAAATCCCGAAAGAGCAGCATTACGTCGACCACCTCTTTATTTCGGAGTGGCGGGAGTGGCAGACAACATTAAAAAGCACAATATTAAAAACAGTCGTAGGCATTGTCATCGTCGCGTTTGGCACGCTTCTCTTTTACGGGTTTCTTTTCCTAAAAGGGAATAAATAATTTTTCATAGAAAGTTTGTACTATGCCAGAACAAAGCACTCAGCTCATGAATATTCAGCAGCTTCCTTTTATACATGCGTTAATCATAAGTACAGTTGCTAGCATTGTAGGCTCGTTGATATTGTTTTATTTAATGAGAGATAAAAAATCAAGCGTGTAAATCAAGTGTTTAAAACTTACGAGGTGCATGATGTTTATTTGCAATCAAAAGACTCAAGAACAAAAGCAAACTCGACAGATTGCTAATGTTGCGGGACTTGATAGTAGACTCAGCAAAAGAGTAAAAAAAAATGTAAAAAAAATCGTTCGTCTAGTTAAAAAAACGATAGCCCCAGTTCTTACTGAGTCTACAAAGTTAGTGTCATCATTAATGACACGCAAAGCACCAAAAATGAAGCCAGAAGCTGAAGTAGTTCTTACAACACAAGAAATTGCAGACATAGAAGCTAAGAAAGCGGCACAAAAAAGTCCGATAATGGCAACATTGCGCGAATACACGGTGCCTATGGGCGTCGGAGCAGCGATATTAGTAAGCGGTATTGTGATATATTTAATTCTGAGAAAAAAATCACAGAGATAATCAGGAGGCATTATGGCATTTATACACAATCAATTTGGTGCATTGAATGGGCGCAAAAAGCGCAAAAAGCGCAAAAAGCATATGAAAAGGATACAACAAGCAGCTCTTAAAATTCAAGCAGCTCTTAAAATTCCAGTAATTCGACCACTTGTGCCACGTCCTGGTTTGT
>ERZ1292629.685-Hain-H43-01um-R1-685-length-37461-cov-6_pt2 | contig 26415 bp, 25 predicted proteins | sample MGYA00564399_ERZ1292629 | MGnify/ENA primary metagenome ERZ1292629 (study PRJEB36523, sample SAMEA6512636) | groundwater metagenome | collected 2019-01-08 | study: AquaDiva: Metagenomics assemblies of 32 groundwater samples
GGGGACACAAGATTTTACGGCCGTGAAATCTTGTGATGGGGAAGGGGCGAGAAAATTTTGGCGAGTAAGGTGGCAGGAGGAAGGAAAGTGAGATAGAATAAGGGAAAGAAAATGAAAGATATAAGGGACAGATTGACGGGTTTGGTAAAAGTAGCGGTGGGGGCGGCTGGGTTTGGCGCGGAAGAGGTAATAATAGAACATCCGGGAACAATGGGACTTGGAGATTATGCTACGGCAGTGGCGTTCAAGATTGCTAAGCGGGAAGGAAATAATCCACGGGAAGTAGCGGAGAAGATTATGGAGAAGATAGAGAAAGACGAATATGTGGATAAGGTGGAGGCGGCGGGAGCGGGATTTGTCAATTTTTATCTATCGGAGAAGTTTTTTAGAGAGAGTTTAATCAAGGTTTTAGAAGAAGGGGAAAGTTTTGGCCGGAGAGAAAGTTTAACTGGAAAAAAGGTGATGGTGGAGTATACCGACCCGAATCCGTTTAAGGAGTTTCATATCGGGCATTTGATGAGTAACACTATCGGAGAGTCACTGGCGCGGATTATTGAGGCGAACGGGGCGGAGGTGAAGCGGGCGAATTATCAGGGAGATGTAGGAATACATGTGGCTAAGGCAATTTGGGCGGCGATGAAGGGAAAAGGAGATTTGGCAAACGGGACGGCGTACGCGGCGGGGAATAAAGCATATGAAACGGAGGCAGAGGCGAAGCGGGAAATAATGGAGATAAACCGGAAGATATATAAGAAGAGCGATGAGGAGATAAACCGGATTTATGACCAAGGGAGAGAGGAGAGTTTGGAGCGATTTGAAAAGATGTACAAGCGGCTGGGGACAAAGTTTGATTACTACTTTTTTGAGAGCGAGGCGGCGGTAGCGGGAGAGAAGACGGTTAGGGAAAATACGGGAAAGGTTTTTGAGGAAAGCGAGGGCGCGGTGGTGTTTAGGGGAGAAAAGCGTGATTCGGTGTTGCACACGCGGGTGTTTATAAACTCGGAAGGACTGCCGACTTACGAAGCAAAGGAACTGGGACTAGCGGAACTGAAGCGGGAGAAAGAAAATTGCGACTGGTGGGTGGTAGTGACGGGAAACGAAGTAAATGATTATTTTAAGGTGGTGACGGCGGCGATGAGAGAGGTTTGGCCGGAATTGAAAGGAAAGATAAGGCATATTTCACACGGGATGTTGAGATTGCCTTCCGGCAAGATGTCCTCGCGGACGGGGGAGGTGATGACAGCCGAATCGCTGATAGCTCAAGTGAAGGAAAGAATCAAAGAGGGCATGGCCGAAAAGGCGGAGAGTGAAGAGTGGGAGAAGATAGCCGATGGGGTGGCGGTAGGGGCGATAAAATATTCCATTCTGAAGCAGTCGCCGGGGAAAGATATTGTTTTTGATTTAGAGAAATCAATTTCTTTTGAGGGCGATTCAGGGCCATATCTGCAGTACACGAACGCGCGGATAAACTCGGTTTTGGAGCAGGCGGAGAAGGCGGGAATAGAGCTGGAGGCGGCGGGCGGTTATTTTGAGATTAACGGAATAGTAAGAAGATGGCACCGATTTCCGGAGGTAGTGGCGGCGGCGCTGGAAAACAACGCGCCGAATTATATGGCTGCTTATTTGCACGAGTTGGCGTCCGAATTTAATGGGTACTATGCGGAAAACCGGATTGTAAGCCAAGAGGAAAGCGCGCCTTTTCGGGTGGCGCTGGCGGCGGCGACGGGACAGATATTGAAAAATGGGCTCAAAATACTGGGGATGGAGGCGCCAGAGAGGATGTAGGTGAAGAGTTTGGATATGTGGGAAGCGGCTTACTAATATACTCTCGCTACCATTAATTCCCCCGGCGAGGGAATTAATTACGCCTCGCCCTCGCTCCCCCGACGCTAAGAAGGTCGGGAACCGTGCCCGCTCGGGCTCGGATGCGCGCTCGAGTATATTAGTAAGCCGCTAGAACTATCTCTATGTGGTGCGAGTTTATATTAACTGTACTCTTTGTTGTGGAGAAGTGGTTAGATAGTAAGGTAGTCCCCCACCTTTTACTAAAGGTAGGGGACTTTGATTATATTGAGGAAAGGAAAAGGGTAATGTATGATGAGGTGGATATATGGAGATAACGAAGGAGGAAATTCAGCGGTTGGCGGAGCTGGGCAGGGTAAAAATTACCGAAAAAGAAGCGGAGCGGTACAAAAAAGAGGCGAAAGAAATCGTCGGTTTTTTTGATGAGATAAAGGAAGTGGAAACGGACGGAGGAGAGGCAGAGCAGGAACGGGAAAATACGAGCGAGGCGGTGAGGGACGAGGAGAGAATTGATGTGGGAACGGATAAGGAGCCGGAGCAGTTTATCGCCAAAGAGAAAGGGTATCTGAAGGTACCGAAAGTTTTTTAATAAATTGACCATCCGTCAATTTATTAAAAAACTAAGCTCTAAACTCTATCCGCCATCCGCCAGTTGGCGGAGGCGGACTAAACTCTAAACAAATTCAAAATTAAAAATTCAAAACGAGGAAAACATTTTTTGTTTTATGCTGAAGCCGGAATTAACAATAGTGGAGTTTCACAAGCGTCTGATGGGACGCGAGTTTTCGGCGGAAGAGGCGGCGCGTTTTTTTATAAAAAGAATAGATGATTTGGACGGCGAGATCGGCGCGTTTTTGGAAGTGTGGCGGGAGGAGGCGATAGAACAGGCGAAAGAGACGGACAGGGAGATAGCGGCAGGAGGAGAGATAGGCATACTTAAGGGGGTGCCGATAGCGGTGAAGGACAATATGCTGGTTAAGGGGAAGGAGTCAACAGGCGGATCAAAGATATTAAAAGGGCATAAGGCCCAATATGACGCGACGGCGGTGAGAAAACTGACGGCGGCAGGCGCGGTACTTTTAGGGCGGACGAATATGGACGAGTTTGCGATGGGTTCGTCCACGGAGAATTCGGCCTGGCAGATAACGCATAATCCGCGTGACAAAACCAGGGTGCCGGGCGGGACATCGGGAGGTTCGGCGGCGGCGGTAGCGGCGGATATGGCAGTAGCGGCTTTAGGAAGCGATACGGGCGGGTCCATAAGGCAACCGGCAAGTTTTTGCGGGGTGGTGGGTTTTCGGCCGGCATACGGAGCGGTGTCGCGGTACGGGCTGATGGCGGCGGCGTCCAGTTTTGACCAAATCGGGCCGATTACCAAGACAGTAGAAGACGCGGCGATTATATTTGAGGCAATCGCGGGCAAGGATATGTTTGACGCGACGAGTGTGGAGGGGCGGTATAGGGATGTAACTGATTACAGTTCGGAGATGGCACGCGGATTTACAATAGGCATTCCGGCGGAGCTGTGGAATGAGGAAAAGAACGCTTTTAAGGGAACGGACGAGCGGACGGCGGAGCAGATGAAAATAGCCAGAGATATTTTTACCAAAGCGGGAGTGAAATTTAAGATGGTTTCCATTCCCAGCATCAGATTCGCACTGCCGGCTTATTACATCGCTATTTTCGCGGAGGAGAGTTCCAATCTAGCGCGGTTTGATGGTTTGCGGTACGGGGCGGCGGCGGAAAGGAAAACTTTACTTGAACTTTATGAAAAAAGCCGCGGGGAGGGATTTGGGCCGGAGGTGAAACGCAGAATTATTTTGGGAACATTCGTGCTTTCGGCCGGTTTTTATGACGCTTATTACGGCAAAGCGCAGGCGGCGCGGCGGATTATTAAACGGGATGCGGAGCGGGCTTTGAAGGAAGTAGATGTGATGTTGATGCCAACGGCGCCAACACCGGCGTTTAAAATCGGGGAGAAGATAGACGATCCACTGGAAATGTACTACGGAGATATTTTTACGGTACTGCCGAGTTTAACGGGACAGCCGGCGCTGTCGTTGCCGGTGGAGCCAGTCGGTGGGCCGCGCACCGGACTGCCGGTAGGGTTTCAGTTGATCGGGACGGCGGGGAGAGAGACAAATCTTTTTAATTTGGGGCGGTTTTATGAGGATTTAAACAAATAGCGAACATTATGATTTTAGGAGGGGATAATTTAATTGACGTGAAGAAGCTGCTGGCGGACGTGCTGACGTTGGGACTGGCGTCGGCGGACACGTTTTTGAATATGTTGCCGACAATAAAGGTACTGTCTTTTCTGATTTCACTTATAATGGTGGCGATGATAATTTATCTTCTGATACGTTCCGGTTTTGTTTATGAAAAAACGCGGCAGTATTTGGATGTGGTGGAATTTTCCCGCTTGGACGAAAAACGGATACTGCGTGCCTGGCAGAAGGTGAAAGCCAGATTGGCAAAACAGCATGAGGCGGAGAGGCGGCTGGCGGTAGTGGAGGCGGATTTGATATTAGACGAGGTGATAAAAATTGCCGGTTATCAGGGAGAGACGATGGGTGATCGGCTAAAGGGGTTGACGCCGGCGAATTTATCCAATATTGAGCGAGTGTGGCGGGCGCATAAGATACGCAACCGAATTGTGCACGAACCAGATTTCGCGATGACGGCAATGGAGGCGGAGGAGATGGTGGATATTTATCACAAGGCACTGCAGGAGTTTGGGCTGCTCCGTGAATAGAAAACAATAAACGGCTAATTAGCCGTTTATTGTTTTTGTGCCGGCGGCAGGGAATCTCACGTCGTCCCTCCGCTCGCGAGCGGAGGGACTCTTTAAAAACCCTCGGTTTTTAATATTTTCCAACACGGGGAACCAATCGTGGTTCCCCGACCCTCTCCGCTGGTTCGATCACGAGTTAAGGGGAAACGATTTGTTTGTTCTGTATTTTTTAATTTTTCTAAATAGTGTGCCGGCGGCAGGGATCGAACCTGCGACCTAAGGGTTATGATTCCTTCGCTCTAACCAACTGAGCTACGCCGGCATTTTATTTTAAGGCGGGCACGACCGGATTTGAACCGGCGGTCTCCTCCGTGACAGGGAGGCGTGTTAACCGGGCTACACTACGTGCCCAAAAAATTTTCCTTTATAATTGTTATTATTACTTGAAAACAAGGGTTTGTAAAGCGGGTTGGCTTGACATAAGCAGTAGTGGTCAATAGAATATGTAGGTGTATCGCGGGGTAGAGCAGTGGCAGCTCGCCAGGCTCAATTTTGGGCCGTATGAGAGGTAACTTTCATATGCACAATCTGTCAAAGTCGGGGAAGCCTGATGTTATGTAAATAAATGGTAATCCCGAGCCAAGTCCCGACTGAAAGGTCGGGGAAGGTGTAGAGACTTGACGGCAGGCGTCCTGGACACAGGACGGAGAGAAAGTCCAGACCACAAATCTATTTAATGATAAATAGAGCAGCGAAAGCTGTAGTTGGTAGGCATAACCTGGAGGTCGTTGGTTCGAGTCCAACCCCCGCAACAAAAAAATAATCCGCGCTTAAAAGCGCGGATTTGACATTTTTGAGTGTTATCTGATATAATATAGCGGGACTTAGAAAACGGCTTTTTTAGGCCAAAATAAACTGGAAAGAGAGGAAAGAAAGATGAGACGAGAATCGTGGTCGGTAGCTTGGGCATGCCTGCTTGGTGCGTATATCGGAGCAGTCGTATCGTTGGAAATTGCCGCTTGTTTTCAGTATGGGCAGTACTTTTGGAGTGTCGGTGCCCTGATGGGCGGTGCGGTGGGTTACTGCATGGTGGACTTCAAAGAGATACTTGTAGGAATTCGCCACTCTTACAAGAGAACGATTGGCTGGAAGCCAAACAAGCTTTACTGGAGAGCGGTGTGGTGGAGTTATGTTGCACTTATCATGTTTGTTTCAATAGTGTATCTCGTAATCCTTTTGTTTTTATCTGGAATTACTGTGTGGTTTTATGCATTCGGTTTGGTTAAAGTTGACGAGATGGTAAGTTTATCTCTCTTTTTTTCTTACGTTATACCAGGAACTTTTTTGTTTTCCACATTCGTTATTATTTTTTTTGAGCCTAATAGGCTTTCTCGTGATGGGAAGACGGACGAGGAATATGAGAAATATCTAAATGTTCGGATTCTCCAAGAAAGGGACTTTATGCGGAAGTGTAACCCGGTGATGGCGCTGGTATATATTGTCCGCTGTATAATCGCTGGCGCGATTATCTCGCCGCAGATTGCGGTTGCTGCCGGACTTAAAATTGCAGTAGCGTGCTGGACACTAGGCGCGTTCATCAAGGGAGTGTTTATTTATATTCACTACTATCTCCGAGTTCTTTGTTTCGTGGATTCGGCGATCGGCGCGACCATCGGGTATTTTTATGGGGATACTGTTATCGGAGCAATTGCCGGAGCCATTATCGGGGCAGCCAATTATGAGTTGGTGTCCGTGAGATGGCTGAAGATTGTTCCCGCGAGGAGCAAAACCAATTAATCTTTCTATTCAATTATGACCTTCTAATCCCTGGCTTATGCGCCGGGGATTTTGTTTTTTTGGAGGGAGGAGGATATAATGGGGATAATGGAAGATTTAGAGAAATTTAGAAAAAAAGAGTTGGAAAAGATAAAGGCAGTGGGGAATGGTTATGAGGAAGAAAAGGAGGAGAGGGGGGTGAGGGAGTTGAGAGATAAGTTGAAAGCCAAGATTTTAGCCGGGGAAATTAAAGACAGGCACATTGAGGGAGATTTGAAGGTGGACATAATTGAGGAGGATGAGTTATTGCTTTGGGATGAGATTGAGTCGCTTAAGGAGATGGACGAGAGGAGATATGAAGAGCTGGCGGATAAGGTGAATGAGATGATGTTGGAAAGGGTAAAGAGACAGACGCCGGAGGAGATAAGGAATTCACCGTCTAATAATTTGCTGTCGTTTTTAACATCGCTTTTAATAAAGAAAACCAAGGAGTTTGGAGTTTACGAGAAGAAGAAGGTGGCGTGAGAATGGAGACGCGAGCAGTTATGGGAGAAGAGCGAAAGTAAAAAATTAGTTCCGACAATGAATAGTTAGGGCGGATTTGTTTTTGGCGGAAAAAGTTTTGATTTTAGCGGATTTCCGTTGTATACTAGAAAAAATGTTTTAGAAGCAGAATATTTATGCTTAAAAGAAATTATTTAATCGCTGAAGACGGGGAAAGCAAGCAATTTTTAAGAGAATTAAATCAAAGGAAAGACGTATCCGCTCAAAGAATAAAAAGACTTTTGGCCTTGCCGGATTTGGCGCGAAAAGAAAATTCTCCTCTTAAGTTTATTATTGATAAGATTTTGGCAATGGATATGTTTAAGGGTTTTGATGTTATTGAAATTCCTGAAATTGTCAGTGTCAGAGATAATTTTGACTTGTTAAACGCTCCGGCTCTACACCCTAGCCGCAAAGAAACAGATACTTATTATGTCAGCAAAGATTATGTTTTAAGGACTCAAACCACGGTGATGTGGCCTTTTTATCTTCAGAAAGAAGAAGGCAGAAAAAAATTGGAGCAAGAAGGGGAGGTGGGGCTTTTGAGTTATGGTAAGGTTTTTCGTAAGGACGAAATAGACAGAAACCACTATCCGATTTTTCACCAAATTGACGGGCTTTATATTTGCAAGAAGGAAAAAAAAGTCATAGGCCTCGCGGAGCTTCAGGAAGTGCTAAAAGCCATAACTTACGCTATTTACGGAGATTCGGTGGAGTTTCGTTTTTTGGAGGATGTTTTTCCGTTCACAGACCCCAGTACCCAAATAGAAATAAAACAAGCAGAGAAGTGGTTGGAAATTGTAGGCGCGGGAGTAGTTCACGCTAAGGTGCTTTCTAATCTTGGCATAGACCCAGATGTTTATAACGGCTGGGCTTTTGGATTCGGTTTGGAAAGAATAGCCATGGCTAAAATGAAAATTCCGGACATTAGAATTTTCTGGTCTGATGACCCGAGAATCACCAGCCAGTTTAAGGATATAAACAGCCAGTATAAGGAGGTTAGTAAGTTTCCTATGACTTATCGCGACATTTCCTTTATTGTTGATAGGAGCACAAGTCTTAATAATTATTACGAAATTATTCGTGATTTTGCGGAGAATTTAATTGAAGAAGTGAAGCTTGTTGATGAGTATGAAGACGAACAAAAATTCGGAAAAGACAAAAAGAGTTATACTTTTAGAATTGTTTACCGTTCTCCTGAAAGAACTTTAACCAACGAAGAAGTCAATCAAATTCAGGATAGGATTATAAAAGAAACCAGAGAAGAATTGGGAGCGGTGATAAGGTAGGGAGGATAAAGTTGACGGGTTAATGCCACCAAACTATTTCTCTCGCTCCTGCCGTAAGCTTAAATAAATAATATTCGCTCCGGTCAAATTTTTTGATAAAACAGCCGGTTCCCGTTCCTCCCTACGGCCTGCCTTGTCGGCAGGCAGGGATTTTCCGACCAGCTGTTTTATAACAAAAAATTTTTTCCTCCACTCATTTATTTATGGTTAAGCTTACAGAAGTCGCTCAATAAACAGTTTGGCTATATTAAGCCACTTTTTGAGGAAGAGGTTGGATAGTGATGTAGTCCCGCCGCTCGCGAGCGGCGGGACTTTTGTTATGGAAAATATCCGCGCATCAATTTTGCGGGGAAGGCAGAGGCGAAGCGCTTGGGGGTGGGGAGGGGTGGTCTATTCGGCCACGCGTTTCGCGGTTTCATTACTTGGTTTTTTTGATAAGCATAATCTATGTATTTATCGTATTTCTCACGATCGTGAGAAATACGATACAGAAATCTTGGCAAAATTGGTAGGCGGGTTCAGTATTTCTGACTACGGGAGTACCCGCAGAGAAATACTAAAAAAATCCCACCTTTGCAGGTGGGGGAATAGTTAGAGAGGAGGGAAAAAAGGGGAATTAGGAGGCGGTGGGGGTGGGGGCAAACTGGGTGCTCAAACGGCGGAGCATCCAATTTTTGAAGCCGAGGTAGCCATAATTCTTTCCCTTTAGGTACTTCTCGATACTGAGGAGTACCTGGATGAGAGAGAGAGGTCCGGTGGGCCAGACCCAATAGATGTCTTCGAGGTTGCTGACATCAATTGGCGGCGTCTGGATTTGATATCGTTGGAACGATACCTCTTCTTCTTTATTGACCTTAACAAAAAGGTCAACGTGGCCTCTGCGACAGTCAGTTCCTGGGTGAAAAAGGGCGATTTCGCATCCGCTTTCACTCCAGTTTACTTCGGTCAAGGCGTGTCCGGGCAACTGCACGTGCTGATAGTTTTCCGTGCTGATGCCGGCTAGATTTTCAAAACAGCAAAAAATTTCTTCGACTGCTAATGTTTCTAAGTTGATCTTGAATTTCATCTTTCTTTTCCTCCGTTTTTTCCTTCTTAAGGAAGGAAGATTTTTATACTGCTGTGGGAGAGTATAGCATATTTTGATGGGGTTGTCAATGGGGGAAAAAGAAGATAGATTCCTGCTTTCGCAGGAATGACAAGGAGGGATGGGGTAGATTTTATGGTGGGGATTTGATATAATTAGAGTAAGAAAAAGATGGATTCCTGCTTTTACTATGATGCTTAAAATGGGGCAATAGGGGGCAGAAAATAAAATTGTTGTAATGTAGCCCTTCGACAGGCTCAGGGAATAAAAACCGAAGAATCAAGGATAAAAGATTAAGTATCAGGGAATAAAAGTTTAGTAGGTGAAGGGTGGATGAAGAAGAATAAAATGGCGAAAAAAGAAGAGAAGAAAAAGATAGAAAAAGAGACGAAAAAGACCACCCCCAAAGGGGGCGGCTCTTCGTACAGCGCGTCTGATATTCAGGTGCTGGAAGGGCTGGACCCGGTTAGGAAGCGGCCGGGAATGTATATCGGCTCTACGGGTGTGGACGGACTCTACCATCTTGTCTGGGAGGTGGTGGATAACTCCATTGACGAGGCGATGGGGGGACACGCGACTCTTATTATGATAGAACTTTTGGAGGGAAATACGGTCAAGGTGGAGGACAATGGACGCGGCATTCCGGTGGAGACGCACAAGCAGACGAAGAAGTCGGCGCTGGAGACGGTGATGACGACATTGCACGCAGGCGGGAAGTTTGGCGGCGAGGGATATAAAGTGTCCACAGGATTGCACGGAGTGGGGGTGTCAGTAGTGAACGCGCTATCGTCCTATATGAAAGTGGAGGTGCGGCGGGATGGGGCGCTTTACATACAGGAGTACAAGAAGGGTGTGCCGACGGGAAAAGTGAAAAAGGCCGGAACGGCCAAAGGAACAGGGACGACGGTGACGTTTACGCCGGATACGGGCATTTTTACGGAGAGTGTGGTTTACGACCGTAACCGGATACTGGAACATTTGCGACAGCAGGCGTATTTGACGCGGGGGGTGACGATGCGTTTGATTGACCGGCGGGAGGCGACACCGTTTATTTATAATTTCCATTTTGAGGGGGGATTGTTGTCTTTTGTGCGGTATCTTTATGAGGACCACGGCGAAGAGAAAATTATCCAGCGGGATGTTTTTTATGCGCAGAAGGAGTCGGGCGGAGTGGAGGTGGAGGTGGCGTTTGTATATACGGAAGACATTGAAACCAGGGAAATGAGTTTTGCCAATAACGTTTATACGGTGGACGGCGGGATGCACTTGACGGGATTCCGGTCGGCGCTGACGCGGGGGTTAAACGATTACGCCCGAACGGAGAATGTGTTAAAGGAAAAGGACGAGAATTTGACCGGGGACGATGTGCGAGAGGGAATGGTGGCAGTGGTGGCGGTGCGTTTGCGGGAGCCGCAGTTTGAGGGGCAGACAAAAGGGCGGCTGGGGAGTCCGGAGGCGCGGGCGGCGGTGGAGACGGTAGTGGGAGAGACACTGAAAGAGTTTTTAGAAAAGCATCCGGCGGACGCGCGAAATATTTTAGAGAAATGCTTCTTGGCGGCTAAGGCGCGCAAGGCGGCTAAGGCGGCTAAGGACACGGTGTTGCGGAAGGGGGCGCTGGAGGGACTGACTTTACCGGGGAAGCTGGCGGATTGTACCACCCGAAAAGCGGAGGAGGCAGAGATTTTTATAGTGGAAGGAGACAGTGCCGGAGGGAGTGCAAAACAGGGGCGGGACAGGAGGTTCCAGGCGATTTTGCCTTTGCGGGGAAAGATTTTGAATGTGGAGAAAGCGCGGATTGACAAGATGTTGGCGTCGCAGGAAATCCGGTCGCTGGTGATCGCGATGGGCACGTCCATTGCTGACACCTTTGATATGGAGAAACTTCGTTACCACAAGATTGTGATTATGACGGACGCGGACGTGGACGGGGCGCACATTCGGACGCTACTGCTGACGCTTTTTTTTCGCTACTTTCCGCAGGTGATAGCGGGCGGGTATTTGTACGTGGCGCAGCCGCCGCTTTATAAAATTTCGCGAGGGAAGGAGTCAAAATATGCTTACAGTGAAGAAGAGAAAGAAAAAATATTAAAGGAACTGGCTAAGACAGCAGCGAAAAAGGAAGAGGTGATAATAGAAGAAAAAAAGGAAGGAGAAGAAGAAAGTAAAGAAGAGGGAGAAGTGGCAAAAGAGGGACAGGCGAAGGGAGTCAATATACAGAGGTATAAAGGTTTGGGAGAAATGAACCCCGACCAGCTGTGGGAGACGACGATGGACCCGGCCGTCCGGATTTTGAAGAAGGTAACAGTGAAGCAGGCGGAGGAGGCGGACAAGATGTTTGATATTCTGATGGGCGGAGACGTGGAGCCACGCAAGCGGTTTATACAGACACACGCGTTGGACGTGACGGAGATTGACGTATAAGTTTATTAGGGCGTGTGTTTACACTTGACCGCTTTTGTCTCTCGCTACCGTCCATTCTCCCAGCGAGAGAATAGACTACGCCTCGGTCTCGCTCTCCCGACGCTAAGAAGGTCGGGAACCGTGCCCGCTCGACCTCGGATGCGCGCTCAAGACAAAAGCGGTCAGGTTTTAAGCAATATAGTAAATAAACTTACTTTAGAGGGTTTTGAGTTTACAAAGAGATTTTTTTAGGTTATAATTCGCAGAAGGTATGATTTCCAGATTAAAGACCTTTTTGGGAGAGGCATGGATGGAGATGCATCGGGTAAACTGGCCGAACAGGGCGGAGACGATGCGGCTGACGGGGATGGTGGTGGCGCTGGCAGTAATACTGGCAGCTATTTTGGGTGTGTTTGATTTTATTTTTACAACGGCGCTGACAAGGTATATTATCAGCTAATATTTATATGTCTCAAGACAATAAAATAGAGACGGTGGAGGGGAGGCATTGGTATGCCATCCATACTTATTCCGGTTATGAGGATGCGGTGGCGCGCTACCTGAAACAAAGAGTTGATTCGCTGTCTATGAATGACAAGATTTTTGACGTGGTGGTGCCGAAGGAGACAAAAATAAAGGTAAAGAACGGGAAGCGGCAGGAAGTGGAGGAGAAAATTTATCCCGGTTATGTGCTGGTGGATATGACGTTGACGGAGGATTCGTGGTATGTGGTGCGCAACACGCCGCGGGTGACTGGATTTGTGGGGCCGGACACGACCAAGCCGACGCCACTTTCCAAAGTGGAAGTGGAGACACTTTTGGGGCGGATGCAGCAGGATAAACCGGCGTTCAAGGTGGATTTGTCGGTGGGAGAGGCGGTGAAAATTGTGGACGGGCCGTTCAAGGATTATGAGGGTAAGGTAGGGGGAGTGGATGAGGAGAAAGGTAAGGTGCGGGTGCTGGTGCCTATTTTCGGAAGAGATACGGCAGTGGAGCTGGATTCACTGCAGGTGCAGAAAATTTGAGACGGATAAAGAATTACGAATATAGAATAATAAGTTGATTTTTATAAGGTTTTAATTTAAGTTTAAACGATGGCAAAAAAGGTAAAAGCAGTAATAAAGATTCAAATTCAAGCGGGCAAGGCCAATCCGGCGCCGCCGGTTGGGGTAGCGTTGGGCCCCCAAGGAATAAATATAGGTGAATTTTGTAAGCAGTTTAACGAGGCTACAAAAGAGATGGCGGGAGACGTGGTGCCGGCGTTGATCACGGTCTATGAAGACCGGAGTTTTAATTTCGTTTTGAAGACGCCGCCGGCTGCGTCTCTGATTAAGAAAGCAGCCGGTATTGAAAAGGGTTCTGGAAATCCTCTGAAAAATAAAGTAGGCAAGATTACCAAAACGCAGCTTAAGGAGATTGCCGAGAAGAAGATGGCTGATTTTAACACCAAAGATGTGGAGCGAGCCATGAAGATTGTGGAGGGAACGGCGCGGAATATGGGGGTGGAAGTGAAGTAGAGATGGAGGTTTAGAATGCCGCCAAACTATTTAGGTCACCTTGCCAACATACTCTCGTTTCTAGTAACGCGGCTCATAGTATACTTTCGCTACCGTGAAAACTCCCAGCGAGAGTTTTCACTACGCCTCGGTCTCGCTCCCGAGCATTCATATTAAGAAATATGAATGCTCGAACTATGCCCGCTCGACCTCGGATGCGCGCTCAAATATACTATAATCTGCGTTACTTAATTGAGGTAAGAAGAAGATTTGGCTTCTGTACGTTTGAGTATATTAGCAAGATGTTTGGTTAGTTCTCATCTCCTTTTGGGGAGGGGTTGGATGAGAATGTAGCCCGCCAAAATTTTTGCTTGCGCAAAAACTTAGGCGGGCTTTTGATTATAAAAATACCAACTTTACATATAGGTTTAATAGTAGTTTTAGGGGATAGGGTTGATAAGGAGAGGTGTGGATAAACCAAAAGCGGGAAATGTGATATAATTATTTCACTAAAAAGGTCGTCCTGAAGTGAGGAGCAGGACGGCTTTTTTTGATGGTTAGATTTGTGACCGAGAATCTGATAAGATAGAGAGAATATGGCTGAATACAGACCGGTAATTGGACTGGAAATACACGCGGAGATGGCGAGCCAGAGGAAGATGTTTTGCGGGTGTCTCAATAATTCGGATGAGAAGAAGCCGAACGTGAATGTGTGTCCGGTGTGTCTGGCGCATCCGGGGACACTGCCGGTTGCTAACCGGAAGCCGGTAGAGGCGATGATAAAGATAGGGGTGGCGGTGGGGGGAAAGTTGGCGGAGCAAGCCAGGTTTTACCGGAAGAATTATTTTTATCCCGATTTACCTAAGGGCTATCAGATTACCAGCCAGCCGGAGCAGTTTGTTATCGGTGGTAGTTTGCGGGTTGGGGGGCGGGAGATAAAAATAGACCACATTCATTTGGAAGAGGATACGGGGACGCTGGTGCACGATAAGAGTGACTCTCACACGCTGGTTGATTTTAACCGGGCGGGAGTGCCTTTAATGGAACTGGTGACGGAGCCGGTGATTGAGTCGGGAGTTGAGGCGAGGCGGTTCGCGGAGGAGCTGCAGCTGTTGCTGCGGTATTTGGGGGTGGCGGAGGCAAATATGGAAAAAGGAGAGATGAGGTGCGAGGTAAATATTTCATTAAGTCAGAGTGCGGACAAACGCGGGGGAAAACTGGGGACGAAGGTGGAGATTAAAAACTTGAACTCTTTCCGGGCGGTGGAGAGGGCGGTGGAGTTTGAGACAGAACGGCAGGCCAAGATTTTGGAGGCGGGGGAAAAGGTGGTACAGGAGACAAGAGGGTGGGACGAGACGAAGCAAGAGACGGTTTCCCAGCGGCGGAAGGAGGAGGCGCATGATTACCGCTATTTTCCGGAGCCAGATTTGCCGCCTTATCGGTTGGCGGATTTTGATATTGAGACAATAAAAAAAGACGTACCGGAATTGCCGGCGGAAAAGAGGGAGCGTTTACAGAAGGAGTATGACCTTTCCGGAAGCCAGGTGGAGGTATTAGTGGCAGACAAGGAGTTGGCGGAGTTTTATGAACGGGCAACGGGGGAGTTTAAGGCGGATGAGAGAGGAGTGCCGTACGGCATTATTTACAACTATCTAGTGAGTGATTTGAGAGGATTAATGAAGTCGGAAGGGGTCGGTTTTGGCGTGCTGAAGATTACGCCGGAGAATTTTGCCGATTTGGCGGCTTTAGTTGCTAAAGGAGAGATAGGGAGCCGGGTAGCAAAAGATGTGCTGGCGGAGATGTTTAAGACGGGAGCGGATCCAAGGGCGATTGTGAAAGAAAAGGGGTTGGAGCAGGTTTCGGAAGAAAGGGAACTGGTGGCGGCAGTGAAAAAGATAATTTCGGAGAATGAAAAAGCGGTGGCGGATTATAAAAAAGGCAAAGAAGCGTCGTTGAAATTTTTGGTGGGGCAGGCAATGAAAGAGACGGAAGGGAGAGGAGAGCCGAAGATGCTGGAGAAGTTGTTGGGGGAGGAGTTGGGAGAGTAAGGAGTATTAAGTATAGGGAGAGTAAAAGGGCGCCTCGCCAACATACTCTCGCTACCAACGGTTATTTGCGGTAATAAAGAAGCCAACCTTCCTGTTGGCTGGACACGGATATTTTTTTGCTAAAAAATTCCTCTGACTCGCACCGTCGTGCTCCGCGCGGTCCAGCAAATAGGAAGGTTGTCTTCTAAACAATGTTATTTGCCATATAACTAAGATATTAATTTGTACCACGCCTTTATGCGCTCGAGTATATTGGCAAGGTGCCCTTGGTTTAAGTATTACTATCCTTTGGGGGAGGAGTTGGACATAAGGTAGCCCGCCAAAATTTTTGCTTGCGCAAAAACTTAGGCGGGCTTTTGTTTTAAATAATTTAACAGGTTTTTTTATTTTAGAAATTTTTTGAGGAGGGAGATAGCTGGGTGAGAAGTTTTTAGCCAGTGGATGTCCTTCTGGCGGCGCCACCAAGTGAGCTGGCGTTTGGCGTACTGATAGGTGTGGAGGTTGATGAGATTAATCAGTTCGGATCGGGAAATTTTGTTTTGGAGGAAGAGGGCGGTTTCGCGGTAGATAAGCCCAAAGCTTTCTATTTTTAGCCAACTTAGTTTTTGTTTGAGGTGGAGATTTTGGACTTCTTTGACGAGGCCGCGGCGGAGCATGGAGCGAGTGCGGGCGGTGATTAATTTTTTTAGTTTGGCGGGAGAGGGAGAGAGGCCGACTTTGAGGGTGGTGTAGGCGGGAGAGAAAACGGGAGGCGGGACGGGGCGGCCGGTAGCTTTGACGATTTCTATGGCACGGAGGAGGCGGTGGGGATTGTGGCGGTCAATGAAGCGGGCGCGAACGGGGTCAAGTTTTTTGAGAAGGAGGAAAAGTTCGGCGACAGATTTTTTTGAAAGAGAGGCGCGGAGGCGTAGATTTGGTTTTACATTGGGAAGGGGAGGCATGTTTAGGAGAGTATCAATATAGAAGCCGGTGCCGCCGGCGATGATGGGGAGGTGGTGGTGGCGGAGGATGGCGGAGACGGCGCGGCGGGCGCGTTTTTGAAAATCAGCGGCAGTTACGAGGCGGCGGGGAGAGAAGGTAGAGAGAAGGTGGTGGGAGACGCCGGACATTTCACGGGGCGTGATTTTGCCGGAGCCGATGTTGAGGTGGTGGTAGATTTGGCGGGAGTCGGCGGAGATAACTTCGCCGCCAAACTTTTTGGCGAGGCGGACGGCGAGAGAGGATTTGCCGGAGGCGGTGGGGCCTAGAATAACGAGGATTTTTGGCTTGTTTGACATTTAAATAAGTATATGCTATGCTTTAAGCAGAATCAAGATAATTTCATATTACCGTATTTCCGCTTTAGCGGAAAAAGGAGGAAGAAGATGAATATTTTTATAGCGGTGTTTTTTGGAGTTTTGTTGTTGGCGGCGGTTTGGGCTCTGGTGCGGCGGGAGCGGAAGTCGGTTGAGGCCGTGTTCACTGGCGGCGAGGCGGGTCATTTGGGACTGGCGCTCACGGATGAGGAGCTCCGGGAACTCCTGACTTTTTCCTGTGAGCCGGTGCCGGCGATTGAATTGGCTGAAACGACTGAACCGGTGATACTTTCCGAAGGTGAGGTTATCCCTACTCGGAAGCATAGGGAGAAAGAGGGATACGAACCGGTGGTTTTTGAGCCGGTTAAACCCGATAAGGTTTTCTTTGTTTCCAAATCCGGCAAGCCTTTGGCCGGTAGGGTGGTGGGGGTGAAAAAGCAAGAGAATCGCTTTTTGCTTCGTAGAAAGGGACACAGAGCGCCTTTTGGATGCGAATCCAGTAGGGTTGCTTTTGTCGCCAAAGAGAAAAAAAACCTGGCGGCGTGAGTTTTTTTCATTGCTTTTTTCGGGGCCTGCGTATGCGGGTCCTTTCATTAAGAAAGGAGAGAAAGATATGGATTTTACTACGATAGTAAGTGGACTGGTGGTGGTGGTGTTTATTCTGGCGGCGGTGGGGTGGTGGTGGAAGGGCCGTTACTGGTGGCAGCAGCGGCAGATGGAGCCGCGGGTGAGGGAATATGAAAGGCATCACCACCCGCAGCCGCGCCGACCGTTGTATTTGAAATAATTGTTGTAGATTCCCGCTTTCGCGGGAATGATAATTGAGTACAGCCGCCTTGGAAAGGGCGGCTTTTTATTTGGAAAAAGTATTCCCTCGACTAGGGCTCGGGAAATAAAATTAGTAGGGAAATAAAATTAGCGGGAGGTTTCGGAGGAGATTTTTTTGAGAAAGCGGGAGAGGGGCAGGGAGCCCTCATCGCCCTTGCCGGAGCGGCGAACAGAGACAGTTTTGTTTTTGGCTTCCTCGGCGCCAACAATGAGCAGATAGGGGATTTTTTCCAGTTCGGCGTTGCGGATTTTTTTGCCGATAGTTGAGGCGGAGGCGTCAAGTTCGTGGCGGATGCCAGCGGCAGAAAGGGCGCCGGCGACTGTTTTGGCGTAAGATAAACTTTTGTCGCTGATAGAGAGAAGGCGTACTTGGATAGGGGCGAGCCAGAAGGGAAAAGCGCCGGCATAGTGTTCAATTAACATCCCCATAAACCTTTCCGGGGAGCCGATTAAGGCGCTATGAATCATAACAGGAGCGAGTTTGCTACCGGTGGCGTCGATGTAAGAAAGGCCGAGGCGGGCGGGCATATTGAAGTCCAACTGAATAGTGGAGAGCTGCCAGTCGCGGCCGAGGGCGTCTTTGACGATGAGATCAAGTTTCGGGCCGTAGAAAGCAGCTTCGCCTTCGGCGCGAGTGTACTTTAATTTTCTCTTTTTTAGGAGGGATTCCAGAGTTTTTTGGGATTCGCGCCAGATAGCGTCGCTACCCAGATATTTGCTTTTGTTTTTTTCATCGCGGAGAGAGAGTCGGAGAGAGTAGTTAAGATTATAGGTAGCCATTGATTTTTGAATGGCGGTTAAGAGTTGACCGAACTCGTCCGCAATTTGGTCGGGGCGGCAGAAGCAGTGGCCGTCGTCCTGGGAGAAGGCGCGCAGACGAGTCAGGCCGGAAAGTTCGCCGGATTTTTCGTCGCGATAGAGGTTAGTGAAGTCGGAAAAGCGGAGAGGCAAGTCCTGATAGCTGCGAGTGGCGGAAGCGTAAATTTGAGTGTGCTGGGGGCAGTTCATTGGTTTCAAGAAGTATTCCTCGTCGGAGTAGTTGGAGGAAACGCGGAACATGCTGTCACGGTACTGATCGTAGTGGCCGGAACGTTTGAAAAGTTCAGCTTTGTTGATTTGGGGGGTGTGAACTTCTTGGTAGCCCATTTCCTCGCGGAGGCGGCGGGAGTAGTCAGCGATAAGTTTTCTTAGAAGCGTGCCTTTGGGAGTGTAGAGAGGCAGGCCGGGGCCAACCAGGTCGGAGAAGATGAAAAGTCCGAGTTGGGCGCCGAGTTTGCGGTGGTCACGTTTCTCCGCCTCGGCGAGTAGTTTTATTTTTTCATCCAGCTCTTTTTTGGAAGAGAAAGCGAGGCCGTAGACGCGGGTTAGCATTTCCCGCTTTTCGTCGCCGCGCCAGTAGGCGCCGGCGACTTTCCAGAGTTTGAAGCCGTCGGGAGGGATTTCTTTGGTATTTTTAACGTGGGGGCCGGCGCAGAGATCGGTAAAGACATGGCCGGTTTCATAGACGGTGATTTGCTGGCGGGATTTTTTAAGCTCATCAATCAGTTCCAGTTTGAATGGTTGTTTAGCGAAAAGTTTTTTGGCGGCAGCGGGAGCGACTTTTCTGATAGTGAATACGAGGTTCTCTTTGATGAGTTCGCTGATGCGTTTTTCTAAAGAAGGAAAATCAGCGTCAGATATTTTAGCCGGAAGGAGGAAGTCATAATAAAAACCGTCTTCAACGACGGGGCCGATGCCAAGTTTGGCGTTGGGATATTTTTCCAGCACGGCGGCGGCAAGAAGGTGGGAAAGGGAATGGCGGATTTTTTCCAGGTTATTTGGTTTGGACATAGTAATAGTATAAAGATACAAGAAACAAGATACAATAATCAAACAAAGTACGGATTTGGTTTTTATTTGACAAGAGTGGGGGAAAGATTAAGAATGTAAAAAGAACAAAAAATTAAAAATGGAAAGGAGAGAGCAGAGATGACAGAGGAATGGAAGGAAAATGTGTTGAGGATTCCGGTGATGGAGGTGGTTAATAATATAGACGAGATGGTTTTTTTCGGGGGGCCGTTGTGCCGGCATACAACCGGCGGGGGTAGGAGTTTTTGGTCAATCGCGGACAGGATTGGTGGGGGAAAGGGAAAGAAAATTCACTTGACTGACCATACCTATATTGAGCCGGGGGAAGAAAACGGAAACCCGGAGCACATAGGATGTCCAAAGAGAGCAGGAAGGAAACGGGTGTTGGGAGGCGACTTTTTGATAATCGGAGTGAGGGCTACTTCATCTACTTTAGAGGAGGCACAGGATGTGGTGTTGCGGATAGTGGTAACGCCGGAGGCGGATATAAAGAAAGTAATCGGGATAGTCAGGCAGAGATTGGGATTGGCGGTTTAGTTTGGAAAACTTTAAGAGCGGGTGACCGCTCTTTTTTCTTGGTGAACTGGGAATGACAGAGGGGGGGTGGGAATGACAAGAGAGGGAGAGATTCTTCGACAAGGTCTCAGAATGACACAATAGAAAAGAGAAGATAGATTCCCGATTAGTCATAAGGGAATGACGGGTTTGTTTTAGAGGGCGGCGGCGCGGCGGCAGATGAATTTTGGCTCGTGATCGCGCCAGGACATATTGCCTTCCACGACGATGACGTTATTTTCCTGCCACAACTCCGTTTTATTTTTAATGGTGTCGGAGAAGACCAGCATTTCAATCGGGTCGCCGTCTTCAATGGTGACGAATAGCATCGGTTCGCCTTTTTTAGTGACATGGCGTTTGATGGCGGTGATGGTGCCGGCGAGCCGGATGGAAACGGATTCGTTTTTCCACTCCAGCGCCTGGTGGATAGCTTTAACATTCCAACGGTTGAGTTTTTCCCGGTGCTGTTCCAAGGGATGTTCGGAAACATAGAAGCCGAGCAGTTCCTTTTCCCAGATGAGTTTTTGTTTGGGGGCGGCGGGGGGGGCGGACTCCAGACGCAAGCTGTTTTCCGCGGGAGCGCCGATAAAAAGAGATTGACGGCCTGACCCACGCGCCTGCCGGCGGCTGCCGGCGAAGCGGATGATGGCGTCCAAGTTGGCTAAACCGACTCCACGTTCAATGCCGAAAGATTCCAAGGCGCCGGCTTTGAGTAAACTTTCCATAGATTTTTTGTTGAGGTCTTTGTGCTCAACCCGTTCTATCAGGTCGGCGAGAGAGGCGAAGGGACCGCCGCGGGCGCGGGCGGAGACGATGGCTTCGGCGATGCCAGAGCCCACGTTTTTGATGGCGAGCAGTCCAAAGCGGATGTTATTTCCTTCCGGGGCGAAGCGGACGGCGCTTTGATTAACATCCGGAGGGAAAACACTGATATTTGATTTGCGGCACTCGCTGACGAGAAATGACAGGCGGGAGAGGTCGTTTAGGTCGGCATTAAGGAGGGAGGTATTGAACTCCACGGGGTAGTGGGCGCGCAGGTAGGCAGTGCGGTAGGCGGTTAGGGCGTAGCAGGCGGCGTGAGAGCGGTTGAAGCCGTAGCGGGCAAAAGGAGGGAAGAGTTCCCAGATAGCCTTAGCGGTTTTTTCGGCAATGCCGTTTTTAATCATACCATCTATAAGTTTGGTTTTTTGTTCTTCCAGCAAGGAGCCGATTTTTTTACCGATGGCTTTACGGAGAATGTCGGCTTCGGAGAGGGAGAAACCGGCCAGGTCGCGGGCGATGCGCATCATCTGTTCCTGATAGACGCCGACGCCGTAGGTGTTTTTCAGAATGGGTTCCAGTTTGGGGTGGAGATAGGACACTTCTTCCTCGCCATGCTTGCGGCGGATGTAGCTGGGGATAAGTTCCATCGGACCTGGGCGGTAGAGAGAGACCATAGCGATGAGGTCTTCCAGTTCGGTGGGTTTGAGATCGCGAAGATAGCGGCGCATACCGGAGGATTCAAACTGGAAAACACCGGTGGAGTCGCCCTGTTGCAAAATAGCGAAGGCGGCGGGGTCGTTTAGAGGAACGGTGGCGACGTCCACATCTTCGCCTTTGAAGTCGTGGATTAATTTTTGAGTTTCTTCAATGATGGTTAAGTTTTTGAGGCCGAGGAAGTCCATCTTAAGAAGGCCTAATTTTTCAACGGTGTTGCCTTCAAACTGGGTGATGATGGTGTCATTGCTTTGGGGAGCGTACTGAAGAGGCAGGTACTCGGTTAAGGGGCGGGGGGCGATCACGGTGCCGCAGGCGTGGACGGAGGCGTGGCGGGCGACACCTTCCAGATGGGAGGCGGCGTCAATAACTTTTTTGGCTTCGGGTTCGGTGTCGTAGAGCTGTTTCAATTCGGAGACGGTGGAGAGCGCTTTTTTAAGTTCAGCGTTGAAGGGGATAAGCTTGGCGATGCGGTCGCAGTAACCGTAGGAGATTCCCAAGGCGCGGCCGGCGTCGCGGACGGCGGCGCGGGCGGCCATGGTACCGAAGGTAATAATTTGGGCGACGTGGTCGGCGCCGTATTTTTCGCGGACGTAATTTAAAACTTCGTCGCGACGGGTGTCGGCAAAGTCAATGTCAATGTCGGGCATAGCGATACGTTCGGGATTCAGGAAACGCTCAAAGAGCAGGTCGTAGGCGAGAGGGTCGATGTCGGTGATATTTAGAATATAGGAGACAATAGAGCCGGCGGCGGAGCCGCGGCCGGGACCGACGGCGATGTGCCGGTCCTTGGCCCAGTTGATGAAGTCCTGGACAATTAAGAAGTAGCCGGCATAGCCGGTTTCTTTGATGACGGAGAGCTCGTAGGCGACGCGAGCGGTGACTTCGGGGGTGGGGTGGGGGTAGCGGTTAGGAAGTTTTTCTTTAACTAAATATTCCAGATAGTCATAGTTGTGCTCAAAGCCGGACGGGAGGGGAAACTTGGGCAGGAGGACGCGGCCGAGTTCGAATTTTAAATTGCAGCGGTCGGCGATGCGGCGGGTGTTGGTGATGGCCTCGGGGGTGGCGGCGAAATATTCGGCCATGCGTTCGGGCGAGGCCATAGAGAAATCATCGGCTTTAAGCGAGAGGCGGTCGGTATCTTCCAGTTTGTTGCCGGTTTGGACGGCGAGCAGGATATCGTGATAGTCGGCGTCTTCAGCGAGGGCGTAGTGGATGTCGTGGGCGGCGACCAGCGGAGTGCCGGTTTTGGCGGCCAGGTCAATAAGGGCGGCGTTGACACGCGCGAGCTGGGGAATGCCGGGGTGGTGTTCCAACTCCAGAAAAAAATTGTCCGTGCCGAAGATTTCTTTGAATTCGTGGATTTCTTTTTCAGCTTCTTCTAGACGGTCGGCAAGAATAAGACGGGGAATGGTGCCAGAGAGGCAGGAGGAGGTGGCGATAAGTCCCTTGGAATATTCGCGGAGGAGTTCCTTATCAATACGCGGTTTGTAATAGAAACCTTCAAGATTGGAACGGGTGACAAGTTTAATCAGGTTCTTCCAACCGGTTTCGTTTTCAACGATAAGAAGCTGGTGAAAATATTTTTGTCCCGGTTCTTTATCAAAGCGTGTTTTGGGGGCGAGGTAGGCCTCTACTCCTAAGATGGGTTTGAGTCCGGCTTTGGTTGCCTTTTCATAAAACTCAATGGCGCCATAGAGGTTGCCGTGATCGGTTAAGGCGAGAGAGTCCATTCCCAGACGTTTGGCATTGGCTATGAGTTCGTCAATTTTAGCAAGACCGTCCAAGAGGGAGTAGTGGGAGTGAGTGTGGAGGTGAGTGAAGGACATACGCACGTATTATAGAATGACTAATTAAGAATTACTAATTTCTAATTAATGATTTAATTACCACTCCGACGCTTCGGAAAGGTCGGAGTAAAATGACTAATCATTGACTTATAATAAGGGGATTTGTATACTTAAAATAAGTTGTATGGAAGGATTACGGTTAAACATTCTGCTCGTACTTGGCTTGGTGTTTACGCTTAGAAAGAGCGGGAGTTGATTGTGGTCCGGAAATACGAGAATATAAATCAACAAACTCCCGCGATAAGGCGGGAGTTTTTGGTTCAGTAGCTTGAAAATTTAAAAAGGGAAGGAGAGCGGCGATGATAGCGATATATGAGATGAGCGAGGTGATGGAGGCAATGGTTGATTTAGTTGGGGTAATAGCCAAATTGGAGAAGAAGCTTGAGAGAAGGGGTCTCTCGGAGCGGCGGCGGTGGGGAGCAGAGCGGGAACTTTTTTTGTTGAAGCGGAGATTGACAGAAAATAACGGAAAAGGAAGGCGGTGATTGAGATGGAAATGATAAAACCGACAACGGCGAGAGTTAGATATTTTTTGGTTTATAAGGAGGAAGGAGTAGAGGAAGAGCATCCGGTTTTTTTCTGCGGTAGTTTGGGAAATATGGAAAGAGTTTTCGGGTTTAATGCCGGGCATCTTATCGCTTGTGATTTAGTGGGGGGAGAAGTGGAGAAGATGCTTAAGAGGGCAGTAAAAGATGACAAGATAAACATTGGTGTTAAGGGAGATGGCGGCACTAAGATATTTTCCGGCCGAGAGGAAAAAGAACGGATGGCGGAGTGTTGTGTGGAAGTAATGAAAGATAGTACCAGAAAATGAGGTGAGAAGGCGATTTTATCCCGCTTTTATTTGTTTGCTTAAGCAAACAAGATAAGGGCGGGATTTTTGTTTTACTACAAGTGTTCCGATCGGAACACTTGTAGTTGAAGGGGGGGGAATTATTTTTATGTGTTGAATGGCGAACATGAAGTGTTGGGTGGTGGATGTTAGAATGTAGAGAATGCGATATGTAATTGGGGTGGATGAGGTGGGGAGGGGGGCACTGGCTGGGCCGGTGGTAGTGGCGGCGGTTTTACTGCCGGTTAGGTTTAGGTTGCCCAAGGGAATGGTGGTGCGGGACTCAAAACGGCACACGGCGCGGGGAAGAGAGGAGCGGGCGGCTTTCACGCGGGAGCACCTGCGGATACAGTACGCGGTGGCGAGAGTGACGCCGAAAGTGATAGACAGAATAAACATTTCGCGGGCGGCGAATTTGGCGGCAGAGAGGGCGGTTAAGAGATTAGTAAGGGATAGTTTAAAAATGAAAGAAAATCATTCTGACGTTCTCAAGAACGTCAGAATGATTTTGGACGGAGGAATGCGGGTGGGGTGGGGTGGGGGAGTAGTAAAGGGGACACCGAAGGCGGATGAAAAGTTTTTGCCGGTGGCTTTGGCGTCTATTATAGCGAAAGTCGCGCGGGATAAGTATATGAGGAAACTTTCAAAGAAGCGGCCGGAATACGGATTTGAAAAACATGTCGGATACGGAACGGCGGCACATCGGGAAGCAATAGGAAAGTGGGGGCTGACGCCGGAACATAGAGAGACGTTTTGTACTAAGTTAAAAGTCTATAAAGTCCTTAAAGCTGAAAGTGGATACGGTAATTAGAAAGATAAGGTAGCCCAACGACCACGATGACTCGCTCAGGGAATAAAAAAGATGACTCGCTCAGGGAGTAAAATTATTAGGAGAGGGGCAGGCAAGAGAGAGACATCTTGCGTTGAAAGGGAAGGATTGATACAATGCCTATATTATGGGAGGTGTACCAAAGAAACGGCATTCAAAGAGCAAGGTGGGGCGGCGGCGGTCGCATTTAGCGCGGGCGCGCCGGGTTTTGCTTTCCTGTAAGCAGTGCGGCGGACCGAAGAAGCCGCATCGGGTGTGCCGGCAGTGTGGGGTCAAGAAGTAGAAGATATATAGTATCAAGTATAGGGAGAGGGAATGGATTCCCGCTTTAGTTCGACTGCGCTCACTACGGGCCGCGGGAATGACAGAAAAGATAAGCGGGAATAGCCCTCACCTATAGGAATAGGTAAAGAGCAGGCAGGGAGGAGAGGGAAGGCACTTTTCAATAATAATTATGGCGACAAGACATCTTCTGCGCACGGTAGTAATCCAGACTCTTTACGAGTGGGACTTTTACGGTCAGAAGGATAATTTAGCGGAAGTACTGGAGCGCAATATGAAAGAATTCGCGCCGGGAGTGGATGAGCCGGAATTTGCCTGGAAGCTGGTTTCCGGTGTGGTTGCCAACCGAGAGAAGATAGACGTGATTGTGGAAAAGGCGGCGCCGGAGTGGCCGATAGCGCGGATTCCGATTATTGACCGTAATGTTTTAAGGTTGGGACTTTACGAACTGCTGTTTGCCGACCGGAAGGAGGTGCCGGCTAAAGTGGCGATTAACGAAGCGGTGGAGATTGCCAAGAACTACGGCGGGCCGAACTCGGGACGGTTTATAAACGGGGTATTGGGAACGGTTTACAGGGAGTTGGAAGCGACAGCGCCGGTGGCGGACAAGCAGTCCGAGGAGAATAATTCAAACGAGAAATCTTCTTAAAGCGTGAGCGAGAAAAACTTGGAAAAAATAATCGGGTATGAGTTCGCGGAGAAAGCAAGGTTGGAGGAGGCATTAACTCACCGCTCATACCTTAATGAAAATCCAGATTGGAACCGGCCGCATAATGAACGGCTGGAGTTTTTGGGCGACGCGGTGCTGGAGCTTTTGGTAACCGAGTCGCTGTACATCACTTATCCGGAGGAAGCGGAGGGAAAGTTAACCAGTATCCGGGCGGCGTTGGTTAATTATCAGATGCTTTCTGATATCGCGCAGGAGATAAAACTGGGGGATTTTGTTTTTCTGTCGCGCGGAGAGGCGAAGGACACCGGCCGGGCAAGGGCGGTAATTTTAGCTAACGCGATGGAGGCGCTGATCGGAGCGGTTTACTTGGACGGCGGGATGAAGGCGGCAAAAGATTTTATAGAGAGGTTGGTGATGCCGCGCTTGGAGGAAGTGATGGAGAAGCAGTTATACAAGGACCCGAAAAGTTTATTGCAGGAAATTACGCAGGAGCAGCACAAGATAACGCCTCGGTATGAGGTGACGGATGAGTTGGGGCCGGACCACGATAAGGTGTTTAAGGTGGCGGTTTTTGTCGGGGAAGAGCGGTGGGGAGAGGGGGCAGGACCTTCAAAACAAGAAGCCGAGACGGCGGCGGCGGAGAAAGCGCTGACGCGGGCGCGTAAGGAAAAATAAACGGGAAGGTAGAGAGGCATTTTTTACCGCTATGTTAAAGCGATTGGAACTCAACGGGTTTAAGTCATTTGCCGGCAAAACGGTACTGGAATTTCCAAAGGG
>ERZ1292629.1194-Hain-H43-01um-R1-1194-length-26405-cov-7_pt1 | contig 26405 bp, 30 predicted proteins | sample MGYA00564399_ERZ1292629 | MGnify/ENA primary metagenome ERZ1292629 (study PRJEB36523, sample SAMEA6512636) | groundwater metagenome | collected 2019-01-08 | study: AquaDiva: Metagenomics assemblies of 32 groundwater samples
TAATTGAAACTACGTTCATTTCAATTTACTCTTGACTATTTCGCTTACGAGCGACGCATCCGCTCTGCCTTTTAAGTCCTTCATCGCTTCAGCCATTACTTTGCCGAATTCCTTAATTTCTTTGGCGCCGGTACTAATAATCGCGGCTTTGACGATTTTCTCAATTTCTTCTTGATTCATTTGCTCCGGCAGATATTTTTTAATGATTTCCAATTCTTTGGTTTCTTTTTCCGCTAAATCATTTCGATTGCCCTTAACATAAAGTTCAGCCGCTTCTTTCCTTTTTTTTGCCTCGCGAGTCAAAACTTCAATTACCTCGTCGTCTGACAAGACTGCTTCCAATCCTTTGCCTTTTTTCTCAATTTCTTTATTGTGAAGAGCGGCTATAGTCATACGCAAAACACCGACTTCAAAGTTATTGCCGGACTTCATCGCAATTTTTAAATCATCAGTGATTTTAGAATGAAGCATAAAATTTACATTGTTCCCATTTTTCTCGCCTTCTCCACTTCTTTCCGTTTTTCTTCACGGTGTATTGCCGAAACGCGTTTTCTGAATTTGGTAACCCGCCGTCTTTTATACTTTCTTTTTTTGGCTTCACGCAAAATTCCGCTTTGCTGAATTTTTTTAGAAAAGCGGTACAAGAAAGCGCTTATTGGTTCTCCTTCGCGACGTTTTAATTCCATGTTTGCTTTGCAAACCCACTAAATATCACTAATATAAATTCGCTTCGCTCATTTACACTAAATGCCACTAAACTTTGGTGGCTATTAGTTTTATATTAGTGTTTATTAGTGGATTACTTTAATAATTTTAAATATCAATTTTACCAGCCTCATCTTCCCAGCCCCCTAATAAATGGAGGTGAAGATGATCAATTATTTGTCCGCCTTCTCTACCTACATTAAACACCAACTTATAACCTTTTAGCCCGAGTTTTCCCGCCAGCGTCTTGGCGCTAAAAATCATTTTAGAAATAATTTCCTGATGATTATTTTGCAGATGAATAATTGATTGAATATGCTCCTTGGGAACGATAAGATAGTGGATTGGCGCCGACAGCTTAATATCAGGAAAAATTACAAGCTGGTCGTCCTCGTAGACGATATCTGTCGGAACTTCATGTTTGATAATTTTACAAAAAATACAATCCATTTTACCTTATCCTTCGTTTCACCTCTTCCACTATTTTACTTAGCGGCACAGTTTCTTGTACGCCGCTTTTCATATCTCTAATAATAATATTATCTTCAAAAACCTCACGCTGACCCAAAATTAAGGCAATCTCCGCTTCTTCTTTATCGGCCACCTTCAATTGCGATTTAAGCGATTCTTTTCCTAGCGATTCATAAACCTTAATGCCGGCGCGACGAAACTCTTCGATTAATGAAAGGCCTCTTTTTTTAGCCGGCTTTCCAATTTGAATGAAAAAAACTTTTGCTTTTGTCCTAGGCGTGCCGGCTATTTCCTGGACCTTCATTATTTCAATAATTGCCTCAGCTCCCAAAGCGCAACCAACTGCTGACAAACTGCTTTTTCTAGCCCCCAACATTTCTCCTAAATAGTCGTAGCGACCTCCGCCAGCCAGCGCAATACTTTGTCCTTCTGAAAATACCTCAAAAACAGTCCGACTATAATAATCTAATCCCCTGACTAAATGAGTATTAAGAGTATAGGGCAAACTAATTTCATCCAAATATTCTAAAACCCCTCGAAAATGACTCCGACACGAAGAACAAAGATAATCAAGCATTATGGGCGCCTGCGCTTTTACTTTTCCGCAATTTTCGTTTTTACAATCAAGCAAGCGCAAAGGATTTAAGGTCAGTCGCCGACGGCAATCTTTGCAGATTTTAGTTGATAATTTTCGGTAATAATCCTGTAATTTTCGGCGATAAGACGAACGACAATTTTTACAACCCAAACTATTTATATGAACAACGGGTTTTTTTATTTTTAATTCCTCAATCAAGCGAAAACCGACTAAAATTATTTGAGCGTCATAAATTGGATCATCTTCGCCTCCCAGAATTTCAAAACCAATTTGATGAAATTGCCTGAAGCGACCGAATTGCGGCTGTTGATAACGGAAAAAAGGCCCGAAATAATAAAGTTTTAACGGCTGAGGTAGTCGCGATAAACCATGTTGAAAATAGGATCTGACAATGCCAGGAGTATTTTCTGGCCTTAACGCTAAACGATCTCCGCCTTTAGTTCTTAATGTAAACATCTCTTTCTCAACAATATCACTAGTTGAGCCAGTTCCCCTCTCAAAAATTTCGGTTGTTTCTAAAATCGGCGTATCAATTCTTAAAAAATTATAAAAATTAGCCACCTCCTGGCTTATTTTTCTAAGTTTTTCCCACCAGGGCTGTTCTCCCGGCAAAATATCGTGCATACCCTTGGGGCTTTGAAAAAATAATTTGCCTTTTTGCTTTTCGTTAATTTTCTTTTTTAAACGCTTAGACATAATAATTAATACGCTGGTTTCTCTACTGCCATCACCTTATTAAATGGCCAAAGCCGAAGTCGGACTAAACCGACAATTTCAGATTTCGCTAAATTTCCCCAACTCCGGGAATCAAAACTGTAATTACGATTATCGCCCATAACAAAATATTCATTTTCTTTTAAAATAATTTCTTCTTGACCCGAAGTTTTAAGTCCCGGCGGCAAATAGTTTTCACCCAAAACAAAACCATTAAGATATTGGCTATTAAAAACAGTAATTTTACCGTCTTTAATTATTAATCTTTCACCCGGTAAACCAATGATTCTTTTAATATAATAAGTGCTCTCATCTTTTGGATAATGGAAAACTATCACTTCTCCCCTTTGGGGAGCACGAAGAGTATAGCTAATTTCATCAACCAAGAGGTAATCACCCGAAGCAAAGCTCGGCTCCATCGAGGCGCCGGAAACCAAAAATGGCTGAATCAAAAAATTCCGGATAATAAAAACTGCGATAACTGCCACTAAAACAATTTCAAAAATTTCCCAAAGCGAATAAAGAAAAGATTTCATGAAATCAATAAATAACTAATTTATTGCGAATTTACGAATTTATATTATAATTAAAATCTATGAAAGTCAAACCCCGTTATGACAACGGCGATAGGCTTAAATCAATTTGTCGTCATTTTAGCCATCGGCCCAAGAATAAAGGTCTAAAAAACTGAATTATGGTTCAAAATAACAATTTAAGCAACAAATTGAAATCGCCGTTGTCATACGGGGTCAAATTGATTATAGGACTCGGCAACCCCGACAAAGAGTACGAAAATACCTATCATAATGTCGGGTTTTTGGCAGTAGACTATTTAACCAAAAGCCCTCCAATTTCCAATTTCCAATTTCCAATTTCCAAACTAATAAAATCCGAAGTTTTTATGAACCAGTCAGGCGATTTCGTTAAATATGCGGTCAAAAAAAATGGCGTTAAGCCCGAAGAAATTTTGATTATCCACGACGATGCTGATATCGAACTTGGTAAATATAAGCTTTCTTTTGGTAGGGGTTCGGCTGGCCATCGCGGAGTGGAATCAATTATCGCTTCGCTTGGCACAAAAAATTTTTGGCGACTGAGAATCGGTATAAGACGCAAACATCCGCAAACAGCTAGACAAACGCGGAAAAGCGCGGGCGATTTTGTTTTAAAAAAAATCACCAAAACCGACTGGGAAATTTTTAAAAAAATATTTTCGGAAATAAAACTATGACGACACTTAAAAAAATTATCGTCCTTACAGGAGACATTTTTGTTCTTTATGGCGCCTTGGCTTTAACTTTAATAGTCCGTTACGGATTGTTTAATTTTATAGAGCCGTTAATAAATCACCTTAAACCATTTTCGCTGATTTTTATTATCTGGATAATAACTTTTTATCTGGCTGATTTATATAAAAACAAAAATTCCAGAATCACTCCCGGGGTTATCCAGGGTTTTATTTTGACGATTACTATAAACGTCGTCGCTTCAATAATCTTTTTTTATCTTTTTCCAAACCTTTTCGAACTGACCCCAAAAACTAACCTGGCTATTTTTGCGCTGATTTTCGGAATATTAGATTTTGCTTGGCGATTTATCGTCATAAAAATTTCCATCTCAAGCGGCTGGAGAGATCGGCTTCTTGTAATTGACGACTCCAAAATCATCAATGAAATTATTTATTTCTTAAAAACTAACCCGCAGTTCGGCTATGATGTCGTTTATCAAATTAAAGAATACGACAAAAACAAAAGCAAAGAAAATATTATAGAGCTCGTAGGGAGCGGCCAGATTAGCACTGTTGTGATTCAACCGCACCTTAAATATGAGCCGGGGATCGCCAAAATTATCTACCAATTATTACCGTTCAAAATCAACATTATCGACTCTATAGCTCTATACGAAATGATATTTCAGAAAATTCCTTTGGAAGAATTAGAAGAAAGCTGGTTTATTGAAAAAATCGTCGTACGCAGAAATTTCTATGATTTTGCCAAAAGAGCGATTGATATTTTTTTATCAATAATTTTTGCCATAATTTTTCTGCCTTTTTTTATCGTTATCGCAATTCTTACCAAACTAAGTTCACGTAAGGGCCCGGTTATTTTTAAACAAGTTAGAGTCGGTATAAATGATAAAAATTTTATTCTTTTAAAGTTCGGCGTAATGAAAGAAGATAAAGGTCCTTTGGCAACGGCCAAAAATGACGAGCGGCTTACTACTCTTGGCAAAATTCTCAATCGCACGCACCTAAACGAACTCCCCCAATTGTATAATATTTTTAAGGGCGATATTTCTTTTATCGGTCCTCGGGCCGAAAGACGCGAGCTGGTTGAAATTTACCGTCAGCTTCCCCATTATGAAATCCGGCACATTATAAAACCTGGACTAACCGGCTGGGCGCAGCTTAATTATAAACCCAGCGCTTCTTTAGAAGAGGCAAGGGAGAAATTACAATATGACATTTATTATATTAAAAACCGCTCTTTAGTTTTGGACTTGCTGATTCTGTTAAAAACTATAAGATATTTTTTTGTTTCGTATCGCTAAACTCATTGTAATGTTTAAAAAAATCAAAGCACTGCTTTTCCAAAACACTACTTCAAAACAAACGATTGTTAAAAATGTAGCTTGGTTAAGCTTAAGCAATATTGCAGGACGTCTTATCAGGGGTGTTTTTATTATTTTCGCGGCAAGAATCTTGGGCGCGACAGAATATGGGGTTTTTTCTTACGCCTTAGGTCTCGCTGGATTTTTTACGCTTTTCGCCGATATCGGCATCAGTTCAATTTTAACCAGAGACGCCAGCAGAAATCCGGAAAAAGCCAGCTCATATTTTGCCACTTCTTTTTGGATAAAAATCTTTTTTCTTATTGCCACCACCCTCTTGATTATTCTGGTCGCGCCTCATTTTTCAAAAATCGTCTCTGCGAACATACTTTTATATTTTGTGGCGCTCCTCACAATTTTTGATAATCTCCGCGAATTCTTAAACGCTTTTTTTCGCGCCAAAGAAAAAATGGAATTTGAGACGCTGGTAAATGTGGCGATGAATATCGCTATTGCCGTAATCGGCGCGATTGTTCTTTATTTTTCGCAAACCGCCAAAGTAGTCACGATTTCTTATGTTTCTAGCGCCGGAGTCGGTTTTTTGGTTGCCGGCTTTATTTTACGCCAAGAACTAAAAAAAATAACCAGCGATTTCGACATCAAGCTTGTTCGTCCAACGCTCAAAGCCGCTTTGCCAATCGCTGTTGTCGGATTTTTGGGCGTATTTATGCTCAATATTGATGTCGTAATACTTGGCTGGTTTCGGTCGGCTACTGACATAGGTTTCTATGCCGCCGGACAAAAAATCGTCCAACTGCTTTACGTCCTGCCAGCGATTGTCGCCAGCGCTATTTTCCCTGCTCTTTCGCGAGCCGCCGAAAAAAACGAACATCAAAAAGTTTCATATGTGATGGAAAAAGGCATGGCGCTTATATTCACTTTTGCTTTTCCACTAGTGATTGGCGGGATAATTCTAGCCAGCCCGATTATAAATTTTTTGTATGGAAATGAATATCTTCAGGCAGTTTTGACTTTTCAAATTCTTCTTCTGACTATCATTATAATTTTTCCGCAAACGCTTCTGTCAAATCTGGTTTTGGCTTACAACAAACAGAAAAAAATCGCCTATTTTGTAGGATTAACAGCTTTGGGCAACGTTATTTTTGACCTTCTTTTAATCCCCAAATTCGGCATCGCGGGGTCTGCCGCCGGCACGGTCATTGTCCAAATAATGTATAACTTTTTCACTTGGAATATGATGAAAAAAATCAACAATTTTGAAACATTGGTCCATCTTAAAAAAATATTCTTCGCCTCAATTGTCTTGGGAGTTTTATGTTTTGTCTTCAATAAAATCGGAGTACATGTGGTCATTAACATTTTACTTTCTGGCGCAATTTATTTATTGTTACTTTTCATTCTGAAAGAAAAAATCTTGGAGGAAATAAAACCGGCTCTAAAAATATTAAAGAGTTAGAAAAATTATTGAAATAATTTTTTCATCGTGGCTGCAATTCCGTCTATGATAGAAGACGGTTTTTTTAACCTCCAGATGTTTTTTATTATAAATTTCGGGGACAGGAAAAATCGCAAATTCGCGCGGTGAACAACTTTTTGAAGCTCCTCGTTTGATAAATGCTGGTAATTGATATGGGCTGAACGCGCCACGTCAATTGGCGTATAAGCCCCGCCCAAAATCCAGTTTTCTTTTTTGGCAATATCATAAAATTCCGTGCCGGGAAATGGAGAGCAGACATCAAACATCACTTGGTCTGGCTCAATTTCTTTGATTTTATCAAGAGTTTCATTAATTGTTTCTTTTGTCTCTAAGGGGCTCGCGCCAAATAAAATATTCAACTTGACAAAAATCTTATATTTTTTCAGTAATTTAATTCCCCAAATTAATTTCTCCGCAGTTACGTCTTTTTTTGTGTAATCCAATATTCCTTGGACAAATGACTCAACTCCTATATCTACATATTTACAACCGGCCTCGCTTAACGCCCTAACAATTTCCTCGTCCAGATGGTCGGCTCTTGATAAACATCCCCAAGCCAGCCCCAAATCTTTAATTCCCTCGCAAATCTTCAGCGTCCTTTCCCTACCCCAGACAAATTGGTCGTCAATTATGCTTATCGCTTTATATCCTTGATTTTTTAATAACTTAAATTCTTTAATAATATTTTTAGGGCTTCTCATCCTCACTTGGGGCTTGATGAAATTATTTTTTCCTTTTTGAAATTCAATTTGCCTCGCGAAACTCAAAGCGCAAGGCACGCAATAAATACAGCGATGCGAACACCCACGCGAAGTAAGCATCACCGTAAATGGCCTAAGTCCAAGTTTAGGATTATAAAAAACATCTTTTTTTATTAAATGTCTGGCTGGGAATGCGAGAACATCTAGGTTTTCAATGATTTTTCTGGCTTTATTGTGTACGGTTTTTCCTTTATTAATATAAGAAACTCCCGCAATATTTTTTAGGGGTTTTTTGACTTGGAGAGCCTCAATTAATTCCAGAATCGTAAAATCCGGTTCCCCTCTAACCACATAAGTATTTTCGTTTAGCATAAATTTATCAGTGTAAAAAGTCGGTGCCGGACCTAAAAATATAATTTTCTTGTTCGGAGCGATTTTAAAAATTCTTTTTGCCAAAGAAACATCTGTCTCCATAGACAAATTAACCGAAAACATCAAATAAGCATCGCTTTTATCCGAATCAAGAAAATTTCTTAACTTCGCGTCATCTTCAAAATACAAAAAATCTTGATTGTAAACACATTCATGCTTTTTCTCCAAAAAGCCAAAAATAATCAGCATATAGATGTTGGGCAATGGGTAATTCGTAAAACTGCAGCCAAAAATTCTCTCTACTCTTTTTTTATTTTCCGTAATTGGTTCTATATATGATATTTTCATAAATTCCGCTTATCCACGCTATTGACCTAATTATAATAAAAATCGGCATAAAAATCCCAATAAATATCTTTTTATTTTTAAGAAAAAATCTGATTTCGTCAAATTGAAAAACGAATATGACAAAAAACATAATTCCGGCAAAAATCAAAAAATCAGGTTGAATCAGTGAAGCAAGCAGAAATAAAAGAAAAATCATACCCATTGGCAATTCCAAAAAATAACGCAAATTAGAAACTCTATCCCCGCTCCAGCGTTTCGGGTGCTTTTTAATTAACATCATTCTGGCCAAGGCGCCGTGCAAACGTTGCTTGAAATATCCCGCAAAACTCTCTGGCCAAAAGTGTAAACAGAAAGTTTTATGCGAAAGCACCAATTTATAGCCAGCGCTTATTATTCTATAACTTAATTCATTATCTTGGCCATACTTAAACTCCGGGTCAAATAAACCAATTTTGTCCAAGACCGATTTTCTGTAAATAGTATTAGTGGTACTAAGGTGGTCTACAAATTCGGAATTGATTTTAGATTGCCTGTATTCCACATTGTAACCAGCTAAAGCTGACCAAATATTTTTGCTATTCATCAATTTCGTCAGCCCTGAAACACCAGCGACTTTTTCATCTTCAAAATACGGCATCAGCTTTGAAATCCAATTATCATCAAGCACCACATCTCCGTCAAGCACCGCGATAAAATCTCCGCTTGCTGTCTTTAATCCCGTATTTAATGCCTGAGCCACGCCCTGATTGTTTTGCAAAATGTACTTTATGTTTCTATGTTGGTTTTCAAATTCTTTTACTATTTTGGCAGAATTATCAATGCTCCCGTCATCCACAACGATTATTTCCTTAAAATCCACTGGTTGAGCCAGCAAAGATTCTAGTGTTTTACGAATAGTATTTTGCTTGTTATAAACCGTTATAACGGCGCTGATGTTTTTATTCATGTTATAGGACAATTCTACGTGTCCGTCCGTAATCTTGGCAAAGGAGGATAGAATTGTTCAATGACTATTTACCTAATTTTTTGTTGGGCAGAGCGTAAATCTACCTCATTTATTTTTGTTTTTCTTTAAGTTCAATCTCCTCTTTAACTAAATCAAATTTAACGACAAAAATATCAAAGAATCCTTTTTGGCCTAAAATTCCAAATCCATGTTTGGCAATATCATAAGAAAATCCCACAATGGTTTTATAATTCCAACCGCCAATATTAATAACTACTTCGTGTAAAAAAACTTCTGAGCCGCCTTTTTCTTGAATTCCTCCGAATATTTCTTTTGAACCGGAATAAATATCTAATCCTAAATATTCTCCGATTTCGGCGTCAAAAATACAAAAATCCGCGCCAGAATCTATAAGCGCGGCATATTGAATGGTCTGATTTCCCTTTGAAATCTTAAGAGGAATTATGGGTTTTAAAATGGCGCTACCAAAAAAATCGGACCGTTGGGGCAATGGCAATTTAAAGTAATCAAATTTCATAACCAAAAACTGCCGACATAAGGAATAACTTTTGTCGGTACCCGAAAAAGAATCGGCTGCACGTGTCCTTTTTCTTGCGCTCTAGCCATTACCTGTTTGACGGTTTTACCGCTGGCAATTACTGTTTTCTTATCGTCTTTTAAAGCCACCCAAAGCCCTTTATATTTCTTATAAATTTTTGTCCAATCAATAGCCATATTTATTAATATAGCAAATTACTTTAAAAAGTCAAAAGCTTGTAATGGCTCAATAGCTTGGCATCACCCTGTGGTTTTGGAAAGCTATGTATATGCCATATACAACTAATCCTCATCTGCCCAGGATAAGAATGGAGGCAGTAAAACTTGTTAGAATCGGCTGGTCAACGAAAGGTCGCAGATACACGGGGTTTAATCAAAGCAGTATTGTAAGGTGGGTCAAGAGAACGCCAGTAAGCAATCACAGCGTCATTCCCACTCGTTCATCTAGACCGCACAGCCATCCCAGTGAATTATCAAACGAAGTGGTAGATAAAATTTTGGCGTATCGTCGTAAATACAGGAGGTGCGCAGAAGTATTACATTATTTGCTTCAAAAAGATAATATTGAGGTGAGTTTAGTCAGTGTCAAAAGAACCCTGAAAAGAAACAATTTAACCTATCCCAGCAAATGGAAGAAATGGCATGTTTATCCTCCTCGACCAATCCCGGAAAAACCAGGCATATTAACGCAAATTGACACTATCCATATTGGCGAACCAGGTGAATATTTGTATGTTTACACGCTTTTAGACGTTTGTTCTAGATGGAGCTACGCCCTGCCTAGTTTGAGAATTAATACCCATAAAAGTTTGGGATTTGTAAGGGCAGCTAGAAATATGGCGCCGTTTATGTTTCAAACTATCCAATCAGATCACGGCAGTGAATTTTCCAAATGGTTTACGAAGAGAATTTTGGAGTTAGGCATGGCTCATCACCGCCATAGCCGGATAAGGACGCCGTCCGACAACGGACACCTTGAAAGATTCAATAGGACTATCCAAGACGAATGCCTAAGCCGGATTCCGAGAAGACTTAGAATTTACCAAAAAGAGATTCCCGAGTATATTAAATATTACAACACCGAGAGACCGCAATGACTCTCGATATGAAAACACCATTGGAAGTGATGCGAAGCTATTGATTAGAAAACATTTAGTGAATTAGCGCTATAAAATATAGTTTATTCACTAATTTTCGCGTTTTAGCATTCCGGTAACCGCAACATCTCGCAGCCGTCGCAGATTAAATTGGAATTTTTTCTGAATTTTTTGAAATTTTCATTATTCCAAATTTCTTCCAATGATTGCGTCATCAAGTCGCCTACTTCATATTTAGGCAAAGAACAGCAAGGCGTAATTTTGCCTGAATAAGTAATATACAAATAATCGTAGAATTTCGGGCAGGGTTTATCTTTGCAGAATAATCGTCTGCCAAGCATAATAAAAAGCGTTCTTTTAATTCCCGTAAAAGCCGTGAACGGCAAGAAATCAACTCTTAAATTCAATTCATCTGATAACGCCATTATTTTTTTAGCAAACTCAAATTCTTGTTCAGCATTTAAAGACGCCAAATTTTTATTAAATCTTTTATCCAACCTGACTATGTTTATTCTATCAGCGCCTAATTTCTTTCCACTTTTAATTAATTCCAATAATTCATTTTCCTTTCCTTTGTGCAAAGTGGGTTGAAGAATAACCAAGGGTTTTTTATTTTGTCCGCGAGCTGAAATAAGATTAATTATCTCGTCTTTTTTAAAAAAACCTCTATGCCTAGCGTCATCGTCGCTCAGCTCATTAAATGAATCAACTGAAATACTAATTGAATCCAAACCGTCACTTACCAGTTTTTTCAACATTTCCCCGTTCAATAACGTGCCATTCGTCGTTAATTCCACAAAGCAATCCTTTTGCTTAAAAAGTTTAATAGCCTCATGTATATGAGGGTATAAAAGCGGTTCGCCCCAGCCAGTTAAGGTGATTTCTGAATTAGCCGGTATTTTTTCCGCTATTTTCTTCAAAACGCCGAAATCCATATCTCTGTATTCCAAGCCAAAATCACCTCTCGGACACATCGCGCAATTCAAATTGCACTTATTGGTTATTTCAATCTGGATTTTTGACGGCACTCTTGGGACGCTGAAAAATAATCTTTTTAAAAATTCTTGTATCATAAAATTTATTAAATTATTCTAACATTCTATAGAATGTTAGAATGTCATATTTATTTTTTATTTGAAAAAATATTTATAGAAAAATTTGCGAAGCGCAAATTTAAATCTAGAATTCTTGGTCAAAATATTAACCCAAAATGCTGGAGTTATACTTGTGAGCTGATAGAATATCTTGCCACAAAATTTCGGCAATTTCAAGCCGCTGACCAATGCTTGAGAAATTAAGAAAAGCCGCATCTTCCTATACATCTTCATACAATCTTCTACTGTGCAATTAGTCAATTTAATGGCTGGTTTTTCAAAATAACCGGAAACACCTCCTCCTTCTTTATCATCAAGCAACAAATTATTTTCTTTGCAAATATCATAAAGTTTTGTCGCGGGATAAGGATAAAAATAAAAAACAGCGCCATTATCCGGCTGGATAGTTTTGTTTATTTCTAGCGTCTCTTGCATTTGTTCTTTGGTCTCAAACGGAAATCCCACAATATTGTAAGAAAAAGAAGCGAGGCCGGCTTTTTTCAATTTACTAAAACCTTCAATTATGTCTTTGTTTGAATAAAATCTGTTAAGCGTTTGTTTCCGTATATTTTCATTACCGCTTTCAACGCCGATATAAACTGTTTTGCAATTACTCTTTTTCAAATTGGCAATTGTTTTTTCCGACAAACATTCTATTCGGCTATTGCAGGTATAAGGCAAGCCTATTTCTTTAGAATATGCCCTACTAAACTCATCAAGCCAATCTGGATTAAAAGTCATCAAATCATCGGCAAAACTAATGCCTATTGGATTTTTATAAAAACTAAAATCATGCTTGATAAGGGAAATCGCGTATTTTACCGGAGGTAATCTAAAATAATTTTCTTTTTTGGGATAAATATTTCTTAAAACATGATTGCAGCAATAATAACAATTATAAGGACAGCCGCGGATAACTAAAATTGCCACCCACCCCGAGCTAGCTTTACTGATATTTTCTGTATCAAAAATAGAATAATCGGGAAATGGCAAGTTTGATAAATCAGGGTCAAGAGGATGAATTGGGTTGCGAATTATTTCTCCATTGTCTTTTTTCCACCAAAAACTGGGAATATTATAAATATTTTTTTTCTTGTCTATTCGCGATAAGAGTTCCAAAAGCGAATATTCACCTTCGCCAATACAAACTCCACTGATGTGTTTAATTTTTAAAACATCCAAAGGCGCGACTGTCGGATCTACTCCTCCGGCGATTTGTAAAACTTTTGTTTTGGTGAAAATCGCGTCGCTGTAATTTTCTACATATTGCCTTTGATTAGTGCTGAAAGAAAAGCCAATCACGTCTGGTTTATTCTCAAGCGCTTTATTTACCACAATTTCTAATTGCTCTCTTTTTGCTAAGTGTTGAAACGAAAAAAAATGGCCTTTTTGCCGAGTAGCCGCTGCCAAACTCGCCAATCCGTGATTTACACCGGGAAAATAGCCAGTATCAATGTCAAAGTAAATTATATGAATCTTAGCCATGGAGTATTTTATCTTATCCCAGTATCAATATCTATATCAAATACGGTAGTTTCCCCACCTTTAACAATCACGGTTTGAGGCAAACTTCTTGCGAATGGAGTTTGTTTTTCAAGATTAACTACATAAGTTCCAACCAGAAGTTCAACTTTATAAAATCCAGTCGCATCTGGTTTAATATCAGTAATTTTTGTTTCTTGATTTGAAGAATAAACCGCAATAGGCCAAGCCGCATAAGTTTCTGGCGTTGGCTGGCACTTCGGGTCAGGCGGAATTCTTTCCACTGGACAAAGAGGGCCGATTGTAATTTTTCCTTGTAAAAAGCCGTTTTGCACTACCTGCCACTGTTCAGGCTTAGGTATCGCATATTTAACCGCAAAATATCCAGCCAACCCTAAAACCGCAACTGCTATGATGATTAAAATTATTTTGATGTTCATAATTAATAACTTATTATATCCTTTTTTTTCTTTTGGTTTCAACTTGACGCACTCTATCCTCATTCATTCCGAAATGATGGGCAATTTCGTGCCAGACAGTATTTTTTACTATTTCTTTAATGTCGTTTTTGTCCTTGGCTGCCGTCTCAATTGGATTTTGAAAAATAGTTATTTTATCAGGCAATACCGCGCTATAGTTTACTCCTCTTTCCAGCTGCGGTACGCCTTCGTATAAGCCGAAAAGCGTCCAACCAGCGTGAATGTTTAGTTTCTTTTTCTGGGCCGGTGTCGGTTCGTCTTCCACGATAATTGCCACATTTTTCAACTTTTGTAAAAACTTCTCCGGAATTGCCTTTATTCCACTTTTTACAATTTTCTCAAACTCTTTTTGATTTAACTTTCGCATAAAATTTAGAACAACTATTATTTTAACAAATTCTGGTCAGATAGTTAAATTACTTACCGCAAAAAAAGAATCGGCTCACTTTTTGAAATGAACCGATTAATGCTTCAAACCATGGACTAAAGTGAAAATCATTTTTTCAGCATCTTTTCGTAAAATTCTTTTGCCGTAAAAAAAACAATAATTGCTATTCCAACAATCCAGACTGCCAACTGCAATATTGGCTTTTTCCGCTCCCGCCAAAGACAAACATCATTCCAAATACCACTCAGCTTCATTTTTCTCCACCTCCTTTGATTTGCCCTGATTTTATAATGCTCGCATTTCAAATACTCATTCTCGTCATTACAAACCATAGCAACGTAATCTCGCCGCGGATCGCCACAAGGAAATTCCCGCCGTGCACAAAGTTGATGTATAGGCGCGGGGCCGCAAACTTCCCAAAAAGGACAAAAACATTTTATCTCCATATCCATAACTTATCACCTCGCTTTTATTTTTTTTGTTAATCATTACTATTTTTATTCTAACTTTTTTCCGTGTTTGGGGCAATAAAAAAGCCAGGGTCAAACATCAACCCTGGCCACGCTTAAACTCAAAGAGCTTCGTAAACTACTATAACACGGTATGGGGTTTCTGATGGGTCATCGTCCTGGTCATTCGATACCGCTAAAACAGAAATGTCCTGGTTTTTCTTAAATCAGTTAATAAATCCTGAAAAAGCATCGAACTGGGACTTTCCGTCAAACTGTACGGCTTTGGCATTCGGTAATTCTCACATAGCCATTCAAACCACCTCCTTTCTCAAAAAAGATTATCAAATTGCAGAATCTTTATACATATCACATCATCCTTGTGTTTTCAAGTCGCCTAATTTTTTGTTTAGCATTGAATTACGAAAATATAGAGATAATAGCATTATAAATCATTATAATAAATAATTTTAAAAATCCCCAAAAGAATTCCTAGCCATATTCTAAAATTCCTTTTAAAAATTCCAAAATATTAAATTTAAATAAAGGTTTCATAAAAAATTTTATTCGCTGCCGGCGCTTCCTTTTTGTAGTCGTTTTTCGTATTTTTCCAAAACAAAATCTAGGGCTTCTTCCAAATTAATATTATAATGATTAGCCAGGTTTATCAGCGAATAAAATACATCGCCGACTTCATTTTTTATTTCTTGGCGATACCTTGGTTTTTCCTTGCCATAATTAGTGGTTTTTAAAATCTTTTTTACCACTTCTCCTATTTCTGAAACAAGGTCTAAGGCGTTTATCTCCGGCTCGTGATTGAAATTATATTTTTTAACAAATTTCTCAACTTTTTTCTGTAGGTTTTTCATAAATATTATTTTACAATTTTTCCCACGAATTTATTTTACTATATTTCGCCTAATTTTTGGGTGGGCAAATTCTAAAATTTCCTTCGGGTCGCGGTGGCTATTTCAGGGACCAACTTTTTCCTCTTTTTTCTCATTCTCCTTTATTCTTCTGTTTTTTTAGTTTCTCTTTTTATAATCCTCCAGTGATATAAGTAAAGTGGGAAGCCGATTAAAATCATGGCTAAATTGAAAGACGCGTCGCGCTGTCTTTGGCTATTTACGGGGTCCAAATTATCATTTTGATTTTTCCATATCTCGTAATCCGCCAAAAACTGCTTCATTTGACTGCGCTCGTCTGTGGATAATTCTTTGCCGTCCGCGGCGGTCTGAACTTTTTCAATCGGAATCGGCATCGGCGGCTGTATTTTATAAAGCCTTTGCTCCTCGTCCGCTTTGGTAAAAATAAAGGCCTTAAGCCCCATATCCAAAAAACGCACGCCGGCAATAATCAAAAGCACCAATCCGATAAGGGAAAAAGAATAAAGATAAATTGTTCTAATAAGAGGATAGTGTTGCATTTTTTTATTGTCCCACAAAACCCGGATTTTTTCAAGATTCCGGCTAGCTTGGCAAATTTAAATTTTGGCGCAAAAAAAGCCCACGGCGTAAAAAAACCGCGGGCTTGGATTTGAAACAAAAGCTTCATTTAAATAAAGTCCAATCTCCTTCTTTGACCAGTTCGGAACCGCTCTCCCTGTACCAAAATCCATCCCAGTTCAAAACAATCTTAAACTTCTTTCCATCAGCTCCCTTATACTTCCTGTAAAAACCGTAGCTCCATATCCGCCAATATTCATCTGCCGCTATAGGCGAGCAAGAACGATCCTTCATGATGACATCCACAGCCCTGAAAATATTGGGGTTAAAGTACTGAGAAAAAGGCTGCTCGATTGCTGCCTGACCGGAAGCCGGACGAGGAAAGAATATTCCCGCCAGGATTAGAATGAATAGAGTGATAAGCGCAAGAAGACCAAACATAAAACGCATCATTTTTTCTCTGTCGGCATGTAAAAGAACTAATGGCAGTTTCATCCGCCTCACCTCCTTTCTTTTTTCTTTTACTTTATCACTATTTTTGGAAAAAATCAAAGAAGCTATCAGCTCTTCTTATTTCTATGCTCGTAAATTTTCGCATCAAGGAGAAAGCGGTACCAATAAATTCGCAGAAAATGATAAATCATGCCTTCTTTGCCGTCTAAAAAGCCCAGGCAGAAAAAATAACGATAATGAAAATAAATAAAGGCGCGGAAAAAAAGAGGCAGACGATAATAGAATTTTTCCTTTAACCAGCGTTTTCTGACTGGCTGGCCGCCGAGAGCCGGAATGTCGGAAGTGAGATTTAAAATTGTTTCGACTTCGCGAGTAGAGTAATCATTATGCTTTTGTATCCAATCAGACAAGCTTTTTTTATCGTCATGAATAAAATCGTTTTTTAATTCCCCGGCTTTTCCTTCAAGTAAAACAATATGTTCGTCTATTTCTTTTAATTCTGATTTTCCTTTTCCATATTTAAAAAGCCGCAAAAGCCAGAGCGGATAAACGCCGGCGTGTTTTATCCATCTACCCATAAAATAAACCCGGCGCTTAATGTAAAAGCCGTTTATATTAGCCGGCACTTTTGGCAAAACCGCGCTGATTTCCCACCACAAAGCATCAGTCATTTTTTCATCCGCGTCTAAACGTAAAATCCATTCGCTTTTAATTGGCAAATTTTCCAAAGCCCAGTTAAACTGCCTGGCCTGATTTTCAAAAGCATGCTGAACTGTTTTGGCGCCATATTTTTTGGCGATTTCCAGGGTTTTATCGGTGCTATGCGAATCAACAATAAAAACTTCACTTGCCCAGTCCTCAATGCTTTTCAGACAGTTTTCAAGGTTTAATTCCTCGTTATAAGTTAGGATAATAACGCTGATAGGAATTTTCATAATTTTTTATATTTTTTGGCGTACTTTGACAAAAGCCACGAACTTGATTGAATTTTGCCGCCGCCAACATTAAAAACCATCTTACAATTTATTTTTTTACAGACCGCTACTTCGGGAATATTACTTTTCGTCCTGTCGCCGCCATTGGCGAAAATATGGGGTTTAATTAACTCTAGTGTTTTACAAACACTTTTATCTTCATCTATAGCTACAATAACATTATCAACTGGGGCAAGAGAGGCGATTATTTCAGCCCTTTCTTTTTCGGTCATAAATGGAAAACTACCTTTTAATTCAACTTGTTTATCGCTATTAACAATAACTATCAGTTTTGTTCCAAGTTTCTTTGCTTCTTCAAACAACCTTACGTGGCCGATATGGACCGGATTAAAATAACCCGAAACAGCCACAATTTTTGGTTTTTTATTTTTCTTGTTTTTTTTCATAAAAAATTAAAAACAGCCATTTTCAGGCACAATACCACAATTTTCCCAAAAAGTAAAATTTAAAGCTCGTTATATAACTCTACAAATTTTTCCGCCACTGAAACTGGAGAAAATTCCTTTTGAACTAATTGTCTGCCGCACTGTCCCATTTTTTTAGCCAAACTCGGATTATTCAAAATTTTTAAAATTGCTTCGCTAACTTCTTTTTCGTCCTTATTAACCACTATTCCGGCTCCGCCGCGGGAAACACTAGGCGCAATGCCGACATTTTTTGTAATTATTACCGGTAAACCCAAATACATTGCCTCAAGTACTGCCATTCCAAAATTTTCTGCGTAAGAAGGCAAAACGAAAACATCGCTTTCCCGAAAAGCCGCTAACTTGTCTTTACCTAAAAGCATCCCGGTAAAAATAACTTTATCCTTTAATTGGAAATTAGAAATTAGAAATTCCACTTTTTTTCTGTATCCCTCGTCATCATTACCAACAATTGCCAAAATCGCTTTTGGCTCCTTTTCGACTACCTCGGCAAAAGCCGGAATTAAAGTATCCAAACCCTTTTTCCAATTCAGGCGGCTTAAAAAAAGCACTACTTTCTTTTGGCTATCAATATTCCACTTTTTACGAAATGCCCCGCTTGGCGTAATTTCTTTAAATTCTTCCAAATCTAAGCCATTCGGAATAACTATTCCCTTTTTTAACGGCAAACCAGCTTTCAGATATTCATCCTTTTCTGCTTCTACTGTAAAATGAATCGCATCGGCAGCCTTCAAATTCCTCTTTTCAAAAAGAGAAATATAAATTCTTTTTTTAAGCGAACTTTTCTTTTGAAGCGGCTCCTTCATTAAACTGCCCCGCGGTGAAATAACATATGGTTTGTTAAATTTTTTGGCGTAATAAGCGCCGAGAGTTGAAGCAGATAGAAAAACCGAGGTAATGTGAACCGCATCAAAATACTTTAAGTTTTTAGCCAAAGCCCGATGCAGGGAAAAGGAATACTGCCAGGGCCGAAAAATTATTGGAAAATAATAAACTTTTACACCGTCAATAATTACTTCTTGATTAAGCGGCACATCTAATTTATAAGGCCCGTCAATATTGGTGGTATAAACCGCAACTTCAATCCCCCTTCTTACCAGCCACTTATTAAGCTCATGGACGCTTTTAATCGGCCCGCCGTAGCGGTAAGCCGGAGTATAGCATTGGACTAGGTGAAGAATTTTCATATTTTAATTATACAATAATTTTATAAATCTTGAATCCTTTGGGCGGATGCTATAGAATATCAAAAATCGGATAAAATTGATAAAACAAAAAATGCAAATCAGAAATCAATTAGTAAAATTCGCCTTACGAAGGCCGCGACTGATGGATGCGTTTAAAACCACTCTTTCAGTTTTACGGAAAAATAGATTTTATAAATCTTACACGTTAAAAGCGGCGCAAAATTATGTCTTGAAATATTCACGCAGTAATTATGGCGTTTCTATAGAAACGAGTTTGAATTGCAATTCCAAATGCGTTATGTGTGCCCATGCCTACAAGCAATTAACAGGGATAATGAAGATGGATTTGTTTAAGAAAATAATCAAAGAGTGCCATTCGCTTGGCATAAAAGATGTGGGGTTAAACGTATATGGCGAACCGTTTATGGATCCGTTTATATTTGAAAGGATACGTTTTTTAAGAAAATATAATATGAATTATGGATTTTTTACTAATGGTTCTTTGCTTGATAAATCAAAGGCAAAGATTTTGTTTAAATTGGGAGGATTAAAAAGCATAAACTTTTCTGTTTGCGGATACAAACCCGAGACATATGAGGCTGTAATGGTTGGGCTAAAAAGAGATGTCGCATATAAGAATATAATCGATTTTCTATCTTTAAAAGAAATCTTTCACCAGCATGATTTATATGTTTCGATTTCTACTGTAAAATTACACTTGAATAAAAAAGATATGAATGATTTTGTAAAATTTTGGCAAAAACAGAAAGGGGTAGACGCGATTATAACTGCCGACTTGTGGGATAGGGTTGGCACTCAATCTGTTGAAAATATAGGTGTTTTGGGAAAAATCCATAAAAAGAATATCTGGTGTTCGCCGTGCAAGCAACTCTGGGGAAACGTTTATATTTATTATGATGGCCGAGTGGCACCTTGCTGCGATGACGGCGATAAAAGAAAATTAATTGTAGGAGATGTAAATTCTCAGAATTTACTTGAGATATTCAATGGGAAGCCATTAGAAAATCTTCGAAAATTACATCTGGAAAATAAACGCCATCTTCACCCTGTTTGCGGCGCTTGTTTTCATGAAAGTAATTGGTTTTAAATATTATTACAGATTTTATTACAGATTATTGAGATATTTTTTGATTCCTTGTTCAAAATTTATTTTCGTTTGCCAGCCAAGAATTTTTCTGGCGCGGGAGCAGTCGGAATAAATCCGATAAACTTCGCCTTTTCGAAACGGCGCATAAATTGGCGGCCTTTTAAAATTAATTGCTTGAGCTAAGGTATTAAAAACTTTTCGGTCAGAAATTTCTTTTCCGCTGCCAATATTCAAAATTTCGTTTTTACCTCTTTTTAATCCAAAAGTATTTGCTCCCGTAATATCATCAATGTAGATATAATCGCGCGTTTTATTCCCATTGCCAAAAATCTTCGGCCTCATATTTCTTTTCATTAAATCGGTAAAAATAGCGATAACCCCTGCTTCCCCTCTTGGGTTTTGCCTGGGCCCGTAAACATTAGCGTATCGCAGTATTAAATAATCAAAACTATAAATTTTGGCGTAAAATTCAACAAATTCTTCTCCGACAATTTTGGAAATAGCATAGGGCGACAAAGGACTTAGAGGCGAATCTTCTTTAGCCGGCAATTTTTTGGCGTTTCCATAAATTGTTCCGGCGCTTGAAGCGAAAATTATTTTTTTAACGCCAACGCTCGCGCCGACTAATAAAATATTTATTGTCCCTAAGATGTTTACTTGATAGGTTAAATTCGGGTCTTTTATGGATTTTACGACTTCAGAAACAGCGGCGTGGTGGCTGATAATTTGAGGTTTTTCTTTTTTTATGATTTTTTCCAAGGCCTTGTAATTTCTGATGTCAATTTTATAAAATTTCGCCTTAGGGTTTAAATTTTTCTTAAAACCGCTTGCCAGATTGTCTATAACGACAACTTTGTGGCCAGCTTTAATATAGGCATCAACAACATGACTCCCGATAAAGCCCGCGCCGCCAGTAAGTAAAATTTTCATATTTATTTATATTTTCTATATTAAACCGACTATGGTTGAAAGTAAACCCCGTTAGAAGCTCACACTGGGCATTAAACCCCGTGCTTACTAATTTATTTTTAAGCATTCATCCTCGCGGCAAGACCGTGGGGCATTCTGCTTCTAACGGGGTAAACCACGTTATGAAATATGAAGCAAGGACAATAACTCTTTAAAATTTCTCTCTTTAAGCGCGTATAACATAAAGAAGTAAAAAGCGCCGGAAATAACAATGTTTACTACAAGCATTACTCCGAGGTACTTAAGAAATATCGCCATAACCGCCATTCCAATCACGCCAATAAATATCTTTTTCAGGTCCGGCAAAATTATAAAATTATTTAGTTTCTTTACCGAGCGCCAAAGGAAAAACACATTCAGGGAATTAGCGAATAACGTCGCCGCCGCCGCGCCTTCTATTCCGTAAGGAGGAATTAAAACTGCGTTTAAAACTATATTCGTTATGGTAGCGATGATTGAATACCAAAATAATTTTGATTGTTTATTAAAACCAAGAATCGCGATATTAAGAACGGAAAAGGGGTATATTGCCATTAGCGACAAAATCATAATCCTAAACACAGGCACTGCATTTATATAATTAATGCCGAATACCAATCTAATAATTTGGTCTCCTAAAATAATGCCGCCAATTGAAAATGGCACTGCCGCCATTAAAACAATAATCATTGTTTTTGACAGAATGCTGCTTATTCTTTCTTTGTCGTTTTCATGAATAATACGGGAAACAGCGGGATATATCGCCGTCGGCATTAACCCGCCAATAATATAGAGCATACCGACAATTTTTTGCCCAACAGAATAAAATCCGATTTCTGACGCAGTGCGCCACCAACCCAGCATTAATATGTCTACATTAGACATAAAAGCGCCGACAAGACCGCCAGCCGCCATCGGCCAAGCAGCCTTGGTTATTGGACCAATTAACTTTTTTGAAAAATATTTTATTATGCCGCGGTATTCCTCGCGTAAAAGATAAACGGTCATAAAAAATCCAATAAGAGACCCAGCGATATAAACTTTAAGCAGAGTCGCTGACATTGGCGATATAGATAGCGCGATAAATCCAAAAACAGTTACCGCAAAATTAACCGCGGAGGTGACAATTGCCTCAAGTTCCATTTTCTCCTTGCCCTTAAAAAAGGCGTAAGCAACGTCGCGAAAGCCCTCTAATATGGTAAACAAAGCAACAAACGGCATAAGGTACGCTGCTTTTTCAATTTTAATAAATCTCGGAGCAACCGCGATTAGCAGCACGGCCGTAAAAATAAGCAAAAATGTTCTAATCGCAAAAATAGTCGCGAAATAATTTTTTTCTTTTTCCGGCTCTTTAGCGACTTCTCTTGTTAAGATAACGCTTGTGCCGATATCAGAAAAAATCGTAAAAAATGACGCGATGCCCAAAGCGTAAGAAAATATGCCGTATTCAGAAGCGCCAAGAAGCCTCGCCGAATAAATAGTAATCGCCGACCTAATTAACCTGCTCCCAAATTGTCCGATAGCCAGCCAAAAGACGTTTTTCGCCATTGTTTGACGGGACGTTTTATTTTTGAATATAAGTTCTTTTAAACGTTGTATCATAATAATCGTTTATACGCTTCAATAATTTTTTCTCCATATTTATCCCAAGTAAAATCATTTTTTACGCGCTCTTTGGCAGATTGACTCATAGTTTTAAGAATTTCCGGATTTTTGTAAAGATAAATTAATTTTTCTTTTAGCGCTTCAATGTCTCTAATAGGAATAACAAAACCATCAATATTATTTCTGACTATATCTTCTCCGCCGGTATTAGTCGTACAGATAATAGGCAAACCGCAAGCCATTGCCTGGGGTTGAACCAAGGCCAATCCCTCTTCAATAGACATTATCGCAAAAACCGACCCTTGAGAATAATATTTGTATAATTCTTTTTGGTCAACGTGCCCGACATATTTATAACTGCCTTCGTATTTTTTAAAAAATGGCATAATCTCATCATTCATACCGCCAATAAGCATCAATTCTGAATTCGGCAATTTTAATTCTGAAAACGCTTGAAGCAAATAATGAACCCCCTTTCTCAAGCTCATCCCGCCTGCAAAAATTACGCGAAAAACATTATCAGTTTTGGGAATCTGTCGAAAATTAGATAAGTCCACTCCGTAAGGAACTTGAATAAGTTTTTTTTCATCTACGCCATACTCTAAAAAACTTCTTTTAACAAAAGAAGAAGGAATGGAAATGTAATCAGCTTCGGCATATTCTTTTAATTCTTTGGCAATTATTTTTTTTGGCGTCGGCGCAATTTTAGCGCCAAACCGGCCGTATTCTTCTCTTAAAATTTCATCTTGATAAACAATGTGCGAACTGCCCCTTTCAATAATGGTTATCGCACCCATTTTTTGGGCTTTTCTTAAGGAGCGAAGTGAAAAACAGGACCAGCCGACAAAAATATCCGATTTCAAGATTTTTCGAGAAGCCAATTTATCAAATAATTCAAAAATAAAAAACTGCAAATCAAAAATTCTTTTTAAAAATCCCGGCAGTTTATTCCATCCCCTGAATAAAATTTCTTTAATAATTATAGACCGCACCTTACTTTTGGGTATGCCGTATTTAGCCGTCTCAAATTTGGGATAAGAAGTAATTAAACGCTTTAAATATCCTCTCTTTAAAAGTTGTTGAGCCAGATTAAAAGCGTGAAATTTTGCGCCAACAGAAATAATAATATCCATACCCAGTAGAGGAATTTCAAATTAAATTTTTCAATTACCATTTTGTAGAAACTTCCTCAATCTTAATTTAAGAAATCTTCGACCTTGCGTAGTTTTAAGATATCTTTCTCTTCTTTGAGCATCTTCTTTATTTAGACATGCATCAGTATAAATCAAAGTCAGGGGAATTCTTGATTTAGTTGAAAAATTTTTTGGGGCATTATGTTCATCGATTCTTTTTCTTAGATTTTGGGTATAGCCAATATAAAATTCATCATCCTTCTGACTTAATAATACATAAACATAATGCCATTTTGAAATTCTCATACTGGGCATAATAATTTTAATTAAGCTATTTTTTTTACCGCGACCACCCCAATTGAAAGATACGGGTAATTAATAATTTTGCTAATCAACGGGTCAAAAAATTGAAATATCCTTAGGGGAAAAACAATAATCCAAGCTAGTTTTGAATTTATTTCAGCGAGAATTCTTTGCAAATTAATAAGCTGCTGAGACAAAAAGCCGGTGATATATTCTTTTGCTTCAATTTCAAAACCTGATTTTTCCAATGAATCAGACATTTCCTTATGCGTGTATCCATATCTGACATGGCCGCCGTCCTCAAAAGTTGATATTTTATCTTTATCATCGCCGTAAAGGGACTTATAAAATTTATAGGGAGTCGTTAAAAGTAGCTTTCCTCTCGGATTTAGCAAACTAAAAAAATCTTTTATCAATTTTTTGTCGTCTAAAATATGTTCAATTGTTTCAAAACAAATAATCTGGTCAAATTTTCCCAAGGATTCGGATATTTCATCTAATTTTCTTAAATCTCCGTCAATAAAACTGACATTGGAAATATTTAAAATTCTTGCTCTTTTAACCGCCTTTTCATTATTTCCCTTATCAAAAGAAATTCCTATTGCTTCATTTCCGATTTTTGCCGCATACATCGTAAAAGCGCCAGAGCCGCAGCCAGCGTCAAGAGTACGCAGTGGGCCAGATTTAAGATGTTTTTTAAGCCATTTATATCTGTCAAAAACAGCCGCATCGCCGTGTAAAATCGTCGCCGGATAACCGATTAATTTTACCAAAACATTAGTCATGTATATTTACGTTTTAACACTTTTTTGTAGATAAAATAAATAAATTTGGTTATAAATTTAGGCATTAAAAAAAGCGGCCCAGCTATCCAAAATTCCGGAAAATTCCAATAAAGTCTAAACATTGTTTTGAACTTGCCTTTTGGCGTGTCGTAACCCTTTAACCAACAGACTAAAATTCCCCGCCAAACATAACCGAAATTCTTCGCTAGCATTTTTTTTATGGATTTTTTGTCAAATTTAGCTTCAAAATTTTTAACTATCCGATAAAAATTGATTCCGAAAACTTCAAATCCGCCATAAGGATGCTTTTCAGCCGGTCTCGGATAGCAAATAACATAAGGATGCCCAACATAATAAAATTTTCCATCCTGGCTAAGAATATGCATTACCAAATAAAGATTTATGAAATCAGAACCGATAAATTGATCTTTGTCTTCTTTACTGATGTTAATAATCTTTTCTTTTTTAAAAATAATGGAAGAAACAAATCCCAACTCGTTTGAAATTTCTTCAACCACCTGATTTCTATCTTTAAAAAATTTATCTTGAATTAAGGGCCGAGCTAATAAGCCATTAACTTCAAAATTTATCCAAATCAGCGATATTTCAGGGTTATTTTTTATAATAGATAGAACATGAGCTATCGCGCCCGGCTTTAGTTCATCATCACCGAGCCACCAAACGTATTTTCCCAATGATCGCTCGGTTGCTAAAAGAATATTCCCTTCAGACCCAACATTAATTTTGTTCTTAAAATAACGCACATAAGGACTATTAAATTCATTCCTAATTATTGATTCACTTTCCAAGTTATCACTATTATCGTTGATCACAATTTCTACTCCGGGCTCTATTTGCGGCAAAACGCTTAGCATAAGCCGCCTTAATTCTTTGGGCTGATTATAAGTAATAACACCAATAGATAATATAATTTTATTATTCATCCCTCACTCTTAAAGCAATAAAGAGTCAGAAAGTCTACGCTTTAGGAAAGCATATCCTTTTTAAACTGCTTTAGTCTTTTTTCTCTTACCAACGCGTCCCTTTTTGATTTATATCCTTCAAAATATACCAATTCCATAGGTCTTAAATTCTTAGTCGATATTACTAGCCCCTGTTTATGTTTTTCCAACCTTTCCCTGATGTTCTCAGCAAAACCGGTATAAAAGCTACCGTCCAATTTTAATTTTAACAAATAGACACAGAAAAACATAATCAGATGCTTTAAGAGTGGGGGAAAAATTCTTTGAAAGATTTAATTATATAATCCAGCATTTCTTTGTTTAAACCCGGGTAAACGCCAATCCAAAAACAATTATTCATAATTTCATCTGTATTTTTAAGTTCTCCAGAAATACGATAATCTATCTTATAATTTTTAAAATATGGCTGACGAGTGATATTTCCGGCGAAAAGTAATCTAGTGCCGATTTTTCTGTTATTTAAAAACTTCAATAAATCATTTCTTTTAAATTTAGCGGTATTTTTAATGGTTAACAGAAAACCAAACCAGCTCGGGTCTGCTTTTTTGTCCCAAACAGGCAAAATAAAATCATCCTCAAATTCTT
>ERZ1292629.1195-Hain-H43-01um-R1-1195-length-26390-cov-7_pt1 | contig 26390 bp, 22 predicted proteins | sample MGYA00564399_ERZ1292629 | MGnify/ENA primary metagenome ERZ1292629 (study PRJEB36523, sample SAMEA6512636) | groundwater metagenome | collected 2019-01-08 | study: AquaDiva: Metagenomics assemblies of 32 groundwater samples
TTGTTAAAGATATAGAAACATCAAAAATCCAGACAGGTTTGGATTTAAAAGGAGGAGCAAGAGCTTTGGTTAAAGCTAAAGAAAAAGATTTGACAGCAAGAGAACTGGCGGATTTAATTTCAATAACAAGCGAGAGATTTAATGCATATGGACTAAAAGATATTAAGATTCGTCCTGTTTCTGATTTGTCAGGAAATAATTTCATGTTAATTGAGATAGCAGGCTCTACCCCTAAAGATTTGGAAAATTTAATTGCAGAACAAGGAAAATTTGAAGCAAAAATAGGAAATGAAACTCTTTTTTCAGGAGGAAACAAAGATATAACTTATGTAGAAAGAACAGGTCAGCAAGCAGGCATTTATGAGTGCAATCCTTCTCAAAATGGTTATTATTGCAGTTTTAGATTTCCAATAACTTTAAGTTCAGAAGCAGCACAAAAGCATGCTCAGATAACAGCAAATCTTTCATTAAGTCCAGAAAATCCAAATTATCTTGATAAAAAGTTAGATTTATATCTCGATGACAAATTAGTAAGCTCTTTGTTTATTTCAAAAGAATTAAGAGGAAAATTAGAAACAGGAATTTCAATACAAGGTTCTGGTTCAGGAGCAACAGAAGCAGAAGCTTATGACAATGCCAAATTTGAAATGAAACATCTTCAGACTGTTTTGATAACAGGAAGCCTTCCATTCAAGCTTGAAATAATAAAAATAGATACAATTTCTCCATTGCTAGGAGAAAAATTCATTAACACAATTTTCATTGCAGGACTTGCTGCAATTGTTGCAGTAGGACTTGTTATTTTTGTAAGATACAGGAAAATAAAATTATCACTAACATTATTATTTGTCAGCTTGTCAGAAATACTAATTATTTTAGGAGTAGCAGCCTTGATAAAATGGAATCTGGATTTAGCAAGCATTGCAGGTATAATCGCGACAATAGGAACCGGTGTTGATTCTCAGGTTGTTATTTTGGATGAATCTCAGACAAAAAATACATCTTATTCTTTAAAAGAAAGAGTAAGAAGAGCCCTTTTCATAATTTTAGGAAGTTATCTAACAACAATAGTTGCTCTGCTTCCTCTTGGCTGGGCAGGAGCAGGATTATTAAAAGGATTTGCAATAACAACAGGTATTGGATTAACAGCAGGAGTTTTTATAACGCGCCCTGCATTTGCAGAAATAGTTAAATTAATAATAAAAGAATAAAATGTATCCAAAACCTCATATAATTTTAGGAGCTGTTTGTTCTGTTTTGCTATATTTTATATTTCACTTAACAATAATTCAATCTTTAGTTGTTTTTCTTGCATCTTTCTTAATTGATGTTGACCATTATATTTTTTACGTGAACAAGAAAAAAGATTTCAGCTTGAAAAATGCTTATAAATGGTTTCATGAGTATTCAAAATCTAAAAATCAAAAACCAATGATAGTTTTTTTCCATACAATAGAATTTTTGATTATAATATCTGTTTTGAGTTTTTATCTTCATATCTTTTTGTTTATCTTGATAGGAATGCTTTTTCATTCTATTTTAGATATAATCGATTTAGGTTATCATAGAGTGATTCATTTAAGAGAATTTAGTTTTATAATATGGTTATTCTCAGACAAAAGAAAGTATTGCTAAAATTAAAATCAAACCATATTGCAGCCTTTGCATGCTAAAGGAGCTTTTCTTTGTTTTAACAATTTCCTGAACATCTGATATTCTTTTCCATTCCAGATTTCCCAGAAATCCTGCTTTAATATATTTCCAAAATAAGGTTTCCTGTAATCTAATATTTTGCAGCAAGGAGTTACATATCCATTCCAGGTTATGTAAATGCTTCTCCATGGCCATATACAGCCATTGCTTTTAGGCTGGTCAAAAACAACAGTAATCTTTTTGTTTTTTCCAAGCTTTTTTATTTTTTCAATCTTATTTTTTATTTTTTCTTTTTCCAAGCCTATCTGCTTTTTAGTTTCATTATCATATTTATTTATATAGTCTTCTTTTGTTTGTATTGTCTGGAACAAAATTCTCTGAACGCCTAATCTTTCTGCTAAATCCACAAATTCTTCAAGCTCTTCAAAATTATCTTTTAAAATAACAACAGCAAAGCTTACAATAGTTGTTTTCTTTTTCTTTTTTAATTCAGAAGTTAATAATTTTACATTTTCTAAAACTCTTTCAAATTTAGCACCTCTCCTTATATTTTCATATTTTTCTTTTTTTACAGAATCAATAGAAATGCTTATTCCTCCTATTTCAGTTTTGCATATTTTTTCTATATTTTCTTTTGTTAAGAGTGTTGCATTTGTATTAAGCATAACAACTATTCCTTTTTTGTTTGCATATTCAATCATTTCAAAGAGTTCAGGATTCATAAAAGGCTCTCCCTGCCCCTGCAGATGAATCTTGAATAAAGAATCTAATTTATCAAGTATTTTTTTGAAATTTTCAAAAGAGAGATTTCCTATAGGAAGCCCTATTTTAGGCCTTATGCACATTTTGCATCTTAGATTACAGTTTGAGCTTGATTCTATCTGAGCAACAACAGGTTTGTTTTTGATTATTATTTTTCCTTTATTTTTAAAATATCTTAAGATGTTAAGGAAAATCTTTTTTTTCTGCATTAAATTTGTTTTAAAAAATGGTTTATTTGCTCTTAGAACATCATAATACTTTCTCATCCTCATTAATTTATATCCCATTTTTTCTCCTACATATGCATGTATAATTTATAAGTCCTAATAATCCAAATTTAGCCAAGATTCGTGTTGAAAATCTTTTTTCCTTTTTTACACTTTCTGAAAGTTCTTTTATGTTTTCATGAAAACCAATGTCTTTGCCAACACTTTCTTTTAATATACTAAATTCATTAAGTACAAGTGTTCTTACATCTTCTAACGTGAATGTATAAGGGTGGTGTATATTAAACATTTCTCTTTTGAAAATTTCTTTTATTTTCCCTTTTATTTTTGCAAGCTGAATAAATCTTTTCTGATAAATATAATTTTCAAAATGTAATATTCCATTTTTTTTCAAAACTTTTTTTATTTCAGAAAAAACTTTATCAGGAAGCTGAGTATGATCCAAGACATTTATTATAACAACTACATCAAAATATTCATCTGGAAAAGGAATTTCTTCTCCTCTTCCTTCTGTTAAGTGGCTTGATTTATAATCTAATCTAAATTTTTGCTTATAAAATTTAGCTAAAGGATCTATAGAATATTTTTTCCCAGTTTTAAAATAATTAATAACATCCTCTGGCCCGCATCCAATTTGTAAAATTTTTGTATTCTTGTTTATTTTTATAAATTCACTCCATTCTCTCAAAAGTCTTTCTGCTTTTTTTGGATATCTGTCTCCTGACCTTTTTAATAAAAATTCTGTTGTAAACTCATTCCAGTACTCTTTTTCAGAGTCTTGTGCAATTTGCCATCTTTGTAAATCTGCTTTTCTTTTTAATTTTCCTTGTTCAGTTTCAACTTTGCCCTTTTTTATTGTTTTTATTATATTTTTAAAACTCATTTATTTTTAAAATACCTTGGATTTATAAAGGTAATTACTTTTAAAAACAATCATTTCTTTTAAACAATATGAAAAAGAGTCTTACAGAACAAGTATTAAACAACTCTATATGGTTTTTCCTAAACTCTTTGATGAAAAGGGTTATAGCTCTTGCTTTCACAATTGTTCTTGTAAGATTATTGCTTCCTGAAAAATTTGGTATTTATTCTCTTGCTTTATCAATTGCAATGATATTTCTTGGACTAGGAGACTTAGGAATAGACCAGGCATTTACAATTTTTTTCTCAAAATACATAAATAAAGAACCTGAAAAAGCAAATTCATATTTTAATTATCTTTTTAAGATTAAGATAAGCTTGATTTTCATTCTTTCATTAATATTAGGATTAAGCGCTTATATATTTGCAAAATATATTTTTAAACAGCCAGAACTTTTAAAAATCCTTCCAATATCAGCAGTTTATATTTTCTTTTTTAGCTTATCTGGTTTTTTTTCATGCTTTTTTTATATTTACAAGAAGGTTAAGCTGGATTTTATTAAAGAAACTTTGTTTCAGGTAATTAGGCTGGTTTTAGTATTGCTTATTATCAAAATTTTGCCACAAGAGTATAGCATAGTTGGAATATTCTTTTCATTATTATTAACTTCAGTAATAGTCTTACTATTTTCTGTTTATTATTCAAAAAAGCTTTATCCTATTTTATTCTCAAAATCAGAGACAAGAATAGATAAAAAAAGGATATTCAAATTTTTATTTTACCTTCTTATAGGCTCAATCTCTTTTATAATTTTCTCAGAAATAGACATTTTTATGCTTGGTTTATTCTTAAAAGACTTGAAATTTATAGGTTATTACAGGGCTGTATTTACCCTTATAATAGGTGTTTGGGGTGTTATTAGCGTAACTCCTGTTCTATTGCCAATATTTAGTGCAATAGGAAAAATAAGATTAAAAAAAGCAGTGGATAAGGTTCTTAAAATAACCTTTATGTTTAGCATACCTGCTATTTTTGGAGTTTTAATACTTGGAAGATATATAATACGGCTTATCTATGGAATAGAATATTTAGAAGGAGCATTTTTGCTCAATTTCCTGGCGTTCTTGATTTTTTCAGAAGTAACTATCAATTTGTTGATAGGAGTCTTATCATCAAGAGAAAAACCGAGATTTGTTGCAAAATCTTTGTTAATTGCAATAATCCTTAACATAGTCTTGGATTATTTTTTAATAAAATCTCTATTAAATATTTCTTCTTTATGGGCAACAGCAGGAGCAGCAATAGCAACCTTGGTAACAAGGTATATTTTCATGTTTTCAATTATGTTTTATGCTAATAAAGAATGTGGAATCAAGATAAAGGCTAATTACATAATAAAGCCACTTATTGCGTCTTTGGCAATGGCAGCAGCATTATATTTGATTGCACATAAAATAGATGTAGGAATCATTTCAGGATTATTAATAATCACTTTAGGGATATTTGTGTACTTTTTGGTGCTTTATCTAATTAGAGGTATAAAGAAACAAGATTTAAAAATACTAAAATCAAATGCTAAAGTATGAAACAAGGAAAAAAGCAAATAGTTTTTTTTTGCGCATCAATCCCCCAGATATTTCTTTATAAAATAGCAAAAGAGTTTAAACAAAGAGGATATGAAACTATTCTGCTGGCTGTTTCTAATGAAGAGAGATTTGACAAAGATTTTTTCAAACCTGTTTTTGACAAGATTTTGTTTTCAAAATTTCAGTTTTCAAAACCCTATATTAATAACCCTGAGTATATATTAAAAAGATTACCAAGTCTTATAAGATTTTTAGTATTTATGAAAAAAGTAAAACCCTATGCAATAATAGGTTTAGCAGGTGCAAAATGGCAAATAAAACTAGCTCATAAATATTTTTTTAAAAAATATCCTTTTATCTATTTTCCTTATGATATAAGCTCTGAATATTATGGTTCAAAAGAAATTGCATTAAAAAATGGTCAAAGAAAATTTGAAATAGAATCAGAAAAATATTGTTTTGAAAAACTTGATGGTATAATACACAAAGGAGCACCAGATGAACTAAAATATTTGCCAGGAAGAATCTTTGAAAAAATAGACTTTGCTCCACTACAATTAAATTTTTTTCCATATTGTTCAGATGAGTTTATAATACCCTTTAATAGAAACAAACTTTCAAAACATGACAAAGAAATACATATAGTCTATATAGGAGGTTTTTACTATGGAGAAAGCATGCAAAGAATACAGAAATTTTTAAAAGAAATAGCAAAGCAAAAAATTCATATGCATATGTATCTTTACAACAGGCATATTTCTGAATCAAAAGATAGAGAACAAATAAACACTGCTTTTAAGGATTTCATAAATACTAAATACTTTCACTTGCATGAAACAATGAACGCCAGAGATATTATAACGGAAATCTCAAAATATGACTTTGGATTTTTTCCAGGTTATGATACTGATCAATTAAATATAGAGCCAGGATTATGTACTGGAAATAAATTATCAACTCTTATCGAAGCAGGATTGCCTTTTATCTGTGAAAACAGCATAAAATTTATGGGAAGAATAATGAAACATTACGGTATAGGAATTTTTTATAATGAAAAAACTATAAGAACACTTAGAAAAAGGATAAGAAAACTGGATTATAAAAGGATGCGAGAAAATTTGGAAAAGGCAAGAAAAGATTTTAATATTAAAAAACACTTTTCAAGATTAGAACATTTTACTGAAAAAGTTGTTGAAAAAAAGAATAAAAATAAATGATATACTTAAGTTCAGATAATCTTAAAAACCACCACTAACTACACGTTTTTATGGTTAACGCCAAAATAAAAGAGTTGGAAGAACTTAAAGAGATTTTAGAAAAACATAAGAGCCAAGGAAAGAAGATTGTTCAGTGCCATGGCTGTTTTGATATAGTTCATTATGGACATCTTCAGCATTTCTTAAACTCAAAAAAGCAAGGGGATATACTTGTGGTTACAGTAACTCCTGATAGGTTTATTAAAAAGGGTCCTGGAAGACCTTTCTTCAACGAAAATATAAGAGTAGAACATTTATCAGAATTAGAATGCATAGATTATATTGCTTTGAATAAATGGGAAACAGCAGTGGAAGCAATAAGAATGCTTAAACCTAATGTTTATTCAAAAGGTAAAGAAGTATTGGAAAACAAATCCATAGATGAGGTAGTATCGGGTTCTGGAAAAAAATCAAATTTAGCTGCAGAAATTGAAGCTTTAAATTCAGTAGGTGGAAAATTACATCTTACAGATGAAGTTACTTTTTCTTCATCGAGCATACTAAATAAAATTGCATCCTTGGTATCAGAAGAATCTAAAAAGTTTATAGAAGAACTCAAAAAGAATTATAGTTCAGATGATATTATAAATATTTTAGAATCTCTAAAAGGTTTGAGAGTTTTAGTAATAGGTGACACTATCATAGACGAATATGTATTTTGCAATGTTCTTGACAAATCCGGGAAAGAGCCAATAGTGGCTTATAAATTTTTAAATGAAGAAACTTATGCAGGAGGTGTATTGGCTTTGGCAAATAATTTAGCAAATTTTACAGATAATGTAAGTTTAGTAACATGTGCAGGAAATAAAAGTTATGAATTTATAGAACTTAGGTTAAATAGAACTATAGAAAGAAATATTTTTATCCAAAAAGATTCAGTGACACTAATTAAAAGAAGATATCTGGATAATTATAAAAAAATAAAAATGTTTGAGGTTTATAATACAGAAGGATTAAATATAAATGAAGAAACAGAAAGTAAGATTATTAAATTTCTTGACACTAATTTACACAGATTTGATTTGATTATAGCAGCTGACTTTGGTCATGGTTTGATTTCCCCAAAACTTATTAATTATTTATGTGAATGCAATAAATTTTTAGCTGTAAATTGTCAGTTAAATGCAGGTAATTTCGGTTATAATTTTATAACAAAATATAAACAAGCTAGTTTTGTTTCTCTGAACAATAGAGAATTAAGATTGCCTCTTCAGGATAAAGATGAAGATATAAGGATGCCTATTAAAAAGTTAAGTGAAAAAATGAACTTAAATAAAATAAATATTACTTTAGGAAAAGCAGGAAGTGTTTATTTTCAGGATGGGAAATATAATTTTGTTCCTGCATTTACTCAAGAAACTGTTGACACTATAGGTGCAGGGGATGCTGTATTAGGTTTGACCTCTCTTTTGGTATATAAAGAAATAAATCCTGTAATTATTCCATTTTTAGGAAACTGTATAGGTGCTTTAGCAACCCAGATAATAGGAAACAAAGAGCAGGTTACCCTTATAGATATGAAAAAGTTTATTTCTTATTTGATGAGGTAATTACAACAAACTTTATAAATAGTTTATATTAATTAATCATTATCAGTAGGTTATTAAGCCTAAAAAATAAAATGAATAATTTAAAAGTAACTTTAATGTATCCTAATTTTAAATGGGGGAGAGGAGAAGGCTATACTGAATGGAATATCCATCCTTACAATATTGGTTTGTTAGCCGCAATAATAGAAAAGGATTATGAAACAAAAATTCTTGATGCAAATATAGATCACTTAACTAGAGAGTCTTTTGCAGAGTACTTATGTAAGACAAAACCAGATATCTTAGGAGTATCTGTGATAACAAATGAATATATTATGGCAGGTCTTTCAGCAGCAGAAATAGCAAAAAAAGTTAACCATAAAATAAAAACAGTTATGGGTGGAGTAAGCGCAAACTCTAATCCATGGCCTTTAATAAAGAATCCTAATGTAGATTTTGTTGTGGTTGGAGAGGGTGAATATGTCTTTCAAGATCTTTGTAATTTTCTAAGCGGAAAAAGTAGCCACCCAAGAAAAGGCATAATGTACAAAGAAAATGGAGAAATAAAAGACACAGGTAAATCAGATTTAGTATCTAACCTTGATGATATACCCTTACCAGCATATCACTTAGTTGACTTTATGAAATATGCAACCCATATACAAAGAGAAAGCACTGATAGACCAAGAGCAATGCCTTATGCACGTATAAGGACATCAAGAGGATGCCCTTATAATTGTTGTTTTTGTGAAGTAGGCTCAATATCAGGAAAAAAACCAAGATTTAGAAGCTTAGAAAACATAGCAAAAGAATTTGAATGGCTTATTAAAGATTATGGTATAAAAGCAGTTATTTTTGATGATGATAATCTTGTTGTTAATAAAGAAAGAAGCAAAGATCTTTTTAAAATGATGATTGAAAAAAAATATAATCTAAAATGGAACGCTCCAGGAATGGCAGTGTATAAATTAGACCAAGAAATGATTGATTTAATGAAGGAAAGCGGTTGCGAATATTTGAATATAGCAATTGAAAGTGGGAATCAAAGAGTGCTAAAAGAGATAATCAGAAAACCATTAAATTTAGAAAAAGCAAAAGGGATTATGCAGCAGATTAAAAAGGCAGGAATAGATTTAGTTGTAAATTTTGTAATAGGATTTCCTGGTGAGACCTGGAGTGAAATAAGACAGACTTTAGATTTTGCTGAAGAAATTGACGTAGACTATGTTAAGATATTTGTAGCAACACCTTTCCCAAACACAGAACTTTTTAGAATGGCTTCTGAAGGCGGTTATCTCAGGGAAGATTTTGATCCAAATAAACATCTATGGACAGATGGATGGATTGAAACTCTGGAATTTAGGCCGCAAGACCTTAGAATCTTAAGAGCATACGAATGGGACAGGATTAATTTTACAGACTCTAAAAAAAGGAAAAATATAGCAAGAATGATGGACATAACAGAAGAAAGATTAAATGAAATAAGGAAAGAAACTTTAAAAAGAGCAAACCCTTAAAATCTCTTTCAACTCTTTATGATTTCTTACAATTCTATCAGCTTCTTTTAGATATTTTTTGCTTAAAGTAGTTGTTATTGCAATGCAATAAGCTCCTGCTGATTTTGCAGATTTTATACCTAAAGGAGCATTTTCAACAACAACACATTCATAAGGCTTTATTTTCAATTTTCTCATTGCAGTCAAATAAGGTTCAGGGTCTGGTTTTCCTTTGCTATAATCATCTCCACTAATGACAGAGTTAAAAATATCTAAAAAGTCTTTAGGAACTGTCCTTTTTAATTTTTGTTTTGGTGAAGCAGAGACAATAGCAATTAATTTATTTTGTTCTTTTAACATTTTTATAATTTCCGGAATTTCTGAATAAAAACAAAGAGAGTGATTTTCTAAGTAATATCTGTTTTTAAGATTCACAATTCTAAAAAAACTTAAATCTATTGCATTATGCTGTTTAGACAAAAGTTTTGCAACATCATTAACTTTTAATCCCTCTAAAAGATAATATTCCTTTTTCTTAATATTTACACCAAAATTTGCAAAAGCTTTTTTCCATGCAAGAAAATTATCATTCATTGTGTCAGCTAAAACACCATCAAAATCAAATAACACTGCTTCAATTTTTTTCATTTTAAATTTTAAGATTCTTCTTTATATGGATCAAAGAGGACAGGATCTATTATCATTTCTTTGTCAAATTCTTCTCTGTCAAGATAAGGAATCATATCTTCTATAGGCCTAGGAACTGTTTTTCCATCAGGCCTATTAAAAGCTCCTTGCTTTGGTTGTACAAGTTGTTTCTCAGAAATATTTAAATCACAGATAAATGCCCCGGGATAATCCAATACCTCTCTTATTTCTTCTCTTAGTTTCTCTTGATTTTGTATTCTTTTATTTTTTATCCCATAAGATTCAGCTACTTTAACTATATCTGGCATGCTGACTCCGCTTGAATATTCTGAAGCTATATATCCTTCGAAGTAAGCTCTTTGGGTTTCTCGTATTGAGCTATATCCTTTATTATTGAAAACGAAAATTTTTATTGGGAGTTTGTTGTGAACAATAGTCTGCAATTCCTGAATATTCATTTGTAAACCACCATCTCCTGTAATGCAAATAATCCTCTTTTTATCATTTCCAATACAAGCACCAATCGCTCCAGGCAAACCAAAACCCATAGCAGCTAATCCAGAAGATGTAAATAATCTTTGTCCTTTTTTGAGTTTAATTCCCTGCATCATACACTGGAAACTCATCCCCATATCTGTAACAATAACATCATCTTCTTTTAATTCTTGAGAAAGAATTTCTGCAAAATAGTAAGTATTGACAGAATTGTATGTATTTTTATATTCAGGCAGACAAATAGGATATCTTTCTTTCCAATGTCTTATTCTATCTTTCCAGTCTTCTAAATCAGAGTTATAATCTTTTAGTTGAGAATTTATTTCGCTTATAAATTCCTTTACATCAGAATGTATAGCTATATCTGGGATTACTGTTGGTTTTTTTAATTCTTTTTTATCAATATCAACAACAATTTTTTTTGCATTTCTTGCAAAATCTTTATATGCCCATCCTGTCAAAGCTAGACTTATTCTTGAGCCAATGCTAATTAGCAAATCACAATTTTGTACTGCAAAATTTGCAGCTCTTTGCCCAAATGAACCAACTCGCCCAACATATAAGTCATGTCCCTCCCAAATAAGATCATTAGCATTTCGTGATGTAACTATTGGAATTTTTAATCTTTCTGCTAATTCGAAAAATTCTTTCTTTGCTCCTCCAAGTCTAACCCCATTCCCTAATAGGATTATAGGTCTTTTTGCATTTTTCAGAAGTTCTATTGCTTTATTTACATCATTTTTCAGATTTATGTAATCTTCATCTTTTTTTGGTTTGAAAGAGTCTAGTTCTTTTTCTTCAATCATTGCCATCTGCACATTTATTGGTATGTCCAGCCAAACAGGTCCAGGTCTTCCTGAATTTGCAATGTACAATGCCTTTTCAAGATGATATTTAATTTTTTTTGGATCCCTTACCATAACAGCATATTTTGTTATAGGTCTTACTATATCAATTATATTTATCTCTTGAACACCCAACTGTCTTAATCCGGACTTTCCTATTGTTTGATTTTCATAGGATTGTCCAGATATTACTAGCAGAGGATTAGAATCAATCCAGGCTCCAGCAACTCCTGTTATAGCATTTGTCCCACCAGGACCACTTGTGACCATCGCAAATCCAATATTACTAGTCATTTTTGAATACCCTTCAGCAGCCATTGCACTTGCTTGTTCATGATGATTACAAATATAATTTATTTTTCCATTCATCCTTAATGACTCGAGGAGATACATCAAATTACCACCAGAAACTAAGAATACATCTTTAAGCCCTTTTTTTTCAAGATATGATATAATATAGTCAGATACTTTTATCAAATTTTTTCTTTCATGAATAAACAAAATTTTAGTAGGCTTCATTATCTTAGCTTCTTTTAATTTCTCAATTTCGATTATATCAGCATTAGTAAACTTTTCATTATCGTAGTCTACTTCTCCAGAAAGTAAAATTGCAATATCAGCCTCTATTTTATTTATATTTTCCAGAAATGTTTCCTGATTACTGAAATCTTTTAAAATGAGTTTATACTTACCAAAAATATTTGTTGAAATTTTATCTGCTAAAAAAAGATAATGATAATTATAGGTTTTTACTGTGATATTATTTCTTGAGGTATATGCTTTCATTTCTCTGTTATACTTATCTTTTAATCTAAATAAGTCGGTTTTATCAGGAGGAGTTTCTATTTCCATAACAAATGCTCCATTTTCTGAAATAGATTCAGTTGTATGAAAAACCCCCTTATCAAAAATAAGCCCTTCTTTTTCTTTAAGATTAAATTTTTCATTTAAGGTAGAACAAATAACTTTCCCCAAAACCAGAAAAAGCGAAGTTTTTTTATTAGGATGGCAATGGACAGAAGTAGAATATCCCTTTTTTATATAAAGCATCCAGATGGAAACTTCATGATTTTGAAACATTAGATATTCATAACCCCATGGTTTGTTTACAACAACACCTGAAAAATCGACATCTTTAAGATTAAGATCCAGAGGACAAGAATGACTTTGAAAACTAGTCATATCTTCTTTAGAAATTGTTATTCTTTTTATCATTTTGTAATTGAAACCTGCTGATGGTTTCTTTCATCCACGGACCTGAGTGTTTATAATGTGGAGAGCTTATTATGTTTTTGTCAATAACAAAAGGAGCATCGATATAAACTGCTCCTGCATTTTCTATATCATCTTTTATACTATAATATCCAGAAATTTTTCTGTCTTTTACAATTTTTGCAGAGATTAATAATTGTGCTCCGTGGCAAATGCTTCCTATGATTTTTCCTAATAAATCCCATTGCCTGATAAAATTCAATACTGTTTTTTCTTGTCTTATTTTTTCCAATGCCTTAACTCCTCCAGGAAGAATCAATAAATCATAATCTTCAATTTTAATATCTGAAAATGTTTTATTTGCAATCATTTTTGTTCCAAGAATGCCATATATCTCTCCTGTGTTTATCGCAGCAATATCTACTTCAAATTCGTCTTCCTGAAGCCTGTAGTAAGGATATAATACTTCCTGATCCTGATATCCCTGCCCGGTTATTATTAGCGCCTTTTTTCTCATTTTTATAATTTTACTTTTAAATCAAGGTATTTAAATTTTTGTGTTATTAAATATTATCTTTTTAGGAATTTATCAAAAACACTGCAAACATTTCTTATAAATATCCTTCCCAAAGGGGTTATATTTATAGAATTATTATTCATATCTATTATTCCTTCCTGAATAAACTGATTAAGAAGATTAAACTCTCGTTTAAAGTATTTCTTAAAATCAATACCAAGTTTTTTTTCTATTTCAAAAAAATCTAAGGAATGAGTGCATATTATGGTGTCAATAACAGTGCGTCTAATCATATCATCTATATTCAATGTATATCCTTTTTTAACAGGCAATCTTTCATTTTCTAAAATCTTATAATAATCTAGTGTTGCAAGAGTATTCTGTGAATAATAATTCAAGAATCTTCCTGATCCTGAAGGACCAACGCCTATAATAGTTTTAGTCCTTCCAGTGCCATATCCATTAAAATTTCTATTGATAGTTTTATTTTTTTTTGATAAAGCTAATTCATCATTAGGTTTTGCAAAATGGTCTATACCAACAAATTCATATCCACTATTAGTAAGCTCCTCTATTGAATCGACAAAAAGCATCATTTTCTCATTAATATTAGGAAGCTCAGATGGTTTTATCATTAACTGATGTCTGTTTATATCGGGCTTATGATCATAATTATATATGCATATTCTGTCAGGAGATAATCTTTTTGCAGTTTCTATAGTTTTTTTAAAAGAGTCTTTTGTTTGTAATGGAAGGCCATAAATTAAATCAAAATTAATACTCTTAAAATTTTTTCTTATTTCAGGAACAATTAACTCTTCAAGTTTTTCTAGTGATTGAAGTCTATTCACTGCTTTTTGAACGTCAGTATTGAAATCCTGGACTCCAAAAGAAATTCTATTGACTCCTCTATAATGATAGAAAAACATTTTGTCTGCATCAACAGTTCGGGGATCTATTTCCATAGTAATCTCTTCTACATCTTTAAAGTCTACAATATGGCTGAGATTTTGCATCATTCTAATAAAATCTCTTTCACTCATAAATGAAGGAGAACCCCCTCCCAAGTGTATTTCTTTAAATTTTATTCTATCTCTTAATATTTTTTGAAGAAGATTTATTTCACTAGATTGATAATCAAGAAATTCCTCTATTTTAGATGGATTATTGGTTACTTTTGTACGACAACAACAATAATAACATTGCTTTGGGCAAAAAGGGAAATGAACATAAAGCGTTGAAGGCTCGTTTTTTTCAGAAAATTCTTTTAATATATGGGCATAATTTTCATGGCTAAAATCAGTATCCCATCTTGATTCAGGAGGATAACTAGTATAATATGGCCCTGATTTTTTATACTTCTCAATAAGCTCTATAAGTCTTTTTTCGTTTTTCATGAACTTAAAGTATTAATTGCATTTTTAAATATTATTGTGTTCATTATAGTTTTAAAGGGGGGAAAATTATTTTACCCTCTTTGTTTAAAAGTGAATTAAATGCAGGGACCCCGCGTATGTCAAATCGTTTTTTTAGAAAAAGTTGCAGGTCTCCATTACAAGGGAAAAGATCAACAATTTTTAATCTTGATTTTTTAGGTTCCAATTTTTTTTCAGGAAGATTAAATGAAAAAGAAAAATAATCAGGCCAGTTATAGTTTAAATCTACATAAAAATTCTTTGTTTTATAAGGAGTTGCAATTACAGCATCCTGAAATTTAAAAAGATCTTTTAATTTTGCTTTATCAAATTTAATTTTTTTAGTGTTTAGAAAATCAGTTATTATCTTAGAAAATTCAGAATAAAATTCTTTTTTATCATTCAAAAGCTCTAAAAATATTCCTTCAGGAGGATCAAAAGGCATGTCGTCATAACCTCTTGGAGTGATTAGATGACTTTTATTTTTATTCTGAACATCTAACGCACAATTTTCCAATCTTGAGAATGAACTTTTTATTACAGGAAAATGATTAGCATTTTTTCTTGCAAAAGATGTAATTTCAGTAATCTTTGCTCCCAACTCTCTCTTGAGGTAATTTAAAATAAAAAAAGCTAATCTGTCATCATGTAATGCAAGAGAATAGTAACCCTCTGTAAAAGAATCAACCCATTTTTCTTTTGGCATCGCAGAAGTTCCTACGACTATATCAACATCTTCTCTAATCTCATTTGATACTTTACTTTTAGTGTAAAGGGATTCAATTTTTCTACTTTGTATATTATATTTTTTTTTGCTTTCTTCAGAAGATAGTTCAGTATTAGGAAACAAAAATAAAGGATAAACATAAAGCTGTTCAAATATGCTTGTGCTTAGCGATTTTTCAATTCCAGATAAATACGATTCTTTAGTTTCTAAAGGAAGCCCGAGTATTAATTCAGTATATGAATATGCTCTTTCATTTTTATAAGCATCTTTTATTTTGTCAAATTCCTGTTTTTTTATGTTTGTTCTATTGATAGCTTTAACAACCTCATTATTTAAGCTTTGTAATGATAAAGTTATTCTGAATCCTATCTCAGCATCTTTTAATATCCTGGATATATCTAAAATTCTCTTAGAAGAATTTTTAGCCCAACTAACTGAAATAAAATTCGGAGCACCATACCTTTTTTTGGTTTCAGCTAAAAGTTTGGTAAACTTTAAATCTCCATCTCTTATTCCAAAGTTTGCATCAGACATCGCAATATAGTTAATTTTATTTTTTCCTACCCATTCAACTTCTTTTATCACATTTTTCAAAGGTTTTTCTCTTATCATTTTATGTACTTGGTTTCCCCAGGTGCAATAAGAGCACTTATAAGGGCATCCTCTGTTTGTTTCCAAAATTATACCTGAAAATTCAGAGCTATATTTTCCATAAAGCTCATCAAAAGTTCCATCTAAGTAAGGAGAAGGCAAATTATTCATATCGACCATTTTTTCAATTCCTGTTCTTATTATCTCTCTTTTTTCTCTGTCTCTGTATATAATTCCCTGGATTTCAGAAAAGCTTTTTCCATAAAGATAGTTTTTGCATAATGAAGCAAAAACCTCTTCTCCCTCACCAATACAGATTACATCTACAAATGGATGTGTTGAAAGAAATCTCTCGCCTAAACCAGGACCATTTGGAATAGAAGGCCCACCTAAAACACACAAGGAATCTTTAAATTTTTCTTTTACTTTTTTTGCAACCTCAATACTATGATTTCTGTTCCATAAAAAACAAGAATATCCTAGTATAGCAGGAGATTCTATATTTTTTGCAATAATTTCTGGATTATCTCTTCTAAAGATTATTTCTTTGATATTATAATTTTTCAAGATTTCTTCATCCTGTTTTAATTTAGAAATTAGTTGACCTGCTGCCAATGGCAGAAGATTTATATTTGCTCCTGTTCCAAATTGTGCTACATAAATATTTTTTCCTTTCATTTTGAAATTTTAAATTCTTCTGCAATTAAATCAAAGCATTTTTCTAGATTTTTAAAGCGAAAACCAGTTTTTTTTATAAATTTAGAGGCATCTAAATATGTATTTTTAGGCCTTTTCTCTTTGAAATCAAAATCATCAATAGAACATTTTTTTATCCTTGCATCTTTTATGTCAAGATATTTAAAGAATTTTTTTGCCATTTCATATCTACTATAGTGTTTCATTGGATTAATATTAAAAATTCCACGTGCATTTATCTCCATAAGAACTTTTATCCCTCTTGCTACATCAAGTGCATAAGTGGGAGAAATTTTTTCATCACTAGCACAGACAATTTCTCTGTCATTTTCATAATCTTCAAGCCATTTTGTAAACAAAACATCTTCTCCCTTTTTTATTCCAAAAACCTTGCCTGGTCTTATAATCAGATAATCTTTAATATTCTCTGTTATAAAATATTCAATTTCTGCTTTCTGTTTTCCATACAATGTTGTTGGGCTCTTTTTACTTTCTTCTTTATAGTTTCCAGTAATCCCGTCAAATACAGAAGCAGAAGATAAAAAAACAGGAATAATTTCTCTTTCTGAAAAAAATTTTAAAATTTTTTTCGTTCCATATACATTTATGGCATTTGAATATTCTGCATTTTCTTTGCATTTATCAAGTTTAGTTACAGCAGAGCAGATAATACCATATTTTTTTCTTTCAGTAGGCAACGTATTTAGGGAAGAGTTTGAAATATCAAAATGCATAAGTCCCTGGCTCTTATTTTGATTATATGTCCCAGTAATATTTTCTTCATCTTTTAAAAGATTGTATAAATTTCTCCCAATAAGCCCTGAAGCTCCTAAAATTAAAACTCCATTATTTTGGAACATTTTTTTCAATTAGAAAATCTAATGCCTCCCTTGTTTGTTTCTTAGATTTTGGAAAACTCTCTAAAATTTTATGGAGATTAAACTGTTCAAACTTTTCTTTCCAATAAGGATCTTTTAGATTTTCTTCCATTTTTTCATATTCTAATCGAGCTTTTTCATTATTTTCTGATAGATTATATGCAAAGGACAGAAAAAGATTCATGTAGGGATGTGTGGGATATCTTTTTTTAATAACTTCCACCCAGGATATAAATTTTTGGACTCTACCATCACTTCTTAAATTTTTATTTAATATAAAATTTCTAATCAAATTAAAACTAAACCATATATGATTAAGCTGTTCTCTCGGAGGTATTGCTTTAGGATCAATATCAAACACATTTCTGCCTGTCAAAACCAGCTCAGAGGAGGCAAGCTTTCCTTTAAGTCCATCTTTTGTAGGAACAAAATCTCCTATAGACTCCTCCTTTCTTACTCCATGATCTCCGAAAAAATTTACATTCTGCTGGTATATAGCGTAAGACGACCAATCAAGATTCATTTCTCTTGAAAAATTAAAAGAGTTTATCATTTGCTCAAATTTTTCTCCAGGAAATCCAAATATGTAATTGTCCACAATAAACATTTCAGGAAATTTTTTGGCTATTCTAGAAAAATTTTTAAAGCTATTAAGATTTCCAGGCTTTCTAATTTCTTTGAGCATTTTTAAATCTCCAGACTCCACGCCTGTATGGAATCCTATGCAACCTGAATCTCTCATGACTTCCATAATTTTTTCATCCAAACTGCTTGCTATAATTCCATTATTAACAGCCCATGATATTTTTAAACCTTTTTTTATGATTCCATTCAAGACTTCCAAAGTTTTGTTTTTATATCTTGTAAAATCATCATCTAAAATTTCAAAATATCTTACTCCTCTTTTATCATATAGATAAGTCATTTCATCCAAAAAATCTTTTGGTTCTCTGCTTCTAACTCCCTTTCCAGTATAATCAACAACATCACAAAACTTACAGTTTCCTCTGCAACCTCTATTAAGAAGAATTCCAGAAAATATTGTATTTTCTCCAGCCATTCTAGAGAAAGGACTAGTAGAGCCAACTTTACAATACTCTTCAATAGGAATCGTTCTATAAGTATGAATAATATCTTCTTTTAAATCAACAATATCTTTTTTGCCTTCTGTTTCTTCAATTTTTCCATTGAAAGAAAACAAAATCCCCGGAGTAGGATTTCTTTTTTTATTTTCCTGATAAAGAATATCAAAAAGATACCTTACCTTATTTTCAGATTCTCTCAAACAAACAAAGTCGCATCTTTTTTCCTCTAAAAATTTTTTTGCGTTATAAGTTGCGTTTTGGCCTCCTGCTAGAATTATAGGTAGATTTTTTTGTTTTCTTAAAAAATCTGAAATTTTTTTAAAATAAGGAGTATCAATAGCAAAAAAATTAGATATTCCTACAACAGATGGATTAAATTCTTTCAAGTATCCATCTAGAATAGATATCCAGTTATTATAATCAAAGTTAGGATTTGTATTTACTTTTTTTAAAACTTCAAAATTTAAATCTAAGATTCTTACATCAAGGTTTCTTCTGCTTAGAGCAGAAACCAAGCACTGAAGTCCTGTTGGAGGATATGCATAATAGCATCTGTTTATAGCAACTTCTGGCTCAAAATTTTCAATATTAAATTGAGGACAATTTATAAAAAGAACTTTGTTATTCAAAACCCTCTCTTGTCTTAGCTTGTTGCAATACTCTATTAAATTTTTATTCAATAATTGTGTATCCCCAGTCTCCATTATAGCCCTCCTCAAGATACAGCTTCTCCCATTCTTTTGTGCTTAAAAAAGTTTTGCATAAAAAACTCCATTTTCTTAATTTATTTTTTTCATTTTCATTTGTCCAAGAATCATTCTGAATATATGATTTTTCACCCCTATCCTTTGTAATCCTCACTATCTCTTTTACAACATTTCTGCAATCATTTTCAAAATAAGAACAGGCATTCTCAATAGAGATTACACTATCAAAAAATTTATCTTTAAAAGGGAGGTCTTTTGAATTCCCAGCAATTAAAAATGGCAAAATTTTTTGTTTTGCTCTTTCTTCTATCATTTTATGGTCAGAATTTTTTTCAACTCCATTAATCAAAGCCCATCTGCCAAACCCCTCCATACAATGATTTATAGCATACTCTTTTGGATGAATTCCATAAACAGTAATTCCTGGGATAAGATTTTTTAAATCATAAACCAAAAATCCCTTATGGCATCTGTCAATTAAAACCCTTGACTTTTGGTTTAACTTATATCTTTCTTGTGCTACTTTTGCAACTGCTTGCCATCTTCCGTCATAAAGATACCCCCCATAACCATATTTTCTTTCCCCATCATAAAAATCAAAGCCAAGCTCTTCAGAACTTTTTTTAAGAGACTTAGTTATAGTAATCCCTCTTTCTCTCTTTTTCTTTTGTGGGAGCCCTGCAGCTTCTAGTATATTAAATTCAGCCATGTTGATTAAATAAAATTTTTATGTTTATTAGTTCTAGGTTTATATCTGTGTAAATTTCCTAAATCTTCTATTATGTCTGCTGTAATTATATTTCTGGAATCATAGGTGCAATGATGTCTGCAGTTCTTTTTTGGATTAAAATCTCTGAATATTTTTTTAGCTTTATCGCTAAACCAAAGCTCTTTGAAACTTTTGTCTTTTATAGAGCCTAACATACCTTTTTTATTATAGGTTTTATCATGGCAGAAATAAACAACAGAATCAGCTCCTATAACAGGAATAGTCTGCATTATATAACATTTATCATATCTTCTTTCATTAAGTCCTGTCATTGTAAAGTCATTTTCATAAGTATCATAAACACTAAAATTATTGCTTTGAAATTCTTGTCTTGCTCTTGCAATTTGTTCCAAGATAGACTCTTTTGAATCAGCATGATAACTTAAAAAATCAGGATTATATACAGGAGTGATTTTTATATGGTTTACTCCTAGCTCTTTGAAAAATTTTACAGCATCATAAACTCTCTCTGAATTTCCTTTATGAACAACAAAATTGATTCCTAGTTCACATTTAGGCTTTTTTGCTTTAGAAAACTCAGCAATGTTTTTTGTTAAATCATAAAACCATCTTTCAGGAACCCTTCTTGTTTTTGAAAAACTCTCTGCATCTATTTCACTTAAAGATATTCTTATCCATTCAGAGTGAGTTAAAACCTCGGCTTTTTTTCCATTTAATTTTTGTCCATTTGTGATAATAGACAATTCTATTTTAGAATCAATAGTTTTTTCCATAACTTCAGTTATGTAAGGGTAAATCAAAGGTTCTCCGCCACCTGAATATGTTACAGCTTTAACGCCAATATCTTTAAAATCAGAAAGAATCTCTATCATTTTTTCTTTAGGTATTTCATCTCTTCTATTTATTGTTTCAGAAACAGGACAATCAGAGCCAGGTTCATAAGAGCAATAAGAGCAATGATGGTCACATTTGTTTGTTGGTTTTATTCTAACATAAATAGGAGCAGTTATTTTTCCATTTGCAAGAGCCTTTAATTTCTCTTTATGAAATGCTAATTTTGAAGTATTATAAACATTTTCTTTCATAACTTTTTGTAAATAAGTGGTTATATAAATATTATTATATTATGAAATATGCTTAACATTTTTTAAGTATTTTTTCTTTTTTCTCTAATATAAATTTTTTAAGCACTGATGGTATCTTTAGTTTTAATACATCTTCAAAATCAAAAAAACCAAGGATTTGTCCTTCATTTAATTTAAGTTCATTAATTTTCTTATTAATTTTGATTCTATAAACATACACATCATTACCAACATTATCATCTAAAGTTCCTAAAAAAATAGGTTTTTCTTCAAATTCATATTCTATTTCTTCTTTAATTTCTCTTTTCAAAGCATCTAATAAACTCTCATTTTCTTCAACATGTCCACCAAGCAAAGCCCAAAAATTAGGATAAGGTATAGAAGATTTATTATCTCTTAGATAAAGCAAAAGCTCATCTTTTTCATTAACAAAAACTGCTGCTGCAACTTTTCCTCTTATCATAAAATCATATATCATCTGATTATATAAATATTTTTAAATCTGTTTTTTAATATTTTCTTATGAAAAGAATAGAGGCAGACAACCACAAGTTGGTTTTTCATCCAAAAAGAGTTTGGGGGTGGTTAGAAAAAGGAGATTGTTTTCCAATTTATGTAGAAATTGGCACAACAAACAGATGCAATCACAGATGCATTTTTTGTGCTCTAGATTTTTTAGGATATAAACCTGTAGATATAGACTCAAAAGTAATGCAAAAAACCTTAGAAGAGATGGCTTGTTTGGGAGTTAAATCAGTGATGTTTGCAGGAGAGGGGGAACCACTTCTTCACAAAAATATAAGTTTATTTGTCCAGACTTCAAAAAAATATGGGATGGATGTTTCCATGACAACAAATGGGATTTTATTTAATCAAAAAAAATTAGAGGAAATCCTTCCTTATTTGTCATGGATAAGATTTAGTGTAGATGCAGGAACATCTGAAACTTATGCTCAGATACATAGAACAAATAAGAAAGATTTTGAAAAATTAATTTCAAATATGTACCAAACAGTTCAATTAAGAAATGAAAAAATCTATCCTGCAACAATAGGCGTGCAATTTTTATTAATACCTCAAAATTTAAAAGAAGCTTTATTATTAACAAAAAAAGCAAAAGAAATAGGTGTTGATAATATTCAGATAAAACCTTATTCCCACCATCCATTAAGTAAAAATGAGTTTAAAATTGATTATTCTAAAATAGAATATTTAAAAGAGGATGTAGAATCATATTCAGATAAAAATTTTCAGGCAATATATAGAGATAATACTGTTCATAGATTGCAAGAGGGCAAAGATTATAATGAATGTTATGGATTGCCGTTTTTTGCATTAATCACTGCAAAAGGAGATATTATTCCATGTAACCTTTTTTATGAAAATCCTGAATTTTCTTATGGAAATATAAATCAGCAAGGGTTTAAAGAAATCTGGCTAAGTGAAAAAAGAAAAGAGGTAATAAAAAAATTAAAAGAAAGGGGAATAAAAGAATGCAGAGGGAGTTGCAGACTCGACCCCCTTAATAGATATCTTCACAGACTAAAAAATCCCCATCCACACGATAATTTTATTTAGTAACACAATATCTAAGACTCTCGTATCTTTCTCCACCCCAATTATTCTTAATAACGTCTAAAACTCTTCCATTGTTTTCTTCTATAAAATTTATTATTTTTTCTTTTTTAATAGGATGCATATTAACAACAACACCCCATTTTTTCTTTTTATAAAAATTTATTAATTTTTCAGGAGAAAGATTATACAAACTGTTTTTTATGAAAAAAACAATTCTTTTTTCATTTGGTTTTCTTATTCTTCTTGATGGTATCTGAAAAATAATCAAGCTTTTTGGTTTTAAAATTCTTAAAAATTCCTTGATGTAATTTAAAGCATATTTATTATCCATATGCTGAAGAGTTATGTTTGAATAAATAAAATCAAAAAAATTATCTGGGAATATCTTAAGATTATCTTCAGTATTTACAATATATTTGCATTTTTTTCCAAATTTATTGTATTGATTTGCTAAATTAATCATGTTTTCAGAGATATCAACGCCATACACCTCTTCAAAAAATGGAGCAAGAGCCTGGCTTAGTCTTCCTACTCCGCATCCAAAATCAAGGACTTTTTTCTTTTCTAATTCAAGATTCATATCTTTTATGTAATCCATGACCTCTTTTATTTCTGCTCTTCCAACATCAAAAAATTCATCAATATTCCATTTCTTGTTAAAAGAAAGCACTGTTCCTAAAGGGTCTTCTTTAGCGCCAATTTCAAAATTTTTTTTAATTTCATCAAGCTTCATTTTATTTGTTTTTCATTAATCCTGTTCTAAACAAAATATATTTTAAAGCTTTTTTTGGTTTTTGAAAAAAGAATTTTGTGCTAAATGCAAGCAAATTAAAAAATCCTTTTTGCAATTGATTTTTTTCTATGATATAATAAGCCATTTTATTAAGTTCATCCCTTGAATTTTCAAAAGTATAAAAAGGTATAGTATTATTTTTCAACCACCAAGAATCATCAATAATCCCCTGTTTTTTTGCAAGCTCATATATAGGAGTGTTGGGATAAATTTGAAGCCCTGCAACACCATTTCCAATATCAGCATTTTTTAATTCTTTGATAAAATTTATAGTCTCATTTATTGTATCCCAATTTTCTCCAGGAACACCAATAATCATAAAAGGATGATAAGGAATTCCTACTTTGTTTGTAAGCTCAATTGCATTTTTTGTTTGTTCAAGAGTTATTTTCTTGCCCATGCTATCCAGCATTTTCTGGCTTCCTGATTCTACACCATAATCTATCTCATCACAACCAGCTTGTTTCATTTTTATAAGCATTTCTTCAGAAACAGTATCAACTCTCGATGAACATCCCCATTTTATTTTTATTCTTCTTTTCATAATTTCATCACAAATATTTATTACTCTTTGATTGTCTATAGTAAATTCATCATCATGAAAAAAAATTCTTTCAACATAAGAAAACCTTTTTATTATATGTTCCATTTCATCAACAACATTTTTAGGAGTCCTTGCTCTCCATTTCCTCCCCCAATAAGCGCATGTAGAACAAAAAATGCATCCAAAAGGACATCCTCTTGAAGTCATCATAACAGCAGTTTTACTTTTTTTAATAGCATCTTCGCAAAGCTCATGCTTAGGAAAAGGTAATTCATCTAGATTTTTAATAGCCTCTCTTATCCCTGTGAAAATTACATCTTTATTTTTTTTAAAAGCAATTCCCTTTATGTTTTCTAATTTTATATTTTTAGAAAAAGCCTTAATTAGCTCTGAAATAGTAATCTCTCCCTCTCCTAAGACTATAATATCAATCGGAAAATTTTCAAGTATTTGCTTATATAAAGCAGTTGCATGAACACCGCCCATTATGATTTTTATTTTTGGACTTTTCTCTTTTGTAATTTTAGCTATTTCAAATCCTGCCATCCTGTTAAGAGTTGTGCAGTTTATTCCTATTACATCAGGAGAATAATTTTTAATTAAATCTATTATCTCTTCTTTTACACTTTCAAAAGGATCTTTGAAATAATCTTTTACCATCACTTCATGATTGTCTCTTTCTAAAACACTTGCTAAGTACAATAATCCTAAAGGATAAGAGCTATTTTCAATTGCTGCTGGATTTGCAGAAGGGCATATTAATAATATTTTCATTTTATTACCTTTAATTTAATATGAACATAAGAAACAATGCCATTAATAAAAACTGCTATTTTATTTCTTATTAATCTTGGAAATATTTTTCCTATATGTGTGGGAACATTCTCTAAATAAACAATTTCAAATTTCTTTTTTACATTTGGATAGTTTACATTATCCTCATCTCTGACATAATTCATAAATGTTGCATCTGAGAAAAAACCCTTATGCTGAAAATGAGCATAAGCAGACTTATTATTATAAGAAGGAACTATAATCTCAATTATAGCATTATTTTTGCATATCCTCCACAATTCTTCTAAAGCTTTATCAGGTTCTCTTAAATGCTCTAAAACACTTCTGCTCCAGATATAATCAAAAATATTGCTTTTTATAGGGTAAGGAAATTTATCAAAATCAAAAACTTTATCCACTTTTTCATGGGTTTGTATATCTACATTATAAAAATCTGCAAATTCATGGTAATTAGCAGTTTTTCCGCACCCAAAGTTCAATTTTTTCATTTTTTATATTTGTAATTAGTAGTTTAAAAACTCTTGTAAAACATCCATTACTTCTTTTATTTCTAATCTTTCAATTGGTTTATTTAAGCAGATTAAAACAGACTTATCTCCTAAAGGTCTGTAATTATTAAGAGGAATTGTTTCAGGAAATATTGCAATTAAATTTGTTTCAGCAGCCCACGCAAGATGCATAGGACCTCCATCAGGTGCAAGCACAACTCTGCTTTTTTTAAATAAAATATAGACTTTTCTTAAATCATGATTCCAGAATGAGATGCAGGAGTCATTTCTTTTAACCAAAAAATCTATCTTATTTTTTTCAGAGCCGATTAACAATATCTTATAATCAGGATGTTTTTTATTTATTTGCTTTATTAATAAGTCAAAATTTTCTAATTTCCATTGCTTTTCATAATGACTTGCATCAGGTACAATGCATATAAATTTTTTTATTTTTTTATTTTTTAAAAATTTATTAACATATTCTTCATCATCTTTGTCATATTCAATATCAGGCCAATAATCCTTAATATCTAAGTCAAGAGCTTTGTTTACTAAATCAATAGAATAAAAAACAACATGCTTGTTATGTTTTTTATTTCTTGAAAAATTAAGCAAGAATCTAGAGAACATACCATTAAAGAGTCCTATTTTATATTTTACTCTAGACAAAAAAAGCAGAAAAAATGCATTTGAAAAACTTCCTCTTAAATCTATTCCAATATCATATTTTTCTTTTTTTATTTTATTAGAAATTTTCAAATAAAACAAAAACTCTTTGAAATTTCTAGGAGCATTGCCTAAAATAATTAATTCATCAATATTCTTGTTTTTTTCAGCCATAGATTTATTTTTTTCAGAAACAACTGCTGTTATTTTTGCAAAAGGAAAATTTTTTCTCAACTCTCTGAATAGTGCAGAAGTAAGCACAAAATCTCCTATTCTGTCATTTCTTATTATTAATATTTTTTTTATGTCTTCCTTTTTAATTGCCATCATTAATCTTGGTTATTAGAAATAATCTGTTTTAATATATCACATACATATTCTATTTCTGCATCAGTAAGATTGCTTGAGCTAGGAAGATAAAACCCTCTTTCACTTATTCTCTCAGATATTTTAAAGTTTCCAGTACAATCAGGAACATTTTTAACTTTTTTATTAATATACACAGGCTGTTTGTGCATAGG
>ERZ1292629.1196-Hain-H43-01um-R1-1196-length-26387-cov-24_pt1 | contig 26387 bp, 31 predicted proteins | sample MGYA00564399_ERZ1292629 | MGnify/ENA primary metagenome ERZ1292629 (study PRJEB36523, sample SAMEA6512636) | groundwater metagenome | collected 2019-01-08 | study: AquaDiva: Metagenomics assemblies of 32 groundwater samples
CATCAAGCGCCGCACCTTTGGGCACAGCGAGTACGCTAGTTACCGACTCTTCGCCAGACAATGGCAAGAAGTTCATAATGCTCTTACCCTTGGTCGCGCGCTTCCCTTCCGGTATTTCAAACATCTTCAGCTGATACACCTTGCCGAAGTTGGTAAAGAAAAGAAGGTCGCTGTGCGCATTTGCAACAAGGAAGTGAGTAACGATATCTTCTTCTTTGGTCGCGATGTCCACCACGCCGACACCTCCGCGTTTCTGCACCTTATACTCATTCGGATTAGTACGCTTCACATATCCTCCTTGTGTGAGCACGAGCATAGAGTCTTCGTCCGGCACGAGGTCTTCGGCAGAAATATTCTGCACGCCTCCCCTCACGATTCTCGTCCTGCGGTCATCGCCGTATTTTTCTCCGAGTTCTACCAATTCTTTTTTCACAACGGCGAGAATATTTTTCGCAGATGAAAGGATGTTTTTCAAAGTTTTTATGAGCGCCTGAACTTCTGACAGTTCGTCTTCAACCTTCTTGCGTTCCAGCCCAGCCAGCTTGGAGAGGCGCATCTCCAGAATCGCTGCTGCTTGGAGCTCGGAGAAGCTGAACTTCTTTTGGAGCGCGATGCTCGCGGCCGCCACGTCCGCCGATTTTTTAATAACCGCGATGACCTCGTCAATATGGTCAAGCGCTTTGCAGAGCCCCAGCAAGATGTGCTCGCGCGCCTGCGCCTGTTTCAAATCGTATTCGGTGCGGAGCTTCACCACCTCTCTGCGGTGCTCCACAAAATTCTCCAACATACCGGAGAGCGAGAGCATTTCGGGAACCCCATTCACGAGCGCGAGCATATTGTAGTGAAAGGTGCTCTCCAATTCTGTGTGCTTGTACAAATTATTCAAAACTGCCTGCGGATGCGCAGTACCCTTCAACTCAACCACTACGCGTATGTCTGAAGTTGATTCGTCGCGCAGGTCGCGAATACCTTCAATCTTTTTCTCCTGCACCAACTCCGCGATGCGTGTGATTAGGTCGCTCTTGTTCACGCGGTACGGAATTGAGGTGATAACAATTTTCGTATCCTTTTTCCCGTCATCAATAATTTCAGCTTCTCCGCGCACCACCACAGGCCCTTTACCGCTACCGTATGCATGTTTAATGTCAGTCTGGCCGAAGGCGACGCCTCCGAGCGGGAAGTCGGGACCTTTTACGAATTCCAGAAGGTCGTTGGTCGTCGCGTCCGGATTGTCAATGAGGTAAACAGTGGCATTAACGACTTCGCGAAGATTGTGCGGAGGGATATTGGTCGCCATGCCGACCGCGATGCCGAGAGTACCGTTTAGAAGCAGGTTCGGGAGCGCGGCCGGGAGCACTCTAGGCTCATCGCGCGTCGCGTCGTAGTTCGGTATCCACGCGACGGTATCCTTATCAAGGTCGTTTAGAAGGGCCTCTGCAATTCTAGAAATCTTCGCTTCTGTGTAGCGCATAGCCGCCGGACTGTCTCCGTCTATGCTTCCGAAATTGCCCTGACCGAGCACGAGCGGATAGCGGTAGGAGAATTCCTGCGCCATCTTGGTCATTGAGTCATAGACGGCGATGTCGCCGTGCGGGTGATACTTACCGAGCACGTCGCCGACCACCAGAGCCGACTTGCGGAACTTCGCGCCTGGCAGGAGCCCTAGCTCTTTCATAGCGTAGAGAATCCTACGGTGCACGGGCTTCAACCCGTCGCGCACGTCCGGCAGAGCGCGCGCGGTAATAACCGTCATCGCGTAGTCAATATAAGACTGTCGCATCTCCGCGACTATCGGTTGATTAATGACATTGGCCGCTATCACCGGCACATCGGATTTTTGTTCTTTTGAAGCCATTATTTAAAAAGGTATGGTCGTCTGCTCGGCCTTCTTACTCTGGCGTGTTGAAGATGCCGTATCAATAATTTCTATGCGCGCCGGAGCATTCGAGCTTTCCAAGGCGGGCGCCGCAGCGGCGCCCGCAACTCCGCCGACTGCCGAACTGCCCTCGGTTGTAAGAGTGTTTTCTTGACCAGTGCTTTGCGCAAATGATGTGTCTTTAAGCGCGAAAACGCCTGACCCTAACGAGCTCACGAGCCACACGAGAGCGATAACAGAAGTTCCGACAGCTGCCGCGCCGAACGCAACTCGCTTGCGGACATGATGCGGCTTGCTCTTTATGTGTTCAATATGTTGAGAGACGGTTTTCATGGCGTTATAACTATTATACTCCCATCGCGCCCGATCAAATCCTTTTTCTTCAGAGTGAGCTTATCAACCTTCTCACTCCCGTTCCCGGCTGCTTTCAAAAACGCGTCAAGAGATTTCGGGGCTCCGATGCCACTCCAATGCATCGGGACGATAATTTTCGGCTCAAGAGATACTGCGAGCTCATGCGCTTTTGCCGGTGTCAACACACCGTCCCCGCCGACCGGCACAAATAACACATCTATCTCGTCAATACTCTCTCGCGCCTCGTGCGATAGCTCGGTGTCAGAGAGCGCACCAAGGTGCACGAGAGTCATATCCTCTAGCTGGACACTATATATAGTATTAACTGCCTCTTCCTTACCTTTTTCCAAACCGTATTTGCTTTTGGAGAGAAACCCCTGTATCACAACTCCGCCTCTCTCATATTCACCAGGACCAGTGACAGCAAACGGCTTCTTATCGCCATAAGTCACTTCATCAATGCCGTTCATATCAGGATGAGCGCGCGAGACAAGCGCGATATCAGCGCCGAAACGCACTGCCGGAAGGGTCGCATTCTTACTGATTGGGTCAAAGACTAGCGTCAGCTCGCCGAATGTAACCTTGAAGCATTGCCCGCCATGATGAGTGATAACCATTGCGTATATTGTAGCATTTTTTAACTATATTTGCTATAGTCTATTTATCGCGTGCTGGAGAAGTAGGAAGTGGCTAACACTAGGCTCCATAAGGAGTCAGTACCCTTCTCGAAAATCCGCGCGTCTTTATATATATGTCTGAAGAGGTAAAAGAGGTGAAGAAAGTTTCTGTTCCCCTGCCGACTATACATCTGCCCGAAGGCCATCCGATGGCCTCTCTGCTTGACGCCATCCCGATGCCACCATCGGCAGGTGACCTCGTAGAAGGCACGATTATCGCGATAAGCAGAGGACGAGTTTATATAGATCTCGCACCATTTGGCACCGGCCTTATCTACGGTCGTGAATACCTCAACGCCGCTGATGTATTGCGTAAGGCGAACCCAGGCGACATCATCAGCGCCAAGGTGGTAGACCCTGCCGGTAGAGACGGCTACATTGAGCTCTCGCTGAAGGAGGCGCGCCAAGCAGCCATCTGGGGCGAAGCCGAGACTGCTATTCTCTCGCAGACTCCGTATTCTCTCATCGTTGAAGAAGCGAACAAGGGCGGTCTTATGCTGTCATGGCAAGGAATCCAAGGATTCTTGCCGGCTTCACAACTATCCAAAGAACATTATCCGCGCGTACCGGAGGGCGATAAAGACAAGATTCTCGGCGCGCTTATGTCGCTTATCGGACACCCTCTCTCTGTGCGAATCATTACCGCCGATGCGAAAGAAGGAAAACTTATTTTCTCAGAACGCACTGGGAACGAGGCCGAAGAAAAAGCGTCCCTCATTGACAAATATCAGGTCGGCGATATCGCAGACGGCGAAGTGACTGGCATTGTTGATTTCGGAGCCTTCGTGAGGATTGAGGCGGGATTGGAAGGGCTCGTTCATATCAGCGAGTTGGACTGGGGACTCGTGGAAGACCCTCATATGTTCTGCGCCGTCGGCGACAAGGTGCGCGTCAAGGTGATTGAGATAAAAGATGGGAAGATTTCGCTCTCTATCAAGGCACTTAAGGAGAACCCGTGGCACACAGCCGCAGAGAGATATGCAAAAGATATGGAGGTGCCGGGCGTTGTTATTAAGTACAACAAGCACGGCGCGCTCGCCTCGATTGAAGAGGGTGTCGCAGGTCTCGTGCACGTCAGCGAATTCGCAACGCCAGCCGACCTTCGTGCGACTCTGGAACTAGGCAAGACGTATCCCTTCACCATCGCCCTCTTTGAACCTAAAGAACAGCGGATGACACTGACGTACGCTGGCAAGAAGAAGTAAACGCTACGGCGAGTGCAACTTCGGAACACGCATCGGCCTCCCCAGCGGGAGGTCGTGCTGTCTCTCGGCTCGCAAATTTTCGCGCAACTACCCTCCGGCGCAAAAATTACCGTGCTGCTTCGCCTCCGAGACGTTCCGAAATTGCACTCGCGCTTCGCTAGGAGTAGAAAAGGAAAACGCGGCGTCTCCGGCGCCGTGTGGTTTCGTTTACTCACTACCAAACTCCCCAATAAAAAATAAGTCCAAAAAGGATAAAACCGGAGAATACAATTAAACCGATAAAGAGGAGAGTAAGGACAGGGTTTGCAGGTTTACCTATAAGACTACGCCTGAAGGCCAAGTACACGATATACAAAGACACAATTAGAAATCCTACGCTGATATAATTTAGTTGAGGATCGTTATAGCCGTATTTAATAATATACCCTCCGCCTAACCAATACAGGATTGCGTTCACCGCCACTAACACTGCCGTAATACTCCATGGGGTCAATTTAGTATTCATACCCGAATTGTACCACTAGCGAGTGTTGGCGAATTGGGTGGCGGAGTCGATGCCCTCGGATGCATAGAGACGGACGGCCTCGGCGACTTTTTGAGAACTTCCTACCGAAGTTAAACTTCGGTAAATATGCTAACATTGATGTATGCGAGTGGAACCGTTTAGCGTGGGCTCAATTGTGCATATCACTAATCGTGGGACGAGGGGCGTGGAAATTGTCCGGGATAACGCCGATCGAAAACGCTTTGAGCAGTTGCTCTTTTACTTCAATGATTCCTTCACGGACGATAATTGGCGAAAGACAATCGCCGGACTTGCTCAGTTTGAACGACCTCCTGATTGGCCTGAACGCGAACCGCTGGTGCGCATACTTGCGTGGACACTGATGCCGAACCATTTTCATCTTCTTGTTGAAGAAATTCGAGAGGGTGGCATATCGAAATTTATGCAGAGATTGTGTGGAAGTATGTCTGCACACTTTAATGCGAAATACCGCGAACGCGGAACCATGTTCCAAGGTTCCTACCGAAGCAGAACTATCTCTGAAGATACACACCTTCGATATCTCATTTTTTATATCCAAGTGAAGAATGTGTTTGAATTATGTCCGGGCGGATTATCACGAGCATCGGCAAATTTTGATGGAGCATGGAAGTGGGCGTTGAATTACAAATTCTCAAGTTTTGGTCCTTATGTCGCTGGTAGTGATACGCCGATTACCGAAGCAGAATTGATCCGTGAGTTACACTCCAACGTAGATGCTTTCAAGAATGAGGCACGCGAGTTATTGGATGGTCATCTGGAGCATCATAATGACGACAATTCGCTTGTCGAAATCGCCCTCGAGCCTTGGTGAAGATTGGTTTCTACCGAAGTTTAACTTCGGTAAACGCTCTCTTTGAACCGAAGGAGCAGAGGATGACACTCACTTTTTCTGGGAAGAAAAAGTAGCGAGCAGGAGTAGGCGGTCAATACGAAATCACGCGGCGCCGGAGGCGCCGCGAAGATTTTGTTATTAACTTCTAGGTGCAAATGATCTAACCTGCCCTAATAGTCGCGACAATTCTTCGAGCTTATCTTTTATAACGCTAGCATGCAGATGCTTCGGGGGAAGACTGTCGTTCTGCATCATAATATTCGAAAGCCCTGGAGGACGGTCTGGCTGATTATAAACTCTTCCGGCCGGTACGATATAAATGTTTCCAACCGCAGGATGGTCTCCTAGAGTTATTCTCATTCCCTCGTCTCGAAATCTCTCTATTAGTTCGTCCAGACTCGGCGAAGAAATGTCATACTCTGACCTGTTTTGGTCGCGTTCGATATCTGCTTTTAGTCTGGTATAAGCTTCTGGATCGATCCCTGAAAAAGGAAATACTTCATTGCTATCTATAAGTTCCGCAGTCAAGGCAGAGATCCGTTTCTCGTCTTGACTCATCCCTAGCGTCTTTGTCTTGCGGAATTACAAAGCTAGCTCTTAAAAAAGATTCATCAAACAGTCTTTCAGGGACCATTTCGCCATGTTTCTTTTCTGGCTGTGGGGATTGTTCATTCATAGTGTTGAATTATAACAGAAATATCTCTAGCGCGTATTCGCAAACTGGGTGGCGGATTCTATGCCGGAGGTGCAATACAGGCGGACGGCTTCGGCGACTTTTTTTAAAACTTTTTTAACCACAGCTTCTTCACTTGGCTTCCACTTCCCTATCACCTGTTTAATGACTTTTTCTTCACCGTGAACTTTTTTCGCCTGATTCTTCTTCCCCACTTCTGAAATGCCAATCCGGATTCGCGCGAAGTCTTGTGTCTTGATGGCACGCATGACGCTCTCAACTCCCTTATGCCCTCCAGAGCCACGCGCGAACACCATTTTAATCGTGCCGAGTGGTAGGTCTAAGTCGTCGTGTATTACTAAAAGATTTTTTGCTGCCTTTGGCGATTTAACAAATGCACTAACTGCCTTGCCGGAAGCGTTCACCATCGTCTCAGGTAAAACAGCTGTTACATTTTCGCTTCCAACAATTCCTTTTGCTACCAACGCATTCGCTTTTTTATTAAAAACAAACTCATAAAATCCTTCGTTTTTTGCGACAAGTTGCACCGCGTTCCTACCGGCGTTGTGCCGCGTCTTTTCATACTCTTTTCCAGGATTTCCCAACCCCACAATTACAATATTCATGCGAGTATGGTAGCAGAAAACTTGCGTACTACAAACTAGCGAGTACAATGCGCGCATGTCTGACACTTGGAAGGGTTTGTTGAAAGACCTTTTCACATTAGCGCTCCTGATTGTCCTAGTGGTCATCCCTATTCGTGCATTTGTAATCTCGCCATTCATCGTTGACGGCGATTCCATGCATCCGACGTTTGAAAATCTTGACTATCTAATTATTGACGAACTGATTTACAACTTCGGAGTGCCGGCTCGCGGAGATGTCGTTGTTTTCCGCTATCCGAAAGACCCTTCCGTCTTCTATATAAAACGAGTAATCGGGCTGCCGAACGAAACAATCTCTATTAACCGTGGCGTAGTGACGATAACCGCTGCTGGCGGAGAAAAACTCTCGCTAACCGAGCCATATATCGTGAACGAAGACGCAACCTATACCAACAATGTCTCTCTTAATTCGGGGGAATACTTCGTGATGGGTGATAACCGCCCAAACAGTTCGGACAGCCGTATCTGGGGACCTCTGCCGGATAAGAACATTATCGGGCGCGTTGACCTGCGATTATTGCCTATACAAAAAAGTTCTTTCTTTCCCGGCGACGCAACCTATTCACCATGATGCGCGACACGATTCCTGCGGAAGAACTTTTCAATAAAACGCACGCCGTGGGACAATACTTCGGATTTACTCCGCTCTCTTCCATTACCACTAAGGCGCGCGGAAGCGCCCGATTGAAGGCGGGTCGCCCTGAAGCGATTGCGAATTTTGAACTTGATTCTGTCGCAGAAACGGTGGTGAGCTTCTTAAGACAATGCCAGAACGCCGCATGCGCGCCGACTTCAAGACAGCCGTTATTTATCTGGCATACGAATATCGCTCCCGGCCGTCCGGCTCCTAAAAAGGCCACTATACAATTCCACGCGCTAGGCTCGGACCGCGCAATCGCAGACGCGGTCGTTATCCGCGCCCTCACAGCCTTAACGCGCGACTTATTCCACGAAGAGCCGGTCGTTCGCATTAATTCTATGGGAGATAAAGAGACTCGCGCGCGCTACGCGCGCGAGCTCGGCGTCTTCTTTAAAAAACACGCGGAGACTCTTCCCGAAGAATGCGTTACTCGCGCCAAAGAGGACGCGTTACTTGCCGCAGAACTCGTCATCTTACGCGAATGCACAGATGACCTCCCGTCGCCGACCGAACATCTCTCGGACGCGAGCAGAAAGCGCTTTGAAGACCTTCTTGAATATCTTGAAATGACGGAGACTCCGTACGAACTCGCTCGGCATCTAATCAGCCGCGGAAATGTTTGGAACGACACGTGTTTTGAAATCATTGCGGGAGGGCGTCGTGTGGCATGGGGCTCGCACTATAACGACCTCACACGCCACTTCTTTCCCTCCGCGCCGTTCAGCGCGACCGGCGCGGTATTCCAGATATTGAGCACCGGGAATATTGTAAAAAAGAATGCCACATCGCGACTGCGATTCTCGTTTGTCCATATAGGCGACGAAGCGAAACGTATTTCCATTCGCCTCGCAGAAGATTTCCGCAAAGCTCGCGTCTCTCTGGCGCAGGACATCGGCGTTGAGTCTTTAACTGAACAGATTCACCTCGCGGAGATGCGCAACAGTCCCTACCTTCTCATTATGGGACGCAAGGAGGCGCTGGAAGGCTCCGCCATCCTGCGCAATCGCGCTACGCAGGAAGAAACTATCCTCCCTCTTCTCGGCCTCGCCGAACGCCTGAAATCGTTTGCATAGACAATCGTGGCACTGATGTGCTAGAGTCTTTTCACAATGACAGCAGGAACAAGAGTAGAAGTGAAGCGCGGGAAGAACGAGAGCGCGACCGCGCTTATTCGCCGATTCACTAGGAGAGCGCAGGGGCTCGGTCTCGTGAGAGAAATGCGCGACCGCCGATATTTTAAACGTACGAAGTCCAAGAACGTCGGTCTTAAACGCGCGCTCATTTCTAAAGTCCGTCGAGAGACATACAACGAGCTCGTGAAGCTCGGTAAGATAGACCCGGCCGCAAAGAAGGTTCGTAAGGGAGGCAGGCGCTAGAGGGATGTCGGGCGTTTCTATAAAGAACTTAACCCAGCCCCTTCCGAAGGGGCTGGGTTCTGCATTTTCTGATATCGCGGCATCAGTTCTTCCGAAGTGGGATATCTCGCTTGTCTTCGTAGGTGCAACGAGAGCGCGCGCATTAAATAAAAAACTTCGCGGAAAAAACTACGTTCCTAATGTCTTGTCTTATATAGTTGGTGAGAACAGCGCTGAAATTATTATTTGTCCGAGCGAAGCCGCTCGGCAAGCTCCTGACTTTAACCTTACCCCTTACACCTTTACCCTGTATTTATTTATCCACGCCGTATTGCATATAAAAGGATGGGCACATGGTGATAAGATGGATAAATGCGAACGAAAACTCTTGGAGCACTATGAAACGGCGCATAGCAACAGGAATAGATATCGGCACGTACCAGGTAAAAATGGTCGTCGTTGAAGAGCTCTACGATAAACAAAATGGGCGACAATTGCGCATTCTCGGCACAGGCCTCGCCGAATCAAAAGGTCTGCGTCACGGATACATAGTCAATAAAGAAGAAGTATCGGCGAGTATCCTTAAGGCGAAAAAAGAAGCCGAGTCCGTCGCGCGAGTGCCTCTGCGCTCCGGTTTTTTAGCCGTAGGTGGCATCTCTCTTGACGAGGCGCGCGCGACAGGCTCCACCATCATCTCGCGCGCAGACCAGGAGATAACGGCGTTGGATGTTGAAAAAGCAGGAAAGATGGCGCGTGAAGTTGCAGCCCCCGGATTTATCAATAGACACGTTCTTCATAGTATCCCGCTTGAATATCGCGTTGACAGCGTCAAGGTACTCGGCGACCCGCTCGGGATGAAAGGCGTCCGGTTGGAGGTGGATTATCTTTTTGTTACTTGCCTTTCCCAGCACGAAGAGGCTCTCGCCCAAGCGGTTGAGGATTCTGATATTGAAGTAATTGACCAGATGGCATCTCCTCTCGCCGGCTCTTATGTGCTCCTTGAAGGCGACCAGAAGATGAAAGGGTGCGTTCTCGCGAATATCGGCGCAGAAACTATTTCCATCGTTGTGTATGACGAAGGGATTCCAATATCCGTAAAAGTATTTCCAATGGGCTCAAGCCACATTACCGACGACATCGCTCTCGGACTGCGCATCTCGCTTGAAGAAGCCGAGCGCGTGAAGGTCGGCCGTCTCTCGGGACAGATGTATCCGCGTAAAAAAGTTGATACGATAATCGCCGGCAGACTTGAGACGATGTTCACCCTCATTGATAAACATCTTAAATCGCTCGGTCGCCGAGGACCTCTTCCGGCCGGTATCATAATTTCAGGCGGCGGCGCCGGAGCCGGTTCTATCAGCGAGATTGCGAGAGGGTCGCTGAAGCTTCCCGCGCGCCTCGCGGAGTTCCGCATCTCCGCCGATACAAAGATTCGCGATGCTACTTGGGCGGTCGCTTACGGCCTCGCCATATGGGGCCTTACCGGCGACACCAGCGCGCCGAAACAAGGCCCATTTGTCGCGGTCAGAAAATTTTTCAGCCAGTTTTTGCCTTAAAAAAATTTGTGCTACACTGTAATTTATGGAACTACTAGACAAAAAATTGCAAAAACGAGTTGGAATCGCTTCAAAAAAGCTCGGTCTGCCCGAGCGCGAAGTCGTTAGCCGCGCAGTCTCTATGTATCTTTGGAATATGTCCGAGATGGCGTCTCTGTCGCGCGAATTGCAAATATGGGATGTGTTATCTGCAAAGACGATGCAGAAATATAAATTCTAACTCGCCACGCACGCAGGCTCGGCGCTTGATTGGCTAAGGTTTTTGCCTTAAATAGCAAGTTATATTTGTCTGATGTCAATATTTGCATATTGCACGCGTCTGGTATGATAGCGAGCACGTAACTTTTCACATAATTTTTACTGTATGTCCAAACGCGTTGAACCAGAGGTTGAGACATTCGCTCGTATTCGCGTCGTTGGTGTTGGCGGCTCCGGCGGAAATGCGATAAATCACATGATAGATTCCAAGGTCCGAGGCGTTGAGTTCGTCGCGGTGAACTCTGATGCGCAGGACCTGCACCGCTCGCTCTCTAAGCGCAAGATTCACATCGGTAAGAATTTAACTCGCGGACTCGGTACCGGAATGAATCCGGACCTCGGCAAGCGAGCCGCAGAGGAGACGCGCCAACAAATTCAAGAAGCTTTGCAGGGGTCCGATATGGTGTTTATCACCTGCGGGATGGGAGGCGGGACAGGCACAGGGTCTGCTCCAATTATTGCAAAAATTGCGAAAGAGGTCGGTGCGCTCGTTATCGCCATCGTTACCAAACCGTTCAGCTTTGAAGGCGCACAGCGCAAGGATATTGCAGACCGCGGTCTCTCCGAGCTTAAAAAAGAAGTTGATGCGTTCATAGTTATTCCCAACGATAAATTGCTCACAGTAGTTGAGAAAAATCTTTCTCTTAAACAGGCTTTCGCACTCTGCGATGAAGTTCTTCGCGAAGCGGTTGAGGGCGTTTCTGATATCATCCGCACCCCCGGCGACATCAACACCGACTTCAACGACATCAAAGCGGTCATGGAAGGCGCCGGCCCAACGCTTATGGGAATCGGTGTCGCCGAGGGCGATGAGCGTGCGAAGGAGGCGGCACAGCGCGCGGTCAACTCCCCTCTTCTGGATATCTCCATTTCAGGCGCCAAGGGAGTACTATGGGTCGTCGCTCATTCTGACGACTTGGGCATCATGGAGGTGCACGAAGCGTCTAAAATTATCAGCGAATCGGTTGACAAGAATGCCAAGATTATCTGGGGCGTGATGAAAGATAACAAGCTTAAGAAAGGCCAGGTGCGTATTATCGTCATTGCTACAGGATTCCCCGAGAGCGCCTCGCACTCTTCGCATTCCGGCATTGAAAGGTCTCTTTTCTCTATGTCCGTGCCTACAGAGAAACGCGAGGAAGAACGCGGCCGTATTTATCACGAAATCTTGAAGCGCGAGGATAAACCAGAAGTTAAAGAAAAAGCAGAATCGGTCGCCAATAAAGAAGAACCAATCGTGACGGCAACTCCGCACAAGCGCGAGAACACTCCGCCTGCTCCCGAAGACGACGAGGCGTGGGGCGCCATACCGGCGTTTCTTCGCAGACACAAGAAATAGTTTGTAGGTGATAGTGAGTAGGTTGTAGTAGAATACACATATGTTTGATTTGATAATTATCGGCGGAGGGCCGGCGGGAGTGGCGGCGGGAGTGTACGCGGCGCGCAAGCGTTTGAAAACTGTTTTAATTACTGAAGAGATAGGAGGTCAGTCTGTTGTATCAGACGGCATTGAGAATTGGATAGGCTCTCCCAAGATTCATGGCGCTGAACTCGCCAAGTTATTTGTCGCGCATCTTGACGCCGTGAAGGGCGACATCGTGACGCTCGCACTCCACGAACGCGTAGAGTCGCTCACAAAAGACGACGGAGGATTTCTAGCAAAAACTAAATCTGGAAAAGAATTTTCTGCAAAGGCTGTCCTCATCGTTTCAGGCGCTGGGCGTCGTAAACTTAACATTCCCGGTGCCGACAAATTTGAAAACAAGGGCGTAACCTACTGCGCTTCCTGCGACGGGCCTTTATTTGGAGGAATGGACGTAGCGGTGATTGGAGGTGGGAATGCCGGTTTTGAGACTGCCCTCCAGCTTCTCGCATATGCAAAATCCGTAACGCTCATTCACAGGCACAAGGATTTTAAAGCTGACCCGATAACTGTGGAGAAGGCGCGCGCGCACCCGAATATGCGCATCATCGCGCATGCCGAACCGACTGAAGTTATCGGGGATAAATTCGTAAGCGCTTTGAAATATATTGACAAGGATTCGAACGAAGAAAAAGAAGTATCTGTTTCTGGAATATTTGTTGAGGCTGGCGTCCTCCCGAATACTGGGTTTGCCGAAGGGCTACTAGAAATGGACGTCGTGAAGCGCATAAAGGTTGACCCGCGTAGCCAGCGTACAAACGTTGATGGAGTTTGGGCAGCCGGCGACTGCACAGACGAGCTGTATCACCAAAACAACATCGCCGCCGGCGACGGCGTCAAAGCGCTTGAGGATATTTATCTCTGGCTTAAAAAACGCTAGCGGAGGCGGTGAGAGTCGAACTCACGATGCCTTGCGGCATGCCGGTTTTCGAAACCGGTGCACTAGACCACTATGCGACGCCTCCGTGTTCGCAATCCTAGCATTTTAAGGCGGAGATGATAAGGTTTTGATACGGCCCTATCGTCCCTGCCTGCGCAGGCAGGTAACGGTTAGGACAAAGCCTATGTTCCACGTCTATTTAATCAAAAGTACACGATACGATTGGGTGTATGTCGGGAGTACTTCTGATCTAGAAAGTAGATTGCGGGAGCATAATGCAGGAGCTGTTCGATCTACAAAGTTTCGCAGACCATATGTCTTAATCTATCGCGAAACATTTGACAATATCGGAGATGCTCGCCGACGTGAGAAGAGTATAAAAACGGACAGAATAGAAAAAGAAAATATCGTTCGAAATACGGCCCTATCGTCTAACGGTTAGGACGAGAGCTTTTCAAGCTCTAAACCCGGGTCCGACTCCCGGTAGGGTCATCGGAATATCCCATATTGGGATTATACCATAACAGGATGTAGGATTGGTTTACATGAGCAAGTCTGTACACAGTGAAGATTATCGAAAAATAATTGAGTGCCTCAAAGAGGCTCGGCTTACTGCGGATTTATCTCAACAAGATGTTGCTGATAGGCTCGGTAAGCCTCAGTCCTACATCTCTAAAATTGAGTCCGGTGAACGGCGACTTGATGTCGCGGAGATAAAGAAATTTGCGAGCATCTACAAAAAGGATGTCTCATTTTTCATCAAATAAATAATTATGCAAAAATGGACTCTCGAGAAAATTAAGAAAGCGTTGAAGGAACTCTCTGATAAAGGGTGGGTTAAATCAAATCGGACACATAATACTGGTATCGGTAAAACACTCGAGGATTACCTGAATATTACAGAAAACAATATCGCGTTGCCGGATTTTGGAGTGATGGAGTTAAAGTCGCAAAGAGCCAGAACTTCATCCATGATGACTCTATTTACCAGAAAGCCGGAGGATATCACGAACGCAGAGATATTAAAAAGGTTCGGATATCCTGATCCTGAATTCCCCAAACACAAAATACTTCATCAAACTATTACGAACGGAAAGAAAAATGGCCGTGGGTTTCATTGCAAAGTTGATGAGAAGCAAGGTAAATTGTTAATACTTAAGAACAGGACAGTGCTTGGATATTACGGGCTAGATTTCTTGCGACAAAAGGCGGCTGAAAAGATTGGCAACGGACTGATTCTCGTTTTTGCTAATTGTAAAAAAGAAAAGAAGCAGGAATATTTCCACTATACAGAGGCGTGGTTGTTGAAAGATATAGACCCGAAACAATTTCTCGCGCTATCAAAATATGATATACGCCTTGGCGTTTACCGAAGTGGTAAAAATGCAGGCAAGCCTCACGACCACGGTTCAGCGTTTCGTCTCACTCGTCTTTCAGAAAAGACTTTCCCTATTCTATTCAAAACGCATAAGCGTATTCTTTAAATTTTCCGCAGGATCACGACACTTTCTTTGTTCATTGTTTCTTCCAACGCCCCAACTATGTTGGTCGGCGAGTTCTTGATCGGCATTCGTTTCCCCGGGATGTTGCGGACAATTATATCCTCGCAGGTAAACTCTATCTTTTCTGCTAATTCGGCAATAATAAAGTCCGTGGGGATTCTGACTTGCTTTACCAATCTGTTACCAACAACGAGACAGAAGTATTTCTTTGACTTTAGGATTTTATGAGCTTGTTTTAGGCAGTCATTCAATCCGATATAAAAACTCAATACATCTCTCGCTCTCGTCTCATCCTGCTTGGCAATTTTCTCCAGTGATTCTTTAAGATAACCTGATGGGAGCACATGGGTTAGGTTTTTGGTGGCTCTACCGCCTAGCAGATCATTGTCTACACCAGAAGCATCGTTTGGATTATCAAACACACCAATCCACTGCGCCGAAAGGCGCGAAAACTGCCCATATGCAACCGTCGTTCGACTGTCGCCATATGGTGGAGAGGTAATAATGCAGTCAATTGAATTTGCTTTTATGCCGTTATCTTTTGACGAGTCGCCATAGATTATTTTCGTCCAAGAATCTTTTTTTGCATCTTTGTAAAAAGCAGTCATTCCAGCGATATTTTTTTCCGCATGTTTACGAAATATAGCTAGCACATCAGGGTCATGTTTTTCGAGTTTTTCGGCTTTAACACGCACCAATTTAAATTCTCCTGTCTTTGTGTTTGAGGAATAGCGAACTGTCTCACTAAAAGCAACCATCAAGAAATTCTGAATTGATTTATCTTTTATTTCTCGTATTGCCTTTTTCAGCTTGGCGAGCTTAACAATCACCTTATCCTTGAACCAGAAATCAATGTTATTAAAATCTGGTCTTTGTATTTCATTGTCCTTTATCTTTTGGACCCTATCAAGCAATGCAAAATACTCCTTTGTTAGTTTTTGTGGATTGATAGGGGTTGTCTTTGCGTGTGCAAGGAAAATAGCAAGAGGATTTAAATCAATACCGTAGGCATTTCTGCCTATCAATCTGCTTTCAACTAAAGCTGAACCGGAGCCACAGAATATATCGCATACGGTATCACCCTCTTTGCTGTATGTTTCCAACAATCTTCGCCCGACCTGCGGGATAAACATTGCTGGATAAGTATGTATCCCATGCGTATGTGATTTTGTTTTTTCTCCTCTGTAGTCCCATGAGTAATCTATTTTGCGTACATATTTTTCTGTTCTCGACTGTCCTTGATCCAATTGCGATTCAAGGTTGCGAACAATTTTAACAACAACACCTCTTACCTCGACTTCATCGCGATAGATTGGGAATAAAGTCGGATTTGCCGGTTGCAGTCTAAATCTTCCATTCTCTCTATAAATTTTCTTCAACGTTGCTTCATTATCGTCAATCACGGCAACAACAGTTTGACCATTTTCTGCCTCCTCTTGTTTTCGTATAACGACAATGTCGCCATCAAAGATACCCTCATTAATCATACTGCTACCCTGAACACGCAAAGCATAATGTTTGCCCTGCTTCCCAATTTCGTCCCTTGTGATGGTAATCGTTTCGTCAGGAACTTCTATGGCTTCAATTGGCTGTCCGGCGGCTATTGCTCCCAAAATAGGGATTTCGATAGTTTGCTTTGCATCTACAATTGAGACGGCGCGGGGCTGGTTGTGTTCCTTATTCAAAAACCCGGCATCTTGTAGTTTGCTGATGTAATAATGGGCTGTAGAGCCAGAGGCCAGCTTAAATTTCTGCCTTATCTCCTCAAGAGATGGGGCGTACCCATACTTGGCTCTATAAGATTTTATGAAATCAAGGACTTGCGCTTGCTTTTTTGTGAGCATAGTGATAGTATAGATGATAATTAGAATGTATACAAATCAAGTTATCCACACATCTACTATGTAGAGAGGGTCATGAGCTTCGTTCGTAATGAGTTCGCACTTGGGTTATTATGTCCTCACCAATTTAGTTAATTAATTATGAAGTTATCCGAAAAAAATTGAAACGAGGTGCTGAACATGTTTATTATGAAATTTCAATGTTCTATTTTACAACACAGGAATTTGCAAGTAATCGAAATTATACGAACACAATGGCTGGGTTGGAATCATGGTGTATACATTTGAGAAATCTTTTAGATTTCTTTTATACACCTTCCAGTAAAAGGAGTGGACGTAATGATGATATGTTAGCAGAGGATTATGTGTCAGATTTAAAACAATTTAAGAGAGGTCGCACAGGGACCATGAAATTCACAGGCATTAAAAAACGCGTAGGCAAACAAATTGCACATATGACATATCATCGGAATATCTACAATAAAAGAACTAAGCTCTGGCACTATCCTCGGATATTTGCCAAACTCCAACCAACTATTATCGCATTTTACGAATCTTTGCCAAAACATAGGAAGAAGTGGCTCCACTTTATAGAGTTAAAAAAGATTATAGATGCTTACTCTGCTCAGACAAAAATAGTTCAACTTACTTAGTTTTCGATTAACTATTTCCGATTATTTCCTACTTGAGTTACCAATTAAGTTCTATGTTATAGTTTCCGCACGCGCGGTTAGCTCAGCCACGACGAGTAGTCGGGGAGCCGACCGAAGCGTCGGCTTTGGTAGAGAAATATATGCGCCGTTAGCTCAGTTGGTTAGAGCGACCGCTTGACGTGCGGTAGGTCGGGGATTCGAATTCCTCACGGCGCACTCATTATTTATGCGACCAAAACGATACAACAAACACATACAGAAAAAAGATGCTCGAGGTAAAATTTATATCTACGGCAAGCACGCGCTCATGGAGGCTCTTCGGAATACCCCGCAAGTAATACGTAAGGTATTTTTGGCGCCAGACATGCGCGATACTGAACTGCGAATTTTACTGGAGAAAAATAACATCCATACGGCGATACTTGCGTCAGGTAAGGGTAATGACCTCGTGGGCAAAGACACTGCACATCAGGGCGTCATCGCCACGATGGACCCATCTGCCTTGCTTATCTCTCTCAATGATTTTTTAAACACCATAGACACAAAGACTAACCCTTCAATCGCAGTATTAGGCGAAGTACAAGACCCGCACAATGTCGGCGCAATAATACGTTCTGCCGCCGCATTTGGTCTCTCTGCCGTCTTAATCCCTGAACATAACCAAGCCGGCGTCACAGGCGCTGTCGTGAAGACATCTGCCGGAATGGTGTTCCGCATCCCACTCGTCTCTATCGGCAATGTGAACAACACGCTCAAGGTGCTTAAAGAAAAAGGATTTTGGATTTATGGTCTCGCTATGGACGGGAAAACTTCTCTCGGTACGGACGTGTTTGACGCACCGAGTGCGTTTGTTATCGGAAACGAAGGTGCTGGTATTAGAGAAAAAACTCTCACTGCCTGCGACGTTACTCTAAAAATTCCAATGAATGCGCGAACAGAGTCGCTGAACGCAGCCGTATCTGCCGCAGTTGTATTCTACGAATGGTCACGCAAACATCCGGAGGCGCTATGAAGAACGACTTGCACTTAGTTTCTATACCGTGGAGCGATTACGAACTTCTTGATTCGGGCGACAATATGAAGCTGGAGCGTTTTGGTGAAATAATTGTCGCGAGACCGGAGATACAAGCATTGTGGAAAAAACAAAAACCTGAACTCTGGGACAATGTGCACGCTGAATTCGGATTCAAAGACAAGAAAGGAGAATGGAAAATGAACAAATCTGTGGCTGAATCGTGGCAACTCTCGTGGCATAACGTGCGATTTCTAGCGCGACTCACAGGATTCAAACACACTGGTATTTTCCCCGAGCAAGCGCCGAACTGGGAGTGGCTTTCTGGAAAAATTTCAAAACTTGAAAAACCAAACGTATTAAATCTATTTGGATACACCGGCATCGCTTCGTTAGTTTCTGCACAAGCTGGTGCATTCGTCACGCACGTTGACGCATCTAAACAGTCTCTAGATTGGGCACATGAAAACGCAAAGCTGTCGGAGATTGGCAAGGATAAAATTCGCTGGATGTTGGACGACGCGCTCACCTTCGTTAAGCGCGAAGCGCGCAGAGGAGCGAAATATGACGGAATTATCCTAGACCCGCCCGCTTTCGGCAGAGGAGCGAAAGGAGAGGTCTGGAAAATTGAAGAAGACTTCCAAACACTTCTTTCGTCGCTTAAAGAAATTTTGTCAGAAAAGTCCGGGTCGTTCTTCCTCTTAAATGGTTACTCAGCCGGCTATGCGCCGCGCTCGTTTGCACAAGCGGTGGAGAGCGTCTTCGGAGAGGTCGCTGGTGAAGCTGGTGAACTGTACATTAAAGAATCCTCGTCTGACCGCGTCATCCCCGCTGGCATCTACGTGCGTTTTGTGCGCTAGACTACGCTTATGCACGAGCATCATAAAGAAATCGCAGTCCTATATCACGGAGGATGCCCAGATGGATTCGGTGGCGCCTACGCCGCATGGAAGAAATTCGGCGATGCGGCGGAGTATATTCCGCTAAAGTACGGATATCCGGCTCCTAAAAATCTGGCAGGCAAAAAATTATACTTCATTGATTTCTGCTACAAGCAAGAAATTATGGACGCACTTGTTCCAATCGCTACGCATGTGACTGTACTTGACCACCATCTCGGAACAAAAGGGGTGGTGGAGAGCATGCCGGAATACGTATTTGATGAAAAACGCTCCGGCGCAACTATTGCATGGAATTATTTTCATTCCGATGTATCCGTGCCAACGCTTTTGCAATATGTTCAGGATGGCGACCTTTATACATTTTCTCTCCCTGACTCGCATGCGGTGCTTGCTTATTGCTACGCACAACCATTTCATTTTGAAACATGGGCGACGCTTTCGGAAAAACTTGAGAATACAAAAGAACTCCATTTCGTTATCGAACGCGGCAAAATATACGCTGAATATTTCGCGATACTAGTTGAACAAATTGCGAATAAAGCGACACTAATCTCATTTGAGGGATTTGAGTGCTATCTCGTCGGAGCATCTGGAATGTTTTCTTCCAGTGTCGGCAACCTACTTGCGCGAATGAAACCGCCGATTGGAATTGTTGTGAATGTTCATGCGGATATGATAAGTGTTTCGCTTCGAAGCGACATTTCGGTTGACGTGTCTGCAATCGCCCGTAAATACGGCGGCAACGGCCACCCGCAAGCCGCTGGCTTTGAATTGAGGTGGGGTGATCCAGTCCCGTGGACAGTAATTACAAAAAATGAAAATTCTAGCGATTGAGACTTCGTGCGACGAGACTGCGATTGCGATACTTGAATGTACCGGAGACGAAAAGAGCGCAGAATTCAAAGTACTTGGTAATGCCCTTCTATCGCAGGTTGAAGTACATAAAGAATACGGCGGGGTATTCCCCGCTCTCGCGAAGCGCGAGCATGCGAAGAATCTGGTGCCGATTCTGGAAGCGGCGCTTGAAGAAGCAGAATTACTGCACGAAGATACGCAGGCGATTTCTGAAGGTACACGCGATAAAATTTCAGAAATTTTATCGCGTGAGCCAGGCCTTACTGAACAATTTTTTGAATTCGTTTCCGAGTGCGAGCCACCAGAGATAGATGCTATCGCAGTCACGTCTGGTCCAGGTCTGGAGCCAGCGCTCTGGGTCGGTATCAACTTCGCGAAGGCGCTCGCGCTCCTCTGGGATAAACCGCTCGTCGGCGTGAATCATATGGAAGGCCACATCTTGTCGGCACTTGCAAAAGAGGTGCTAAACGACCCAATAAATACGCCACCGATTTCTACAAGGTTGAACCTTGTAATTTCTGACGTGAAGATGCCAATACTCGCGCTGCTCATATCTGGCGGGCATACGGAGCTGGTGCTGATGAAGGAGTGGCTCCAGTATGAACTAATCGGACAGACGCGCGATGATGCTGTCGGCGAAGCCTTTGATAAAGTGGCACGGATGTTGGAGCTATCCTATCCCGGCGGTCCTGAAATCTCTCGCCTCGCCGAATTCGCAAGGTTGAACCTTAATGCAAGTTCCCAAGGTTCAACCTTGGAATTCCAGCTTCCGCGGCCAATGATTGATTCAGGTACGTGCGATTTCTCGTTTGCAGGACTAAAAACTGCTGTGCTTTATCTTCTGAAAAAAATTCCGAACTTAAGTGAAAATGAAAAACAGCACATCGCGCACGAATTTGAAAACGCCGTTACTGACGTACTGTGGAAGAAGACTGCTCAGGCTCTCCGCGAGACAGGCGCAAAAACTCTCGTCATCGGTGGCGGAGTCTCGGCGAACACTCACATACGGCGAACTTTTTCTGAAAAAATTTCTGCCGAATTTCCAACTATCAACTTCCAAATTCCAACAGCGAGCCTCACTACTGACAATGCCATCATGATTGCTATCGCAGGTTATTATCGCGCCCTGCGCAAGGAGTTCGTAAATGACATTATTGCAAACGGCAATTTATCACTAGCAAATAAGCTTTAATTTGCTATATTTTATAGACGATGCCCGAGAAATTTTTGAAGCCATACGATTCAACCGCAACCGAGTCGCGGATATATGAGACATGGGAGAAGAGCGGGCTTTTTAACCCCGACGAATGCGTGAAGCAGGGTTTTACAAAGCCGAACGCCGAAATCTTCTCGGTCGTTCTGCCTCCGCCGAATGTTACCGGAGTTCTTCATGTTGGCCATGCTTATGAGGATTCGCTACAAGATGCGGTCGTCCGCTACCATCGCATGCGAGGCAAACGAACTGTATGGATTCCAGGTACAGACTCTGCTGCTATATCTACACAGGCGCGCGTAGAGAAGGATATTCAGAAAGACGAAGGGAAAAACCGGCATGATCTCGGACGTGACGAACTAGTACGCCGTGTTTCTGAATTCGCCAAAGAGAGTGAGGGGACGATTCTCGGTCAGGTACGTAGAATGGGAGCGTCTCTGGATTGGTCACGTTATGCCTATACGCTGGATGAGAAGCGCAACGAGGCCGTCGCAACCGCATTCAAACGTATGTACGACGCTGGTCTTATTTACCGAGGTCATAGAATTGTTAATTGGGACCCAAAGGGTCAGACCACTATTTCTGATGACGAGATTATTTATCAGGAAGAAAAAGCGACTTTTTACTATCTCAAATACGGTCCATTCACAATCGGCACTGCGCGCCCAGAGACAAAATTTGGTGATAAATACGTAGTAATGCATCCGGACGACCCTCGATATATGGACTGGAAAAATGGCCAAAAGATTGATCTTGAGTGGATAAACGGCCCTATCACGGCAACCGTTGTAAAGGATGGGTCAATCGATATGGAATTCGGAACCGGTGTGATGACCATAACTCCTTGGCACAGCATTGCAGATTTTGAAATCGCTGAACGTCACGAATTGGACAAAGAACAAATAATAGACGAGTTTGGGAAACTATTACCGATTGCAGGCGAATTCGCCGGTATGAAGATAACAGAAGCGCGTTCTAAGATAGTGGAGAAACTATGTGCGAAAGGATTGGTGGTAAAAGAAGAACCGTACGTCCACAACATCGCATCCGCCGAGCGCACGGGCGGGATTATAGAACCGCAGATTAAACTTCAATGGTTCGTAGATGTAGACAAGCCGTTTGTTATTTCCCATTCTGAAATCCCCGGTATCGCGAGTGGAAGCTCTACAACTCTTAAAACAATGATGCGCATTGCAGTAGAGAGCGATGCGGTGCATATGCCGCAGGATGGATTCCGCAACGCATACTTCCATTGGATAGAGAATCTGCGCGATTGGTGTATCAGCCGACAAATCTGGTTCGGCCATCGCATACCGGTCTGGTACAACGTGGAACAAATTCACATAGGCACGAAACCCCCGGCAAGCGAGGAGTGGGCGCAGGACCAAGATGTTCTTGATACGTGGTTCTCCTCGGCGCTCTGGACATTTTCTACACTCGGATGGCCGAACAAGACTACTGACTTAGAAACATTTCACCCGACATCATTCATGTCACCAGCATACGAGATACTCAACCTGTGGGTCTCGCGAATGATACTTATGAGCGGTTTTCACCTTGGTCAGATACCATTTAAGACTGTACTAATCCACGGACTTGTTCGGGACAAACAGGGGAGAAAATTTAGTAAGTCACTCGCAAACGGTATTGACCCTATAGACATGATAGACAAATACGGCGCAGATGCTCTGCGCATGGGACTATTGGTCGGTTCTGCTATTGGTAATGATATTAGTTTTGATGAAAGTAAAGTGAAGGGCTACAAGCACTTCGCGAACAAGCTATGGAATGTTTCGCGATTTGTTTTGATGAATACTGAAAATATCAAACTTTCGCCCAAGCCAATGCTTACTTCTTCTGACCAAAAGTTTATTGATGATATAAATCAACTCATTAGTGATGTGACACAAGATATTGAAGAGTACCGGGTTTATATGGCAGCTGAAAAATTGTATCATTATTTCTGGCATACATTTGCCGATAAAATAATCGAAGAATCTAAAGAAAAAATAAAGAGCGATGATGCTTCGGTAAGGCTTTCGGCAAAATGGACTATTCTAGAAATTCTTGCAACTTCACTTCAGCTTCTCCACCCTTTTATGCCTTTCATCACCGAAGAGATTTATCAGTCCCTGCCTGCGCAGGCAGGTATGCCGACAAAAGACTCTGAATTCCTAATGGTTGCGCGATGGCCATCATAAGTGCGGTAGAATAAACGAGTGACTTCTACTACTCTAGGCTACGCGTTTCTCGGCGGGCTAATGCCGTCCTTCATCTGGCTTTATTTTCTCTTGAAGGAAGATGCGGGCCATCCGGAACCAAAAAAGCTTATCATGCTTACCTTCATAGCGGGCATGGCGGCTGTTCCGCTGGCGCTTCCTCTGGAACAATACGCCAAGAGCCATCTCACGGGAGACCTTTCAGTCTTTACTGCGTGGGCACTCGTTGAAGAGTTCCTCAAGTATGCTATGGCCGCTATATTTATTCTATGGCGCAATGCGGTTGATGAAGCTCCCGACTACGTGATTTATATGGTTACAGTAGCGTTAGGATTCGCAGCGGCGGAGAATGTGCTATTTCTCATTGACCCAGTTTCCAGCGGATATTTCGCAACAAGTTTTTTCACTGGCGATGTGCGCTTTCTCGGCTCCACTTTGCTCCATGTCGTTGCCTCTTCGGCAATCGGTTTTGCGTTGGCATTTTCGTTTGCATATCGTCCGAGCCGCCGCGCAGTAGCGGCGGCTCTCGGACTTATCCTCGCCGTCGCATTGCATACTGCATTTAACATGCTTATTATTAGTCAAGACACTTCAACTACGCTTGCCGCGTTTTCACTTGTGTGGACGGTCGTTGTTATTTTCTTCGCGGCATTTGAGGTGTTAAAATATTTCCAGTACCGTAACCTTCAATAATAAACATATGATGCATATGAACAAGAAGCTTTCGTTTTTTGAACGCCTCTCCGGAGCTCATTCGTCCGGCGACTCTTTTGATGCGTTTGACGAAGAACTTCCGGTCACAACAATACCCGAACGAAAGGAGTCACGCGCTCGCGTGAGCGAGTCTGCCACTCGCCCTGCGCCTCTTGATGATGGACTCCCGTCTACAGGAAACGAGGGACAACTTCCAGTAGATGTTAATCAGACCGCGAGCGATATCGTTATTCGCGCTTTTGTAGCCGGCGTGCGCCCGGATGAACTTAACATTTCTATAAGCCGAGATATGGTTGAGATTAAAGGTTCCAGAATGGAGCGCGAACAAGTTAACGGTCCAGACTATTTTACACGCGAGCTCTTCTGGGGTTCGTTCTCGCGCACAATTATGCTCCCCCAAGAAGTTGACGTTGAAGCAACGTCTGCGAGCTCTAAAGACGGCCTGCTTACAATCATTCTACCCAAGCTGGACAAGGCGAAACAAACGAAACTTCGCGTCAAAGCCGGCTAAAAAAACAAGGTTGAATCTTGTTACAAGGTTGTTGTTACAAGGTTGAACCTTGTTTTTTTATTTTAACGTAACGGTTTCCTCTGCCGGCGGAATTGCAGTCAGTTCAACGGTAAACGGCAGTCTGGCGATTAGGCGGCCATCGGATGTTTCTATGTCCACGCGCCACTTCCCCATGTCGCTCACAGGCATATACGAATAACCGCGGTATCCGCCGTCGCGACCGCCGACAATAGGGTAAGTAATCTTCGCCTTTGTTACCCATTCTTTCTTTACAGAGTCATACCACTGCCAACGATGAACTATAGTCGTAGTTAGAGAAGTCGGTGCGAAGACTGAACCATATGCGTACAACGATTCGCCGGAAGTAACATGCAGAGTCGGAGAGAATCCGAGATAACGCACCTGCCATGGCTGGCCTGACTCATCTCTCGCCAAATATGCGCCGGGGATATGCCATACGGAGTGATAAACTCCGCCCGCTTTTGCAGATAACGGCAGTGGTGGCAAGATGTTGGTGAAATAAAATACGTTGATGAGAACGAGAACGCAGAGTGCGCCGACGCGAACCCGCGAAATATCAGGTTGGAACTTTTCGCGAACTAAGATTCGCAATAGAACCGTAAATAATGCAAAAACACAGACCGCCACTAGCCCGCTCGCGAGGAACACGAGAGTGCTGATTGACCCGATATAAATCGGCAGAGCAAAAATGGCGTATGAGTAAAGCGCGAAGAAGAAAAGCACGCTCGTGAAAACGAGTCGGGCATGATATCTGTGGAAGTACTCGCTACCAAGAAAAACGATAAGCAAGAAGAGGAGAAACGGCCACGATACGCCGAAGACGGCAGAACGCCCGTAAAAAATAACGAAACCGCTCCAGAATCCGCCCAAGGCAAATTGAGTCGCGAATTGAAGAATCAGGCGAAAACGCGGTGAGTCCAGCCCACGCGATTCAATCCACTGCAGTAGCGGAATAGCTATAAAACAGACTGCTATATATGAAGCAAAAACCATCTGTGTCTGCCACAGGTCAACGCGCTCAAAAAAGAGACTGTCAGCGACAAAACCCGCCACCATCGCGAGAGCGGAGAGATGCCGCTCGTGTTTCTGCATCCAAAGAAGGACCCTTTGATACATACCTGTGCTTGGGCCCGGAAGTGCGCCGGGGACCTCTTCCTCTTCAGGGAAGCGCTCTAACTAACTGAGCTACCCAAGCAATAGCGTGGCCCTACTGCCCCGCTTTGTAGGAGTTTATCAGCTTTTGCAGTTCGGCGGAAGACGGCAGATTAAAGAAACCGGAAGCCGTTGCGCCGGGAGTCTGAGAGAACTTCGCGAAGAGCGGTTGAAGATATTGCTGATAGAGGTAGAACGGTGCGATAAGAACGACGAGCCAGAGCACGATGGTCGTTATAATTCCGAACAGCTGATGCCGGCGTACGGCGCGCAACAGGCGATGATTATCCTTCGTAAGCGCGTGTATCTCTTCAAGCTGATGTTTTATTTCTGGGTCCATGTATCTTTCTAATATAGCATGCCCTCTGCCAGAATCGAACTGACATCAACCGCTTAGGACGCGGTAGTTCTATCCATTGAACTAAGAGGGCTAAAATTTATGCGGTTAGGCCAAGAGTAGAGACGAGCCTCTCTTTGTCAAAACCGATAATCATTTCTTCACCGACAAATATCACAGGAACGCCCATTTGTCCGGACTTCTGTATCATCTCTTGGCGTTTTTCCAAGTCGTGCGCGACATCAAACTCCGTATAGCCTATGCCTTTTTCCTTAAGAAAATCCTTCGTCATCTGACAGAAGTGGCAGGTCGGCGTGCTGTAAATGGTGATTTGTTTATCCACCCCGTTAGAAACCTGTTCCGAAAAGTTGCTTGTCATAAGTAAATTTTTTATGTTAATTGTTTTTAGTTTCTAACGGGGTCCATATTGATTTTTATTATATCATGATTGTAACATACATGGTGCGGGTAGCGAGAATCGAACTCGCGTCTCAACCTTGGGAAGGTCGCGTTC
>ERZ1292629.1197-Hain-H43-01um-R1-1197-length-26385-cov-10_pt1 | contig 26385 bp, 47 predicted proteins | sample MGYA00564399_ERZ1292629 | MGnify/ENA primary metagenome ERZ1292629 (study PRJEB36523, sample SAMEA6512636) | groundwater metagenome | collected 2019-01-08 | study: AquaDiva: Metagenomics assemblies of 32 groundwater samples
GTCATTAAATTTTTTAAATGTTCTATATTCGTCTCGAATAGAAATGCAAACCATATGCAATAATGCATCTAAATCTATCCAATCGTCCCCTAATCCTTCTGGAGTATTCCAATCTTCAAAATCTTTATGCCCTTCTAAAATGTCCCACAACATTTTATTAATTTCGCATAAAGAGATTTTGATCATATCATCGCCTAATGCGAAACCTTTTGATTTCCGATCAATAGGTAGAGATAAGATTTTTTTAGTTATTCCAGAATGTAAAAATTTAATTACTTTTTCTAAATTTAGTGGATATGGAGTGTTTTTCAAAAACCGAATAGACCACATTGCAAAATGTCCAATTATATCTTTAAAAAACAACCAAATAGGTATGTTCCATTCTGGGTCGTCTTTTAATCTATCGTAAGTTTTAGGAAAACTATCAATAGTTGATTGCAATTCTTCTAAATATTTTTGGTTAATATCCCCATTTTCGTCTATTAACGGTTCAGAAATTATTTTATCGCATTTTTCAAAAATTTCCTCATTTTCCACTGTTTCTCTCCCAAAAAACGTTATCTGTATACCCTTGAATTGTTTTGTCTGTATCAGCCATTTCTAATCTACGTAATGCCAATAAACAAAACTCTTCATCTAATTCAATCCCTAAATATTTTCTTCCTAATTTTTTAGAAACAACACAACTTGTACCACTTCCTAAAAATGGGTCAAAAATCAAATCGTTTTCTTTGCTACTAGCAAGTATTAATTTTGCTAATAATTTTTCACTTTTCTGAGTTGGATGTTCTGTATTTTCAGACATAGACCAAAAAGGAATAGAAATATCTGTCCACAAATTTGATGGATAAGTATCTCTAAAATTACCATCTTTTGTAATCTCCCAATCCTTTGGGTCCCCATTATTTGTGTATGGAGCTAAAACTTTTCTTCTTAATTTAACTGCATCTACATTAAAATAATATTCATCTGAAACTGTACAAAACCAAATGTCTTCACTATTGTTCTTCCACTTATTTTTTGCTCCACGTCCCTTTTCTCTCTCCCAAGTTATTCTGTTTCTAACAAACAAATGTTCAGATGCGACATCAAAAATAGAATAAGAAGAAAACCAATCGCCACAAATATAAACAGTTGCAGTTTGTTTAAGATAAGGAAGTAAAGATAAAAGAACAGAATTTAACCAATTTGAATACTCTTTTTTGTCTATTTTAGAAAATTTCTGAGTATTAAACTTCTTACTTAGGTTATAAGGCGGATCAAGAAATAAAAGATCAACACATTTTTTCGGCAGAAATTGTAATTGTTGTTTAAAATCTCCATGTACAATTCCTTCTAAAACACCATTTTGAAGAGTTGCTAATTGGTTGCGTAATCGGATTCTATCTTCATTGGATAGTTGAAGTGTTTTATTTCTTGAAGAGCGGTTTAACATATTTGTCTAGACCTGATTGTTTCTTTTTCGCGAAAACGAAAAATCAATCAACCTTGACATCTCCAACATCAATATTTTTATCAATAAGAACTATATTATTTCTCACAATTAATTGATTATTAGGAGCAAAAAATATAATATCATACGTACCAGAACCTATTTTAACAGAAAATGCTCCATTACTCATTGTTTTTTCTATCGCTATAACAACAACTGGATTGTTAGCAGCTGTTACATGTAAAGTTATATTTGCAAGACCTTCATGCATAGAACTATCTAATTCTTGCGGGGTCCAACTCTCATCATTATTTTTATCGTTATATAATACACCAAGAATATAAGTTCTAGGTACAGAAATAAAACGAGCAAAATCTTGCGTAGCAAACATAATACTACGAAACGGAGAATTTAATCCATCACGAGGAGGCATAAAACTCCGTGTTTCAATATGAAACCCAAAAACAGCAAAATTACTATTCAACATATTCGCTCTATGCCCAGAACTTTCCCACCAACTTTTATGAGAAATGTTTATTCTGTTTGCTGTTATAGGAATCCCGGAAGATGAATAATTCGTTAATATATTTTCGCCATAAGTATTCCAAGGATAACCTGCTAAAGTTATTCTTTCTCCTGGAAGTGCTCCAGTATAATCTAAAGTGTTTGTAGCTGGAATACCACTTGATTGTCCATCAAGCGTTTCAAAATGAGAAAAAGAGTCTGGAATACGACTAGAAGGAATACTACCAAAATTACTCTGCATCCAATTACTATGGTTTGTAGCAGCACTTCCAACCACTAAATTGTAAGATAATGGCTGAGATGGAAGATGAGAATCTATAACTACAGAACCTATTCTAGCGGCTTCACCTATTGGGTCTTGTCTTGCTCGATTAACCAATTTGAGCATGTATAAATCCCAATCTGTAACACAATAATGCCCTAAAACGCCATCGCAATTCCCGTAAAATACAGAACATTGATTAGATGGGCCAAAAACAGTTTGAATCAAAAACACTAATGGAAAAAGTTGGGTTATCATAAATTTAGTCTACAATATTTTTTGCAAAAATTTCCATTATTTTCTTGATTTTTTGCAAAAAAGAGATATGCTACAGTAGAAATAGTTTGTCGAAACTCTTTGAAAGGATTTTCAAAATATGGAACTATTATATGATTATGGCGATAAAATCGTAATAGATAATTACGAAATAATGCAACCAGGAAAAAGAAAAATTTACACTGTCAAAGGCTGGATGAGAGATAGGGTTCCTGTTTCAAAAGATCTCAATGACAAAATCAGTGCTAATATTTGTCTTTCTATACCTAGCGTGTGGGCAGACAGAAAACCGACAAAGAAAAATGCTTCTGGGCTTCCTGGAATGCATGGAGGCACAATTCAAATCTGTTATTCATGCAAACTCTCTTCCATTAGAGGTGCTAAAGAGAAATGGACTCAAGCAAGAATTAGACTTGGTCTGCCGACAGAACAAATTACGATAATAGAAGATATTTAAACATTAAAAATTTTTAAAGATTCTTGTAAATAATTACGAACTTTATCGTTGTTCAAAATATCATCTCCATAATTTGTCGTTATTTTATCCCTTAGCCCTCCTTCTGCGTCTATACAAAAATTTTTGTGTCCAATTCTGTCTATTAAACCATTTACTCTTGAAACAACATTTTCTCCAGTAAATCCACCAGCAAAACCAACAGTTAAATTCGCATTTGAACTAATTTCATTGTAAAAATCAATATAATGTTCTAAATTTATTTCTATACCTTTGCCGCCAGAAGGATCAATTAAAACGTAATCAATTAAATCTCCATATTCAAAAACCTTTTCAGATAATTCTTTTGAACTTTTGGAACCTATTACAGATTTTGATGCTTGAAAAACTATTTGTAAATCAGGCAGTTCTTTCTTTATTTTCGCAATTTGTTTTATATCAGGAAAAATAATATTCAACTGAACTGCTTTGCAAATATCATAAATCTCATCAAAAACTCTTTTCAATTGTTCTGATAACGTAGACATTTCTCTTGAATTATAATGAATCATCGAAAGAACTTTATTTTCAGTTCTTTCGATTAATCCCCTTAGATATTTGAATTCTGGATAACGTCTATTATTAACATGTTCTCCATTTAATGTTTTTTGCGAAACAAGAAATCCTAACATCGGAAGATGACTAGAACTCATATTATAACCGCAAGAATTGAATTGAGTTACAATATAACTCACTTCTTGTTCTGTAACAGGCCCAGTTATCCCGACATATGGTTTAGGTTTCAACTATTTTCTCCATATTAATTTATTCTTGTCTTCAAATGTAACAGGTTCTTCTACAGAAGTTCTCCACATAAATGCTGATAGAATTACTTTTGAAATAGATGGGAAGAAATTTTGCATTTCTTTTTTAATGTTCATGATTTCTTCTACATTAATATTCACTTCATCATCCCATTCTCCACGAAGAATAGTTTTTTCTAAACCCCATTGTTTGTCGTCGTAATTATAAACAGGAACAATAACATCTAATGAATTCCCAAAATCTGCGATCTCATCAGTGTGGTCTATCTCCACGTCTATTGGATTACCAAACTTTTCTTTAAAAATAGGAAAAACTTCTGAGAAAGTTTTTCCGTCTAATTCAGGAATACGCCCACGAACACAAACTTTGAAAACATTATCACTCATTTTCGTTCCCTTCTGGAATAGATAATAAATTCTTCTCGTGTTCCGTTTTATGCCTTTCTTTCCAACTTTCAGATTTGATTTGCTCTGTTTCGTATTTAACTATATCTTTTAAAATATTTCTCCATGTTTCCTCACAAAATCTACCATCAGCTAGGTCATTCCCCCTGTTCCAGTCTTCTCCTGTTCTAGGTTTTCTAGAAGTAGCAGAACATCCTAAATAAGAATGATTATCATCAATTGAAACTCCGATAGAATATTCATTTACGCTTGTAAATATTTTTATGAGTAAATGGAATTCTTTTTCTGATGAATATTTTTCTTGTATAACAAACGCTTTTTCTAATTCAGTTGGAGAATAAATTTCAGACAACCATTTCTTAACAGTGCTAATAACTACTTCTCGACCTAAACTGGCTAATGATGTTTCAGACGATATGGTTTTTGGTTCTATAGATTCCATAACGAAATCCTCCTTTGTAAAAAACATGCTACAACAACATGCCGACTATATTATACATTTATTTCAAAATTAGTGACTATTTCTGAAACACAAATATAGGTTCAGTATGCCATTTTTGTTCAAAATTAGAACCTCTTCTGTATTCTGAATTAGACATTCTCATGGCATAATCTTTAATATGTTTCAAACCACTCTGTTTCAAAAAACCCACCAAATCATCAGCAATTGGCGTCTTTTTATAATTTTTCATATTATATATTACATACCCACCAGATTTCACTACTCTACAGGATTCTCTTAATACTACAAACAAAAAATCATTCTTCCATTTTTCATATGTGCTTCCATGTCTAATCCAAGATTGGTCAGGTAAATTAGAGTATTGTTCGACCCGAAAATACGGCGGGCTTGAGAAGACTAAGTCATATTTATCAGAAGGTAATTTCAACATCACATCTTCTGCGCACCCTAATTCAAATGAAAAAGAAAACTTCCACTCCCTATTCTGAAAACTATCATATTGTGAACCATAGAAACTAGCCATTTTCATGTTCCCCACTGCCGTAGGTCCGTGAGGATCAATACCGAAATAATTCAATTTTCTATTCGATGCAATACACCCAATTAATCTACCACCATACCCCGCACATGGATCTAATATTTCACCACCAATAGGCACGTAATTATCATAAAAATACTTAGCAATAGCAGGTTTGAAATTCACCACACTTCTCGTGCCATCTCTGCTACGTAAAATACGTCGAATACCAGCAGGATTAGGTTTATGCCCTATTTCCATCCATCTGTTAATCGCATCTTTGAATGCAATATCATCATTATATAATTCCCAAGGACTTTTATATCTACTTAAACATCGAACTTTAACCATATGAGGGTGAAAATGATTGGCCGCTTTTAATCCTATTGTGTTAGTTTGTAAGTTGTTGTTTTCTAGTAAAGGATTTTTTGTTTTAGATATTCTTTTAATTTCTTCTATTAAATCGTGTGAACTTAGTTTAGCATATGGGTATCCATGTCTTCTATAATGTTCGAAAATTAAATCAACAATTAATGATTTTTGACGTTCATCTCCATCTTTGTATAGTTTTAATAATTGAGCAGAATGATTATCTTTTGATTTGCTCCAAAAAGTAAATGCTCCATCTCTTAAAAGAGCAGATTTATTAGTACCTAAAAGAGCAGCTTTGGCATCAAGAATTAAATTATCATCACCTGATAATCGAACTAAACATGTTTTAGTTTTAGTTTTAGTTTTTGACAATATATTGAACATTCCTTTGGATATAGGCTTCTCTGGTTAGAGATGTTTTTTGTTCAAAACAATTATCGCAAATAAAAGCCTGTATTTGTTTTTCTGCAGAAGTAAATCCGCCTTGATCAAGTTTACTTCCGAACCCAAAATGAATAACTATATACCCAGCTTTATGCAAAGATGGGAGCCTGCCTTTACTGTCATCTCCAGGATAGTCTACTCTTATTTCTTTTTCGCAAATAATACATTTGCACATATATCCTCCTATTCATAATCCGATAGTTTGAATATTTTGGATTCTTTTGGAATAAAATGTGTATACATGTGACTCAAAAACCAAAACCAATTTTTCGGAATTTGTGGAGAAACACTATCTCCATACCCATCTGTTAGTACAAACACTGCTTTCGGATAAGAAACATTATTCTTTCTTATATGGGCTTGAATGTAATTTTCTATGATACTAAAAGATGTTCCACCACCACCCCAAACTTGATGTTGATTAATATCTGCTTCGTATATATCTGTATCAAAAGTATGCATTTTAACAGAAAATTTCTTCGGTGGAAGAGATAAAGCAGCCTGAAAGAATCGGTCTTTCAAGCCCCAACATGATCCAGAGCAATCCTGAAAAAACCAAACTTCTATTTTGTCATTTTCTTCTTCTTCGAACTCCATTTCTGTCGGAATAATCATATCATCAGACAATAAAACAAACCGTCTATTTAATAAAACCCATTGTTCTTCTGTATGGTCTTTAATGTATTTTTGAGACCATTTTTTGATAACAGTTTCCCACTTTTTCTTTATACTTCTTTTGGCGTGAATTTCTGATAATATTCCAGCAGCTGCGCTTCCTGCTTGACAATTTTCATATTCTTTGGAGTTCTGTTCAAGAATTTTACGTAAACTATCTTGTTCTTCTTCTGATAGTTTCCCGAATGCTTTCCCTAAAACTTCGTTTGCATCTTCACTTAATTCGCTTAATCCATTATGATTATCTAAAGTTGAAAATCCTTCTGCTGTTTCCACTTTAGAAAGATAATATTCCAGAGATTCATTTTCACGAATATCTTTTTTCCCGGCAAAAACATTATCAAGCCAACATGCATCAAGAGTTATTTTAGAACGATCAAATCCGAAAGATTTAACCAACATTTCATTAACAACTACATCAGCACAAATATTTCCTACTTCACCTTTATGGTTTTGTAGTCTATATCCGTGATTCAGAATTACATGTAACATTTCATGACAAATTACAAATTTTTTCTCGTATTCTGAACATTTGTCCCAAAATTTCGTATTAAAAATAAAATCAAAACAATTGCCTTTACGATCGAACAAAACTGCAGCAGTATCTATTTCTTCAGTAAATCTAGGTTTACCAAATTGCCAAATTGTAGAAAAAATGCCATGATGGCATTCTATTTCTCGAACAATTTGATTAAATTCTTGATGATGCATTTCGTTTAGGTTCTAATTTTTCTATTCTTTTTTCAAAGTTGTTGAAATATTGGTTACAAGTATTTTTCCATCTTCGTTCTGTAACATAGCTTCCTATATAAAACCCAACGCCTAATCCAAGTGTAAGAGCAGCCAAAACGAAAGAGATACAAGCATTAACTGGCATTTTATTGCCCACCAAGCAAAGGATCTGCGAACATGTCGAACTTTGTTTTAATGAATAATGCAGTATCTTTATTAACGTTGCTTAAATCTAAATGTTTTTCTAATTTATGTGTTCCGCTTAAAGTATTATTAAGAATAGGAAATAAATTTGCTGCTTTATGTTTTTTACTATAATCACAAATCACCGGTTCGCTGCAAATTTTATCTAACTTCAATTTCCATTTTGCTAATGTTTTTCTATGACTCGATTTACAAATAGTTTCTAAAACACCTAAAATTTCTTCGGCTTTAGTCAAATCCTTTTCTGTTCTTGCTAATTCATGTAAAGTATTTAATGCCTTCTTCCTATAAAAAGTATTTTCTAATGGGATATTCAAAGGGATTCCATTCGCACCTCGAACAACACCTTTAATAACTCCAGTTGTAGGACTTATGTAAGCTGATTTTTTCGGTACTTTAATAACTTGTTTTAACTTAGTTAATAGTTTTGCAGATGTTGTGTTACTCTGTAAAACTGTATCAACAAATCCTCGCCATACACTTCCGTTGTTAGCATTGTACCCATCAACTACATGTTTGAAAAATTTATTTTCTTTTGATAATTCTGCAGATAATTTTTCTGAGCTAACATAAGGAAGAAAACAATCAATATACTCTGTTTTCTTAAAAATCAATCGTTTAGTTGCTTCATAATTGTTGTCAATTTGTATAAAGGCAGCAATTTTCTGAGCATCACCATCTTTGTAAAGTTGGATCAACGTTTTATGAACAGGACCAGATTTCAAACTGTTAGCCAATTGAGTAACATTAGCACAAATAGGCAGCACATCTCTTAACTCGCCACCTTTGCTATAGGAATCCAAAGCATAATCTAAACGACGTGGAGATATTTCGTTTTTTTGTTCCGGTTTAAGATTATTCCACCAAAAGATAGCTGATTCGCCTATTAAATCTCCATATTTTTCAACGAAATATGGTTTATAGCATTCATATGGCAAATTAACACTAACGTGAAATCTGTCTTTCTGTGCTGGATCTAATTTTTCTACATCATATATGTCGTCTTCTGGATTTATTGCAGCCCAGATCAAACGTAAATTAGGAAATTTTCTGCCATTAATAGAACGAAATTGAATAAGTTCCATAACAGCATTGCGAACTTTCTTTGGGGCACGATTAAATTCATCGAAAAATAAAGCATCTACTGAATCATCACGAAAATCTTTCGGACGAATCAAATCTAAAAACTGTCCATTTTCATCTTGATTAGAACGTGGAACACCGATGAAATCGACCCAGGGATCCATGGTAGCAGCGGAGAAATATCGGTAACGTAGATTTGATCGTTTGAAGGCTTCAATAACTAAACTGGTTTTGCCAACACCATGTTTGCCTACAAACAGAACGTTGTAATTGTGTTGAATCCAAAAATCAAGTTTTTGATTAGATACCATATGTCAGTAGCATACTGTTTATTGGAAAAATGTCAAGAAAAAAATTTGAATAATTTTGCAAAAAATTAATCTAAATCAATGAACCGAGGAATGTTAGTTTGTTTAACTTTTTTCTTCTTTTTGGTTTGTTTTTTATCAGTTAAAATAGAGACTCCAACCGATAAAATTATTTGCACAAGACTTTTGCATTCGTTCATTACATAATCAATGTCTTTGTAACTATCTTGAGTTCCGAAAGTAGTGTAATTTCTTGAAGGGATCAAATCACCGACATGAGCACAATCAAAACCAATAATTGTTGATCCACCTTGTTGGAAACAATATGTTATTCCACCATGTACATTTATGAACCCGAAATTTTCATCAGTAAACTCATTCCAAATATGATTCTTCGGGAGTTCAACATATCCGCACAAATGTCCTAATTTTGGGACACGCATAATTTCACATTTAAGACCAATATGTTCAAATTTTAAATTATCAGGTTCGTTATCCCATGGTCCTGGAGTTGAAAATTTAATTTTCGTATAAGGCATTATTTATTTCCTTTTATTTTGCAAAATTAATACTTTTCGCGAAAAATAAGATTTACACCCACCTAGTAACTTAATTTTACTTTAACTTGAATCGTCATAGTTTTTCTTGAACCACAACTAATGGTTTAAACCCTTCTGGTAATTTAATGATCCCTAAATTAAGTCCTATATTGTTCGAATGAACATCAGAACATTCTGTATTTCGAACAGGAACTTTGATAATGCAAAGATGATCCGAAACTCCATCTTTTTTAATCGCAAAATATCGTTTAATGTAATCAAAAACTATCATAATGATTTTTCTCCAATATTATCGATAATCGCTTGTCTCAATAATGGCAACATAATCTCGTGATGTCCAGTAATTTCATACCCATTACCTTTTTTAACAGGTCTAGTTACTACGTTCTGATGTGGACGATAATGCTGAATCATATCAAAATTGGCTGTTACCATATTATCTAAATTAACACCTAAATTTCTTGCAACAGAAACAGCTTTCAAAAAAACTTCAGGCAGAATAACAGCAGAACCAATATTTAACCAAACCCCTCCAATATCAGAACCTTCTTTAGAACCTAAGTCAGAAACCATATCACATACTACTCTAAAATCATACATAGATGCATCTCCTAAAGCACCACCATCCATATCAGGAGAAACATGTATTGTATCTGTGCCTATAGCAACTTGAACACAAATAGGAATCCCAGCAAAAACAGATTCTGCAAAAACAGATTCTGCAAAAACACTTCTATGACGATAAGAAGCTTTATGTTGTATTAATAAATTCCCAATACTAAAACCAAGTCCCCAATCAGCCTCTTTAACTGCTTTATTAAAAAAATCAAATGTTTCTTTTATCATGCCAAAAGAACCATTTTGTATTGTTTCTGCTACATCCTCACTTGTTTCTCCGAATAAGGCTAATTCAACATCATGTATTGCACAAGCACCATTACAAACTAATCCTTTAATTATTCCACGTTGAATTAAATCAATTAAAATTGGTCCACAACCTACTTTTAATACATGAGCACCAAAAGCAACTATAACAGGTTTATCATTTTGGTGTGCAACACAAATAGCTTTAACTACATTCTTAAAAGCAGAAGCTCCAAGATAATTCGGAAATGAAAAAATTAGTTCTTCTGCAGTAGCATTTTTTCCAGTTAACAATGGTGTCTGATGAATATTTGAACGATTTTTTCTATCATGAATACTATGGGTTTTTAGTTTGCTCAAATCAATTGGCTTATATTTGTTCGACATTTTAACTCCATTTGTCTCAAAACCGCTCATTTAAATATACCATAAATTCAAGAGAAATCAATCAAAAAAGGATTTTTAATTATTAGGACGTATATATTAGATATAAGTTTTTAGTGTTTTGTAAAGGAGATAGAAAATGGCAGAAACATGGGTACATCCGAGTATGCCTGGATTAATTGTTCACCCGGCTGATTTTCAGGCACTTGGACGAGTTCGTAGAATTTTCCCTGATATCACGTCACCGTTGCAAAAGGCAGCATATTTTTGGGAGGGTAGCGAGGAAGTATCTCTGCATCCTCCAGTCGGATTTCCAATGGCTCCAGGCGAAATATCAGCTCCTGCGTTCAGTTTAGATACACACCCTTGGATAGGAACCTTCCCATTACATGCATGGGGACGCGGAGATATAGGTCTTGCTCATTCAACTCCGGCATTTGTTGTTCAAGTAAAATTCTTTTGGAAACGATTGCAATCTTGGACAAATGGCCCATTGCCAAGCACCCTATATGATCTTTTAATTGGAGCAGTTGACGTTCTTTGGGGAACGAGAGCATCACAAGCAAATGAACAAATTCAAGCAATTTTGAATGCAAATGTTGCATCTCCAACGTAAAAATTAGTGTGTTTTAAATTATGATAAGAGTTCAGTTATATTAATAACTGAACTCTTATCATTTATTTACGATAGAAAAATCCAAATTCTTCAAAAAAATCAGATAGTCTGTCTTTTTCTAATTCAAAACTACCACCATTCCCATCAGACCCACCACCACCATCAAAACTAGCTCCATGATTGTATATTATGACTTTATATGGGATATCGCTATCTTTCTGCCAATTTATTTTAATAATCATTTTATTGTTAATAAAGACTCTAGTTTGAGAGCTTCCATCATTAAAAATTTCTAAACTAATAGAAGTATTTTCTTCATCCAGTTCAAAAACAATTCCTTCTTCTCCATTTGAAATAATTCTATAAGGAAGATAATCCTTTTCATTTAATTTTTGCAAAATATATTTAGCTCGTTCCAATGCCGGTTGAGTTGGAAATATTAATCCTTCCTCCCATTCAGAAATTAAATTTTCTAGTTCTTTTAATCTGTTAAATAATTTGTTTAAATTCATTTTTTGCGAAAATTAAATTATTCGGAAACTTCAGCTTCATCTTTGGTTTTATGAATAGTTCCATCAGGATGATGTGGTGGAGAATAAATCGTATATAATTTCAATGATTCAGATTTAGATGCGTTAATAATGTTATGTCGTGTTCCAGAAGGAATTATAACTGCTGATCCAGCAGATAATATGTGTTCTTTACCATCAAGAATCGCCTTTGCTTTTCCTCTTTCTACTCGAATAAATTGATCAATATTTTCATGCACTTCCATCCCAATATCTTCATTAGGGTTTAAAGACATAATAACAAGTTGGCTATTAGGACCTGTGAATAATACTTTGCGGAAATATGTATTTTTTATTGATTTTTCTTCAATATTAACTGAATATCCAGAATCTGATTTATTTTTGCTTATAATTTCTTTGAACCAACTCATTTGTTCATATTAGTTTTATTCATCGGTTGTACCTTTGTTAAATTTAGATGTTTTGGCATCTTTGACATTCTACACGGGCTAAAGCCCCGTAGTTTTACGCGAGATAAAATTAGGATTCTGAGTTGTTATTTGGCTTTCAACAATATTCATCCTCCATATTCATCCTCCATGTTAATGATTGAACTTGTTTTGCTACCTCTTTAGAATGAAAATCTTCAATCTGAATATTTTTCGCTTTTTTGAAACGAGCATTTTCTTCTAAAATTTTCTCAGTCGTAATTTCAAAAGTATCAAATACTTCATTGGTTATATCAGATCTTACAACACATAAAGCCAATAATAAATGTTCTGAACCTACATAATTGTCATTTAAATTTCTTGCTTGTTCAATAGTTTCTGCAAAAACTTGTTTTGTTTTTTCTGAATGCGGCAATTTGGCTTCCCAATATTCTTTCCCCATCTCCATTAATTTTTCTGTTTTAGCACGAATATTTCTTATAATGTTTATATCTACAATCTTCTTCAATATATTAACAGCAACTCCAGAACCTTCTCTAACAATTCCTAATAAAATATGTTCAGGTTCTATTTTTGAATGATTAAAAAGAGTTGCTGATTGATTAGCAAGAGCTAAAACTTTTCTTGCCCGATCTGTAAATCTTTCAAACATTTTCAATTCTCCAAAAAAAATCTGGGTAGCAAGACTCGAACTTGCAACTTCGTGCTCCCAGAACGAACTTGCTAAGCCATATTACATTTCGTCGTGAACTTCGGCATGGCAATTCATGCAAAGTAATGTACATTTTTTTAATTCTTTTTTCACTCGTTCCCAACTCCAGTCACGTAAATGACGAAAATTGAGGTCTTTCTCTATAGGGTTGTTGTGATGAAAAGATAAAGCTCGCATACACTTATTGTATCCACATCGTTGGCATTTGCCACCCAATAGTTCGACACTTTTGCGTTTTGTTTCATTCCCCTTTTGCATCGTATAACGATTGTGACAGGTTTTACAAACTCTTGTTTTTCTTCCGTAAAACTTCTCAGGGCATGTTTCTCCACAAGGGCATTTATACCGGGTTTTAGGTTTTGTGGTTAATTTGTGTTTTGTTAACCAATACCTAATCGTTGTTTGTGACTTATTAAGTTCCCTTGCTATTTTTCTTGTGCTTTTTCCATCTTCAATAAATTGAACTAATTTTGATTTTTCCATAACTACATCCTCCGAACATTACATTCGGAAAATGTAGCTCACATTCCTTTATTTTGCACTCTGCCAATTGAGCTATACCCAGTAAAAAAATACCCCATAGCGGTGATGCTCCGCTTTCTTCGGCCTGAAACAAGTCTACAATAGAAATTGGATTTGTCAAGTACAATTCCTTTAATTTAGGCAAATGTCATTGTGAAGTTGTCCTATCTCCGTGATAGCTCCAAATATTTTTTGTGTAATTTCTGTTTTATGAACAGATATTCTGCACACCCCAAATGGATGCTTATTTTTTCTATACTCCTTGCTCCTTGGATGATTAACTACAGAATAAGTTTTCCGTAAAGAATCTATAGGTAAGCTCAATTTCTCTAGCCAATAATTCTCGATACCACGAATCTCTTCCGACGCTATTGTATGGCAATGAATTGTTACTGAGATTTCTTCATTTGTTAAATTAAAACACTCTCTCAAGAAACGCATCCAAAGCTGCATCATTCCAACGTCCGAATTACAAAATCGCAATGAAGTTCTTTCTTTACTTCCTTCCGCCCAAAATAACATACATCCTATGATAAATAAATGATCTGAAGTAATAGGAGGAACAAGTTTTTTCCCTTCTTCTCTCCATTTAAGTCTCAGATTCAGGTGCTTTTCCTTCATTCTTTGTCCGCCAAGAGTTTGATATCCATTTGCGGCATTACGAGAATTAAGATATTCCACTTGTTCAGGAGTTAATTCTATGTCTCGCGTCCACTTGCTTATCGAACTTCGTGATACTCTAACTACTTTAGCAATGTCTCGCAGAGACATTCCTTGACGCCTTAACTCTATTACTTGATTTTTTTGTTCATATTTCATTTGATCGATCTCCTAAAACGAACCGCAGTTATAGTTCTTATTTTTAGGGATCGTTTCCTTTATTTATTTTTAATACCCCCAAGGAGACTCGAACTCCTGTCTTATCGCTGAAAACGATCGATCCTTGCCACTAGACGATGGGGGCAATATTTACTTGTCAAAAACCGATATCCTAGCTAACGTGGACGAATGGGGCAAACTATAACTTTACTCCAAACAACCTAAATGCTTCGTCTTTTAGAAATTGCTCCTCTTTTTCGCTTCTAATAGGAGGATGAACATAATCAGGTGTTTTTTCTAATTGAGTTTCATGCATAACGCTCTCTCTAATAAACCACCCTTCTGGATCGTCTTCTGTGGCTGAATCAAACTGAACAGGCATTAAATGATGAATTAAACCACAAGTACAAATCTTTTTTCCGAAAAAATAACAATCTCCATCATGTATTGGTCGACCATTTTTAATTCGCCAAGTTTTTGGTTTTAGGGTTTCCATAAATTTTAATTCCCTGTTAAAGTGTCTATTTCTTTCATATATTCATCAACAACTTTTTGAATTTCTTTATCGTTTTCTTCTGTTCGAAATTTTCTGCGAATATTACGAACAGCTATTTTCGTTTCTTCCCCTAATTTTTTAACATATATCTGCATTTTCTTAATTGTTTCCCCAGAAGGAAGAGGAACATTTACAACAACAGACCGATTCGAAAATTTATGAGCCTCAAAACCATGTTTTATTAGTGTGGTGCGGATACTTTTTTAGTAATTGGGTCTTGAAACCATTCTCTTTTTAAACCTATTTTATCCGCCATTTCATGCAATTCTTCTAAACTATCAGCTACCATATGGCACCAAGCACCTTTCTTCCCACACGTTATTAAATCATCGACATATACCATTTTTAATTTCTCCTTTAACTAAGCCGAAAGAGAGATTTGAACTCTCAACCTCGTTTTTACAAAAAACGTACTCTGCCAATTGAGTTATTTCGGCGCATATGTGGACTCGGCAAGATTCGAACTTGCGACCTCGTCGTTATCAGCGACGCACTCTGCCATCTGAGCTACGAATCCATTCTTAATAAGAAAATGCCAATTTCCAGATGTACTAAGTAAATTGTCTCCTTTTTCGTGATTGCATTTTTTACAAGCTGCTCTCAAATTTTCTTGAGTATTTGTTCCACCTTTGGATAAAGGAACAAAATGATCAATAGTACGACTCTTTTTAGTTAACAAAATTCCGCAATAAAAACAATTGGGATTTTTTACGAAAAACTTTGCTTTATTACGCTTTCTTCGTAATTCTGTTTTAAGGTTTTTCTTTTTCTTTCGAACACTAACAGATGAAGCCGGAAGTCCACTAGAAGATAAAAATAATTCTAGCGGTTCCACATAGTTTTTAACATAGTATTCTGAATATTTGTTATTCATAAATTACTTCAGAAACAAAATCTATTTTATTTCCTTTTACAATATTGCATACATTGCAACTTGCTCTCCAGTTTTGTTTCGCTTTACTTCCACCTTTTGATAAAGGGGTAAAATGATCAATAGTACGATTATTTTTATCTAAAGCAACATTACAATAATAACAATTCGGATATCTATTAAAAAATCTATCTCTCACTCGTTGATTCCTTGGTTTTTTCTTTTCCCATTTTTTAACGTAATAATTTGAATATTTATCAACCATAAACTACTCCAGAAACAAAATTTGTTTTGTCTCCTTTTTCATGATTACATAATTTACAACTCGCTCTCCAATTTTCTTCACTATTACTCCCACCTTTTGATAAAGGAATAAAATGGTCAATAGTTCGATTTTCTTCTGTTAACTCAATATTACAATAAAAACAATTAGAAAATTCTGCAAAAAACTTCTTTCTCGTTGATTGTCTAATACACCCTCTAATCCTTTTCCCTTTTTTCAATGCATTCTTTCGTTTAACTTCCTTTGCACTTTCTGGTTTGTTATACCAAAAAGATGCCTTGGATTTTCGACTAATACCTAATGCTTCAGAATTTGAATAACTCATATATTCTTTCTAACAAGCTTTTGCTTAAATCATCATTAATATAAGTTGAATCACAATTAGAACATTGTAAATGATCGCAAGAATAAGGTTCTATACCTACTACTTTAAATAATTCTTTCTTCCCACAATTTGGACATAGTAATAATCCCATTTTATCCCTCTGTTCTTAAACTCTACTCGGAGACCAAGAATTGAACTTGGGTCATCGATTTAACAGATCGAGGTTTTAGCCATTAAACTATCTCCGATTCATAATGGGCAGAACTAGATTCGAACTAGTCTCCTTGCCTTTTCAAGGCAATGCTCTAACCAACTAAGCTATCCGCCCAACAAAAAACCCTATGCTTGTCTTTGACTTGCATAGGGTTTCACTTTCGCCGAAAATATAGAACCCTATGTTAAGTCATGGTAAATCCTTCCCCAATATTCCAATTATGCGGAATAGGATTCATTATAGACCTTATTGTTGTTGGTTCTATATTCATTGTACAAACTACGAATTTAGATTCTATAGTTCCTGTAATCATCGTATTCGAATCCATAGCGGTCGCCCGTCTTTCCAGGACTATCTAACTCTACAATCTATTTCTATTCTGTCAAGAAAAATCCTTTATTTTTTGCAAAAAATAATTTCAAGCAAAATTCACCATTATTCTAATATTCTAAGTTTGTTATTCTGATACAAACTAAAGATAGACGAACAATTGCGTCTGAAAAATCTAAACCAGAAGGAAGAGTATTTCCAAATTCAACTAAAAATTCTCTGTTTAACATCTGAACATCAAGACTATCTATGATAAGATTAATACGGAATTGTTGCTCTTTTATTTCTTCGTCTTCTAACTCAAACAAATAATCAAGAATCGAATCTCCATCCGTAAGACACCAGTTGAGTTGCTCGTTTTGTTTAAAAAGCAACTTAATGTTCGAGCCATCAGGATATTGAAAAGGAGTTTCAATTTGGAATCCTCCAAAAATACTATCACAACTCTTAATAAGAGAAAAACAATTTACAAGTTCTTTAATAACATTAGTGTTCATTTTATTTCTGTAAGCTAACCGTTAGAGATTAAATAATAAAACCAGTAGAATTTACTCTACTGGTTTTATTACGCTGTTGCCTATCTGGATTTAATCCAGCACGCTCTTCATTCCCTTTTCAGATTATGATTTGAACAGTTCAACAACAGTCTTCTCCCTTCGTGTTGCTGGTTGGCGACTTTCTTTGAACGGACCGTACGCCAAACAGCCTTAGTAAAGGACGCCGAATCCTGGTGCCAGCGCTCGTTAATTTTCCAGGACGAGCGAGCGTTGGCTTTTCAAGGAAGGTAGTCCAGCCGTCGAGCACCGAGGGTGGGTCCGACTACCTTATGTCCTCAAATCTATCATAAATTCCTAAATCGTCAAGAAAAATCTTCTAATTTTGCAAATAAATTTTAACTTCAATTGTTTTTGCAAAAATCAAGGAATTTTATCAAAAAATAAGAATCCTACAAAATGAACTGGCTACTCAAATTAACAAATACAGACCAAATCTTATATCATGGAACAAATAACGAATTTGATCCACAACACTGGAACCCAGTTAACGATTCAACAAATACAACAACTTTTGCACTCGTAAAAACTACAAGACATGGTATTTTTTTAACCAATAATCAAAATTTTGCAAAAGAATTTGGTTCTAAAACTATTAAAGTTAAAGCAAATATCCAAAATACAGCAACAATAAATCAAGAACTAAAATCAGATTTTGTTAATTCAATAAATCCATATTCAGAACGAGAATTATGGTTATTAGCCAAATATTCTCAACATTCTTGGGGGTTATTCGAAAATGAAATTGGAGTTCTGTTTGTTCAATGGCTTAAAAATGAAGGATATGACAGTGCAATTTTTGATGAAACAATTCCAACAAACGAATCAGAAGTAGAAGGAACTACTACAGTTGTTTTTGACCCAAAGTTATTGACAGTAATTCCTTAACTTTTATTATTTCAGATTCAATATTTTTCTTATCAACAGGAGATTCAATAATTATCGGAACTTTATCTATAATATCCGCAAAAGGCTTATAAGCCAATTTTGCACCCAAAGATATAACAAAATGTTTACCCAAACTATTAACTTCACTAATGTGAACTTGTTCTAAACGATTCCCAAATTCTTGCAAAATTCGATAAGCCTCCGTCATTGTTGAGTCAACTTGTCTTGCATGAGCGATATCAAAACACAATCGAGCATCCGGCAATTCACCAAAAATTACACCTAATTCTTTTGCTGTACGTCCCGTTGATTTGCGAGAATCCATGTTTTCAATACATAAATATGATCCCAATTGCTTCCAAAGAGAATATTCATGAATAATATCAGGATGAACAACAATATTAAGTTCGTAATAATCTATAACTTGATTCAAACTTTTTATAAGCTCTCTTTCGTTTGGAATATCTGTTGAAGGAGCATGAAATGAAATATACTTATAATGACTCAAATCAAGGGATGAAAGAGCATTAATTAATTCAGGAAGTTCTGACCAACGTAATGCAGACAATTCTACTGCATTAACAGAAGATGATTCAAGCATTGATAAAGCACGATTAAAATCACCTAATGCAAGCGCTCCAGTTGAAAACCCAATTGTTAACATTGTTGTCTATAATTATCTTTAATGTATTCTTGTAAATCTTTATTGTTTTCTAATACACATTTCCAAGATTTTTCATTTTTAATACTATCAATAAGATAGAGAACTACATTATTAGCTTTTATAAAACACGATATAATTATCAATTCACGCTCAAAATCAGATTCCATATATTTTCTTAACTATTTCAAAAGCCAAATATTCCCATATAATCCATTAATTCGCTTATATTGTAATAAATTTCAGGAAAAAGTCAAGAGAATTTAGTCATCTGAATAAAGCATACTATCAATCCTAAGATTTGTTGCTCTAATTTGATCTAATAAAAATTCTAAATCCAATTCTTGTGCTGTACTCATAGACCTTCTCCACCCAACACACTTACAAATTCCATCTTCTGCCCCTTCAAATGCCGGAACAATCGGATAAAGACAAAAAATACAAATTTTACTCATTCGCAATCTCAACTAAAACATCGCCATGACATGCCAAAGGAGAACACCAACAAGCCAAAATCCTATCCTTTAATTCCAATTTAGCTTTTTCAATTAATTCAGGTTGATTTAATAGCCATTCTCTGTATTTTAAAACTACTTCTTCTCTCGATCCATCTTTGCCAATTACAAAAGGATTACCCCAAATAGAAGGTCGTCCTATATAAACATCATACGATTCTTTTTTTTGCAATGAACAACTTTAATCATTTGAATGAAAACACTTCTTCCTTGTTTTCTAAAGTTACTTCGATAATTTTGCCACCTTTTATTGATCCAAGAATATTTCCCCAACTCTTAATTTCTTCTTTTAAATCTTTCAAATTATCTGATATTAAATAACTTTCTGGAGATGAAATTACTTCCCCGTCTTCATAAACTGCGAAAAATATTGGCTTATCAATTCTCATTTTTCCCCTCTTTTATTTGTATGTTCGCTTCTACGAACTTAATTTGAGGACGATTTCCATAAATATACGCAATTTCTCTCTTCAAACTTTCTAAATTTTCATGAACGTATAGTCTCGAAAATTTGCTACTATCAACAACAGGATCTCCATTTTCATAAACAGCGATAAAAACAGAATCAGTAATTTTCAATTTATTCCACTCTCTTTTTAATTTGAACAGTTGCTTCCATTATTTTAATACCCTTCTTCAACCCACTAGCACTCTTCCATGTCCCAATTGCTCTCTTTAATCCCATTAAATTATCATCAATCAAATAAGATCCATCCGTTTCAGCAATATGAATAACACCTTTATCGTCGTACACACCAATAAAAACAGGCTTGTCTATTCTCATTTTCTGTTCTCCCAATTTCAATAATTTTGCAAAAATAAACCAACTAATCTATCTTAACATTGTTTTTTATTTTTTGCAAAAATAATTATCAATCTTGTTTAAAATCCGTTCTGTTAAACAGTAAATTTTCTTATTTGTACAAATAACAAAAAACAGAATGTTACCCGCTAACCAAATACTCAATTCAAATATCAAATCCCAACCATTATAAGCACCCATTTTTATCCTAACATTGTTTTTTATTTTTTGCAAAATTATTATTTTTCGTTATTATCTTCTGCCCAATAAAACACTACAAAACAAGTTCTTGCAACATAATGGTGTCTATATTCATAATATTCAGAAACAGAGATGAATTTCTCTCCAAGATCTGAAACAAATGGAACTACATATTTATCAAAAAATTCAGTAACTATATTTACTAAAATTCTATCCTCTGGCGAACAAATAAAACATCTTCTTGCAATTTTTCTAGCCATCATAAACACCTAATTGTCGCAATCCACCTCTTCTAGTCGTTGTCCACCCTTCTGGAATGTTCTGAGATTTCTTCAAATCATCAGTAACAGATTGTTTAGGCTTTTTCTCTAATTTCTCTAATCTTTTTTTAAGTTCATTAATTTTGCAAAAAAGATTGTTTTCTTGATTTTCTTTTTCAATATGCTCTGTTTTATCCAAAACAATAACCCAACCAGATATAGATAAAAGAGCTTCTAAACCCATACAAGAATCATAAGGTTTATTTGGAAGCCATATTAAATTATGACTCCAATGTTCATATCGAACACTCTCGCCTAATAAATGTTGTAATATAGCCCAAGAACCACTACCAACAGGAGGTGCAAACGCACTTCTAACTGAATCACACAATCTATCTAATTGGTCTCTACGAATTACATAAGTAGCAAAATCACTCCTGTTTTTAGTATTAAACCCATAGTATTTTAAAACCTCTTCAATAATCTGTTCATTCGTTTTCATTCGTTATTCCCATTTTTGCAAAAAAGAAAAATCATAATTTGTAAATATTGTCTATAAATTCCACATATTTTCCATCAATATCAGGGTCATAACTAACAATCTTCTCTCTTAATGAGTGTAATTCATCAACAGTTTTTCCACAATATATCGCTACCTCTTCAAACGTCTCCCTATAAGTATCATCAAGAAGAGCAGTTCTCCATAATATTTCTCTGCCCCGTTCTAATTCATCAATATGGTCTAAAAGATCAATAATAACACATTCATCAAAACAGATTTCTGCTGCATCTGCTCTTAATTGATGTAAATACTCTTTATTTAATATGTTATCTTTGTTTAACATAATCTCATTTTCGCGAAAAATGATTAAAATCGAACATTATCAAAAAAATCAACAGTAACATCATATTTTTGACTAGCTCCAAAAATAGCACATAACTCTGGCATCCCTATAATTTTAACCAAATGAATATAATAACTTCTATTGTTCTGCTCTTTGAGAGATTTAATAGTAGAGGCTACATTTTCTTCAATACATTTTTGAATTTCTATCTCATTTACATTACGGTTCTCTTTTTTTAATATTTTTGCTATAGAAAAAATAGGTGATAATACTTTGTCGTTCTTATTACTCGGATTAGTAAAACAAATCTCTCTATCTCTAGGCCACATGTATTCTGTACATGAAACCCCATCAAAAACAAAATCTCGCTCTGTCCACCATTTATTCTTCTCTTCAGTACTTATTTTCTTAGAAACACGTTTACAAAAATCAATAACATCACTCTTAGTAAAATCTATTTTTGCTACTAATGGTTCATATTCATCTTTATATATTGAAATGTGTTTTTCATGCAAAATCTTACCTATAAGATTTAATTCAAAACCATGATCTAAATCAACTTCATCACTATTATTATCGCTTTTTCTTTTCTCCAAAGCAGAAACAAAATATTCTATTAACTGATAACACAACAATAACGAATCTTTGTTAGAAACTTCCTCATTACCGAAAATCGTATACATAAAATATCTCTCCTATAAACAACAATTATACCATAATTTTCATTTTTTGCAAAAATGAAAATTCATCATTATGTTCCATATTCATCTTGTTGTCGTTGGCACTCTTTAGCCAAATAAGGATAAACACTCGCTATCTCATTAAAAATCTTCTCCCTAATAATAAAATACCCATCACCAAAACCAACACACCCAGAAATCTCATTCAATTTATCTTCATAAGAAGTCATACAATGCCTCAAATAATTAACCTGAACCCTATTAAGAAACTCCTTATCACTACTTTTATCAATAGAATCAGAATGATTAAAGCCAGCATATGCACGCTCATTTTGCATTTCATTATAATGATGAATGGCTCTTTTCAATAACTTTTCCTCAGATAACTTATTAACTTTGAATTTCAATGTATCTAAATGTTTGTGTAATTTCGCCAATTTGGTTTCTACAGCTTTTCTAGCACCCTGTTTTCGTTTCTCTACTTTTATTGATTTTGCTTTAAACTCATCAGATGATTCTATTTGCTCAACAACAAGAACTTTATACAAACACATTGGAGAAGCACAACGATATTTTGGGTTATCAGCAGTTTCATGCGGTTCTGGTAAAAATGTTCTAATCAATAAATCAGTCCAACCACGAACTTTTAATCCGGCTTTCGTAATGAATTTAACTTCTTCTTTAATGTTTTTAGTAGTGTTTTTCATAAAATATTCAATATTTTCGCGAAAAAGAAATCAACTTGCTTTTAATCTAAATTTCTCATCAGATTTCCACTCTATAGCACTATCAATTTGTACCTTTCTTCGTTCCCCTAAAAAAGGATAAAATCTTTGCATAATAACCTCCGTTTTATACCCCGTACACTGAACACTCCAAACAACTTTACGTTTCTTATTTTTATAATAAGGTCCATTTAATTTCAAATCCAATAAAATAGATAGTTTTTCCATAACATCTTTGTCTGTAGACATTAAAGCAAACCCAACCAAACGATAAGAATAATAAACACTTTTTATTCTAGAATTAGATTCTTTACAATAAAAACACCCTTCACCCTCAATCAACCCACATACCAACCAAAATCAAAAGAATTTAATTCGTGCAATGATTTGGTACGTTGTAGAATGTCTTCTGATTGTTTGCATTTTCCGCATATAAACTGATTATTAAGTTTACAACGAGTTCTTTTCAAACAGTTAATACATTTGCCTGTTATCATTTGTCCGAGTCTGAAAGTAAATGTTTCTTTAATAATGTAGCACTAATTTTTAACTTTTGTTCTTCAGAACACGGCTTTCCTTTATTGTGAGCCACTTTCCCCTTCATTGGTGGTAATTTCTTTCCCTCTTGATATGCTCTTTTTAATCCATTAGAAACATTCATTTTTTGCTCAGGAGTAAATAATTTGCCAGTATTCTTTACACTAATTAAACGATTACCTCTACTTTTTCTCTCATCGTCAGAATACCACCTTTTCCATTTCTCATTTAAACTTTGTTTAGAAAATTGCAAATGCTTTTTTGCTAAAAATAACAATGGTTCATCTTCATGAAAACTGAGACGTACCCAATTATTTATGTATTCAGCATGTTCTTTGTTTTTTCTTTTATCGCGAAAATGTTGATTTATTTCTTCTTCAGTGTTAAAATTACAAGCACAAACTTCACATTCAATCATTCAATATCTCCTTTAAAGAAAAAATCCATAACTTTTTACCACAATCCCAGATTCTATGTAATCCATGAGATTTGCACCATTCTCGCTCTGTTATCTCTTCTGGGCACCCTGTTTTCTTCTTTTGTTGTGATTGTTTTGATCTGTAAATGTTCTCTTTTACATCCCAATAAAAATAATCAGGCCCATATTCATCCTCTAAAACAAACCCATTTTGTTTATAGGCATTTCCATCTGTTAAAGAATTATCTGACCATGTAAGTATACGATCAAATCCTTCTTTTATTGCCCATGATTTAAACTCATCTAATAATTTACTAACTCCACCTTGAACAGTTACATTGTTTTTAAAACACATTCTGTTCAAAACAACAGGATTCCCAGAAATGTTTTGGCGATGATGTTTTGATGCGGTTACAGTTCCTACTATTTCTTTTTCATATTCCAAATTAATGTATTTTATACTACGAGAACCATACCCTTGAATATGATGCTTTTCTAAAAAATCTTTACAATTTGTAAAACTTATTTCACATTTTCTTGCACCAATTTTTTGTTCATTACACCCTAAAACAGATTTTATCAATCCTAAATAAGCTTCTTGTTTTTTGTTCCACGTAGCTTCAAAAATATGTATTAATCGAATATCTAATTTTTGGCATTTTTTAGTTTTTCGTGAATGTTTATGTTTTGCTCGTTCTGGAGTAAGATAGTCTTCAGAATGCCAATAACTTCCGTTAAATTCTATAGCTACTTTTTTATCAGGAATATAAATGTCTAGTTCCCATGGAGCAATAACGTCTTTTGCATTTGAGATTACTTGGCACCCCATTTTTTTAATTTCATTTTCTATCTCTTTTTGTTTTTGTGTTTTAGGATAAGCATATAAATTACGAAAACGTTCCTTAAATTCATCGTTACTTACTGCCGATGCTACAGCGCTGTATTCCATATTGAATTTTTCACAAATTTCTCTAATGCTTTTGCCATTTTTAACTTCTTCCCAAAAACCTTCACTTCTAACGAAATTAATTCTAGTGTAATGCCCGTCTTCATCATTCGCTATTGTTTCTGCAAATGTTTTTTTGGCTTTTTCTAAAAACTCTGGGTTTTTTCTTAAATTATCTACACCATATTTTTCGATAAGAGTTTTTTTTGTTTTTTCTTGAATTTCTAAAGACTGCATAGCACTTTCAGTACCGTATTTTTCTAAACAGGTTTCTCTTATTTTTGTTTTTATTTCCTCTGCTTGAAACGGATTAGATACTCCGTATCTCTCTATATTCGTTTTTATAGTTTTTTCTTGAGATTCTGGAGTTAATTTAGATGTCGAAATACGAGCAGCAATTTCTTTGTTTTGACAAGCATGTTCTACACCATACCTTTCTAGATTGGTTTTTTTTATTTTCTCTTTTACTGCATCATCTTTAAATGGAGATCCAGCAATGCTCTGTTCTTTAAATCTACACTCTTTGTGACAAGCAGAACCAGCATTATTGAAAAACCCTTTACGAATTCTAGAAGGTTCTCCACAAAAACGACATACAGCCCAAATAAATTTACCAGATTTTTTTCCAAATACATCTGGATGATATCCCTCTTTTTGTTCTGTCATCTCAATTAAAATAACTGATTCATAATTGAAAATTTTTCTTGATTTCATTTTTTAATCTCCTTATCAATTACATTATACAATATTATATACGAATAGATCAAAAATTTTATAAAATTTTTGTATATACATTTAATTCGTTAGATTTTTTAGCACTGTTTCGTAATTTTAATAATTGTATATACATTTTCTAAAAATAATGAGCATCAAAAGAAACTTTTCTAAACTTTTAAATAAATGTGTTATTAATTTTTGTTTCTTATTTTTTAGCATGTCTTTATAAGTGTTGTTTTTGTTTTTTAGAAAATGTATATACAAAATAGGAATTGAAGTGTTAAATTTATGCAAAAAATGATTTTTATAAAGATAATGTACGAATACGTTGTTTTTCCTGTTTATATTATTGTATATACAAAAAGAAAGGGCACCCCTCTCGGAATGCCCTTTTTAAGGTCAAAAACTCATATTTCCACAATCAATTACGTTCCACTAGTTACCTCGATTTTTGAGACGGAATAATCGTTTATTACCACGAGACCGATCTCCTCGTATATTACCCATCCTAGTCGCAGTTTCTTTGGGTCATCTGCTGGGAGGACTGTGATGTCTTGGCGAATTGGCATTGCTCCTACTGTATCAGGTGAAGCAACGACCAAAACAGTGTCCGCATCCATACGTGAACTGACATGAATGTCGGCAGTCCACAGATGGCCGAATAGAC
>ERZ1292629.1198-Hain-H43-01um-R1-1198-length-26370-cov-5_pt1 | contig 26370 bp, 24 predicted proteins | sample MGYA00564399_ERZ1292629 | MGnify/ENA primary metagenome ERZ1292629 (study PRJEB36523, sample SAMEA6512636) | groundwater metagenome | collected 2019-01-08 | study: AquaDiva: Metagenomics assemblies of 32 groundwater samples
AAGAAAAACTTGAAATTGTCAGCGGTGCGGATCCGCCGCCTTTCCGAATTTTCGCGGGGGGAATTTCTCGCCGCCTGCGGCGGCGAAATGCGTTCGGACTATCTTTAGAATACTGCACACACTAAAAAACACAGGACCAAACCAGTATTTTTTATTTGTACCCCGAGAAGGAATCTCACAAAATTTTACTTCCTAAAATTTTTTAAAACCCAGCGGTTTTAATGTTTCCGCCACGGAGAAACTCCCGTTTCCCCGACCCCTTTCCTGTTCGATTCCTCGCAGAAATAAAAAAGAGCGGGACACCCCCGCACTTTTTTATTTGTGTCCCCACGAGGAATCGAACCTCGATCTACTCCTTAGAAGGGAGCTATTCTATCCGTTGAACTATGAGGACCTACCTTAGTTAAGTTAATTTAATCTAACAAAAAAATCAAACGGGCAGCCGTTTGATTTTATTTACTTTCTAAGGTTGTAGTTGCAACTCCCTTCACTCTTACATCTTGGATTTTCGCAAATCCTCTCGTCGTCCGTGATTCTCCTGAAATTATTTCTAAACAATTCTCTTTGCCTAGCATAGCCGATCTTTCTTGAAGTATGAATCGCTGGACTTTGAAAACCGCTTATAGGCTGTCCGTGTTTATTGCAGAGTACATAACAAGGCATTTTTCCTCCTTTGCCAATTTTCCATTGTTTATACTAATACTGCCAGTTAAAAAGTAAAGTCTGCCTACTATATAATATCCTGGGAATAATTCTTAATTCAAGCGAAAAATGTTAAGATTTAATCATGAATAAAAAAATATCCGGCTTATTTTTAGTCGCTTTTATTATCATAATTCTCGGCATTTCAGTTTTGCCTAGCCAAGCTCAGCAAGCCCCAACGCTTACAAACGGTAATTTTGAAAGTTGTATCACCAACACCGCTGTGCCGCCGGGCTGGTCAACTAATCAGACCTCGCTGGTTGGCTGCACTCCGCTCGAGCCCTACACCGGGTCTTGGCGCGCTTACGCCGTGCAAAGCGCCTATCTTTATCAATCCCTCCAACTAACTGCCGGCACCACCTACACCTTCAGCGCTTACGCGAAAAATTTTTCTTCCGCCTCGCCTGTCGCCAATAACTCCCGTCTCATTATTTCTTCTATTATTGGGGGCGGGGGAATAGTTTATTGTTCTAACAACACCACCTCGTTAAACTGGACTTTATTAAGTTGCAATTACACTCCGGCGAATAATGTATCGGTTTATTTTAATTTAATCGGAGGCTTCAATGATCCCGGCAGTCGTTTTGACGATGCCTCAATTACGGCCAGCGGTGGTTCAGCGCCTGATACCACTGCGCCGGTTATCTCATCCGTTGCGGCGAGCGGCATTACTTCCTCCGCCGCCACTATCACTTGGCTCACTAACGAACCAGCCAACGGCCAAGTGGAATACGGCCCCGTAGGCGGCGCCACCCCCTATCCTTTCTCAACCAGCATCAACACTTCTCTTATAACTTCTCACTCTTTCAACTTAACCGGACTTATTTCCGCCACCACTTATAACTACCGCGTTAAATCTCGTGATGCCGCTGGGAATCTTCAATCTAGTTCTAATTTCACTTTCACAACTCAAGCTGGCTCAGGCGACACCACTCCACCCACTCGGAGTAACGGCCAGCCCACCGGCACTCTTCCGGCCGGCACCACCTCGGCCACTCTTTCTTTAGCCACAAATGAAAACGCCACCTGTAAGTACTCTAACACTCCCAACACTCCCTACGGTTCCATGATTAATACTTTTACCATCACTGGCGGTACCACTCATTCTCGCGGCCTGACTGGTCTTCAAAACGGTCAGACCTATAACTATTACGTGCGGTGCCAAGACCAAGCCGGTAATATGAACCCCACCGATTATCTCATTAGCTTTATGGTTGTATCTCCTTCTTCTGATACCACCGCGCCGATTATCTCCTCCGTCGTCGCCTCCGGCATCACTTCCTCCGGCGCCACCATTACTTGGATGACTAATGAATTATCCGACAGCCAAATTTATTATGGCACCACTGCTAGTTACGGCAGTCAGACCGCGCTTAACTCAACCCTTTTAACCTCTCACGCTCAAAGTTTAAGTGGCCTGCAACCCAGCACTCTTTATCATTATCAAACTAGATCTCGCGATGCCGCCGGCAATCAAGGCGCCTCTGGTGATTTTACTTTTACTACTCTGGCCGGATCATCCGGGCCGGTTATTGACATCACCCAAACCTCGGTGACTAGCCCGATTGTTTTAGATCAAATGGGAAAAACCTACCGGTTGGTCAATAATTTAAATTGTACTAAATCGTGTTTTGTGGTGACAGCCAATGACGTAACCCTGGATTTAAACGGTAAGACCGCCACTTTCGGTATGGATGCAGGGCTATACCGATACGGCGTGGCTATCCCCCCGGATTATGTTCCCAACCTTAATCCTTTTGATCCCCTAGATATCCCTTCCTCGTTATTTAGGGGAGCAGATAGGACGATTATTAAAAACGGTTCTTTAATTCAAGGCGCGGCGGGGGCGGAGAATATGATTATTTTTGCTCATGAGGGAGCGCGACTTCAAGAAGTGGCCAATATCACAGGGTTATATCAAGGTACTGATTCGCAGGGTATTGTTGCGATAAACGGTGGGAATTTAAACATTCATGACAATGTGATTCAGGCGGCATTAACCAGAATTACTAATCGCCACAATGCCAAAGCCGCGATTTCGATCAATGGCGGACGAGGGAATATTTATGTGCGTAATAACCTGGTTTATGGTGATGGTCAGTTTGGAATAAAAGTTAGTTCTAAGAAGGCCATCCCCGTAACTGACCTTGAGATTTCCGGCAACACTATGCGCATCAACGGCATCACCACCAATCCCTACCAGTTAGTGGTCTTTGGTTTTAGCAAAAGGCAACAAGGCATTACTCCTCTGATTTTCAACAATCGGATTGAGTCACCGGGGAACGTGAGTAATCGCGGATTAATACTCGAAGGAATCGATAGCTCGGCTGACGGCATCGATGGCGCCAAAATTTACAATAACTATATCGACGTCAAAGAACACGGCAACGTGGAATACGGCGAGGCCGGCTGGACGCACGCCCTTCGTATGAGAGAACCAGATTATCCGATACCCGAAGCCAAGTTTTTCAATAATGAATTTTATGGGAATACATTTAAGAGTACCGGTTATTATAATAGCGCTACCGATAATGGAGATGGGGTAAGTATAAGAACTTCATTCTATAGTTTAGCGCCAGCTGGTGAATTGCCAAACGTGTTTCACGACAACACGATTATATCAGAAACATTAAATTCTTCTGTTGAGGCGTTAGCTATCTATATTGAAGGTAATAATGAGGCATTGGGAACAGTTTTTAGAAATAATGTTATTTCGAGTAATAATAAGTTAATTAAATTTCACTTTGTTGGAGGAGGAGGATTGATTTTTGACGGCAATACTTTTAGCAAGGGAATGAACCCTGTTAATTTCAAGACGTTATATTATAACAATGTTGGCAATTCGACAGGAGTTGTGTTTCAGGACAGCACTTTCGGTTCTGGGGTAGATTTACTAAATATGTATCAGTGGCCGGGAAGTCCTCCGGCTGAACCCCGAGGCGACCGAAACTTCTATGTAAAGTGGTCGCTCGATTTAAGCGTTAAAAATAATTTGGGCCAGGCCGTGGGGGGCGCTCAAGTGGATATTAGAGATAAAAATAATGTGCTTGTCTTCACTGGGTCAACCGACGGGGGCGGAAAAGTTTTGGCGCCGCTTTCAGAATATTTCTGGCGTCAAGCTCCAACCTATCCCACGCCACCGCCAACTACAACCACCTACAATCCTTACTCCGTTACGGTCTTAAAATCCGGTCAGAGCCAAACCCAAGCAGTGACCATGGACGCGCGAAAAACAATTACGATGTTGCTTAATGTCGCGGGCAGTTCCGATTTTATTCCGCCAGTCGTGAGTATGACTGCGCCGACTCCCGGTTCAACGGTGTCGGGTAGTGTGAATGTCTCAGCCAACGCCACTGATAATGTTGCTGTCGCCGGAGTCCAATTCAAACTTGACGGCATAAACTTAGGAATAGAGGATACTACTTTCCCCTATTCGATTATTTGGAACACGACTCAGACCACAAATGGCAATCATGTTTTGACCGCGACCGCGAGAGATACTTCCGGCATTACCGCCACCTCTCCTAATGTAAGTGTGACAGTGAATAATGCCGGTTCCGGCGACACCACCTCTCCCACGGCTTTGATAACCGCGCCGGCTGCCGGCGCAACGCTAAACGGAACAGTGACTGTTTCGGCGAATGCCTCGGACAATGTGGCCGTGGTTGGTGTGCAGTTCAAACTCGATGATGTAATAAATCTCGGTGCTGAAGATACTACTTTCCCCTACAGCATTCCATGGGATACTACTCAAACTACAAATAGTAGCCATGCTTTAACTGCTACGGCCAGAGACGCGGCCGGCAACACCGGTATTTCACCTTACGTGAGTGTGGCGGTGAACAATGCCGGCGCACCGAGTACCAAGTTTGTAATCAATGACCGAGTTCGAGCCAATACTAACAACTTGAATATCCGTTTAACTCCCAACGGCACTTTCCTTGGCCAGCAATCATTAGGTAGTTTAGGTACAGTCACAGGTGGCCCAACCTTTGCTGGCTCTTTTTGGTGGTGGAATATAAATTTTGATATTGGCTCGGATGGTTGGGCCGCGGAGGACTTTTTGGATAAATACACAAGCGCGCCAACCGACACCACGTCACCGAGCGTGAGTATTACTTCGCCGACATCTGGAGCCACGTTAAACGGAACTGTTACTGTTTCGGCCAATGCTTCGGATGTTGGAGCGTCTGGCCCTTCTAGTGGAGTCGCTGGCGTGCAGTTCAAACTAGGCGGCGTTAATCTCGGGGCTGAAGACACTACCTCGCCCTATTCAATTACTTGGAATACCACTGGCAGTTCCAATGGCAGCCATACTTTAACCGCGGTGGCCAGAGATGTGGCCGGCAATATCAGTAACTCCTCCGCTATTTTAGTGACTGTGGCCAATGGTGGCGCTGGTCCAGCCCCCACTTCCAGTTTGAATTTAGTATTTGTTGTCTCGCCTAAAACCGGCACTGCGCCCTTAAATAATATTAGTCTCACTGCTTCGGTTTCTGGTCTGCCCGGACCCTATACTTATACTTTCTACTGCAACCGAGTTGACAGCGGCACTAATATTTTGCCCGGGCATATATTTAGCGTTAGCACTTTCCTTAGTTCACAAAGCACTCAATGTTCTTATGCGTCAGCCGGAACTTACACGCCAAAAGTTATTGTTCAGAAAAATGGCACGGCTGTCGAGGCGCGTGATGGCGTAAATGTAAGTGCGCAGTCGAGCGGCCCTCAAACTCCAGGTCCAACCGGCGGTGGAGGTACCCCATCTGGCGGTGGCGGAGATATTCCGCCAGCTCCTGGCCCCACCGGCCCATCAGGCACAACTCCGACAACAACCTCAACGCCTAAATATGCCAACTTACCGGTTTTTAAGCTCACTAAACCTCTTTATCCAAGAATTAACGATGCTCAAGTTAAATCTCTCCAGCAGATGTTAAATTATCTTGGGATTTCAGTTTCTCCAACCGGACCCGGATCTTTTGGTAATGAAACTATCTACTATGGATTAAAAACCAAAACCGCGGTGGCCAAATATCAAGTTCAAAAAGGCATTGTGCCGTCTTTGACTGATTCCTCCGCCGGACTGGTTGGACCTAAAACCCGCAAGGCGCTCAATGATAGTTATGAAAAATTAAGAATTGATTCCGCCGCCGGCGCCCAAGTTCCGGGCCTGCCTTCTGACCCCGCGGCTCTTCAAGCCCTGCTCAACACCTTACTGCAACAAGTCCAAATGCTTACTGAGCAACTAAACCGTCTGCCCCGCAACTAATCTTTTATTTCTTTATTTGCAATTTGTCCCTCACCCTTTGCCGAAAGAGTGAAGGATTTGACTCCTAGTTTTAGTTCTCTATAATACCTCCAAAAGGTCGCCCCTGTACTAATTAGAACTTTGAGTTATATAAAAATTAAACAGTCGAATCTAGCACTAAAAATAAAATGTCAAAAACCGTAAAAATTGTAGTTTGGTTAATAGTTATTGTTATCGTTGTTGCGATTGGTGTTTCGCTTTCCAGAAACAATATTGACATCAGTACTAACAATTTACAAACCTATAACAATGAAAAATATGGATTTGAGTTTAAATATCCCAAAACTTGGAATTTTAATTTTGAAGATGAAGGCGTTCTTCTTCCAGCTGAAGTTCATAATGCCGGAAACGAAGACCAGAAAACATTTCTTTTGCCGCACATTAGCCTAAATACATCTATTAACGAAAAAATAAATTACTTAAAAATCAATCTTGGAAGTTGTGAAGATGGAGTATTGCAGATTCAAAAACCATATTCAGAATATCTAAAATCCGAAGAAGTGGGGTCGATTAGTTTAATTAATTCTCAAATCCCGGTTTATGATTTTAGAAAAGAAGAATATATAAACTGTGGGGAAAATCCTACTAGCGAATGTCCAAGCTCATTAAAGTTTAAGATTTGTTCTTCGAATAATCAATTCTGCTTTGATTTTAGGAGTACTTTTTCTTTAGATGAATTAGTTAGTAAAGAAACCGAAGTCAGCAAAATTCTCGAATCTTTTCAGCTTAATAAAGATATAGACGATATAGAAAAAATTGCCTCCCAATTCTGCCTTGATTCAAAAAATCAAAATAGCTCTTCTTCGCTTAAATAAGTAGTTTTTCGGCCTTTTAAATTATGCGTTCAAAAGATAGCTGGGTTTATCGCTCGAAGCGAGTTTTTGCTTTAAGAGAAGCTTTCGGACTGAGCCGTAGCTTGGTCCCGAGGCCTTAGCCGAGGGTACGGCGAAGGAGAAGCAGGGGGATTTAATTCGCTGGAAATTAAATAACCCCGGTTCTCTCGAGGCAAAAGCGAGCGTACTTATCCACATTGACTCACTTTAGCCATCTAGTACTATTTACCCTAATGGCGTTTTGGCAAGAAATTGGTCGCTTTGGAGATGGTCCACAAAGGGCCTGCCAGCTTTTCTATTTTGACTTTAAAATTCCCCGTTAAGGGGATTTTTTTTAATCGCTTAAGCGATTAACCCTTCCGTAGCCTTGGCGAAGAAGGGTAGCGAGAGAGGAACCGCCAGAATATAAAAATAAAAAAGGTCCATAAATAAAAAACAAAATGAAAGATAAATTACCAACCGCGCTTTTGGAAGCGCAAGTGTTTAAATCCGGTCGCAATTACTTGGAGAGAGAAGGGTTCATCGAAATTTTCCCTCCTCGAGTCGTGCGCGCTTCAGGCGCCTGCGAAAACGTCAACACCTTATTTGAAGTCAGCTCTAATAAGGACTTTAAATGGTTTGGCCACCCTCAAAAACATCAGGCCTATCTGGCTCAAACCGGCCAACTTTATCTCGAGGCCTTTGTGCCGTATTTAAGTAAAGTTTATTGCGTCGGTCCATCTTTCCGAGCTGAACCAGGCAGCGATAACCGCCACCTCACTGAATTTCAAATGATGGAAATTGAATTTGCCGGCAACTTTGATCAACTCCTAAAAAACATAGAGGGTTTTGTCTATAATATTTCCCAGGACCTAGTGAAACTCCCCATCGAAAAACAAAAATCAATGGGTCTAGACGAATTTACAATTTCTCGTCTCGCTAAAACTAAATCCATCTTTCCGAAAGTCACCTACACTGAGGCGGTGCAAAAATTAGGTTTAAATTGGGGTGATGATATTAATTCCAAAAAAGAAGCCGAACTAGTGGACATGTATGACGGTCACCCGATTTTTATCACCCGCTATCCTGACCCAATATGGGATCACAAAAAAGAAATTGAAGTTGAAAAATTCTTCAATATGTTGCCCGACAAAGAAAATCCAGGGTTAGTGCTCTCGGCCGACTTAATCCTGCCAATCGCCGGTGAAGCCGTGGGCTCGGCTGCTCGAGTGGATGATCCGGAGACCCTAGTTTATCGCCTGACTAATTCTCGGATGTATCAACGCCTTTTAGGTATGGGCGGGAATATCGACGATTTCGCTTGGTATATCAATAAATCCAAAGAAAAGATGGTCCCGCATGCTGGCTGCGGTTTTGGCATGTCTCGCATCTTGCGCTGGATTGCCGGCACTGATGATATCAAAAAAGCCATCACCTTTGCTTCTAATCAACATCAGATTATTTAAAACCACTTTTCCACTCATCCGTTTTTATAAGAGAGCAGAGTTTTTTGCTTTAACAAATTTCGTTATTGCATTATTTTGTTTTCTTTTATAAAATTGGTTTATTCGCATTATTAGCGATTACTCCAATGTTAGACGAACAAAACTTATTACCCTCAAACTCTCAAAATGGAATAGAAATTTCAGGTCGGAATACCGTCGTCCTTCCTAAGAAAATTTTCTTCACTAAAGGCGTTGGAGTTCATAAAGAACGCCTAGCTTCTTTTGAGATGGCTCTTCGCTCTGCCGGTATTGCTCACCTTAATCTGATTTTGGTTTCAAGCATCTTCCCGCCCGGGTGTAAGAAAATTAATAGAGAAGAAGGTTTAAAGCTTATTCAGCCCGGCGAAGTTATTTTTTGTGTCTATGACCGTCTACAAACCAACGAACCCAACCGTTTAATCGCCGCCTCTGTTGGCGTCGCCATTCCTTCAGATGAAACCCAATACGGCTATCTTTCCGAGCACCATGCTTTTGGCGAGACCGATGGCAAAGCTGGGGATTACGCCGAGGATTTAGCCGCTAGTATGCTCGCCACCACCCTAGGTATTGAATTTGATTCTAATACTGCTTGGGATGAACGCGAGCAAATCTATAAGGCCTCGGGTAAAATTTTCCGCACCTCCAACACCACTCAATCCGCTATTGGTCATAAAGATGGACTTTGGACCACCGTGTTTGCGGCCGGCGTCTTTATCACCTAGCCTCATTATTTCCCCATTCTCTTGTTTAAAGTAGATAGAATTAGACATTAACCCTTATTTTTGCTATACTTTCTTACATCAAAGGAAAAGGTCGAAGAATTGATTATTAATTTGTAAATATGACAAAAGAAGGATTAGTAGAATCTGTAATGAAAATAGCTGGTATTGAAACCAAGGCCCAATCCCAAAGGTCTGTTGAGGCAGTTTTTGATACTATTACCAAAACCTTAGGCAGAGGAGAAGACGTCACTATTACTGGTTTTGGAACTTTTCGAATTGTAAAAAGAGCCGCCCGAGAAGGCCGCAATCCAAAAACCGGCGAGAAGCTTCATATTCCCGCCGCCACTAAGCCTAAATTTAGAGCCGGCAAACTTCTAAAAGAAGCTGTCAAATAATCTGAAATATCTAAATAATTAAAATCCCCTCATTAAGGCGAGGGGATTTTAAATTTTACCTCTTCTTTTATAGAGTATTGGAATTTATTTTTTCTGCGCGGCAGCAGAAATAATAAATTCCAATACTCGATTAGTTAGTTATGTGTCAGTAGCCAATTCCTTGATCTCAAAAAAATTATCGTACATCTTACCTAGCGATTCTAAGCTTTGTTTTATAATTTCTAGATAATTTATTGAATTATTATTTGAATTTAGTAGCGCCTCTCTAGCTCGCTGATTCAATGTTTTAGCTTTAGTTAAGTTAGTTTCGGCCTCATCCATCACTTCCTGAATTTTCTGATTATCAATTTCTACCTCCAGATCTTTTTTAGTTTCTGCTAAGCGAATTTCAGCCACCCCGATCATTCCTTGATTATTATTCCACGCCACTAAATTAGCCGTTCTTTCGATCAGTTGGGCATAATTGCCCCTCCTCCAATCTAAAATTTGCTGGGCCATATTTTTACTGCCCCAAATTCCTAAATTATCGATTTGACTGTTTTTGTTTTGATAGTAATCTACTGCTTGGTTTATTTCGGTAATTAAATTCAATTTCAACTTTTCCACCAACCTGTCGACAATTGAAGTATCTGTGAGTTTCAATTTTAAAAGCCGGGCTTCTTCGCTCGAACAAGAAATTATTTGCCTTAAAATTTGTTTCCGGATTTGGAGTTCAGCTTTAATTTTCTCCGACTCTCCGAGTTTCGCATTGTTTTGAATCAATTCCAAGGACTGAATTTTATCTCCAAAATTACATTCAGTTGGCTCGGTTTTCTTGTTCTCCGCCGCTAAAGTCACTCCAGCGCTTAAAAAAAATAAGGCGCTTATAGCCAAAGCCGACAACGCCAATTTTTTCCTTTTATAGTTCACTTTATTTTATTAATTCCTGAAGCGCCTGATTAATACTCACTTGCTCAAGAACCTCTTCTGTTTTAGCGTCTTCCTTCGGTTTATTATCCGGGTTACTCACGTCAGTTTTAGTTTTGCTGGTTGTTTTAGATTCACTTAAGGCCCGAGTTGTCGTTTGATTGATAAGTTCGAGTGGTCGATCGTAAGCCAAACCAGTGAGTTGAATTTGAATATCAATGGCTTCGGCCTCGGCTCGAAGGGTGAGCATATCAATATCCTCCATCGGTGAAAATTTCGAGAAGCCTACGAAAATCAAAATAATTAAAATCGTGGTCAGAGCCGCTCCTGCGCCAAAACGCACGGTGGGCCAAACCAAATCTTGCCAGGTTTTCTTCGGCGTTATTTGATGGCCCAATATCGCCATTTTTGAAGTCCGGCTATAATTTTGGTCCGGCTCTATCTTTTTTAGTTGTTTTAATATCTGCAATAAGTCCATTTTTAACTTAATAATAATTCCTTTAATTTTTTAATAGCTCGGTGTTGAATTAATTTTATCGCTCCTTCTGTTTTTTGGAGTAATTCCGCTGTTTCTTTAAGTGATAGTTCTTCCACAAATCTCAAAATAATAATATCTTGGTATTCCGGCTTCAGTTGTCCAATTCCTTGAACCACTTTTTCTAAAGCCAGATTATTATCTATCTGGAAGTTCATGTTCGCTGGCACCGCGAAATAATTCGGATCAACCTGTTCTATCGCCACTTTTTCTTTTGAAGTGCGGTAATAATCAATCACTTGGTTCCTGGCTATTCGATAAAGCCAACTCGAGAAAGGAAATCCCTGATGTTTGTAGTTTTTAATATTCTGCCAAGCGCTTAAAAAAACTTGATGAGTGAGGTCCTCGGCTTCCTCACGCTGGCCTACTTTTAGGATTACAAACCGATAAATTCTCGATTGATAATAATCATAAAGGAGGCCAAAAGCCGAGGCCTCACCCCTGATGGCATCTGAAACGATTTTTTCCTCACCATCTAACATAGATAACGAAAAAGTAGGTAATTAGTTACTTTCATTTATAAACCAATTTGAAAGGCAAAACAGGTAAAATCTAAGAGTTCTACTATAGTATTTTTTTGCCTTTTCGTCAAAACCAATTGTTTGCCTCCAGCGAAATAATTTGCTTTCTGTTATTGAAAATTGTCCTCCAAAGGAGGATCGACCTTCGAAGGACGCCTCTGGCGGAATAATTGAAAATTCCTTTATAATATTTGTATGTCTCGCTCCGGTTTTGGTTTAATTGAAACTATTATTGTAATTACGATTCTCTCTATTTTGGTTGGCGGCGGACTTTATTTAAAAAACCTCGATAACCAAAAAACAATTATTGAGCAGGGGATTGATGCTGAGAAAAAAGCCAAAGAATTAAAAAATCAACTAGACGAGCGAACTCAAGAAGAAAAAAATATTTATAATCAAATCACCCCCTAAATACTTAATCTATCTTTAGTCCTTAATTCTAAATCCTATATTCTACATTCTATTTTACTGAGCGGGTAAGGGGAATCGGACCCCTGGCTTGACCTTGGCAAGGTCACATATTACCACTATACGATACCCGCGCATCATCACTCGAAATAACCAATCAAAATATTACAAGTTTCTACTTAGCAAATCAATCCTCTGTAAAAATAAAAAAGGCGTGAATGAAAATTCACGCCTTATAACTTCGGGTCAGTTCATTTAAAAGTGAACTGTCACCCTGTCGCCTTGAGATTCGATTTTCGAAACGAAGCGATCGCTCGCTCCATCAATCTCAACTCCGCCTTCCAGAAGTGTTCGCACAATCAACTTACTGTAGCGGTACTCCGGTTCCGGTCGAGAAGTTGTCTCCTCCTGTTTTTGCGGCGGGGTAAATACAACCGGACTTTGATCCGAGTTGCTGTCCCCTACAAATTCCCAGCCCCCAGGGAGTTCAAAACGACCCCTCCGGATTTCGCCCACCGGATTACCGCAGTGGGATAGGTAATACTCCACCCGATCTTCGGCATCTTGTTGATCCCGTCTCCCAACCACGACTTGATAACAAGCCGTGCCACTAGGAATATTGGCGGTATGCCAACCATCTCCATTGCGGACCGGGACGATAAAGTCATTTTGTCCCGTCCTTCGCTCGACTTTACCCCTCGTTACTCTTCTCACAATCCGATTAGGATCATGTGAGTACACCTGCTGATGGGCGCGCTCGATTTGCTGAGCCGCCACTCTTGGATTATCTGAGAGTCCACCTTGCACAATCGGTTGACCAGAAAAAGGATCCAGATTATTTTTTCTCCGATTCTCTCTCCTTCTCATTGCCAGCAACATTGTTACGATTCCCAGAATAGCAAGAAATGCAATACAACCAAAGATAAAAGGAATCCATGAATCTTCTAGTTTAGTAGTCGAGCTCTTCACTGAATCCTCAGGCACCACAGAGTGCACTGTTAGATTACTCATAGTAACCGTCCCAGTGCGGAGTTCTCCTTTTAGGTATGTCTCCGCGATTTTCCAAAGGCATCCATTTCTACTCAGCCGGCCCTCTTCGGCCATCCATGGTTCAACTACGTAGAAAACATTCCTGTCCTTCCCAGTCAAATCATTGCCCGCAAGAATCAGAATCGTGTCTCCAACATGAACTAGATTGGGGTCCTTGATCCCAGGATTCATCGCCATAATCTCATCAACCATAGCTTGAATCGTCCTGCCTTGGACCACTGCGGGAGCGGCCATTGCTGGTGTGTTGGGCACGTAGTACCCATAAACGTTCGTTACTGTCATGGCTAGCAAAATAATTACCGCCACAATCGTGGTTGTGATGCGTCTCATCACTAACCTCCTTAATAAAAATGTAAAAGAACTTGTGCGGGAGGGTCTCTTTCACCCCTCCTCTTTCTTCCGGCCGCCTTCTTTTGAGGAAGCTCGGATTTTAACCAATAATCATTATTTTACGGGCTAAAATCCATGCTCCTTTATTTCTTATTTATTATATCATACAAAAATTCTATTGTCAAATTAAAACCAGAAGTTACTATTTTTACATTCTCCTATCTCTAGCTATACTAAAATAAAAAAATGCCCCTTATCATCCGTGGTCTAAAACCCAAGTCCTGCGAGGAATGCGGCCAAGAGGCTGTTTATCATAGAGCTGAACGATTCTCGCTTTGGTTGGATTATTTTTTAAATCCCATCCATCGCTTTTTGGATTTAATATTTAAACCACTTACTCCCATCACTGATTCTTTGTTAAATCGCGCCGCTCCCGCGATTAGTTCCGGACTTTCGACTCTAGGTTTAGCTCTCAAAATCACCGAGCCCGATCGCTATTCCACTGAAACCGCCCAAGCGCTCTGGTCAGAAGCCAAAAAGAGGAAAATAGCAATGTCTGAAATTCGGCCTTTGGGTTTGCCTCGTCGGTTTTTTATCGCTCGATATAAAAACAGGATTTGGGCTTTTGAGGGTTTGCCGCGGCCAGCTCGTAGTCAACCCTCTCTTTTTTGGATTGATAATAAAGCCGAAGTTAAAAAGCGTTTTCAAAAAGTCGGCTTTCCAGTCGCCGCCGGGTTTCTCTGCCGCACTCAAGCTCAAGCGCTCCAGGCCTTTAAGAATTTAAACCCGCCGTTAATTGCTAAGCCCTTCGAAGGTTCTGGCGGCCGCCACACTTCGGTTCATATCAATTCCGAAAGCGAACTTATTAAGGGTTTTAATAATGCCTGCGAGGTATCGCCTTTTGTGATTGTCGAAGAAGAACTTTTAGGCCCGGTTTTTCGAATTACTTTTGTAAATCAGAAATTAGCCGGCGTGCTGCGCCGTGATCCGCCGCAGGTGATAGGGGATGGCCACTCCACTATTCAAGAACTAGTTGAAAAAGAAAATAAAAATCCTCTGCGACAAGGTCCGGTTTTTGCCAAAATTTCACTGGCTAATTCTTATGCCAAGCGTGAACTGGATTTACGCGGATTAAAAGAAAGTAGCGTGCCAGCCGTAGGCGAGGTGGTGTTGTTTCATTTTAAAGTTAACTGGGGCGTGGGCGGCACCTCAAGGGATGCCACCTCTCTAGTCCATCCGGAAAATTTAAAACTTTTTGAAGATATTGCCCGTTATCTTAAAGACGATATCTTTGGTCTTGATTTTATGATTCAAGATATAAGTGAGTCCTGGCGTAAGCAAAAAAGATGCGGCGTGATTGAATGCAATAGTTTGCCGCTTATCGGCAATCACCACTTTCCTTATACCGGAGAAGTTAGGAATGTTGCCGGCAATATCTGGGATATGATTTTTCCTGAATCTGGCCAGTCGCCCGAAAAGTTAAAAACCGCCTAAACCCCCAAACAAAAAACCCCGCCGAAGCGGGGCTTTTTTTAATGACCTCCTGTAATCATATTTATATATTATACCTTATTATCTAAATTTCCAAATAATTATCCCCAGTCATAAAAATCAATGTGCCCCTACGAGGAATCCCTGTCCGCCCCTGGCGGAGAACCCCCCTATTATAATATCCACCCCGTACAATGCTTATGTGCGCCCGACAGGACTCGAACCTGTAACCTCCAGCTCCGCAAGCTGATGCTCTGTCCAGTTGAGCTACGAGCGCATCTACGGGGTAAACAATCTTGCTGTTCTACTAGCCCCGTAAAATTTTACTAAAAATTTTATTCAGGGTCCATTAAACTATGAGGGCCTAGCCGTCCGTATCTTAAAGATAAATTTTAAAAAACTCAACCGTTATCCTTTCTTTTAAAACCCAACTAAATCCTCGAGATAATCCCAAAAGCTATGTTCAAAATCCACCTCCAACGCTTCCGACGCTCTTTCTTGAAAAGCAACTCTGATTTTTTCTAAATCCGTTTTTGGTAATCTGATTTTTATTTTTGCCCTGAATGTTTTTTTTAATTTTAAAACTAAAATCGCCCACTCTTTGTGGTCAGGGGAATCAAACGCGTAATTTTCAATTTCTTGGTAACTATACGATTTGGATTTTCCAATTAAAAAACGCTCGGCAGTTAATTTAAAATCAATCATTTCCGGTTCCTTACTTCCCCAAATAATTAGAAGCACCTCCGCAATAATTATAAAAACACCGAATAAAAAATTTTTTTGCCAAATAACTATTGCCAAAAGCAAAACCGCCACAATAATCGTTATCCAATACCAAGTCACCGATTTTTTGTGATATTCAAATTCCGGCGCCTGCCAACTAATCTCTGAATCCATTATTTAATTATAGCATACGAGGCGCATCTTATTGTTTTTTGGAAACTATCGGACCCGTCCGCAGCTCGGTCCCTGAGCTTGACGAAGGGTGCGGACGGGGAGATGTAGCGGGAAGTTTGTCGCCGGAACAAACTTAACCGCGGTTCTAAAAAATAATAAGATGCGCCGTTTCTATGCCCTCGCCGCCACCATCGCCACTATTTTTTTAACTCCGCAATTTTTAAGAACTCTCGCCGCTTCCCTAAGAGTAGCTCCTGAAGTGGTTACGTCATCTATAAGAATTATATCTTTACCCTCCAGGGCTTCCATATTCTTTACTTCAAAAGCTCCCGCTACATTTTTTATTCTTTCATCTAATCCTCGAACTTGGCTTTGAGCTTTTGTATTTTTAACTCGGATCAAATTTTCGGTTTCAATCGGAATATTAAAATGGCTCGAAAAAATTCTAGCCACTAATTCTGATTGATTAAAACCTCGCTCCAGCAACCTATTACGGCCAAGAGGGATTGGTAGAACAACAAATTCCCGCCACGGCAAGTTTGTCGCCTCTGCATATCTGATTATAAGTTTTCCGAGCGGCTTCGACGCGTTCTGAATTCCGCTAAATTTAAGCAACCCGATCAGATTTTTAATTTTTTCATCCTGATAGCTACTGGCCGCGCCGAGTAAAAACAGAAAATTTTGATGACAGATTTTTTTGTTATTCGGGAGTCGCGCCGCGCACTCGCCGCAAAAAAGAGTTTGGTTAATCACAATTTCGCCATAGCACTTCTCGCAGATCACTGCTTCCATCTCTAAATTCAAACGGCAATTAATGCATCTATAAGGAAATAGCGCGCTAAGTAGAAAGTTTTTTAGCTTTATAAGCACTGATTTAGTTTTTTATTCTTATGTTATAATTAATCAGAAATAATGAGTTTATTCAAGTCGTTCAGGCAGAAAGTTTTTCCTTCGTATCTTGGCGTTGATATCGGCACCACTTCGATTAAAGTGGTTGAAGTCAAACAAGGAAAGAACATCCCGGCTATTACTAATTATGGTTTACTTCAATCAAGCGGCTACCTGCTTCGTTCCAACGATGTTCTTCAAACATCCAGTTTAAAATTATTTTCTGAAAATATCATCGAGCTTTTAACTATTCTGCTTAAAAAAATGAAGCCGAAGACCAACGAGGCCATGGCCTCATTGCCGGCCTTTTCGGTTTTTATGAGCGTTTTTGAATTTCCGGAAATGTCCGAAGGCGATCTTGAGAAAAATTTAACTTATCAAGCTCGCCAATATATTCCACTTCCCGTTTCTGAAGTGGCCATTGATTGGATGAGAGTCGGCGAAAGAGAGGATGAAAGAGGCCTAAAGTTCCAGCAGGTTCTTCTTATCTCTGTTCCACAAGAATTAATCAGAAAATATCAATTGATTTTTAAAAGCGTTGGTTTAAATCTTCGTCTTTTGGAAATTGAGGGTTTAAGTTTGGGTCGAAGCTTGATTGGCAATGACCATACTCCTGCTATTGTTGTTGATATTGGTAGCAGGTCCACTAGTATTTCTTTTTTTGAAAACAGCCGGCTTAAATTTAATCTTCAAAGCGACTATGCCGGAGCTTCTTTAACTCAAGCCCTATCCTCAAGCTTAAGCATTAATCCCTTAAGAGCCGAGGAATTAAAAAAAGAGCATGGTATTATCAACGTTGGTTCCAATTACGAATTATCCACAATAATGATGCCGTTTTTAGATGTTATAATTAATGAAGTCAAGAAGGCGCAGTTTAACTATCAGAGCCAGTTTTTGGCTCCACATAAAACCGAGAGGTTGATTTTGGCTGGTGGCGGGGCTAATTTGGCCGGCATCGAAAAATATTTTGAAAAAGAGTTTAATTTTCCCGTGATTAAGGCCTCGCCCTGTTTAAAATTTGAGCATCCCCCCGAGATCGAACCCTTGATAAACGAGCTTAACCCCACTCTGAGTATTGCCTTAGGCCTTACTCTCAAAGAATTCACCTAAATTTTAATGAAGCGGATAATTTTTAAAAAAAAATTATCAGCCCCGCAATTTTAAACTTTACATTTTGAATTTTAAACTTGAAACATGGCTCTTCCTCAAAATATAAATGAGCAACTAAACCGAGTTCCCACTCGCACTCCCGGCATCTCCGGCCGGATTTTGATGTTGGCCAGTTTGATTTTTGCAATCAGCTTCGCTTCTTATTTAGGGTTAGAGTATGGTTACAAACCTTATTTAACCGGCCAGCTTGATAGCTTAAGTAAAGATATCGAAAATTTTGCCAAACAAATTCCGCCTTCCGAGCAAATTGAAATAGTGAACTTCTATTCCCAGCTTTCTAATCTTGAAACTCTTCTCTCTAACCACGCTCTTCCTTCTTTGTTTTTTGAATGGTTCGAAAAAAATACTCAAGTTAATATTTTCTATCAGAATTTCCGTTTCGATATTACAAAAAGCGAGATAGTTCTAACCGGTAATGCTCGGAGTATTGAAGATATCAGCGAACAACTTTTGATTTTAAATCAACTTCCTGAAGTTAAAAAAATCACTTTAACTAATGTCAGCGCGAATCCCAACAAATTGTGGCAGTTTAATTTAAAAGTTTCTATTAATCCCAAATTAATTTTTCACCCCTCACTTTCCGAAAATCAAGAATAAATTTATGAAACAATCCGCTAAAAGATTATCTAGTATGGTTATGGTGTTGATTCTCGTCATCGTTGCTTTTGTTATTTTCTTTAACTTTACCCAGCCCGCTTATAAAGATGTTCAAATCATGCGAGGCGAGAAAATTGGTCGTCAGGCCTTCGTTGATTCTAAACAGGCCGTCATCAAACAAGTCCAAAATCTAATTAAGTCCTTTAAAGATGACGCTGAACTTAAAAGCACTCAAGCGGCTGTTAATCTTTCTTTTCCAATCGACCAAAATGTCGAATACGCCCTTACCCAAATTTCAGGCCTTCTTAACTTAAATGACCTGACTATTGAATCCATTGGTATCGCCGAGGTTGTCGCTTCTAAAAGTCAGCGAACTGCCGCTTCCTCCGCGGCTACCTCAAAGAATTTTGTTAAACCCGTGAATAAAGTCAGCTTCACTCTTTCTTTAATGGGCAGTTATAGTAATTTTAAAAGTTTTCTCGAGAATTTAGAAACTAATATTCGAATTTTCGACATTGAACAAATTTCCCTTAGCCCTTTTTCCCAAAAAAATCCCAATCTTTATAATTTCTCGCTTAAAATAACCGCTTACTACCAAGGCCGAGAATAAAAAACAGAAAATTTGAAACATGGCCATAATTATTAACGACAATAATAAAAAAGGAGTTAATTTTCTAAATCTTTTTATCTGGGTCCTTATTCTTGGCGTTATTCTCTTTTCTACTTATCTTATTTTTTTCAAACAACCTGAAATTGCCGATTTTGTCATTCCCTCCAAAGATACTTTTGATAACATTGATTACTTATCAAAAATTACCTTAAATCCCGACATCATTAAAAATCCCGCTTTTGAAGCTCTTACTACCTATATTGATCTTCCCGAATCAGGTAGGTCGGGCCGCCTCAATCCCTTCTTGCCTTTCTAACTCTCTTTTTGGGTGTATAGAGCAATCTAGGGCTTGTAACCCAGGAAGAAGTCGTCTTTGCGACACCCATTATTTTGAGCTTCCCAAAAAAGTTTACCACCCTACCAATTAAGGAAGACGTTAATTACTGATCGTGTTTACATCACTCTAGTAAAATTATTCAACTTTAAATTTATTACCCCAGCAAAAAACTGGGTTCTCAAAAAAATTCCTTAATTGGTGTGGCGGTTTACCGAGAAAATAGTATAATAATCTTAAATACCAAAGCTTTTATTTATATGAGAGACGATCAATTTATTGAAGTTTTAATAAAAAATAAAGTTCTAGAAGAAGCTGCCGCCAGCAAACTTAAAAGAGAAGCTCTTTTGTCGGGTCGGTCGGCTGAAGAAATAATCCATGAACGTCATTTAGTCGACGACATTAAATTGGCAAATTTAAAAAGCCAAATTTTGGGAGTTCCTTTTCAAAAAATTAATTTTGATAATTTTGATGAAACGATTTTAACTATTATTCCCGAAGAAACCGTCAGAACTTATGGTATTGTTCCAATCTCCAAAGAAGAAAATCTTTTGGTTGCGGGCATGCTTCATCCCGATGATCAGAAAGCCGAAGACGCGCTTCGTTTTATTGCTCGTCGCCAGCGCTTAAGTTTGGGAATTTATTTAATTTCTTACGGCGATTGGCAGGACATGATGCGTAAATATTCTCCTTACAAAAGCCAAATTCAAGCGGCTATCCAATCTTTAAATATCAAAAGCGATGAAAACAAAGGAGTGGTGCGGCTTGAAGATAGCGCTTCTTCAAATGATGAAGCTCCGATTATCCGCATCGTTGCCGATACCCTAAAAGAAGCCGTTGAGAGTCGAGCTTCCGATGTTCATATCGAGCCCCAAGATAATTACTTACGTATTAGATTTCGTATCGACGGCGAACTTAAAGAAGCCCTTTCTCTGCCCGCCGAAGTTTCTCACTCAGTTGTTTCAAGAGTCAAAGTTATTTCCAATTTAAAAATTGACGAAACCAGAATTCCTCAAGACGGTCGGTTTCGGAGTCGCATTATAGATCGAGACATTGATTTCAGGGTTGCGACTTTTCCTACTCCCCACGGCGAAAAAGTCGCTATTCGTATTTTAGATCCGACCGTGGGACTCAAAAATTTTGACCAACTCGGATTATCCGGCCGCAATTTTGAGATAGTTAAACATGGCCTCTCGGAGCCCTACGGTATGATTATAATAAGCGGTCCGACTGGTTCTGGTAAGTCAACTACTCTTTACGCCATTCTCCAGAGTTTAAACGATGAAAAAGTTAATATTGTGAGCTTGGAAGATCCGGTTGAATATTTTATTTCTGGCATCAATCAATCCCAAGTTCGGCCAGAAATCGGCTACGATTTTGCCTCTGGGCTTAGGCAAATCTTGCGTCAAGACCCCGACATCATTATGGTCGGTGAGATTCGCGATAATGAAACCGCTGGCTTAGCCATTCACGCCGCCCTAACCGGGCACATCGTTTTATCTACCCTTCACACCAATAACGCCGTTGGTGTTATTCCTCGTCTCGTTGATATGAAAGTGGAACCCTTCCTTCTTCCTTCAGCCATTAATCTTATGATTTCTCAGCGCCTTATTTCCACTCTTTGTTCTAATTGTAAAACTCAAATTGAGGCCCCAGCTCCCATTCAAAAAGTAATCAAAGATTCTTTTAAAGATTCTTCCGATTTAATCTCTAAGTACAAAGAACCTTATCGTGTTTATCACGCTCCGGGTTGTGAAAAATGCAATAACAAAGGATTTATTGGTCGAATATCTATTATGGAGGTTTTAGAGATGACGCCTAATCTCGAGGGGATTATTATGCGAGATGTTACTCCTGATAAAATTCTTGAAGAAGCCAAAAAACAGGGGATGATTAGTTTGCGTCAAGACGGCATTTTAAAAGCTCTCGATGGCTACGTTTCAATCGAAGAAGTCGTAAGAGAAACCAGCGAATATTAATTCCTTGGGAGAAAGATAAAAATGTTTTAAAATAAAAAATAACATCTTTAAATGAATAACTATTTAGAAAAATTAAACGAACTATTAATTACTACCGCCAAACAAAACGCTTCTGACCTTCATATTGCGGTTGGTCGTCGCCCTAGTTTGCGAGTTGACGGCGTCTTGGTTTCCCTTCAAAAAGAACCGGTTATCACCCCGGAAATTGCCGAAGGACTAGTTATGGCCATGTTGAGTGATGAGCAAAAAGCGAAATTTGCCATTGACCGTCAAATCGACTTCGCTTACAGCTATGAAGATAAAGCCCGGTTTCGAGTCAATGTTTACATGCAACGTGGTTATCATGCCGCCGCCCTCCGTCTTATTCCCGCCAGAATTCGAACCATTGAAGAATTGCGTCTTCCGCCCATCTTGCACGATTTTGCCAAACTTTCTCAAGGATTTATTTTAATTGTCGGCCCGGCTGGTCACGGTAAATCTACCACTCTCGCCGCTCTTTTAGACGAAGTTAATCATATTCGCACCGAGCATATTATTAGCATTGAAGATCCTATCGAATATCTTTTTACGCAAGACCGCTCCATCGTTTCCCAAAGAGAAGTTGGCAGCGATACTCAAGATTTTAACTCTGCTCTTCGCACTATTCTTCGTCAGGATCCGGATGTAATTATGATCGGCGAGATGAGAGACCCAACTTCTATTAGCACCTCTATGACCGCTTCTGAAACTGGCCACCTGGTTTTTTCAACTTTGCACACCAATTCTGCCGCTCAAACCATTGATCGCATCATCGACTCTTTTCCACCAGAACAGCAAGGTCAGATTATTTCTCAACTCTCAGCCACTTTAGTGGCGATTGTTTCTCTTAGATTAATTCCTCGTTTAGGCGGCGGCCGAATTCCCGCTTACGAAATTATGATTGTGAATCCCGCGATTCGCAATCTTATTCGCGAGCACAAAGTTTATCAGATTGATTTGGTTATTGAGACCAGCTTGCAAGAAGGAATGATTAGTTTAAATCGTTGTTTGGCCCGACTAGTAAAAGATAAAGAAATTTCTCTTGAAACCGCTGAACTTTACTCATTAAACCCCGGCGAACTCAGAATTTTATTGGAGAGGATATAATCCCTCACCCTTCAAAGATAGATGAAATACAGTTACCAAGCCAAAAATAAAAACGGAGAGATTCAGGTGGGCTATGTTGAGGCCTCGACCAAAGATATGGCAGTGAATATCTTATCTAGCCACAATCTCTTCATTTTAACTTTGGAGTCAGCCGAGAAGAGTAGTATTATCGGCCAATTTTCCAGTTATTTTGCCAAAGTTAGGCGTAAAGATATGGTTATCTTCACGCGCCAGCTCGCTACTCTTCTTGAAGCCCACCTTCCATTAAACACCGCCCTCAAGACCCTTTACGAACAAACTAGTCAGCCTACCCTCAAAGAAGCTGTCTATCAAATTACCGAAGACATCGATGCTGGTTTGTCTTTTTCCCAATCTCTCGAAAGGCAAGAACAAATTTTTTCCAATTTTTTCGTGAGTATGGTGCGTACCGCGGAAGTTACCGGTAACCTGAATGAAACCATGAGTTTTTTGGCGGATTACATAGAAAAAGAAGATATCTTAGTCACTAAAGCCCGCTCCGCCATGATTTACCCAGCCATTGTTCTCACACTTTTTGGCGTGGTCGCCGCTATTTTAGTTATTTTTGTTTTCCCGCAACTGGCTCCGGTTTTTGAACAGTCCGGCGTCAAGTTGCCTATCTTAACCCGGCTTTTAATCGGCACCGGCAATTTTGTCACTAATTGGTGGCCGGCTCTCTTAGTCGCTTTTGTAATTTTTATTTTTGTGCTTATTGATTATTTTAGAAGCCACGAAGGACGGGCTTTTCTCGATGAGCTTAAAGTTCGACTTCCCATCCTTAAAAAAATTTTTGTTCCCATCACTATCGCTCGTTTTGCAAACGCCGGCATGATGCTTTTAAAAGGCGGTGTGCCTCTGGCCCAATCAATTGAAATTATCAGTCAAACTTTAGACAATATTGTTTATCAAGACATGCTGCGCGAAGTGGCCGACTCTGTTCGTCAGGGCACGCCTCTCTCTGAAGCGATTTCTAAGTATCCTTATTATTTTCCTCCGTTAGTTTCTCAAATGATTGTGGTGGGGGAGTCCACTGGGCAACTTGATAAAATTTTTATGCGTATCTCTAATTTTTACAATCGAGAATCAGATACTATCATTAACAACATTGTCGATTTAATCCAACCCCTGCTGATGATCGGCATGGGTATTTTAGTGGCCTTACTTTTTGCCTCCGTGCTTCTGCCTCTTTATCAGTTAACCGCTACATTCGGGCAATAAGTCGATAAGATGCTATTTTCCACAAGGTCTAGTTTAAATCTGTTATAATAGAACAATAGTTCTAAAGGTCGGAAGTTATTGATAAAAAAATGATTAATAAGAAAGGTTTTACTTTAATTGAAGTTTTAATTGTTGTGGCCATTATTGGTATTTTGGCTTCCGTGGTCTTGATTGGCTTAGGGCCTCTTCAAAGGCAGGGTCGGGATGCTCGCCGAATTTCAGATATGAAGCAAGTTCAAGCTGGTCTTGAGCTATACTTTACCAAAAACGGCGCCTATCCCGTAAGCACTGATTGGCTCGCCTTTTGGTCCACCTTAGTAAGTACCCTCAAGGGCGATGATATTGGGATATCTAATGTCCCTTCTGATCCCAATGATCCTGCCAAAACCTATCACTATCTGAGTAATGGGAATCAATATGTTTTAGGAGCCGATCTTGATGACACCAATAATGCAGCTCTAAAGGGCGATGTTGATGCTGGCACTATTCCCAACGACCCTGATGGTTTAGATGATAATTGTGGCGCTGCGGCAGATGATGCAGTATATTGCGTAACGCTTTAGTTTAGGTATAAATATAATCCAAGAATGCAACTCTGGTTATTTTTGATTGGTTTAGCTGCGGGCAGTTTTCTAAATGTAATTGCTCTCCGCTACGACCCGGACAGATTTATTTTGAACAAACAAACAATCGGTGGCCGGTCTTACTGCCCCGATTGCAAGAACAAGCTCAACTGGTTTGAGCTTGTTCCTTTGTTGAGCTTTATTTTTTTGCGCGGCCGTTGCCGAAACTGCCGCGCCAAAATCAGCTGGCAATATCCGATAGTTGAAATTATTTCCGGTCTAATTTTTATTTTAGTTCCAATTTTTCTAAAACCTACAACCTACTACCTTAATTTTCAAATTCAAAACCCTATTGGCTATTGGCTATTGGCTATTGGCTTTATTCTGATCTTTGAAATCCTGCTCCTCGTTACCCTCATCGACATTCGCCTCAAACTTATTCCCGACGAGGCCAACATTTTACTTGTCATTTTGGGAATTTTTATTATTTTACTCTCCGCGCAAAATTTTGATTTTACGAGCGGGTCATTTCTTGGTTCTTACGCCGCGCTTTTTGGTTTCAGGGGCAATATTTGGGTTAACCACTCTTTAGCCGCTTTTTTCGGCGCCGCCTTTTTCTTGATTTTATTTTTAATAACTTTAGGCCGAGGAATGGGTTTGGGCGATTTAAAATTCGCCTTTGCCCTCGGTTTTGTTTTCGGCTGGCCGGATATTATTCTAATTACCGCCCTCGCCTTTATTTTAGGGTCTCTCTTTAGTTTGCCCGGGTTGATTTTAAAAAAACGCCGCCTTAAAAGTTTCCTACCTTTCGGGCCTTTTCTAGCTCTGGCCTCGTTGGTCGTATTTTTCTTTGGCCACGATCTGGTAAAATTTTATTTTGGTCTTTTTACGAATTAAAAAATAAGTTATCTGACTCTGTAAATATATGATAGAATTTTTAGGTAAGTTAAATAAAATGTTAAACCTAAAACCTAAATTTGGTTTCACTCTCCTTGAGATGATTGTGGTTGTCGGCATCACCACTCTTTTAACCGGCATTTTAATTATTTATAGCAATCAAAGCCGTAGCCAAATTCTTTTAAACAGCGAAAAAGCCAAAGTTGCCCAAACTATTTTGCGGTCAAAATCTTTGGCTCTAGCCGGTTTTACCGACCCGCCTTCTTTTCCTCCTCCTTGCTCCTACGGCTTTTTCATTGACTACTCCAAAAGTGCCTATTCTTTATTTGAATACACTCCTTCTAATTGCGCTGATATTTTAAATACTTCTTTCATCGATAAAGCTAGTCCGGATTTCCGCCTATTCTCAACCGATTCTTTGCCGAAAAATTTAGCTTTTGATCTTGGTGTAGATCGCTTGGGATATGTTATTTTCATTCCACCAGACCCTGATGTATTAGTTTTTGATGAAACCGGCACCTTATATTTTAATCCGATGGCAATTTATCTTAAAACTCAAGATGGTTCACTTAAAACCAAAATCAACATTAACCATCAAACCGGCCAGCTTAGCTTTTAACGACCAGCACTTCGGCTTCTTAAAGATAATCGATAATTTTATGTATCCGCGCCTATCCGCTTCTAATAAGTTATAATATCTCTAAATCCCATCCCAATTCCATGTTCCTAAATCCTAAATCCTCAATTCTAAATTCTAGGGGAGGCCAAGTAATTATTGAAGCGATCGTGGCTCTTTCGGTTTTAACTATTGGCTATTTGGCCATTCTGGCACTCTTAAATAAATATTTAGCTCAAAGCACTTTGATTTCTGACCAGAATATCGCCATTTATCTTGCTTCTGAAGGTCTGGAGGTAACCCGCAATTTAATCGATGCCAATAAAATTCAGGGTCTGCCTTTCAATGATAATTTTCCAATTGGCAGTTATGAAATTTCTTTTGATACCCAGTTGGACGCTAGTAATCCGGGCGATTACATTGGCCCCCCCGGTACTCTAAGTGACATCCCCCTGCTTTTTGATGTGGCTTCTGGTCGCTATAACTATTCTATTGGCGCCCCCACTCGTTTTTATCGAACCATTCAAATCAGTCAACCCAATGTAAATCAACTTCATGCCATTGCGATTGTTAATTGGGAGAATAAAGGCGGCGGCAATAGCGAAGTTAAACTAGAGGAATCATTTTTCGCGCCCTAGTTTTTAATATTTTTCAAAATGAAATTTTTCCATAAGCGCTACCTGCTACCTGCTACATGCTATAAATCGCGTGGCTATACTATCGTTGAAACCTTAGTCGCTATGGGCGTTTTCTTGGTGATTACCACTGTGGCTGTTGGGGGATTCGTGAGAGCTCTT